>Ga0302314_10006002_pt1 | contig 22065 bp, 23 predicted proteins | sample III_Palsa_N2_3_FD_200533 | JGI IMG/M metagenome (GOLD analysis project Ga0302314, IMG submission 200533) | Peat permafrost microbial communities from Stordalen Mire near Abisko, Sweden - III_Palsa_N2_3 | ecosystem: Environmental > Terrestrial > Soil > Palsa > Peat permafrost | place: Sweden...
CATTCGAGTTGCAACGCAGCGGGGCCGCCGCTATAAGACGCGGCTTATCGCGGAGCCATGCCATGAAGACCGACATTCATCCCGACTACCATGAGATCACCGTCGTGATGACCGACGGCGAGAGCTATACGACGCGTTCCACCTACGGTAAGCCGGGTGACACGCTGCGTCTGGACATCGACCCGAAGACCCATCCGGCTTGGACCGGCGGTCAGGCCCGCCTGAACGACCAGGGCGGCCAGCTCGCGCGCTTCAACAAGCGTTTCGGCGGCTTCGGGATCAAGTACTAACCAACTCCGGTTGGTTTGGAAGGCCGAACGCGCCGGGCTCGCCCGGCGCGTTCGCTTTTGTATGGCTCAAGCCGAGCCCGCGGGCTGCACCTGGGCCAACGCCTCGCGCTTGACCATCTCGTCGAGCCGCGAGACCCGGACATAGAGCCGGTGCGACCGCTCCAACAGCGTGATCAGCCATTGATCGCCGAGGCGCGTGACTTCCTCGGTCACGGTCAGGCAGGTCTTGGCGCCGCCCAGCACATAGGGCTCCTCTGCACTCTCGGCGAGCGTGATCTCGCCCGCATGCACGGCGCGCTGCGCCAGCAGCCAAGCCATGATGTGGGTCAGACGCGTGGTCAGCCGCATGGTCTCGCAGCACAACAGCAAGCGGTCGGACGGGGTCAGGATCGGCAGCGCGCGCAGCTCGTTCACCGCGACGTAATTGCGCGCCTCGACCAGCAGGCCCATGGCCTCGTCATAGGTTCGCCCGAAAAAAGCGGTTTTGACCGATGCCGCATTCAGCATCGTGCACCATCAGGGCCGGGCACGCACAAAGGGCGTTGAGGGTCGGCGGGCATGGCCCGACACGCACACAAACTCATGAAATAAAGATAGGGCATCCGGGGCTGCTGTCATCCCCCAACTTACACGCGTTGTTTATTCGGCTATCAACCGGCTGAGTTTCTGGCGGGCCTTTTCATCGAGCGGCACTGGGCGGCGGGTCGTGCGATCGACGAAGACATGGACGAAATAGCCGGTCGCGGCCGGCGCCTCGTTCCCCTCTCGGAACAGGGCGATCTCGTAGCGCACGCTGGAATTCCCGAGCTTGCCGATGCGCAGCGCGGCCTCGACCACCTCCGGGAACGCCAGGGATGCGGCAAAGGTGCAATGGCTTTCGATACACAGGCCGATCGTCGGCGAATGCTCGATATCCAACAGCCCTTCGGCGATCAGCATCTTGTTCACGACAGTGTCGAAATACGAGTAATAGATCACGTTGTTGACATGACCGTAGACGTCATTGTCCATCCAGCGCGTCGGGATCGGCAGGAACCAGCGATAGTCGGCCCGGCTCGGCACCTTCTCCATCAGGCGATCTCCAGCAGGGCCGCGGTCACCGGCACCGGCGCCTCCAGCATCATCATATGGCCCGCACCCCGAAGGATCACGGTCTTGGCCCCGGCGATCGCGGATGCCAGCGGGGCCGCCTTCGCGGCCGGCGTCATCTTGTCTTCGGCACCCAGGATCACGCGGGTCGGGCAGGTAATGCGCGCGGCGGCGGCCAAGGCCCCCTCATAGGCGGCGCAGGCGGCGAGATCGCTGCCGATCACCGCGCGGGGACCGCGCTCCAACAGCCGTTCCGCGCCGGACGGCAAATAGGACCCGGGCGCGCCGACCGAGCCCAGCAGGCTCTGCCGGCCGAAGCTCCAGCCGACCATCATGTCGATCACCCGGTGATCGCCGGCTGCGGCGGATTCCAGCATGGTCGGATGCACGCCCATGCGCGGCACCGTGCCGAGCAGCGCCAGCCCGCGCGTCCGCGCGCCGCCGAGGGCGCCGGCTTCGAGCGCCACCAGCGAGCCCATGCTGTGGCCGGCGAGGACGGCGCGCTCGACGCCCAGGCTATCCAGCAGGCGCCAGAGCCAGCCGGCCATCGCCTCGATCGTGGCCAGCGCCGGGCCGGCGCTGCCGGCATGGCCGGGCAGGTCGACCGCCAGCACATTGCGGCCGGCATGGGCGATGGCGCGGGCCTGGTTGGCCCAGACGGTGTGATCCATGCCGGCGCCATGGATCAGCACCAGGGTCGGCAGATCCCGATCGAACGACCGGCCGCCGGTGGCGATCTGGACGGGTTGGCCGTCGAGGGTGAGGCGGCTCATTTCGACGCCGCCTTCTGCGCGTGGCGCAGGCCCTGGGCCAGGTCCGCGATCAGGTCCTCGGCATCTTCGAGCCCGACCGACAGGCGGATCATGTCTTCGCCGATGCCGGCGCGGGTCAGATCCTCGGCCGACAGTTGCTGATGGGTGGTGCTGGCCGGATGGATCACCAGGGTTTTGGCGTCGCCGACATTGGCCAGATGCGAGACCAGGCCCAGCGCATCGATGAAGGCCTTGCCGGCGGCGCGGCCGCCTTTGATACCGAAACTGACGATCGATCCGGCGCCGCGCGGCAGCAGTTCGGCCGCAAGCGCATGGTCCGGATGATCCGGCCGGCTCGGGTGGTTGACCCAGCCGACCGCCTCGTGGGCGGCCAGGAACTGGATCAGCTTGGCGGTATTCTCCATATGCCGCGCCATGCGCAGCGGCAGGGTCTCGACGCCCTGCAGGATCTGGAACGCGTTGGTCGGGCTCATGCAGGCGCCGAAATCGCGCAAACCCTCGCCGCGCGCACGGGTGATGAAGGCCGCCGGGCCATATTCCTCGGCGAAATTGATGCCGTGATAGCCGGCATAGGGCTGGCTGAGCGTGGGGAATTTGTCGGTCGCCGCCCAGTCGAACCGGCCGCCGTCGATCAGCGCGCCGCCGATCGCCACGCCATGGCCGCCCAGCCACTTGGTCGCCGAATGCATGACGATGTCGACGCCGAGGCTGATCGGCCGCATCAGATAGGGCGTCACGAAGGTCGCATCGACCATGAGCGGCAGCCCATGATCATGGGCGATGGCGGCCAGCTTCGGCAGGTCGCTCACTTCCAGCCCCGGATTGCCGATGCATTCGGTGAAGATCAGGCGGGTTTCCGGCCGGATCGCAGCGGCGAACCCGTCCAGGTCGCGCGGATTCACGAATGTCGTTTCGATACCGAAACGGGGCAGGGTGAGTTTCAGAAGGTTGGTCGAGCCGCCATAGATCGAGCCGGAGGCCACGATATGGCCGCCGGCGCCCATCAGCGTTGCGATCGCCAGGTGCAGGGCCGCCTGGCCGCTGGCGGTGCAGACGGCGCCGACCCCGCCTTCGAGTGCTGCCAGCCGCTCTTCGAGCACGGCCACGGTCGGGTTGGAGATGCGGCTATAGACATGGCCCGGCTGTTCCAGATTGAACAGGGCCGCGGCTTCGTCGCTGGAGCCGAACACGAAGGAGGTCGTCTGATAGATCGGCACGGCGCGCGCGCCGGTCGTAGGGTCCGGGCGTTGGCCGGCATGGAGCGCCAGGGTGGCGAATTTCGGCCCGTAATTCTCGGCCATGACGGGAAACCTTTCGGGGGCGCGGGGACGATCTGTCGATCGCATCCTAGCCCGGCTGAGAAAGGCACCTCAAATAAAAGCGGCGGGCCCGCGAGGGACCCGCCGCAAATGTCCTTGATCGAATTCCTTAAAGCCCGCGACAGCAGAGCTGTCTGCAGTATTAGAAACCTCTGGAAAAGTTCGGACCCAACCTGCCGGCAATGTGATCTTCTCACCGCGGCCACGAACCGAACCTAGGCTTCTAACATTAAGGATTCCTCGCCAATAGACGGCATTTTATCAATATTATTGCGCGGTCCAGCCGCCGTCCATCGCCCAAGCCTGGCCCGTGACGGTCTGGCCCAGATCGGAACAGAGGAACACGGCGAGACCACCCAGGCCTTCCGGCGTCGAGAACTTGTGCATCGGCTGCTTTTCGCCCAGCAGCGCGTCCGTCTCGGCCTGGACCGACGTGCCGTTCGCCTTGGCGCGGTCGGAGATTTGCTTCTCGACCAGCGGCGTCAGCACCCAGCCCGGGCAGATCGCGTTGCAGGTGATGCCGTCGTTCGCGGTCTCGAGCGCGATCACCTTGCTCATGCCGACGATGCCGTGCTTGGCGGCGACATAAGCGACCTTGTGCACGCTGCCGACCAGGCCATGGGCCGACGCGATGTTGATGATGCGGCCCCAGCCCTGCTTCTTGAAGTGCGGCAGCACGGCCTTGGCGCCGTGGAACGCGCCCGACAGGTTGATCGCGATGATCGCGTCCCACTTCTCGTCCGGGAAGTCCTCGGTGTTGGCCGTGAACTGGATGCCGGCATTGTTGATCAGGACGTCGACCGAGCCGAACGCCTCGATCGTGTCGGCGACCATCTTGCGGATGTCGGCCGGCTTGGAGATGTCGGCCGGCGAATAGGCTGTCTTGACGCCGTGGGTCTTCGCGACCTCGTCCTTGATCTTGCCGATCTCGGTAGGGTCGCCGAAGCCGTTCAGCATGATGTTGTAGCCGGCGGCGGCCAGCGAATTGGCGATCCCGAGCCCGATACCGCTGGTCGAACCGGTGACGATGGCGCTCTTGGTCATGAATGTCTCCTGCTGGCTACTGATGCCGGGTTTGGCTCTCGCGCGTGGCGGAACAGTTTTGCCCCCATACCATATCCAATTTTTGACGGATTCGGGATGAAACTGATCACTATCGATATGAAGAATTGCTAAGGCCCTGAAACCGGTCTGATCTTCAGCGCTTGAACAGGGCTTCGGCACCGCTGCGATGGTCCTGTTTGGCGGCGATGGCGGCCCGGGCGCGGGCGATTTCCGCCTCCATGTCGGCGATCCGGCGCAACAGCTCGTCGACCGAGAGCGGCGTCAGGTCCCGGGGCAAGAGGGTGACCGGCTTCGGGGCCGGTTCGTCGTCGTCGCGCGCCATGGCTAGAGGCTCCTTCGCTATTCAGGCTCCCTGCCGGTCGACACCCGAGCGGATCCGGTCGGCACCGCTGCCGACGGCTTCCGCGACATGGTGGAAACCGTCCTGCTTCAAACACACGGTGAGATCGCGCTTGATCCGCCCGATCAGCGCCGGCCCTTGATAGACCAGTGCCGAATAGAGCTGCACCAGCGAGGCGCCGGCGCGGATCTTGGCATAGGCATCGGCCCCTGACGACACGCCGCCGACGCCGACCAGGGGAATACGCCCCTGGGTCCGGCGATAGATCTCGGCCAGCACCGCGGTCGAGGGCTCGAACAGCGGCTTGCCGCTCAAGCCGCCGGGCTCGGGCGCGTTGGCGCTCCTGAGGCTCGCCGGCCGGGCGACCGTGGTGTTCGACACGATGATGCCGTCGATCTTGCTGCCGAGCGCCACTTCGGCGATGTCGTCGATCTCCTGTTGGGTCAGGTCCGGCGCGATTTTCAGCAGGATCGGCGGTGGGTTGTCGAGGCGGACCGCGTCGCGCGCCTCGACCACGGCATGGATCAGCGCGCCCACTTCGCTGCGCCGCTGCAGATCGCGCAGGCCCGGCGTGTTGGGCGACGAGATGTTGATGACCAGATAGTCGGCGAGCGGCGCCAGCGTGGCGACGCCCCGGCAATAGTCGGCGGTGGCATCGGCCGCATCGCGGTTCTTGCCCAGATTGGCGCCGACGATGCCCCGGCGCGCCCGCTTGGTCAGGCGGGCGGTGACCACGCCCAGTCCTTCGTTGTTGAAGCCCATGCGGTTGATGACGGCACGATCCTCGACCAGCCGGAACAGGCGCGGCTGCGGATTGCCGGCCTGGGGCCTGGGCGTGACCGTGCCGATCTCGGTGAAGCCCACGCCCCAGCGCAGCATGGCGTCCGGGACCTCGGCATTCTTGTCGAACCCGGCGGCGAGGCCGATCGGGTTCGGGAAATCCAGGCCCCAGAGCCGGGTCGCCAGCGCCGGATCGTCGATGGGTGCCTTGGTCGGGGCGACGCCGGCCTTGAGTGCGCGGATGGTCAGCTCATGGGCCCGTTCGGCCGGCAGCAGCCGCAGCAGCGGCATGGCGAGGGATGTGAGCGCCATCAATATTGCCCGTCCGCGGGGCCAACCGCCTGGGTCAGGGGCGGAAACACATGCTTGCCGTCAGGTCCGAGCGGCAGGTCGCGGACCCAACTGACGGCGCTGAGCGGCAGGGCGCCGTGCAGATGCGGGAACAGCGCGCCGGAGCGCGACGGCTCCCATTTCAGCTCGGGTCCCAAGGCCGCCGGATCGACCGCGATCAGCACCAGCCCATCCTGGCCGGCGCGATGGCGCGCGGCACTTTCGACGATCTGCTCGGCCGTCGAGAAATGAATGAACCCGTCCGCCAGGTCCTGGGTCGAACCGCGATAGACGGACCGGGCGGCATCCTGCCACTCGTCGCGCCGGCACATATGGAAAATCAGATCGGTCTGCATAAGGGCTGCGAGCCTAGGCCGGTGAACTGGCTGTGGCAAGATCGCGGCGCCCCCTTTTCACCTCGGGCGAACCGTGCCTAGGATTGCGGACCGTACAAGCACTTCCAATCAAGAGCATCTCCTAGGAAATCAGGGAGGGAGGGCCCTATGGCGTCCTGGACCTACATCGATGGGCAGTGGCAATCCGGCAATCCGCCGATTCTCGGACCGATGAGTCATGCCATGTGGCTGGCCTCGCTCGTGTTCGACGGCGCGCGTGCCTTCGAGGGCACCACGCCCGACCTCGATCGTCATTGTGCGCGCGCGGTCGCGTCGGCCAAGGCCCTCGGCCTCGGCCCCATGCTGACCCCCGGCGAGATCGAGGATATCGCGCGCGAAGGCGTCGGCCAATTCGCCAAGGATGCCGCCCTCTATATCCGTCCGATGTTCTGGGCCGAGGAAGGCTTCATCGGCGGCGATCCGGAGAGCACGCGTTTCGCGCTCTCGGTCTATGACAAGCCGATGCCGTCGGCCGAGGGCTTCACGGCCGGCCTGTCGCGCTTTCGCCGGCCGTCGCCCGAATGCGCGCCCACCGATGCCAAGGCCGCCTGCCACTATCCGAACAGCGGCCGTGCGATCACCGAGGCGCAGACGCGGGGCTTCGACAATGCGGTGATGCTCGATCCCTTGGGCCATGTGGCCGAGTTCGCCTCGGCCAACCTGTTCATCGCCAAGGACGGCGTGGTGGTGACGCCGGAGCCGAACGGCACGTTCTTGAACGGCATCACGCGCCAGCGCGTCATCCGCCTGCTGCGCCAGACCCGCGTCGAGGTGCAGGAACGCGCCGTCACGCTCGAAGACCTGGACGGCGCCGACGAGATGTTCGCGACCGGCAACTACGGCAAGGTGCAGCCGGTCGTCCGCTACGAACAGCGCCAGCTCGGCCCCGGCCCGATCGCGGCGCGCGCGCGGGAGCTCTATTGGGCGTTTGCGCATAACGCGTTGTGATGAATCGTCCCGCATTTCGCGGGAGAGGGAGGGGACCCGGCCCGTCAGGGCTGGGCTGGGCTGGGTAGGGTCGTGCGGCGGAGGCACCGTCACCCGCTTCGCTGACGCTCAGCACCCTCTCCCGCGAAATGCGGTTGACTCTCAGGCCACCTCGAACTTCGACAGCGCTACCTGGCAGGGGCCTTCGACCGTCAGCAGGTGGCCGGCCGGCACGCGATTCCAATGGTCGGAAACCATGTCGAGCGGTTCCGACACGATGATCAGCCCATCGGTCTCGCAGCCGTAATAGAGCGACGGCGGTTCCGGATCGGTGGCGAAGCGCACGGCCCAGGTGCGGTTGCCGTCGCTGAGCGACGCCGTCATGCGGAAGGCGTCGGCCACCTCGTGCTGCGCCATGACCTGCAGCACGGCGCGCACGGTCGCGGCGAGCGCGCGCGCCGGATCCTCCTCCAGCCCATGGGCGAACAGTAGATAGAAGAACAGCTCGCTGTCGGTCGTGCCCTGGCGGCAATGATAGAGATCGTCCGGGATCAGCGCTTCGAGCGCGCGCCGGATGCGGTCATAGCCGCCGATCTGGCCATTGTGCATGAACAGCCAGCGGCCGTGGGTGAAGGGGTGGCAATTGGCCCTGCTGGTCGCAGTCCCGGTCGAGGCCCGCACATGGGCGAAGAACAGGGGGGCCTGGAGCTGATGCGACAGGCTTTTGAGGTTGCGGTCGTTCCAGGCCGGCAGCGTCTCGTGATAGGTGCCGGGCAGGTCGCGCTCGCCGTACCAGCCGAGGCCGAAGCCGTCGCCGTTGGTGGCGACGTGGGTCTTGCGGGCATGCAGGCTTTGCTGGATGAGCGAATTCACCGGTTCGAACAGCAGCTTTTCGAGATAGATCGGTCGTCCGCTATAGGTCAGCCAGCGACACATGGGTCCAGTCCTCGACGGCCTTCAAGATCCTTCGGCAAGCCCGCGGCGCTGGGCCCGCTCCTGCGAACGTTTCCATTCGTTCACGGCGAAAATCACACCACCGATCACGAGCGGCAGCAAGTGATAGACGCCGCGATAGACCAGCAGCGACGACAGCACCGCCTCGGGCGGCACCGAACCGTGCAGGCTTTTCAGGATCACCGCCTCGAACACGCCCAAGCCGCCGGGCACGTTGGAAATGATGCCGAGGAAATAGGCCAGCACGAACACGCCGAGGAACGTCGCGAAATTGAACACGTCGTTCCGCGGCAACAGGACATAGAGCACGCTCGCGACCAGCAGCCAGTCGATGCCGCTGACCGCGATCTGGACGCCGGCGAAGCCGGGGCTGGGCACGCGCAGCTGGAAGCCCCAGAGGCTGAGCGGCTCCTTGCGCCAATATCCCACCGAGCCATAGGCCGCGACCAGGGTCAGGCACAGCACGCCCAGCGCATTTACCGTATAGGACGGCAGGTCCGACCAGTCCTGGACCCGGCCGCCGTCGAGCAGCATGGCGACGCCGCCGATCAGGAACATGCCGAGGAACAGCGTGACGCCGGCCATCGCCATGATCTGGGCGACCTCGACCGCGCCGAAGCCCCAGCGCGAATAGAGCCGATAGCGGATCGTGGTGCCGGTGACCGAGGCGAATCCGAGCGAATGGCTGATCGAATAGGCGGTGAAGGCGGCGAGCGCCACCCGCCAATAGGCGAGCTTCCGCTTGATGTAGCGCACGCCGATATAGTCGTAGGACGTGAGCGCCAGATGGCTGACCACGGTGAGGCCCGCGGCGGTCAGGATCGCCGACAGCTTGAATTCATGCAGGTCGTGCCACAGCTCCGGCAGGCGCATTTCGCTCAAGGACCGGAACAGCAGCACGAAGGCGCCGACGATCAGGCCGAGCGTCAGGGCGGGGCCCAGGTATCTGGTCAGCCGATGGTTCATGCTGCGTGAATGACGCGAAGCGTCCTTGTGGTCGGGGCGGTAGGGGAGGGAGCGATGGTCCCTCCATGTAGCGGGTTTGCCGGAGCAGGGAAACGACATTTCCGCCATGCCGGGCATGCCGAGGCTTGCCGGAAGGGGCATGGGCGGTCCTATAGTCGCCCCGACCATGCATCCCGTCTCCCTGCCCGCCGCCGCCCCGAAACCGCCCCGTATCCTGCCGCCCGACATCCCGGTGCTGGTGCTGGGAACCCGGCGCGCCGTCTGGCTTTCGGTGGATGGCGAGATCGACGAGATCGACATCCGCACCGCCGCGCGCCGGGCACGGGACGAGGCGCCGCTGCTGGCCCATGGCCGTGCCGCGGCGCGCCGGCTCGACTTGCGCGACCTGCGGGCATTCGACGCGCTCGAGCTGTTCGCCTTCGCCTGCCCCGGCCAATTCTGCCTGCCGACGCCGCGCGGGATCATGAGCGTGCTGGGGCTGGGCCGTGCCGGCTCGCTCGAGGATCAGGCCATGGGTCTGGCCGACGCGGTGCCGATCCTGCTCGACCGGATCTCCAAAGCCGCGACGCCGATCCTGGCCGAGTTGGCCCAGTTGATGACGGCCGGCGACTGGGCCTGGGGGCCGTCGGTCCTGGCCGCACTGGGTGCTGCGCCTTTGCCCGGGCGGCCGCGGCGTCTGTCGGGCCTCGATATCTGGTCGCGCCTGCCGGAATGGGAGGAGGCAGGTCCGATCGATCCGCCCAGCCATTACCCGGTCGATCCGGCCGATGCCCGCACGCGCCTTGCCGATCTGGTCCAGGGCCGCTCGCGCCATGGCGGCGCCGGAGCGGAGAGTGCAGAGGCGCGGCCGCAGCAGGCGGATTACGCCTCGGCGGTCAGCGCCGCCTTCGCGCCGAAGCAATCGCCGGACGAACCCAATCTGGTGCTGGCCGAGGCCGGCACCGGCGTCGGCAAGACGCTGGGCTATCTGGCGCCGGCCAGCCTCTGGGCCGAACGCAACGGCGGCCCGGTCTGGGTCTCCACATTCACGCGCAATCTGCAGACCCAGATCGACGACGAGTTGGACCGGCTCTATCCCGATCCGAAACAGAAGGCGCTCAAGGTCGTCCTGCGCAAGGGCCGCGAGAATTACCTGTGCCTGTTGAATTTCGAGGAGGCGGCGCAGACCGTGCTGGGCAATCCGGCCCATGCGGTGGGATTGGGCCTGATGGCGCGCTGGGCGATGGCGACCAAGGATGGCGCGCTGATCGGCGGCGATTTCCCGGGCTGGCTGGTCGATATCATCGGCCGGGCGCAGACCCTGGGCCTCGCTGATCGCCGCGGCGAATGCATCTATTCCGGCTGCCCGCATTATTCGCGCTGCTTCATCGAACATTCGATCCGCCGGGCGCGCCGCGCCGACATCGTCGTCGCCAATCATGCGCTGGTCCTGATCCAGGCGGCGATGGGCGGGCTCGAAGATGCGGTGCTGCCGACCCGCTATGTATTCGACGAGGGCCATCACCTGTTCGAGGCGGCGGATAGTGCTTTCTCGGCCCATCTCTCGGCGCTGTCGGCGGCGGAGCTCCGGCGCTGGATCCTCGGCAATGAAGGCGGATCCGGCCGGGCGCGCGGCATGCGCCGGCGCTACGAGGATCTGGTTGCGGGTGACGAGGCCGCGGCCGACGATCTGCAGGCGATCCTGGTGTCCTCCGCCGTGCTGCCCGGGGAAGGTTGGCAGCATCGCCTGGCCGAGGGCGAGCCGCGCCATCCGGTCGAGAAATTCCTGGCGCTGGTGCGCCAGCAGGTGTTGACCCGCGCCCAGCGGCCGGAGGCGAATTACGACCTGGAGACCGACCGGCATCCGGCGATTGATGGCTTGGCCGAGGCCGCGATCGAGGCCGACCAGGCGCTGGCCGGCCTGGAAGCGCCGATGCATCGGCTGGTCAAATATCTGGCGAAGCGGCTCGACGACGAGGCGGATACCCTCGATACGGCCGTGCGCACCCGGATCGAAGCGGCGATCCGCAGCCTGGAACGGCGGGCGGTCATGACCTTGGGTGCCTGGCGCTCGATGCTGAAGGACCTGCCGCACGCGACGCCGGAAGCCATGGTCGACTGGCTGTCGATCACGCGTCAGGACGGTCGCGAGGTCGATGTGGGATTGCATCGCCATTGGATCGATCCGACCCTGCCTTTCGCCAAGGCCGTGGTGCAGCCGGCCCATGGCGTGGTCGTGACCTCGGCGACGCTGACCGACGGCACCGGCGATGCGGTTGTCGATTGGCATGCGGCGGAGGTGCGGACCGGCTCGATCCATCTGCCGGCGCCGGCGATCCGCGCGCGCGTACCGTCGCCGTTCGACTATGCCAGCCAGACGCGCTGCCTGGTCGTGACCGACGTGCGCAAGGATGATCTGGACCAGGTGGCAGCCGCCTATCGCGAGCTGTTCCTGGCGTCGGGCGGTGGCGGGCTGGGGCTGTTCACCGCGATCTCGCGCCTCAAGGCGGTGCGCGAGCGCATCCTGGCGCCGCTCGACGATGCCGGGATCGAGCTTCTATCCCAGCATGTCGACCCGGTCGATGTCGGCACGTTGATCGATATTTTCCGGGCCGAGGAGGATGCCTGCCTGCTCGGCACCGATGCCGTCCGCGATGGCGTCGACGTCCCGGGCCGGTCGCTGCGCCTGATCGTGTTCGACCGCGTGCCCTGGCCCAGGCCCGACATCCTGCACAAGGCGCGGCGCGCGGATTTCGGTTCGCGCGGCTATGACGACATGCTGACGCGCCTGAAGCTCAGGCAGGCATTCGGTCGCCTGATCCGGCGGTCCGGCGACCAGGGTGTGTTCGTATTGCTGGACCCGATGATGCCGTCTCGGCTCTATGGCGCCTTTCCCGAAGGCGTCGATATCCGCCGCGTGGGTTTGAAGGAAGCGGTCGAGGAAACCAAGCTGTTCCTCAGGCCGGCGGATTGATGCCGTCGACCGATTGTTCGGCGGTGTCGGTTGCGGTTCTTTTGAAGAAGCCGCGCAGGCTGACGCCCAGCAGGGCCACCAGCGTCAGCGAAGCAGCCGCGATCAATTCCAGCTTGGCGGCGCCGCACCAGATCAGCACGGGCACGAAGACCATGGCGTCGTCGGTGTCGACGACGAGTCGCCCGCCCCAGAACTGGTAGGTCGAGACCGGCGCCACCTTCACGACATTCAGCATCCAGAACAGGCCGCAGACGCCGGCACCGGCGATCAGGCCCAACAGGATGGCGCCGGGGCCGAAACTGCCGACGAGGCCAAAGCCGATGCCGATGAAGGTCGCGACGGTCGCGAGGCAGTCGCAGACCAGATCATAGCGATAGCCCAACGGGCTGCTGCGGCCGGTTTGCCGGGCCAGTTCGCCATCGGCGCGGTCGAGCAGCAGGGAAAGCAAGAAGATCACCCCGCCGAGCCGCGGCCAGAACTCGCCGCCCTGGGCAAAGCCCGCGGCCGCGATCAGCCCGGTCACGAGGCGCAGCGTCGTCAACTGATTGGGGGTGACGCCGGTCGGCGCGATCCGCCGGACGGCAGGGCGGACGATGCGATGAATGGTCGTGTCGTGGCTCAAGGGCGGCGTCCTCGCAAGCTGGACTCTCCAAGTATCCCAAATCGCGCAAACGAGAAGATCAAAGTTGAATGATCAGACCCCCGGCGACATGGGGTCGCAGCGGGCTCACTGCCCCAACGCCGCCCATTCGGCCCAGGAGATCGTCCGGCCGGGAAAGGCCACGGACCGCAGCGGCCAGGCCGTCTTCAGCCAGGCCTGGATGTCGGCCAGGACCCGCTCGGCCAGACCGTCGCGATCGGCGAGCGTGCTCAGCCAGAAATAGGCCCGCGCATCGAAGGCGGCCTGCTTGACCTTGATCGGATAGAGGTAGAGGCAGCCGAGGTAGCGCTCGCCATCCGGGCTGATCAGCGCATAGGCGAAAGCGACACGCTCGGCAAATTCCTTGGCGTGGCGCTCCAGGTCGGCCAGGTTTTGGGCGAAGCTGATGTCCGGTGCCGGCCAGTCGTTCGCGGGTCCGAACACATGGCGGATCGCGTCGGCGCTGGTCGTGACCGCGGCATAGTCCTGGGCCGCGAAATGCGGCGACAGGACCTCGAGCGTGAAGAGCGCGAAGCGATGGCTGCGCGGTGGGCTGTAACCGTCGGGGATGAAAGGCATGGTGGCCTCGGTCGCAGGGGCGGGTCCGAGTGTAGCAGCGCCCGGGATCAGGCGAGCGGTATCCGGAGAGTGAAATCCCCCTCGACCGCCACAACCCCAGTGCTTATGCGCCTGCCGGCGGTTCCTTCGGCGGCATCAGGGCCGTGTGAACGCTGCGGATCAGGTCGCTCCTCACCTTGGCGGTTTCGCCGTCGGCTGTCGAGAAAGCGAGCACGATCTCGAGCGCATTGTCGGCCGCCGTGCGGTCGGCGAGGACGCTGGGCGCCGGGTCCTTCAGCACCTGGGAATGGGCTTCGGCGATCGTCAGCACCGTGGCCAGCGCTGCTTCCAGATCGATCGTCTCGGGCACGCGGAAGCGCACCTCGCCGGCTTTGACCGGGACCGGATAGTGGCTGAAATTGCGGAGCGCCTGGCCCCAGACGCTGCCGTTCGGGACGATGATCTGGACCTTGTCGTCCGTGACCAGCTCGGTCCAGAACAGCGACAGCTCCATCACCGTGCCGCTGATGCCGGCGACCTGGACCTTATGGCCAATGCGGAACGGCCGGAAAATCAGCAGCATGACGCCGGCCGCCAGGTTCGACAGGGTGCCCTGCAGGGCCAGACCCACGGCCAGGCCGGCGGCGCCCAACACGGCGATCAGGCTGGTGGTCTGGATGCCGAATTGCGACAGCACGGCCAAGACCGTGACCGTCAGCACCAGATAGCGCACCAGGCTGCCGAAGAAGCTTTTCAGCATATCGTCGAAATGCGGCGTCTTGTTCAGCGCGCGTACGACCAGCGTCTGGCAGCGGCCGGCCAGCCACAGGCCGACGCACAGGATGACGATCGCGCCGATGACGTTGAGGCCGTTCGAGACGATCAGCGGCAGCAACAGCTGAAAGCGGGCAAGCAGGTCGTTCGGGTTCAATTCCGGCATCGGTCGCTCTTCTTGATGGTGGCGTCTGGAAGATAGAAGGCGAAAGCCGCCCTGCCAAGCGAGGCCCGATATTTGCCGCGCCCGCCGTTGACTTGGACCCATGACCCGGCGGATGCTGGTACAAAGGTCTGATGATACGACGACCGACAAACGCCGGGGCTCGATCCCGGCCTCGGGGGAGGAACGGATATGGGCAACGGAATTTCGCGGCGGCAGGTGCTGGGCGGTTTCACGGGGCTGGCGGCCTTGCAGGCGACGGGCGCGATGGGCCAAGCGTTGAAGCTGCCGTCGTCGCCGGTCGCCCTCAACATCATCGACGTGGCGGGCGATCTGCAATTGACCCAGGCCGGCATCGACCGGTTCCGAACCCAGAATCCGCAGTTGGTCTCGCGCATCACCTACACCCGCGCGCCCTCGCCGGAACTGCCGGGCAAGATCAAGGCGCAGCAGGATGCCAACCATGTCGACATCGACCTGGTGCTGACCGGGCCGGGCGCCTTGTCCGACGGCGTCGAGCAGGGGCTGTGGATCCCGGTCTTCTCCAAATACCCGGACGACCTGCCGAAGCCGGAGGCCGTTTATCACGAGCATGCGCTGATGATGCAGAAGAACTTCGGCCGCGATCAGGGGGTCGAGGTCGTGTTCTCGCCGTCGGGGCCGCTGTTCGAATATGCGCCGACGCGGGTCAAGGAGCTGCCCAAGACCGCCGCCGATCTGCTGGCCTGGGTCAAGGCGCATCCGAACCGCTTCACCTATGCGAGACCGATCAACTCCGGCCCCGGTTGGACCTTCCTGATGGCGATGCCCTATATCCTGGGCGACAAGGACCCGAAGGATCCGTTGAAGGGCTGGGACAAGACCTGGGCCTGGCTGAAGGAACTGGACAAGAGCATCGATTACTATCCGGCCGGCACCGGCGGCACGATGAAGGAGCTGGGCGAGGGCACGCGCGACATGATCGTCAGCACCTGCGGCTGGGACATCAATCCGCGCGTGCTGGGCGTGGTGCCGAAGGAGGTCGAGATGTTCGCGCTCGAAGGCACCCATTGGGTGCCGGACGCGCAGTTCATGTGCATCCCCAAGGGCGTGGCCGAAGAAAAGCTGCCCGTGCTACTGGCGCTGATGTCCTTCATGCTGAAGCCGGAGCAGCAGGCGCTGACCTATGACAAGGGCTATTTCTATCCGGGCCCGGCGGTGAAAGGTGTGACGCTTGAGATGGCGCCGGCCGAGAGCCAGGCCGTGGTCAAGGAATATGGCCGGCCGTTCTACGACAAGCTGATCGCCGAACAACCGTTCGAAGTGCCCTTGCAGCCCAAGGACCTGGTCGCCGCCTTCCGGCGCTGGGACGATGAAGTCGGAGGCGCCAAGTCCAAATGAGTCTCCGCTTTGCCGCGATCGGTCTCGATCATCGCCATATCTATCATCTGGTCGGTGGCCTGATCGACGCCGGCGGCACCTGCGTCGGCTATGATCCGGCGACGAGCGATCCGAACGTGCTGGCCGGGTTCCGCGAGCGGTTCCCGGCGATCGCGTCGGTCACGGATCGTCGGCGATTGCTGGAAGACCCGACCATCGACGTGATCGTGATTGCCGCCGTGCCGTCGGAGCGGGCGGCGATTGCGGTGGCGGCGATGCGCCAGGGCAAGGATGTGATGGTCGATAAGCCCGGCGTCACCTCGCTCGCCCAATTGGCCGAGGTCGAGCAGGTGGTGCGCGAGACCGGGCGGATCTTCTCGATCTGCTTTTCCGAACGCTTCGTCGTGCCCGCGACCGAGGTCGCCGGACAGTTGATATCTCAAGGTGCTATCGGCCGGGTGGTGCAGACGCTGGGCCTCGGTCCCCATCGCTTGAACAAGAAAATCCGGCCGGCCTGGTTCTTCGATCCGGCGCAGTACGGCGGCATCCTGGGCGATATCGCGTCCCACCAGATCGACCAGTTCCTGCATTTCACCGGCTCGACCGATGCCCGGATCGTCACCAGCGCCATCGGCAACTTCGGCAATCCCGAAACCCCGGATTTCCAGGATTTCGGCGAGATCCTGCTGCGCAGCGACCAGGCGACCGGCTATATCCGCGTCGACTGGTTCACCGCCGAAGGGCTGCCGACCTGGGGCGACGGGCGGCTGACCATCCTCGGCACCGAGGGCACGATCGAGCTCCGGAAATATGTCGATATCGCCGGAAGGCCGGGCACCGACCATGTGTTCCTGGTCGATGGCCAGGGCACGCGCCATATCGACGGCAGCACGGCGCCGCTCCGCTATTTCAAGAACTTCACCGCCGACGTGCGCGACCGGACCGAGACCGCCATGTCCCAGCGCCATGTCTTCACGGTCAGCCGCCTGGCGCTCGAGGCGCAGGCCGCGGCCCAGCGCCTCACCCAGGGAAAACGCTCATGAGCAAACGCGGCGTCGCCATCATCGGCCTCGGCTCCGCCGTGCAGCCGCATTTCCGCAGCCTGGTCGATCTGGCCGACCGGGTCGACGTGCGCTGGGGTTTCAGTCGGACCGAGGCGCGCCGCGCCGCCTTCGCCCACGACTATGGCGCCCCGGTCAGCGGCGATCTGGATCAGGTGCTGGGCGATCCGGCGGTCGAGCTCGTGCTGATCCTGACCCCGGCCAATGCCCATCTGGAGATTGCCGAACAGGCCTTCGCCGCCGGCAAGCATGTGCTGGTGGAAAAGCCGCTCGACGCCACGCTTGCCCGGGCCGAGCACCTGGTCGCCGCCGGCCGCACTGCCAACCGTCGCCTGGGCGTGGTGCTGCAGCATCGTTTCCGCGAGGGCAGCCTATTGTTGAAGCGGCGCATCGCCGAGGGCGCGCTCGGCACGATCGAGGCGGCAACGCTCGCCGTGCCCTGGTGGCGGCCGCAGAGCTATTACGATGTCGAAGGCCGCGGCACCTTGGCGCGCGACGGCGGCGGCGTGCTACTGACCCAGGCGATCCATTCGCTCGATCTGTTCCGCTCGCTGGTCGATGTCACCCATGTCAAGGCGGCCCAGGTCGTGACCACGGCGCTGCACCGGATGGAGACGGAGGACTACGTCGGCGCCCTCTTGCGCCTCGGCAACGGTGCGCCTGCCTCGATGACGGCCACCACCGCCTTCATGCCGGGCGAGCCGGAACGGATCGAAATCATCGGCACCAAGGCGTCCGCCCAGCTGCACGGCGGCGCGCTCCGCATCTCCAGGCTCGACGGCAGCGAGGAACGGCTCGCGGTCGAGGGACCGACCGGCGCCGGCGCCAACACCATGGATTTCCCGCACGACGCCCACCGCGAGCTTTGGCGCGACTTCCTCGATGCGGTCGACCACGACCGCGACCCGACCGTGTCGGGCGAGGAAGCGCTCGCGACCCAGCGGCTGATCGGCGCGATCTTGAAGGCGGGCGGCAAGGGTTAGGGCAAGTTTTTATCCGTCATTCCCGCCTCCGCGGAATGACGATAAAACTAAGGAGTGCCCAGTCTCTCCAGTGCCGCCTTGCCCATCGGATCGTCCGCCGGCAGCCGCTGCGCCTGTTCGACCAACCCGGCCCGGATCCGCGTCGCGTCCGGCAGCGGCTGGTCGGTCCAATAGCGCTTGGCCGGATCAAGAAACCCGACCTCGTCGAGAAAGCCGGCGGTGAAATAGAGCGCGTCCGGCCAGGATTCCCCATCGGCGCGGGCGTGCAGGGACCCGTCGGGACCGAGCGCGGTGCCGAGCGTCCAATCGACCAGGCCCGCGATCTCGGCCGCGACCGCCGCACGCTCACCGGCATCGATCCTGGGCCAGCCGAGCCGGAACAGCGTCACGACGTCGTAATTATTGTGACTGGTCATGCCGTCGGCATCGAGCCAGCCGTGGGGATATTGCTTAGGCTTGATCGCGATCAGATGCTGGATCAATGCCGGCCAATGGTCGATCGCCCCATCCCGATAGCGCGCCATATGGAAGGTCATGCTGAGATCGTCGGTCTGGACAGTGCCATAGCGCTCGCCGAAGAAGCCGGTCGTGGGTGATTGCGCGTCGGCGATGAACTTCAGCACCACCGCGTCGAGGCCGGGTTTCCAGGCGTAGCCGAGCGGGCGGTGGCGCAGCACGAGGCGCACCAGATCGGCGCTGGCGATGTTCAATTCCTTGCGATGATCGACGCCCTGGTGCTGCAGGTCGGAGGTCAGCAGGCCGCGCAGGTAGGCGTCGAGGCGCGCCGGGTCGTTGACCCGGTCGAGCAGGCGCGGCCGGACCGGCGGGGCGGCGTCGGTCAGGAACCGGTCGGTCGAGGCATCGACCTTCCAGAACCATTCCTCGACGCAAGGACCATAGCTGCCGTCGGTATCTTGGGCGTTGCCGGCCGGTGTGGTCGGGGCCGCGGCAAGGGCGCGCACCCGGTCGCGGACCTGGGTGGCTGCGGCCACGTCGCCGGTCGAGCCCAAGCGCCAGCGCAGCTCCGTCACCGCCTGGCGCAGGCAGCTGCGGTCGGCGCCGGTCTGCTCCTCGGCGCTGAGCCGGGCTTCGAGTATCGCGATTTCCGGACGGGTCGCCCGGCGGAAATCGCGCATGGCCGGGAAAGTCTTGGCCAACACGATGCTCGGCTCGAAATCCTCGGCCCGGGCCGGGGGTGCTGCGATCGTGGCGACGGCCAAGCACGCGAGCGGCAGCATTCTCCGCCACAAGTGTCTTGTTCCGGTCATGATCGCCGCGTATTCAGGCGGGAAGGTTTTCGTCTGCCAGGAGGACATGTTTCCATGATCGATCATCACGCGGCCCTGATCCAGACGATGTTCCTGGTCTCCGCCGCCGATGCTGACATGACCGACGCCGAATTGGGCATCATCGGCGAGGTCGTCAGCTTTCTGCCGGTCTTCCGGGGCTATGACAATTCCAAGCTGGGCGCCACGCTGGAGGAATGCGCGACGTTCCTCGGCCAGGAAGACGGGCTCGAGCTTGGCCTGAAGCAGATCCGCGAATCCCTGCCGCCGAAGCTGCGCGAGACGGCCTATGCCATCGCCTGCGACGTGGTTGCGGTCGATGGCGAGGCGACCCAGGAAGAACTGCGGATCCTGGAACTGCTGCGTCATCGCCTGGGCATCGACCGGCTGGTCGCCTCCGCGATCGAGCGCGGCGCCCGCGCCCGGTTCATGACGCTCTAGGGTCCGAGAGCCGTTCTTCTACGCGGCCGGTGCCGTCTTGCGACGCGCCGGCCGTTTCTTTTTCTCGGGTTTCGGCGTCGGTTTCGCCGCGGGCTCCGGCGTGAGGCCGACCAGGCGCTGCTTGCGCCACAGCCGCCGCATCGCCTTCAGGAACTTGTCCTCGCGCCGGCCGAGCGCGTCGAAGAACTCCCGATCGACCGCATCGATCAGCGGCAGGGCTGCCGTGAGCTGGACTTTGCCCTCGGCGGTCAGGCTCAAGAGGCGCGAGCGCGTGTCGGCCGGATTGCGTTCGCGTTTGACCAGGCCGGCCGTCTCCAGCGTGCGCAGCACCTGGGACGTCATCATCGGATCGGCGCCCAGCGCCTGGGCGAGGGCGGACTGGCTGACGGCTGCGCCCTCCACCAGCTTATCCTTCAGGCCCGCCAGCAGCACGATCTGGACATAGGTGAGCCCGGTCGGTGCCAGGGCCGCGCGGATAACGCGCTGCCAGCCGTTGGTCACCTGCCACAGCATGAAGCCGGCGCCGAGGGTCGGAACCTCGCTCTCGTCAGAATCATCCGGGATGCTCATCAGGTGCACTCCGCCCTCGCCAGAGATCGCGATTGATCACTATGCGCGCAGGGTTTGCTGCGCTGCCAGAAGAATCCGGCATCGCGCTGCGATCGCGCCCGAATCTCCGAATGCCGCGGAACGGCTCGATCGTGATTCACGCTCCCTTAATGCGTTGGGGCGTATCGGTGCCGGAGGAGCCTTGCGAGCGACGCAAGGATGTGTCGCGGCGCCGCAGCGCAACAAAGCGCTTGCAAGTGTCGCGGCCGGACATAAGATCCCCGCTTTCCGGGATCGGACAGTTTATCGAGGGCGGCTCTTGAGCATCGCTGTTACCGCCGTGCCGGCACAGAAAACGGCGACGGATCGTGTGGTTGCCTATTGGCTGATCGCCACGGCCGTGATGATTCTGCTGATGGTCGTGATTGGCGGCGTGACGCGCCTGACCGAGTCCGGCCTCTCGATCACCGAATGGAAGCCGGTCACCGGCACCTTGCCGCCTTTGGGCGAGGCCGCCTGGAACGACGCCTTCACCAAGTATCAGCAGATCCCCGAATATCGCGAAATTCATCACGGCATGAGCCTCGATGACTTCAAGGGCATCTTCTTCTGGGAATATCTGCACCGGCTCTGGGGCCGCATGATCGGCCTCGTGGCGCTATTGCCGCTGGTCGTGTTCCTGGTCCAGGGCCGGGTCAAGGGCGCCGACGTGCCGAAGCTGATCGCCGTGCCGTTCCTGGTGGCGCTGCAAGGGGCGCTCGGCTGGTACATGGTCGAAAGCGGCCTCTCGGTCCGCACCAGCGTCAGCCAATATCGCCTGACCGCGCATCTGATGCTGGCGGTCGCGATCTATGGCTATCTCGTCTGGATCGCCGCCGATATTCTCCGCCGGGAGCCGCTCTGGCTCGAAGGCCATCGGGTTCAGAAATTCCGCCGGGTGGCACGGGTCATCCTGGCGCTGGTGACACTCACCATGGTCGCCGGCGGCTTCACCGCGGGGCTCAAGGCCGGCCTCACCTACAACACCTTCCCGCTGATGGACGGACATCTGGTGCCGGAAGACTATCTGCAGCTCCAGCCCTGGTGGCGCAATCTGTTCGAGAATATCGCGACGGTGCAGTTCGACCATCGCCTGCTCGCCACCACCAGCTTCTTCGCCATCCTGGCCTTCTGGGTCGCCGTACGCGGCAAATGCGTGCCGCGCACGGTCAAGGCGCCGTTGAACGCGCTGATGCTGGTCGCCTGCCTGCAGGTGGCGCTCGGCATCTCGACCCTGCTGTTCATGGTGCCGGTACCGCTCGCCGCCGCCCATCAGGCCGGTGCCGTGCTGCTGTTCACCTGCGCGCTCCTGACGCTCCATGGCTTGCGCGAGCCGCGCGGCAAGCGGAAGCCCGCCGCCCGCTAACGGTCAGGCCGCCAGCGGGTCAGCCGCAGCGCGTTCGTCACCACGGCGACACTGCTGCCGGCCATGGCGGCGGCGGCCAGCGTCGGGCTCAACAGGCCGGACGCCGCCAGCGGAATGCCGATCAGGTTGAAGCCGAAGGCCCAGACCAGATTCTGCCGGATCACCGCCGAACTCGCCCGCGACAGGGCCAGCAGATCGGCGACCCGCCCCGCATCCCGGATCGAAGCGCCGGCTGCGGCGACCGCGATGTCGGTGCCGTCGGCGATGGCGATGCCCAGGGCCGCCCGTGCCAGCGCCGGAGCGTCATTGATGCCGTCGCCGACCATGGCGACTTGCTTTCCTTGTGCCTGCCAGTCGGCGACCGCGGCACCCTTGTCGGCCGGCAACAGCCGTGACCCGACCTGCGCGATGCCGGCCGCCTCGGCGACGGCCCGGGCACTGCCCTCGGTATCGCCGGTCAGCAAGGTCACCTCGATCCCCATCGCCTGCAATCGAGTGACCGCCTCCGCCGCGCCGGGACGCAGCCGGTCGGCGAAACCGAACAGGGCGATCGGGACGCCGTCGCGGACCAGCCAGGATAGGGTCTTGTCCGCCAGTCGTGCGGCCGCTTCGGCGAGGACGGCAGGGACCGGGCCGGTCACAAGCCGGTCGGTGCCGATCTTGCA
>Ga0302314_10006003_pt1 | contig 22065 bp, 25 predicted proteins | sample III_Palsa_N2_3_FD_200533 | JGI IMG/M metagenome (GOLD analysis project Ga0302314, IMG submission 200533) | Peat permafrost microbial communities from Stordalen Mire near Abisko, Sweden - III_Palsa_N2_3 | ecosystem: Environmental > Terrestrial > Soil > Palsa > Peat permafrost | place: Sweden...
TCTACGCCGCCGCCGTCTCCGTCATCGCCACCGGCAGACTGCGCGGACTCTCCGCCCTACAGGCGATCAGCAACGTCGTCTGCCCCAACGCCGCCCATGTCGTCCCGCTGACGGGGTGAGCAGTTACGTGATTTTTTCTTCAATATTTGAATCTATATTTCGAACGCTGCCTGTTTCGGGGGCGTAATTGTCGTAGATTTCTCCGTTAACCCTATAATCGGGATTTTTATTTGTTCCCTGTACATCGGGATTTTGTTCCACATCATATCCATTTTTGACAAGAATGTCCGCGCTTTCGTTTTCACGCATCAAACCGCGAGTATTTGCCGCATTTAACGATGGTCGAATTGTGGTACGCGTTCCTGACAACGTTCCCTCTGAGGCTGCCTCCGGATCCGCGTTTCCATTTGGCGGCACTTCTCCGTCCGTCAACGGGCACAGCCCGAGCGGATCGTTGGCGTTGACCGGATCGTTGGCGGCGTAGGGGTAGAGGTTGCCTTCGGGGTCGGCGTTTTCCCCCAGGGGGTCGCGGGACTGGAAGCGGCCGGTGACCGGGTCGAAGGGGCGGTAGTTGGTCAGGTACAGGCCGTTGAGCGACTCGTGGAACATCCCCGCCCAGGTGAAATCGGTCACCGGCGCGGTGGTCTGCAGCGCATTGCCGTAGGGGTCGTAGTCGTAGGTCGGCGAGGTCATCGACGCGCCGTTGGTCGAGAACACCCGGCGCACCGAGCCCAGGTTGTCGGGCGCGTAGTACAGGCTCGTCGCCGGCGAGCCGGGAACATATTCGCCCTCGGCGTAGTAGGCGCGCTCGACCGCCCCGGCGCTGGTCCGGGCCTGGCACAGCTGATCGCCGCACCAGACGTAGTTGGTGGTCGTCGCCGTCCCGCCCGTCGGGGTCTCGGTGATCGAGGTGCGCCGGCCAAGGCCGTCGTAGGTGAAGCTGGTCGCGCCGGGCCCCGAGCCGCCCAGCTGGCTGGCGGCGCTGATCAGCTGGTTGTCGCCCGCCCACACATAGGCGCGCAGCATCGCCGACGTCAGGTTGCCGTCGGCGTCCCACGTCCACGGCGTGCCGCCGTTCAGCCGCGACACCTGGTTGAGGGTGTTGGGGCTGGGATAGGTCGTGGTCTGGGTCGACGCATTGGACGGCGCGGCGATGGCCGCGTCGCTGGTCTGCGTCGTCGTGGTGATCTGGTCCTCGGCGTTGCTGGCGTAGGCGAAGCTGGTGAACTGGCCGCCCGCGCGCCAGGTGGTCGTCACGCCCGACAGCCGCCGGTCGCTGGCGTTGGGCAGATAGGTCCAGGCCGTGGAGACCCGGCTCGTCACCCGCGAGGCGATCTGCCCGGTATCGCCGTTGTAGCCCAGACGGAACGAGCCCAGCGCGTCGGCGTGGGTCGCCAGGCGGCCCAGCGCGTCGTAGCCGAACGTCTCGGGGCCATTGCCGCTGACCGTGCGCGTCGCCAGCCGCCCCAGCGCGTCATAGCCATAGGCGATCGACGCCAGCGGCTGGATCTCGTTCTGAAGCTCCAGCGCCCCCGGCGACATGCCCCCGCCGGGCGGCGCGACCGGAACATAGCCGTACGTCGTCGTCTGCGAGCCCGATTGCGAAACGTCCGTCCTCGCTGCCAGCCGCGGGAAATTGGCGTCGTAGACGAACCCGACATTGGTGACGAAGTTGTTGGGGTAAGTCTGGCCGGTGCTCTGTTCGTTCGCCATCGCCGCCGTGGCGATCAAAGTCAGCAGCAGGCCGACGACCACGGCCACCGCCCACCCCACGCTGGCGCTGACGCCATCACCATGAGGCGAACGGGCCACGGCTCTCAGGTCTCCTTCATGTCGGCGGACAGTCCGGTCGCAGTCCGAACGGATATACCCCGATCCTCGAACGCCGTCGCGCTGATCCGCACCGCCAGTTCACACCCGAAGGGGAAAGTCGGCGGGATATGCGTCAATTAGTGCACTGTCACCGTAATCCACCGCCGGCGAGCCGGCGACATATTCGCCCCAATTTTAACGCATTCTGGGGCACTGCGTGATGAACAACCACGAGTCCCGCCAGACTTGGAAAGGTCAGAAAGAACGTTCGGGTATAATCGTTCCTGACCGCCTCTCCGAACGTTGCTCGGTAGGTCGGTGGCGGAGGCGGTGGCGACTCCTCTTTATCTGAAGGGAGGATAGCGTCTTCTTCTGGCGGCGCTCCTTTACTGTTGGAACCGTCCCAGGACTTCTCCTCTCCGTCTGTCTCCGGGCACAGGCCCAGGGGATCGTTGGCGTTGACCGGATCATTGGCGGCGTAGGGATAGAGGTTGCCTTCCGGATCGGCGGTCTCCCCGGCCGGGTCGCGGGTGATGAACCGGCCGGTGACCGGGTCGTAGGGGCGGTAGTTGGTCAGGTAGAGGCCGCTGTTGGGCTCGTTGAACATCCCCGCCCAGGTGAAATCCGTCACCACGGTCGTGGGGCTCTGCAGCAAATTGCCCCAGCCGTCGTAGTCGTAGGCCGAGGCCTGGTTCTTGCCGAACACCCGGCGCACCGAGCCGAGGTTGTCGCAGGCGTAGTAGAGGCTCGTGGCCGGCGAGCCGGACACGTATTCGCCCTCGGCGTAGTAGGCGCGGATGAGCGCCCCGGCGGCGTTGCGCGCCTGGCACAGCTGATCGCCGCACCAGACGTAGTTGGTGGTCACCGCACTGCCGCCGCCCGTGGGCGTGAGGCTGATCGAGGTGCGCCGGCCCAGGCCGTCATAGGTGAAGCTGGTCGCGTCGTACGTCGTCCCCGCCGGATAGCTGACGTTGACCAGCCGGTTCTCGCCGTCCCAGGCGTAGGTGCGCGTCGCGTCCGCCGCCAGGTTGCCCAGCTTGTTCCAGGTCAGGGTCGCCGGCGCCCCCGTCCCGATGGTCAGCGGGTTCAGCTCGTTGAGCGGGTTGTTGTCGTAGACCGCCGTCTGGTTGGACACCGAGGTCGGCGGCGCCGGGATCACCGCGTCGCTGGTCTGGGTCATCGCCAGGATCTGGTTCTCGGCGTCGGTCCCGGCCTCGACGTCCTGGTTGACCGGATTGACGCAGGAAGCGGACAGGTTGGGGATATTGAGGCAGTACTGGAATTGGGTGAACTGGCCGGCGGCCAGCCAGGTCGTATCGATGCTCGCCAGTCGCCGGTCCATGGCGTTGGGCAGATAGGCCCAGGTGGTGTCGACCTTGGTGCTGGCGCGCGAGGTGATCTGCCCGGAATCGCCGTTGTAGCCGAGGGTGAACGATCCCAGGCTGTGGGACGTCAGGCGGTTCAGTTCGTCGTATCCGAACCCCTCGGGACCATTGCCGCTGACCTGGCGCGACGCCAGGCGGCCCAGCGGGTCATAGCCGTACACGATCGAGGCCAGCGGCTGGGTCTCGGTCTGCACCTGCAGCGCGCCCAGCACGGGAACGATGGGGTTGGCGGTGAGCACCGCGAGCGGGCGGTCGGCCTGGCTGGCGATCTGGTCGGCGCGCGGCACGCCCGCCGGCGTTACGAAGCTGACCAGGAGCATCAGCCAAACCGCCGCCAGCGCCAAGCTGGCGCCGGGGAAGCCGGGCGCCGACCCTGTTTTCAGGCCTCGTCTGTCCGGCGCTCGGATGTCGTTACCCCCTGGTCGATGTCGGCGGCGGCTGCCCGGTGGTTGCTCAGGCGATAGTAGTCGAATTCCAACCGTTCTGGGAGAAGATGTGAGTTAAATGCATTGCCACTGAAACAATGCACTGTCACCGAAACCGCTCATCCTGTTGGCCATTCCGGCCCCGAAATTTCCTGTTCCGGACAGACGGACAGGGCGCCGCCGATCTCGACATGCCCCTATCTTCACGAGACGATGATCCAATCCGACTGTGTGGCGTAAAAGTAGCGATGGAATTTAAGGTTCAATCCGCCGACACCAGCGCACCGCCACCCGCGCCTCCGCGCAAGCGACTTCGCCACGACGAGCGCCGGCGGATGATCATCGACACCACGCTTGCGTGCCTGGCGCGCGACGGCGCGGAAGGGACCAGCCTGCGCAGCGTCTGCCGCGAGCTCGGCGTCGCGCCGAGCCTGGTCACCCATTTCTTCTACAGCTGGCGGGACCTGCTCGACGCGGCCTACCGCACCCTGGTCGGTCGCCTGAGCGAACAACTCACTCAGGTCGTGGAGGCAAGCTATCCAACGGCGAGACGGCGCATGGACGCGGTAGTCGCCGTCTATCTCTCCACCGACTGGGCAGGCGAATGCTCGATCGGCGCGAGCATCGCCTTCTGGCAGCTGTCCCGCAGCATTCCGGAGCTGCGGACGTCATTCGGCGGATACCTGGTCGAGCGCAGCCGCCTGCTGCGCCGCGCCCTGGCGGCGCTCGTCGAGGAGGCTGGCTCGCGCGTCGATGTCGATCAGCTCACCGAGGGCCTGATGCTGATGCTGGACGGCGTGTGGCTGGAGATCTCTCTCAACCCCGGCAGCCTCGACGAGGCGCGGACGCAACGGCTTTGCTGGTTCTGGCTCGACCTCGCGCTCGCCAGGACGTGAACCCCCCGACTCTCCCGACTCCGCGCGCGGCTGGATGAAACCGGGCTACACCGGCGCAGTGGTTCGGCTGAAGAGCGACTATCCCTCGGTCAACCTCGCCTCGGCGGCGGCGCGGGCGGCGGGATCGCCGACGTGCATCCAGACGCCGTCCATGACCACGCCATGCAGGCGGCCACGCTCGGCATAGGCCATCCAGTGCGGGAAAATCCCGTGCGGACCGGCGGGCCACCGGTCGATCAGGCGCGGATCGAGCATGTGCACGCCCATGAACGCATAAGGGGCGCTCGGCGCGCCGCCGCGGTGGGCGATCCGGCCGTTCTCCGCCCGGAAGAAATCGCCCCTGCCGTCGAAGCCGAGGCTGTCGGCGACGGGCGCGAGCAGCAGGAGGTCGTCCATGCGCTGCGGGTCCCAGGCGCGGATCAGTCGCTGCAGCGCCGGCCCGCCGGTCTCGATCCACACCGAGTCGATGTTGGCGACCAGGATCGGCTCGTCGCCGATCAGCGGGCGGGCCTTCTTCATGCCGCCGGCGGTCTCGAGCAGGGCCGCGCGCTCGTCGGATATGACGATCTCGAGGTCGCCGCGGTGCGAGAGATGGTCCTCGAGCATGTCGGCGAAGGCGTGGACGTTGACCACCGCGCGGGTCACGCCGGCCTCGGCGAGCCGGTCGAGGACATGGTCGATCAGCGCCTTGCCCGCCACCTCCACCAGCGCCTTGGGGCGATCGTCGGTCAAGGGGCGCATGCGCGTGCCGAGACCGGCGGCGAGGACCATGGCTGTGGTGGGACCGGTCATGCGCGCAACTCCGGAGGAACGTGGCGAGCGAGCCAGGAACCGAGCCCAGGCGGCGCGGGGTCGGCGAGGCAGCGATCGAGATAGCGCCACAGTCGGGGCATGAAGGCCTTGTAGCGCGGCTTGCCGTCACGAACCACGAGGCGGGCGAACAGGCCGAGGATCCGGGCGTTGTTCAAAGCGCCCAGCGCGTGGAAGGCGGCCAGCATGTCATGCCGGTCCACTCCAGGGCGATACTCGACATACCGTGCGAGCACCGCCTGCTCGCGCTCCGGCGAGACATCGCGGCGGGCGTCGTGCAGCAGCATCGAGAGGTCCCAGGCCGGATGGGCGCGCACGGCGTCCTGGAAATCAAGCAGGCCCACGCGCGCCGCCCCGGCGCGATCGGGCAGCCAGATCAGGTTCTCGGCATGAAAGTCGCGATGGCAGAAGACGGTGGCCCCCGCCTCGCCCGCCGCGCGGATCGGCGCCCAGAGGCCCTCCCATTCCTCGCGCGCCGTCTCACTGAAATCGAGGGCGGGATAGAGCCGCGGCAGCCACTCCAGGAAGAGATCGCCGCCAGTCTTCAGGGCCACGACGTCGTAGGTCAGCAACGGCCAGGTCGCGCCGTCGGCCTGGAGGATTTTGGGAGGGGCTTGGGCATGCAGCCTCACCAGGACATCGGCGGCGGCGTCATAGAGTGGCGTCTCGTCGGCGCCGCCTTCGATCAAGCGCGCGTAGAGATCGTCACCGAGGTCTTCCAGAACGGCCAATCCGGCGCCGAAGTCACTGGCGACCACTCGGGGCGCCGAGAGACCCAGTCCGCGCAAATGGCCGGCGCAGGCGACGAACGCGTCGACGCGGCCGGCGGCGAGGCGCGCCATGGCGTTGTAGCCCAGGCCCTCTCGCGTCGCGCCCTCGGCGTCCGGCGGACAGGGGTGCGTCTCCACCGACGGCGGCTGGTCCATCAGGATCAGCGTCGTACCGGAGGGCGTGTGAAGGCGCTCGTATCGACGGGTCGACGCGTCACCCTGCAGCGCCTCGCGCCTCGCGTCGGCAAGCCCCGCGTCGGCGAGGAAGGCGCGGCGAGCGTTTTCGCGGTTGGCGGAAATGGTCAGGGGCGGCAGCTCGCGAATCGGGAAAGAGCCTTTCCTCCCTCCCCTTTATGGGGAGGGACAGACGGCGCCAAGCCGTCAGGGTAGGGATGAGTTGTGCATGGCGGTCAGACGGGAAGAAATTCACGGATGGCCGCCGCTATTTCCGCGGCATGGGTTTCCAGTGCGAAATGGCCGGTGTCGAGAAAGCGGACCACCGCGTGCGGGATATCGCGCTTGAACGCCTCCGCGCCCGGCGGCAGGAAAAACGGATCGTTCCTGCCCCACACCGCCAGGAGGGGCGGCCTGTGGGTTCGGAAATACTGCTGAAAGGCCGGGTAGAGCGCGACATTGTTCTTGTAGTCGCCGAGCAGGTCGAGTTGCACGTCATCGGCGCCGGGCCGGGTGAGGTAGAAGTTGTCGAGCGAGTATCCGTCCGGAGAGACACGCGTCGCATCCGCGACGCCGTGGGTGTACTGCCAGATGGTGGTTTCGGGCTTCAGGAAGGCGCGCAACGCTTCGCGATTGGCCGGGGAGGCGTCTTCCCAGTAGGTCCGGATCGGAGCCCAACCATCGCTCAGTCCTTCCTCATAGGCGTTGCCGTTCTGTGAGATGATCGCGGTGATCCTGTCCGGATGCCGCACCGCCAGCCTGAAGCCGGTCGGCGCCCCGTAGTCGAACACATAGATCGCGTAGCGATCGAAGCCGACGATATCGGTGAAGCGGTCGATCCTGTCCGCGATCTGATCGAAGGTGGCGCCGGCGCCCATCATGCCGGAATTGCCGAAGCCCGGCAGATCGGGGGCGACGATGTGGAATCGATCGGCCAGCAACGGAATGAGGTCGCGGAACATGTGGCCAGCCGTCGGAAAGCCGTGCAGTAGCAGTAGCTTCGGCGCGTCCGATGGGCCGGCCTCGCGATAGAAGATGTTGAAGCCGTCGACGTCGGCGGTGCGATAGGTGATGGTCATGGTGATGATCCTCTTGAGATTTCAACTTTCTTAAACCGCACTTGAGAGGTTAGTTCTGGTCTTGTCCGCCGATGACGTCCCGTGCGGCGTCGAGGATGATGTCGACGACGGCGGTGGGCGCGGTGACCAGGGGCGCGTGATCCACCCGCAGCGATTGCACCCGGGCTTTCATTCTCGCCGCCATGAAATGCTGGGTCTCAGGCGCGATCATGCGATCCTGCCCGGCCACCAGAAACCAGGACGGCCGATCCTTCCAGAGCGGCCGTCCCATGGGAAGCGTGATGCAGGCCGGTGAAATCGGCCGCTGCACCGCCGCCAGCACGGTCTGCTCCTCCGCGGAAGCGTCTTGTGCGAAGGCGGCGGCGAACGCCGCCTCGGGCAGATAGATCAGGCCGTGATCATCCGGAGCGAGCGTTGGCGCCTCCGGATGGGGTGCGGCGCGGTAGAAGACGTCGGCCACGGTTTCCCCCTCGTCCGGAGCGAGCGCCGCGACATAGACCAGCGCCCGCACTTTCTCGCTCTGCGTCGCCGCGATGACGGCGCCGGCATAGGCGTGGCCGACGAGGACGACCGGCGCCGCCGTGCGTTCGAGCGTTCGATTGAGCGCGGCCACATCGTCCCAGAACGACGTCAGGGGCAGCGGCGCGGCTGTCACCCGGATGCCGGCTTTCGCCAACGGCGCGATGACCTTTGCCCAACTCGAGCCGTCCGCCCAGGCGCCATGGACCAGTACAACGTTCACATTACCGAGGGACATCACCGCTCTCCTTTTTTGATCGGGGGCCGAAGCGCCACTAACCGCCTTGATGGCAATTAATTGGTTACGACGGGCGCGCATAACTTGTCAACTGGCGTTTTGCCGGTTATCTGCGATTCATCGATGCGCGCCGGGCAAAGGGTCGCCGGCGCGGTTTTGGAGTTGTGATGGTTCCCTCCCCCGCGATTTTCGTCGGCGACGCGCCAGGCCTGGATTTTCTGAACTCCGTCGCCACGCCGCTCGACGTCCCGATCGACTGGATCGACGACGGCGAGGGGCTGGTGAGCTGGCTCGCGCAGGCGCGGCTGGCGCCAGCCGAAGCCTTGGCAAGCCTGCGGGCCAACGCCCTTCCCGGCGAACTCGACATGGTGGCCGATCAGGCCCGCAGCCTGCGCGAGTGGTTCAGAGGCTTCGTACGCGAGCGCAAGGGTCATCCCTTGACGACGGACGATCTGGCCCTGCTTGGGCCGCTCAACCGGCTGCTCGAGCGCGACGACGCCTTCACCCGGATCGTTCCCCGCCAGGCAGGCGGCGAGGCTGGATTCCAGCTGGAGAGGATGCGCCGATGGCGGACCCCGGAGGCGCTGCTGCTGCCAATCGGAGAGGCGCTGGCGCAACTCGTTTGCGCGGAGAACTTTTCAGATGTGAAGGCCTGCGAAGGATCAGCCTGCACGTTGCTTTTCGTCGATCACACGCGAGGACGCGCGCGGCGGTGGTGCAGCATGGCGATCTGCGGGAACCGGGCCAAACAGGCCGCCCACCGGCATCGGCTCAAGGGGCGTCAGCTCTAGTGGGACTTTCGTGTTGACAGCGGATGAGGTCAGGACCACATAGTTCACCAAACGGCAAACTGTTTTGGCGGAGGCTGAATCTCATGTTCGGAACAAGGGCGGCGATCACCGCCAGCATCCCTCTGCTGGCCGTCTGGGTTTGTAGCGCCGGAGCAGCCCTGGCCGAGGGCTCGCCCTATCCGAACATGGCGCCGATCGCCCAATATCGCCTCGACAGTCAGGCCGACGAGATGGCCCTGGCCCGCAGCGCCGCACCGCCGTCGATCTCGGACGACGCCGAAGTCCTGACGCTCGGCGCAAAAGGCTACGAGACCGCCGCGAAGGGCAAGAACGGCTTCGTCTGTATCGTCGAGCGGTCCTGGGCCAGCGGTCTTGCCGACCCGGGGTTCTGGAATCCGAAGATACGAGGGCCGATCTGCTTCAACCCGGCCTCGGCGCGCTCCGTACTGCCGACCTATCTGCTGCGCACGAAATGGGTGCTGGCGGGCGCGTCCAACGCAGAGATCGCCGCGCGCACCAAGGCGGCCATCGCCGCCGGCCAGATAGGGCGGCCGGAAAACGGGGCCATGTGCTTCATGATGTCGAAGGACGGCTATCTGGGCGACACCGCGGGTCACTGGCATCCGCATCTGATGTTCTTCGTGCCCAACGACGCGGGAGGGCCGCCGGCCTGGGGCGCCAATCTCCCCGGCTCGCCGGTGCTTGCCGGCGATCTCGACCTGGATCCAGCCGCGGTCTATTTCGTTCCGATCGCCAAATGGTCCGACGGAACTTCGCCGAACATGAACAAGTGACAGTCACGACTGCCGGGACCCGACGGGGCCGCGGCGCATGAGCATTGGAACCAACCGGCGAATTCCTATTTAACCCGATCACCAAAGGAAAAAAATCGGATAAACCATGGCCGGTGGTTGGACGCGCGACGGCGCGGTTCTGGACCAGATCGACGACACCATCACCGACGGCGTGCTGGCCGCGCGCGCGCGCCTGCCCGCGGGTGAGGGCACGGACCACTGCGTGGAGTGTGGCGACGAGATTCCGGAAGCGCGCCGCCGCGCACTTCCGGGCGCACGAACCTGCGTGCAATGCCAGTCCGGCCGCGACAGCCGCATCGTCATCCCCGGAATCAATCGCCGAGGCAGCAAGGACAGCCAGCTGCGCTAGACTTCGGCGACGTCCAGGCCGCACGATCGGCGATCGCCTAGATCAGCCCCTCGTGCTTCATGGCCTTCTGGACCGCGGGGAGCGCCATCATCCGGTCGCGGAAGGCGGCGAGTTGGGCGGGGGCGTCGACGCCGTTTTTCCGAGCCCACAGCAGCATGACGAACAGATAGCAGTCGGCGACGCTGATGCCGGAGCCGAACAGGTAGTCGCCCTTCATCGTCGCGGCGAGATAACTCAGGCGCTTCCGGATCGTCTCGCCGGCCTTGGCCTTCTCCTCGTCGCCGGCGCCTGAGAAGAATGGCTTGAATCCCTTGTGGATCTCGGTGGAGATGTAGGCGAGCGCCTCGAGAAGCCTGGTGTGGCCGAGCGGGCCGGACGGCTTCAGGGCCTCGGACTGGTGAGCGATCCAGTCCAGGATCGCGATGTTCTCGCTCAGCGTTTCGCCAGAATCGAGGGTGAGAGCGGGAACATAGCCCTTGGGATTGATGGCGGTGAAATCAGCTCCGCTTTCTGTCTTCCTGGTCTTCAGGTCCACCTTCTCGTGTTCGAACGACAGACCCGCCACATGCAGGGCGATATGGTCGGACAGGCTGCACGCGCCTGGCGCAAAATAAAGCTTCATTGACATCGCTCCATGGTTTGACTGAGGCAGGGAACGCCCGCGCGCCGGAATGGTCGCGAGGGGCAGAAGAATCAATCGTTCGATCACAGTCTCGGCGCCCAGCCGGGCGCCAACGGCCTGTATCAGCCGCCAGACCGAGCCACGCCTTCCAATCAGACGGCGAGCTTCACCCAAACCTGCATCGATACCAGCGTGAACACGCGGGTCCCGCGTGAACTGGCCGGGTACAATCAAGGATTTCGAATTGAGGGATCGTCAGGTCCTGGGAAGGACGAAGCGGTCCATGGCCTGGGCAAACCCGCCCTCGTTGTTGGCGCCGGTGACGTAGTTCGCGGCCTGCCTGACAGCCGGCTCGGCGTTGCCCATGGCGATGCTCAGTCCGGCCGCTTCGAACATGACGACGTCATTGGGACCGTCGCCGATCACGGCGACCTCGTCGAGGGAAACTCCGAGCTGCTTTGCGATCGACCGCACCCCCGCACCCTTGTTGGCCGAGGGATGGGTGATGTCCAGGTAGTAGCGTTGCGAGCGGACGATGGTGGCAAGGTCCGCGAGATCGGCGCGTAGCTTCACTTCACTGCGTCCGAGCAGCGTCGGGTCGTCGCTCACACCGACAATCTTGCCCACGGTGTCGAGTTCCGCACCGAACTCGCGAACGAGCGTGGGCCGGAAGTTCACGGTGCGAACCTCGAGCGCCACATAGTGCGAGTCCGTGCGCCGCACGAACCACTCCTGGCCGGAAAAAACCCAGACATCGGCGCCGTCTTCCAAGAGGGACTGGACGGTCCGGCGGCTCAGATCGGGCGCCAGTAGGTGCTGCTCGAGGATCTCGTCTTCGGCCGTCGAAATCACCCCGCCGTTGAAGCCCGCGAAAACCAGCGGAACATCCAGAGCCTCGATCACCGCGGCCATGCCGCGCGGGGGGCGGCTGCTTATCAGGCCGAAGGCGATACCGACATCGGCCAGCTTCGACACGGCAAGCCGGTTTGCCTCCGGGAGGCTTTTGTCATCGGCGACGAGGGTTCCATCGACGTCGGAAACGACCGCCGAAATCTTGCCGTCGAGCCGGCGTGGCGTGATCGTCTCGCGGCCTGTCGCATTCATGCCTTCCACCATCGATCAATGATCGCCCGGATCAGGAGTTCCGGATGCACGTGCGACTTATTCCACCACATGTATTGCGGTGATAGCCTGGTGTGGTCACGGCGGCTGGATTAAGGAGTGGTTGCCCGGAACCAGAGCGCTCTCGGCACGTCTAGGCCAAGCAAGCTTGCATATCCCCTGAGCGCAAATCTGAGAGCAGCCGATGAGGAACATAGTGATCGCGGGATGTGTCGCCGCGGCCATCACCGCCGCCGGCGGCGCCGGCGCACTGGTCAACACCGCCAAGCGCGCCGTCCCAGGTGCATCCATCGGCCGCCACGCCGTGCAGCATCATGCCGAGCATCACGCCGCGCGCCATCCCGTCCGGCGAAAGCCGGTCGTTCCGCCACCGTAGGGCTTGCCCGCCCGCTCGCTACACGCCGAAGTGACGGTCTGCGGCAGGCGATCAGAAAGCGAAACGGGTCCCGATAGTCGGAGCCGTGTTGTCATTGTGATAATAGGGGACGCCGGGCCCATGAGGTATGGCGATGGCGAGGCCACCGGTGACGTCTGAGTAGGTGACGCCTGCATAGACGTCGAACCGCTTGGTGAGGTGATGGTCCGCATAGAGCGAAACCTCGTTCAGCGTGCCCGCGCAGGAACTGCGGAACCCGGCGGCCTCGGAGCAGGTCGATGGAATTCGGAAGTCGTTCTGATCCTCGTGATAGTAGGACAAGGTCATGTCGGTCTTCTTGTCGAAGACATACTTCACACCGGTCCAGAAGACTTGCACGATCTTGGGTGAATCGAGGTTGTCGTCTTCGACGCCGCTCAAGCGATAGCCGCCTTGCGCCGTGGCGCCGACGCCCAATGGATTCGACGGATTCGTCATGTGGATATATTCGTAGCCGCCGTAGAATTTGACTTGTCGCAGGCTGTATCTGGCGGCGACCATGACGGCGGTATTGTCGGTGACGATACCGTATTCGGTGTTGGCCGTACCGATCAGGTTGGCCCCGTTGATGGGGTTCGTGTTTATGCTGTCGACGGTCGATTGATAGGGCTGGGATGGACTCGTGGGGCCCAGCAGAGGATTGAGAACACTGATCGCCTGATTGACGTGCTGGACGACGACGTCGGCCGAAAACTTGCCGTAGACTCCGCCGACATCGAACCCATACGCCGAGTTATGAGGCGCCTCCGGCGTGCAGGCGGTGGCGGTCCATGCGGTGGAAGCCGAGTAGCAGCCGCCCTGGCCATCGGCGAACTTGTACATCGCGCCGAAATGGACGGGGCCATAGATCAGGCGATATTTGAGGGCGTCGTCCCAACGGGTGTCCTCGGTGTCGCCTCCGCCGGCCATCAGGCCATTGTAGCCGATGAATGAAAAGGAATAGGCGCCGCCCGCCGGATCGTAGGCGAGCATGGCGTCCACACCGAGAGAACGCTGGCGTCCGAAGGTGAGCGTACCGAGTTGCGCCGATGATATGCCACCGTAGAGCTCGTCGTTGAACGCTTGGCCTGCGCGTGCTCCATCACCCGCGAACGTATAGCGGCTTCTGGGGAGGCCGGCGTTGATGGTGTTGGTGGCCCCCAGGTTGGCAAGGTTGCCGGACTGTGGATTGATGCCGGTCGAGGCGTTGAACACGACCGACCAGCCGGGCAAAAACTGCTCCTTGATCCTCACGCCCACCCCCGTCTGGGAGAGGTTGTTCGGCGCGACCAGGAATCGAGAATGGTTGCCATTCCGGTTGACCAGCGATTCGCCTTCATAGTTGAAACCGTTCTCCGGCAAACCATGGCTGACCCACCCCACGCCGACATCGTACGTGCCGTAAACGGTAATCCCGCGCCAGGTCAGCGGGCAATCGGTCTCGAGGAAGTCCCTGACGCTGGTGCAACCCGCGGCCTGAGCCTCCGCGCCAGGACGGGGCGTGACCATCGGCGTGGGCGCGCCGCCCGGGCTCTGCTGAGCCATGGCGGCCCCCGCCACCGCGGCCAACATCACGGCCAGCCCGTGCGCGGCCGAGCGTCGCCGAGGCAATCCTGCTCCCGCGGTCCTTGTGGAATTCATCAGGCCCTCCAACCCCTTCTGGTTTCAATGAGCCAGGAGCGCGTTCGGAATGCCTCGGCGCTTCGAGGGGATCGCCGTCCTGATCATGCGGCATGTTCTATATACAGCCGTATATAGCAACGGGGTCGAACCCTTCTTGAGTGTTTTGGGCTGGCGAGAGGCAATTGGGCCACGGATGAACCGCGATCACGTCAGGTGTCGGCGGTCGCCTCGTCACCAGGCTGACGCCGGACGGCCAAAGGCTCCTCACGCAACAACGTCGAGAGCACCTGCATCTCCGGGCCCGGAGACGCCTGCATCAACCTCGCCTCCAACCCGCGAAATGCGGCGAGAACGCGTCGACCGCAGTTCGTCAGCCTGGAACCCCTGCCCGCGCCGCCGCCCGGCAAGGCGTCAACCAGGGGTTCGGTCCAACACCGATTCATGCTGTCGACCAAGAGCCACGTCTTGCGATAACTCATGCCGAGCTCGCGCCCAGCGCCCGAAATGGACCCCGTCCGGTCTATGGCTTCAAGTACGTCCGCCTTGCCGGGTCCCATTGCAGCCTCTGCGCTGCAATACAGCTGAACCTTAACCTTTAGCGATCCGGCAATGGGCATGATTGCTTAGGATGATCGCTGGTCTGCCGAAGGACGTCCAGACGAATCGAAGCAGGCATATGATCTCAGTGGAGTTGTATTGGGCCGGGACGATCGACGACGCGCTCGCCAGAGGCCACAAAGTGAAGGGCGAGAACCTTTGCCTTCTGCTCGAGGATGGCGTTCAGGAGCCGGGGTGGTCGTCCGCGGCAATGTCCAACGCCTCTCGTACTCGGAGCGACCGCGGGGCGGCCAAAACCTGAGATGGCGTCCCGGTCTGAAGCAATTCGCCCCGGCCCAACACCGCGAGTCGATCGGCCAGTTCGGCGGCCTCATCGAGATCGTGGGTGACGAGGATGATCGCCGCCTTCGACGCGGTACGGACTGCAGTCAAAACCTCCCTGAGCTTCCGCCTGGTTCGACGATCGACCGCGGAGATGGGCTCGTCGAGGAGGAGAACGTCCGGCCCGCGCGCCAGCGCGCGCGCCAGCGCCACGCGTTGTTGTTGCCCACCAGACAACTGGTAAGGTTTGCGACGCGCGAAATCTGCGAGGTCGACCCGGTCCAACAAGTTTAGCGCGTCACGCCGCCTATCCCCGGGCGTCCTGTCACCCAGGGCGGCTTCGATATTGGCCAGCGCGGTGAGGTGCGGGAACAAGGCGTAGGATTGGAAAACCAGGCCGACCTTTCGCAGGTGCGGGGGCCGCCAGATCCTGTCGCCGGTGTCAGCCCATGTCTCGCTGCCACACCGAACATGAGCCATCCCCGGCCGGTAAAGACCCGCGATGCTACGCAAGATGGTCGTCTTGCCGGAGCCCGACGGGCCAACGAGAGCGAGGATTTCACCGCGGGCGCAGGTGAAGTCGACATCGAGCGGAATTGGTCCCGTCTGCCGGAGCCTTACCGAGAGAGCAGGGTCGTCAGCCATGCCGCCGTCCCACGCGTCCCGTCAGCCCATAGACAACGACGATGGCGATAACCGATAGCGCCAGCAGCAAGGCCGACATGGCGCCGGCCGCGGCGGCGTCGAAGTCCTGCGTCTTGTCATAGATGGCCAGGGCGGCGGTTCGCGTCTGGCCCGGGATGTTTCCTCCGACCATCAGCACCACGCCGAACTCGCCCATCGTGTGTGCGAACGTCAGGGCAAAAGCCGAGAGAATGCCGGGCCACGCGAGAGGCGCCTCTATGCGCACGAAGGTCCGCCAAGGAGTCAGCCCGCTCACCCAAGCCGCCTCACGAACGTCGGGCGGCAGCGCCTCGAAGGCGCGCTGCATCGGCTGGACGGCGAACGGCAGGTTGACGATCACGGAGGCTACGAGCAGGCCATCGAAGCTGAAGGCGAGCGGATGGCCCACGAAGGTCGACCAGGCCCGGCCCAGCGGCGAGGCGCCGCCGAAGCTCACCAGCAGATAGAAGCCCAACACCGTGGGGGGCAGCACCAGCGGCAGGGCGATCAGCGCCTCCAGAAACGCCTTGCCGCGGCTCATGCGGAACGCGAGCAGGCGCGCGATGGCGAGGCCTAGCGGGAGGAGGATCACCGCCGTGCAGGCGGCCAGCTTCAGGGAGACGCCAAAGGCCGTCCAGTCGATCAAGAACCCGCCTCAACCCTTCTCATTGGGAAGGACAAAGCCGTAGCGCTTGAGGATGCCACGCGCCGGTCCGGTCTGAAGGAAGGCGAAGAAGGCCCGCGCGGTCGCACCGGCGCCCTTGAGCACGACGGCGCGCTGACGGAGCGGGCCATGCATGTCGGCTGGTATGAGCCAGAAGCTTCCGGCCGCCTTGACCTTGGGGGTCAACGCCAGCGACAGCGGAATTATCCCCCCCTCTGTCGAGCCGGAGGTAGCGAACTGGGTGGCCTGAGCGACATTCTCGCCCAGGACCAGCCGAGGCTGGATAGCGTCCCAGATACCCGCCTTCGTCAACGCTTCCTTGGCCGCGCGGCCGTAAGGCGCGTGGTCCGGATTGGCGATGGCGAACTTGATCAACTTGCCGTCTCGGACGGCCACCGCCAGACCACGCAGGTCGCCGCTCGCCGCGATTGTCGACCCTTTGGGTAGAAAGAGCCCAATCCGACCAGTGGCGTAAAGCTCGCCCGGGCCGTCCGTCTTGCCCGCCGTGTCGAGTTTTTCGACATAGCTTTCGTCTGCGGACAGGAAGACTTCGAACGGCGCCCCGTTTAGGATCTGCTGGGTGAAGGCGCCCGACGAGCCGAAGATCAGGCTGACGGACTTGCCGTTCTGTTTGGTGAACAGAGCCGCGACTTCGGGAAGCGCGGCGTTGAGGTCAGCCGCGGCGGCGATGGTTGGAACCTCGGCGCTGACGGCGCGAAGCGGAGCGGCGCCAAGCGCCAGAAGAACGGCCCCGGCCAGAAACAAGCGTCGTTGGCCTGCATTAATCTTTTTCGGCATTTTGTTTCCGCAGCTGGACGTTGATCGTGCACACTATCGAAAACTTCTGACTGACGCGAGATCAGCCGGCTTACGCACTACCTTCGATCCAACAATAGCACTTCGACCAGTGTTCCGGCCTCGACGGCCGGCGATCCGATGGGGTGGCGGATCAAGGCGCCCGCCTGTGCAAAGACGCTGATCAGGGAGGAATCCTGATCTGTCATGGCTTCGACAAACAGACCGCCATCACGATGAAAGAGCCTGGCGCGCGCCCAGTGTTCGCGCGGGCCGTTGGCGGACAGGGGCTTGGCGACCCGCGCGCCGACCAGCGGAAGAACCGGATCGCCTCCCTGCATCGCCATCAGCAGAGGTCGCAGGAAGAGCTCGGCGCAGACCAGGGCGGACGCGGGATTGCCGGGCAGGCCGAGCACGCGCCGACCGTCGCCCAGGATCCCAAACCAGGTCGGCTTCCCTGGCCGCAACCTCACCGTCTCAACGCTGAGCATGAGGCCAAGTTCGGCGAGAGCCGGTTTGACCAGGTCGTGGTCGCCCACCGAAGCGCCGCCCAAGGTCACGATGAGATCGCTGGAGGCCGAACGCACGGTGTTGCGGATGATCGGCGCATCGTCACCGGTGTGGGGCAGCCGCTCCACATCCCCGCCCCAGGCCTCAATCAGGGCGATCAGCGCCGGCGTGGCTGAATCGAAGATCTGATCGGGACCGGGCGATGCGCCGGCCGCAACGATCTCCTCGCCGGTCGATAGAACGGCCACCTTTGGCCTGCGCGAGACGGCCAGGTTCGCCCGGCCCGCGGAGGCGGCCAGCGACAACCGCCACGCGTCCATACGCGAGCCCCGCTCCAACAAGACAACGCCGGCGCGGAAATCTAGCCCCCGCTCGCGGATGTATGTCGGCGCTCCGTCCGACGCCGAGATCCGCACGAGGCCGCCCTCGCGCGCCGCCTCTTCCTGGATCACCACCCGATCGGCGCCGGGCGGTACCGGCGCGCCGGTGAATATCCGCACGGCCTGGCCCGCCAACAGCGTTTGGCGATAGCCGTGACCCGCCGCGCTCTCGCCCACGATCTTGAAAGCGTCGCCCTCGCCGCGTATCGCCCAGCCGTCCATGGCGGATGAGTTGAACGGCGGCTGATCGCGCACCGCGGCGACCGGTTCGGCCAGTACACGATCGATCGCGTCCGCCAGCGCCACATTTTCGGCGACAGGCGTCGGCGAGGCGGCGAGCATGCGCGCCCTCGCCGTCTCGACGGTAAGGTCTCGGAGGTCTTGTTTCACGGTTGCTCCCGCCTGAAGTCACCCGAGACACCGCCCGACTTCTCGACCAGGCGGATCGCCTCGATGGTCATGCCGCGATCGGCGGCCTTGAGCATGTCGTAGAGGGTGAGGCAGGCGACGGAGACGGCTGTCAGGGCCTCCATTTCGACACCGGTCGGTCCGGTGGTCCTGGCTATAGCGGTCACCGCCAGCCCTTCGCCGCCGCCCGAGGGCATGACTTCGACGACGATCCTCGACAGGCTGAGCGGGTGGCAAAGTGGGATCAGCTCGCTGGTGCGCTTGGCGGCCATGACGCCGGCGAGTTCGGCTACGGCCATCACCTCGCCCTTCTTCGCGCCGCCGCCAAGCGCCAGACGCAGCGTCTCCGGCGCCATCCGCAACAGGCCCGCGGCTACGGCCTGACGCGCCGTGGCGGGCTTGTCGGAAACATCCACCATGCGCGCGCGACCGGTGGCGTCCACGTGGCTGAGCCGGGCCATGTGGCTCAGACCTCGTTCAGACGCGGCATCAGTTCCACCATGTTGCAGGGTTTATGGCGGCTGTCCAACTGGGCGGCGATGACCTTGTCCCATCCGTCCCTCACCGCGCCGTTGGAACCAGGAAGACAGAAGACGAATACCCCTCCGATCAGGCCGGCGGTCGCTCGCGACTGCAGCGTGGACAAGCCCACGGACTGATAGCTGGCCAGATGGAAGATCACCGAAAAGCCGTCGATGCGCTTGTCGAACAGCGGCTCCAGCGCCTCGGGCGTGACGTCCCGCCCGGTCAGGCCGGTGCCGCCGGTGGTGATGACGGCGTCCACCTCGCCCGCGGCGATCCATCCCAGCACCCGGGCGCGAATGGCGGAACGATCGTCAGGAACGAGCGCCCGGCCGGCCAGCACATGGCCGGCGGCCGTCACTCGTTCGGCGAGGATGTGGCCGGAGGTGTCGCTCTCCTCGTCACGGGTATCCGAGACGGTCAGAACGGCGACGCGGACAGGCTTCAGGGCCAGGCTCTCGTCGATCCTGCCGCCTGGGACGGGGAAGGGGGCGTTCATGGGCGTCTCCGCGTCGCGATGGCGAGGTTGGCAGTCTATCGCCTGCGCGCGCGGGGGGCGAGGCTTGCTGTGTAGGGAAGCCAATACTTAGAGGCGCTCTCGGAGGCCCGGCCGCTGCACGGGCCTGGGGCTGCCGCCAAGCGGAAATTCCGAAGGGCGGAGATGGGTGGTGAGCGGATCTACGAACGCGCCAGACCAGCATCACAGAGTCTCCGAAGCACGGCTTGATCGCGCTTTGCCCACTTGCGGTCGGAACGACCCGCAAGAACTACGCTGCTGAACAGCGAAGATTGCTCGAACCAGCTAATCGCAATGTTGATGGCCGTCCCGTCAAAGTCGATGCTCCGCCAATCTCGGTCGGCGAGAGCAGGTCGCTCTATGAGCATTTGACGCTCGCGGTCGCGCCGTATCTTATCGCCGGGGATCGCTTCAAAGGTGACTCCGCCGGGAAATTCTGCGTCGGCAATGTCTAGAGCCCAGTCCGAGCCAGAATAGAACTGAACTACACCCGCGTTGTGCACCCGCTGACCCTCTGCCGGCTCCGGCAATGCGACGCTCTGATTGATCTTTAGCGCGCTGATCCGCCCAGACAGGATTACCCGCTCGAACAGACAGCCCCAAAGGAAGAGCGGAGCATCTCCCAGCCTCTTGAGGCCGTTGACGTGGACGTCGCGAAACACGGCCTCGCGGATCGAGCAGTTCATTTGGGAGGCGGCTGTGACCTCAATGCGCTCGAAACAGTTCCCTGCATCGCCTTGGTCCCGCACCGCGTAGCACCCTGCAAACTCGCAATCTGCCAAGCGGAAGTCTGCGTAGGTGACGCCAGACACGCGTCCCCGAAACCGCTCGCCAATATAATCACGAGTCATGTACGCTAAGGTTTCTATGGGTGCTCAAGCCCACGTTGTAGCGCATCAGCGTTAGGTCTTCTATGGGTCGAAAATCACCGTTCTTTTGACGCCCTATTATCGCGAGACTGCCCACGGAACACCTCTCCCGTTTGGGAGAGGGAGGGGCCCGGCGCAGCCGGGAGGGTGAGGGCCGGGGCGTCGGCGGATAGGGCGTTCAGCCTCGAATGAGCCGGACCTCCTGCATGATGGCCTCAGCGACGCCGTCGATGTTCTCCAGGGCGTCGTTGTTCCAGAACCGCAGGACCAGACCCAGCACGCGCGTCCGCTCTTCGTCATAGGCGATCTGATCGGCGTGCTGGCCGCCGTCCAGTTCGACGACCAGCTTCAAGGCGACGCAGGCGAAGTCCACGAAATATCGGTCGATGGAGACTTGGCGGCGGAATTTCAGGCCTTCGAACCGACGGCCCCGCAGCGCCGCCCACAGAGCCCGTTCGGCGTCTGTCGAGGCGCCTCTCAGTGATCTCGCCTTGGGGATGCGCGCCTTGCGTTCCATCGATCGGGGGTACGCTGTTCAGCCCGCGGGACGACAGAGCCCTCACCCTCCCAGCTTCGCTGGGCCCCTCCCTCTCCCAAACGGGAGAGGTGTTCTGTGGATCCTCACTCCAGGATTTTGTCGTGAAACCGAATTTATCCCCTAATCCCATCGCGCGGCGTCGGTCCGGTCCTGGTCGGTGGGTTCGATCCAGCGGGCGCCGTGGGGGCCGTGTTCTTTCTTCCAGAAAGGGGCTCGGCTCTTGAGGTAGTCCATCAGATGGTCGGCCGCTTCGAAGGCGGCGCGGCGGTGGGCGGCGGCCGTCGCGACGAAGACGATGGTCTCGCCGGGCGCGATGCGGCCGATGCGGTGGACGACGATAAGGTCCTGCAGCGCGAACCGCGCCTTGGCCGCCGTCGCGATGCGACCGATCTCTGCTTCGGTGAAGCCGGGGTAGGCCTCGAGTTCCAGGGCGCCCACGGCGCCCGCTTCGCCGCGCGCGAGGCCGCTGAAGCTGACCACCGCGCCGGTCTGGTTGCGGTCGGAGCAGAAAGCCGAGAGCAGTGCTCCGGAGTCAAATGGTTCTGACTGCAGGCGGACCACCGCGCCCTCTCTGCTCACAGGCTGCATTAGGACGATTTCTGCGCAGGAGGTTAGCGATACACGATACGATACAGCATCTCGTTGGCGGCAGCCATCGCCCGTACGGTGGATGACTCCTTCCCGTGAGCGACAGCGTCTCTCGTTTCACTCTCACATCAGACGAGGTCGTCAGGCCGATCCACATCGAAGAGAACGCCATCATCGGGCGCGGGAACCATCGCCAACGCCTCGCCGAGATCGCGCAAGAGTTCACCCGCGCCTCTATCTCCGGTGAGACTTGCAAGGCGGGTCCACAAGCCACGGCCGAAAAGGACCGGATGGCCGCGGCGGCCATCGAACGTCGTCGCGACCGCCTGGGCTCCGCCGGACAGCGCCCGCGCCATCTGTGCGGTGACGCCGGTCGGAATGCGCGGCATATCGCCCAGAAAGATGAACACCCCGTCGCCGTCGCCAGGCAGGGCCGCCACACCCGCCGACAGGGATCGCGACAAACCCATCGTGTGTTCCGGGGCATTGACGAGGCGGAGACGGTCGGCGTGACCGGATCGGGTCGCGAAATCCTCCGCGGCCTTCGGAACGCCCGGGTCGGCGCCCCAGACGACATACACGCCACGCACGGGACTGGCGAACGCCGCGGCCAGGGCGCCGTCCAGCAACAGGCCCCCGCGCCATGGCGCCAGCAACTTGCCGCCGCCGTAACGCGTTCCCGCGCCAGCGGCGAGCACGATCGCTTCCAGCCTCATGTCCCTGCTCCCCTGTCACGAACCATCGATCCGGCGTATCCTATCGCAATGAGCCCCTACGACGCACCGCAAGGGCGACCCACCCCGGTTCTGCAGCCCGCCCCCCTGGTCGACGGGTTCGGCCGCGCCGTGAGCTATCTCAGGCTCTCGGTGACGGATCGCTGCGACCTTCGCTGCGTCTACTGCATGTCT
>Ga0302314_10006005_pt1 | contig 22064 bp, 25 predicted proteins | sample III_Palsa_N2_3_FD_200533 | JGI IMG/M metagenome (GOLD analysis project Ga0302314, IMG submission 200533) | Peat permafrost microbial communities from Stordalen Mire near Abisko, Sweden - III_Palsa_N2_3 | ecosystem: Environmental > Terrestrial > Soil > Palsa > Peat permafrost | place: Sweden...
AGAACTCGAACTCATCGCATGATCAATCTACCGTGAGCGGCATTGGGCCTTCGACCCACGGTCCCAGCGCTATGAGGACAATGACAAGCTCGATGGTCTGGCATGTACGAATAGTACCCGGTAACCTGTGGGATGACCGTCGGATCAATCCCAGTCATCGAGATGTCGAGTCTCCTGCGGGCCGCTGGACCATTCGACGCGTGGCTGAACCCTTGATGCCAGCCCGACGGACCGCTACATGGCTCGATCAATTTCGGGGAGAGTACATTGGAAGACGACGAGGTACTGCTGCGTACCTTCCGCAAATATCTGGCGTCCGTGCCGCAGCATTTGAACTACATCCTGCCGCGAGATCTCGCCGCCGCGATGGCCGATGGTGAAGACCGCTACTTCATCCTTGACAACAGGACGCCTGAAGCCTACGCGGCGGGGCATATTCCCGGCTCGGTCAACATCTGGATGAAGGATGTCCTACAGCCCGCTCAGCTGGCGCGGCTCCCGCGAGACAAGCAAATCGTCGTGTGTTGCTGGGTGGGCCACACCGCCAGCCAATTGATCCCCATCCTCTCGACGCTGGGGTACGACGTGATCGGGCTGAAATACGGAATGGGCACCGCGAGGAACGCCTCGGAGGCGAAGCTCGGCTGGGCGGAACAGGACCTGCCCGTCTCGCGGGGTGAGCCGGAAACATCCTGAGCGATCATTGATCGGATGTAGTGTGAACGACCTGGCCGAAACGGGTTCCCGTCAAGGCATCGAGGACCGGCCCGGCCGGGACCGCGCACGCAGGTGGCCGGAACCGGGCGGGGCCGTCGGCGCATGGCCGCGCGACGGTACGGCTGACGCTGCGTCAGGAGAAGCGAGCGAGTCTCCATTCGCGCTTTCCGCGACACACGAAGACGACAGAGCCGTGCAACAGCTTGTCCCGCGTCACGACGCCGCCCACATCCGCCTTCTCGCCGTTGATCTGAACCGCGTTGTTGGCGATGTGCTCGCGGGCGTCGCGCCTGCCCGACGCGAGTTCCACGGCGACCAGCAGGTCCACCGCGCTCATCCCGGCATCGTCAAGTCGCGTCAACGGAAGATCCACGACGGGAACGTCTTCCGGCATGTCGCTGAGCATGTCGGCGTCGATGGAGTGGACCTCGCCGGCGAAGAGTGCCTCCGATGCCTGGGCGGCCCTTCTGCACGCGTCCTCGCCGTGTAGGAGCGTCGTGATCTCCCGTGCCATAGGGCCTGACGCCCGGTCAGATCGCCGAGCAGTACGGCTGTCACTACGAGACGGTGCGTAAGTGGATCAGCCGGTTCAACGCCCTCGGCGTCGACGGGTTCGACGATGCCAAGGGCCGCGGGCGCAGGCCCCGGATCAGCCAGGACGAACGCTCCCGGATCATCGCACTGGTCGGCAGCGACCCGCCGGGCCGCCCGGTGCGCACGGCAGCGGGCGAACTTGAGGCCGTAGACGAGACCGGGTCGTGAGTCTGGACCCTCGACGCGTTGACGCTCGCGGCACGTGATGCGGGCATCGACGTCCACCGCTCCCAGGTTCGCAACATCCTGCTGGCCGAGGGCGTGCGCTGGCGCCACCCGCGCTCCTGGACCACCAGCAAAGACCCGACTTCGTCCCAAAAGGACGCAGATCATCGCCCTCTACGAGGACCCGCCCGCTGACGCGACGGTGGTATGCGCGGACGAACTCGGCCCGGTAGTCCCACGCACCTTCCCGCCCGCCCCCGGCTGGTCGAGCGACGGAAATCGGATCAAGGCGGTCCTGGAGTACGGGCGCGGACCGGAGAAGACCTGGGTGTACGGCTCCTTACGCGTCGCAGACGGGCAAGCGGTCACCACGACCGCGCCGTCCCGCAATAGCGTCTACTACCAGCAGTTTCTTCAGAAGGTCGAAAACGCCAACCCTGGCGACGGCCCGATCTACGTGATCACTGACAACCTCTCGAGCCACAACAGCGTCTCCACGCGGGAATGGCTCGAACATCACCCAAGGATCGCCCACGTCTTCATACCGATCGGCGCATGCTGGCTGAACCTGCAAGAGGCGTGGTGGCGCATCTTCCGTCACCACGCCATCGCCGGCCAGTGTTTCACAGGGCCCGAAGAGATCGACTACGCCACCCGCCTGGCCACCGCACAGCTAAACCAGCAAGCCAAACCCTGGATCTGGGGTAGACCTCCGCCCACACCCCGCAAGCTCCGCCACCGGTATTCCTACCTTATTTGATGAATTGAGCACTGGCCGTTGTGCAGTTCGGGGTTGGGCACCGTGCGGAACAGCAGCGGCATCGCCCGGGCCACGGAGATCTCCGGCAGCGGGATGATGGACAGGAACAGCTTCTGCCATTCCAGCCAGCGCTCCTGGACCTGGCGGAACATGTTGCCGCGGATCGCGCCGTCCGCGGCGCCGTACACGCGGTGGTCCTTCTGCTCCTGCATCGGGAAGTAGGACCGCAGCACCTGCTTGAGCGGGTCCTTCTTCTTGGCCTTGCGGAAGGTGTAGTCGGTGCCGTAGTGCGAGACCGGCTCGTGGTACACCGGATCCCAGCTCAGCTCCTGGATCTTCTGGTGTGCTTTTGCCGCGCTGTGGCGGCTCATGGTCACTCCTCGCCTGCCGGTCGCCGGCGGTCGAGCGCGTCGTTGTCGAGCCCGCTGCGTCAGAAATAGTACCTGTGCTCCGGGTCACTTGGGGATGACGGTTTCCCACAGTTCGTTGAAGCTGATGCTGTCGTAGAACGCGTAGCCCTCGATGACCTTGCCGTCGTCGTCGAGAGTCATGAACCAGGCGTGGGTGTTGCGGTAGGTGGCGTCCATGATGGTCTTACCTTCCCCGTCCCAGAAGACCACGACGTTGTCGCCTTCGGCGACCACCTGGCGGATCGCCACGGGTCGGAACGGACAGTCCGCCGGGAACCGGGCGCCGAAGGGCCCAAGCACCTCGGCGATGAACTCCGCCGCGCTGTCATACCGTCGGGACGCGGCCGAATGCCCGACGATCTCCCAAGTCATGTTCTCGGCGAAGATGCTGCTGACGTGGCCGGTGCCAGCTGACCAGGCGTCGAACGCGCCGGTCACGATCTTGCGCTTGTCCTTCGAGTCCATGGCGTTTCCTACTTCCTTTTCCGTGGGTCTGATCTGGTCGCTCGTCGGAACGGAGGGCTCACGCGCCTCACTCACCGGGGCCCACCCTCTCGCGTTCGCGCTTCATTTCCGTGGCTCGTCCGCTGGCGTAGGCCGCCGCGAACTGGTCGCGCCGCTCGTCGACCCACGCCTTGGACTCGTCGACGCCGCGCAGCGAGCCCTTCAACTGCGGCGCGACCTGCCGCGCGAACAGTTCCAGGCTGCGCAGCCGGGCCTCGGCCGGGGCCCAGTCCTGCAACGACAGCAGCAGGCAGCCGAAGCCGCCGACCCGCTCGGCCAGCGCGGTGACGGCCGCGACACACTCCGAAGGCGAGCCGACGATGACGCCCCCCTGCGCGATCGTGTACTCGAACGCCTTCTGCTGGGTCACCGGCGCGGCCTGGATCGGCACGCCGAGGGTCGAGGCGTACAGGTCGGACCGCTGGAACCGCCAGCCCTCGAACAGCTCCTCCCGGCCCTGCTCGGCCGACGCGCTGACGTGTACCGGAACGACGAGCCGCCAGTCGGCGCGGTCCACGGTCCGGCCGGCGGCGTGCTCCAGGTGCCCCCACTGGCCGGGTAGCCGGTCGACGCCGATGTCCTGGCCGGCCCGGACCGCGCCCCACGGCGGCGCCACGTGCGACATCGCGTGAATGCCGAGCCGGCCGGCCAGCTCCATGCTGAACGGGGTGGCCGCGCTGGCTACCACCACCTCGATCGGGTCCCGCACCGGGCGGGTCTGCACCCGGCCGTCGCGCAGGTCGAACCAGTCCGACGAGGCGGTGACCTCCTCTCCGGCCAGCAGCCGGGTGACGATCTCCAGCGACTCGGCCAGCCGGGACCGGGTGGTCGCCGGGGCGATGCCCAGGATGTGCATGTCGGCTTGGTACGCGCCGGAGCCCGTGCCGAGGATGAACCGGCCGTCGGTCAGGTGGTCCAGCAGCACGGCGCGCTCGGCCACCAGGAACGGGTGGTGGTAGGGCAGCCCGAGCACGCCGGTGGCCAGCTTGATGCGGCGGGTGCGCTGAGCGGCGGCGGCGATGAACAGCTCGGGGCTGCTCAGCGTGGCCCACCCGCCCGAGTGGTGCTCGCCGACCCAGAACTCGTCGAAACCCAGCCGGTCGAGGAACTCGACCAAGTCGAGATCTTCCTTCAGCAGCAGGTAGGGGTCGGTGCCGGGGGCGTGCAGCGGCGATATGAAGCAGCCGAAACGGGTGGGCAGCATGTGTTCTCCTGACACGTCACAGCGTTCGTGCGATCGCCGCGCGCTGTATCTGATTGGTGCCTTCGATGATCTGGAGCAGCTTGGCCTCGCGGAACCAGCGCTCTACCGGCTCGTCGCACGAGTAGCCGTCGGATCCGAGTACCTGTACGGCGTCGACGGTCACCCGCATCGCCGTGTCGGTGGCGAACAACTTGGCCTTGGCCGCTTCGGTGGCGAACGGCCGGCCGGCGTCCTTGAGCCGGGCTGCGGACAGTAGCAGCGCGCGGGCCGCCGACACCTGGGTGGCCAGATCGGCCAGCGTGAAGGCCAGTCCCTGGTGGTCGATCAGCAGCCGGTCGGACCGAGTGGTGCCTCTGGCATGCGCGGCGGCGTGGTCCAGCGCCGCCTGGGCGAGGCCGACGGCGCAGGCGGTGATGCCTAACCGGGCGTGGTCGAATCCCGCGCTGGCAACGACGAATCCGCGTCCCGGCCGGCCGATCACGCGGGACTTGGGCAGCCGCACGTCGTCGAGCACGATCTGTGCGGTGGGCAGGGACCGGACGCCCATCTTGCGTTCGGGCCGGTGCGGCAGGATGCCCGGCGTCGAGGCGTCGGCCAGCAGGCACGACAGGCCGGTGATGCCGGGACCGCCTGTGCGGCAGTAGATGTTGTAGAAGTCGGCAACCCCGGCGTGGCTGGTCCACGACTTGGTGCCGCGTACGACGTACTCATCGCCGTCACGCGTCGCGGTGGTGGCGATCGCGCCCAGGTCCGAACCCGCCTGCGACTCCGAGAGGCAGATCGCGCCGAGCTGCTCCCCGGACAGCATCGCCGGTAGCAACTCGGCCCGCTGCGTGGGCGTGCCGTACGTCGCCACGCCGTAGCAGGCGATCACGTGGAGGTGCACGGATTCGGCGACGGCCAGCCACTGGTAGGCCAGTCGTTCGATCACCTGCACATACGACTGGTAGGTCAGCCCGCCGCCACCGTCGTCCACCGGGTACGGCAGGGCCAGCAGGCCGAGCTTTCCCATGCGGCGCAACAGATCGCGGGGAAATGTGCTGGTCGCCTCGTGCTCGTCGACGAGGGCGGCCAGTTCCTCGTCGGCCAGCGTTGCCGCCAGCTCGAAGGCCTGTTCCCCGGCGGCGTCGGCGAACTCGCGCTCGACCTTCACTCGTGCGACCACGACGCGGCTTGCGGCCAGCGCCGCGTGGCGCGTCGCACAGCGTAGTCCCAGTAGCTGCGCACGGACAGATCGGCGTATATGAAGTCCTGCTTCAACCGTACGTCCCGGGCGTCCGACCAGTGGTAGTCGACGCCGGCGCCCTCGGCGATCAGCTGGAGCCGACAGGCTCGTTCCAGCACCTGCGCGAACACCGCCGCGTGCCGGACGCTCTTGCCCACCACCACACTTCCGTGGTTGCGCAGGAACACCGCTTTCGCGTCGCCGGGCAGCTCCTTGGCGATCAGGTCGCCGGTCCCGATGTCCAGCACGGTGTTGCTGGTCGTGGTGAACATGCCGATCGCGCCGTCGAACAGGGCCCCGTCGTGGGACACCGGGCGCAGCGCCAGATCGGTGGCGCCGAGGACCAGCGTGTGCGGCGCGTGGCTGTGCACGATCCCGTTGACGTCCGGCCGGGCCCGGTAGATCGCCTGGTGCAGCGGGAGTTCCGGCGGGGCCAGGCGCGGTGCCTCGGCGCGGTGGTCGACCTGGGCCACCACGATGTCGTCCGGGGTCACCTCGTCGAACCCGCACAGCGCGTTCTTGATCAGGAACTCGTCGGACCCGGGTAGCCGGGCCGAGACCTGGCCCTGGTTGAAGTCGTCGTGCCCGTCCATCGACAGCATCCGCCCGCCGAGGGCGAGCTGGATCGCCAGCCGGGTGTACTTCGGCGCGGGCGTCATGTCTTCCTCCTGAAGACGTCGTCCATGGTCAGCAGGCCCGGCCGGCTGGCGGCGGCGAACGATGCCGCGGCGACGGCGGTCGCGGCCGCTGCCCGGAGCGACACCACGCGGTGGGACACCGTGACGGACTCGGCCTCGCCCCAGGTCCACGTGATCTCGTGGGTGCTCACGGTGGTGCCGCCGCGTCGTGACGCGACCTCCGGCACGGTCTCGCCGGTGGCCTTGAGCCAGATGTCGGTCAGCGCGGCGGCGCTGGCGCTCGGGCGGTGGGCCTTGCGCCTAGTGTGCTGCTCGAAGACGTCGACCTCGGTGTCCGGCGGCAGCCCCAGCGTGGCGGCGAACTCGGCGATCCGACACTGTAAGTAGTGGCCGAACGTCAGGTTGGTGGCCACCAGGACCGGCAGGGTCTCGGCCAGAGCGGTCAGGTCGTCCCGTTGCGCGGAGGACAGGTTCGACACGCATTCCACCAGGGCGACGCGGTGCCCCCGGCAGTAGTCGCGAACGCGGTCGAACGCCGCCGGAGCGCTCGCGTCGATCACGACGGTCGGGGTGGAGGTGATGGCCCAACCCGCGCTCGACGCCGTGAGCACGACGGGCAGGCCCTGGCGGGTGCAGTGGTTCGTGATCGCGGAGCCCAGCCGGCCGCCGCCGACCACGCCCACCAGATCAGTCAACGCCCAGCTCCAGATTCTCCAGCACGATCCGCACCAGCCCGTCCAACGAGCGCAGCCGGCCGGAGTCCTGTTCCTGCTCGAGATCGATGTAGACGCCGAAGTCGTTCTCGATGGCGTCGAGCATCCGGACGAACGACAGCGAGGTGTAGCCGAGGTCGGCCAGCAGGCCGCAGGCGGCGGCCACTGCCTCCGGCGTGAGGTCGCCCTCGTTTGACTCGATGACCAGCCGGGTGATGCCCTCGCGCACGTCCTGCTCGGTGAAAGCCATGGTGTCCCTTCAGATCCCTTCGGTGCGGTCGGCGAACAAGGCCCGCAGCCGGGCAAGCGGCGGTTTGCCGATCGCCGTCGGCGGGATCTCGGCGACCAGCCGCACGAGGCTGGGCACCTTGTGCTGGGGCAGCACCTGGGCCGCCAGCCGCCGCACCTCGGCCGGGTCCAGCGTGGCGGCGGGGGCCAGCACCGCGCCGACGGCCGGCTCGCCGTGCCGGTCGGGCACCTCCAGCACCACGGCGTCCAGCACGCCGGGCAGCCGCCGCAGCGCGTCCGCCACCTCGACCGGGTCGACCTTGCGGCCCCCCACGTTGATCACCTGACTGACCCGGCCGGTCAGCACCAGCTCGCCGGCGCGCAGGAACCCCTGGTCGCTGGTGCGGTAGAACCCGTTGCCGCTCAGGCTTTGGTCGAAAACGCCCGGCGCGTTGAGGTATCCGGTCGCCATTGACTCGCTGCGCACGCTGAGCACGTCCGGCCGCTCGGCGGTGCTGGCCTCGATGCGCACGCCCGGCAGTGGGCCGCCGAGGCTGTCGTCGCTCAACGGCGTTCGGGCGAACGTCAGCGGGCCGGTCTCGGCGATGCCGTAGTAGTTGCTGATGGTGATACCGGTCAGCTCGCGGAAGCCGGCCGCCGTCTCCGGTCGCAGGCGAGCCCCGGACGAGATGGCCACTTCGACATCGGCGAAGGCACCGCCGGACCGTCCTGTTCGGACGAACGAGTCGTACAGCGCGGGAAAGCCGATCAGCCGGGTGGCCACGGCCCGTGCGGCGACGCGGCTGACCCGGCCCGCGGTCGGCAAGCCGCCCACCAGATGGAGTTGGCAGCCGACGAGCAAGCACGCCAGCAGCGAGGTGTTGAACGCCAGGCCGTTGGACAACCCCGCGGCACAGACGATCCTGTCGTCGCCGTCCAGACCAGTGCCGGCAACCCAGTTCCGCGCCGCGGCGGCCACCGCGTCCCCGGAGAACTCGATGCACTGAGGCTTGCCGGTGGTGCCGGACGTGAAGCGGCACACCTCGGTGCCGTCGGACAGCTTGTGCAGCAAGGAATTCGGCCGGCGCCGACGCAGCCGCAGTCCGGCGATCGCGCCGAGTTCCGGTCCGGGAGCGGGACGGTCGTCGAGCACGGCGTGCAGCGAGCAGTCCTCGGCGATGCTGTCCAGCTCCGCCTCAGTGACAGCGGCGTCCACGAGGAACGGCACGCCGCCGAGACGCAGCACCGCGATGTAGGCCGCGACGTAGCCGACCGAGTTGCGCGCGCAGATCGCCACGCGGGGCCGCTCGGCCGTCACATGGCCGGCGATTTCATTCGCGAGAGCGCCGGCCGTGGCGTCCAGCTCGCGGTACGAGGAGGCCGTGCGGCCGTCGGCGACGGCGAGCCCGTCGTGGTGTTCAGCCAGCGTCTTGCCGATCAGGTCAGCGAGCATCGGCGTTCACCTGGCCGGCATAGGGAACCGGATCGCGGTCGGCCTTCTCGCCGTCGTCGGCCGCGACGCCGAGCGCCAGCACGTACACCACGTCGTGGTCGGCGGGCAGTCCGGCGAACTGCCGCCAGGACGTCGAATCGAAGCCACCGACGCCGGTGACGCCGAGACCAGCCGCCGTGGCGCCGAGATAGAGCAGCTGGCCGAATATGCCGGCGCGCATGAGCACGGTGCCCAGACCCGTCGTCAGGGACGAGCGGGGTGCATGCACGAGAACGACCACTGATGCCGCTCGCAAGTGGTGTTGGCCCATGCACGCGGTGGTGACGTCGTCACCGTCAATGGCGATCCGTCGGGCGTCGACGACCTCGCCGGTTGAACCGGGGGAGACGTCGCGCAGCACCGCGGTCGCGGTGATGCCCGTGTCGGCGGGGATGTCGCCGGCCAGTGGAACGGCGGTGTGCCGGAACACCTCGGCGACGGTCTGGGCCGCGACGGTGGCCTCGACGAACGCGGACGCCGATCGTCGGGCGCCGAACAGATCGAGGGAGAACCGTGGTGGCTGTGGCAGAACCGGGCCGAGCGCGGGGGAGAGGGTCATGCTCCTCGGGCCGTCCGACCGGTCGGCGACGTCTTCGCCCAGCGAGTGCCAATTGGCGCGTTCCTGCCAGTGCGGCGCTGGCGACGCGACGGATCGGGCGTCGAGCACCTGCCAGCCGTGCGTGGCGGGCAGCACGCCGTGTACGTCCACCGCCACCACCGAATGGATTTCCCGGCAGTCAGCCAGCGGACCCAGCGTCGCGCGCAACCCGCTCGACACCGGGCGGTGGCGGATTTCCGCGGCGCCGTCGTGCGCCTCGGTGGCCAGGGCGATGTTCCCGACCGCGTGCGCGGTGTCGAGCTGCGTGTAGAGGTAGCCGCGATCGCCGTACTTGCGCATGGAAAGCCAAGGGCGGCTCAGCACCAACACCGCCAGGTTTGTCTCGATCCCAGTGGCCCGCACCGCGGCCAGCAGTTCGCCGCCGCTGAGCACGGCTCGGCAGGTCGGGCGGGGCAGGTCGAGCGCGAACAACGTGGCGGAGTCCGTGCCGTGCGCGGCGATCAGGAAACACTCGTACGGATAGATCGCCCCAGCGGACGGCACTGCCATCAGGCCGGCCCTCGTGCCGGCCAGCGCGGTGTCGACAATGTATAACAGCCGATCCAACGCCGGTCCGGCGGTGGCCGACGGCAGTGTTCGAATGTCGTTGCGTGGCAAGGACATTCGTTCCCATAGAGGTCTGGTTGAGCGTAAGTCCGTTGTGATGACGTCGACCCCCGCTCGGTCATGTCCGCATCGCGGCCCCAGCCTCGGCATGGAACCCCGTCTCAGTGTGTGGTCCTATTGTGCTTTGCGAGTTGGTCGATTGTTTCATGCGCACAGGGCGGATTCAACTGATCGGCGTAACATCTTGACGGAGAGATGAACGACGGCTTGCGGGCCTCAGCCCAATGCCGCTCACGGTAGATTGATCATGCGATGAGTTCGAGTTCTCCTGTGCTGGTCCGTCCTGGATGTGGCACTTGGCGTGCTGGCGGGAGGTTGGCGATGCGTAGGTTCGGCGGCCCGGGGTGGCGGACTCCGGTATCAGTGGCCTTTTTCACGGCGTACTGGTTGTGGCGTGCCCGTTCGACCACGCGCGGGTAGGAACGGTGGCGCCGGGCGCGATGCAGCCCGCGCTTCGCGGTGATCTCGGTGTTGAACCGTGCGAGCAGGGCTGCCAGGCCTTCAGGGGGAAAAGGCCGCCGGATCATCGATCCGGCGGCGGATGACGCGGACCGCGTTGGTGAACTCGACCCGGTCCGGGTCGATGTCCGCCTCGGTCGCGGCCTGGCAGATCAGGGAGTTGATCGCGTAGTGGGTGAGCAGGTAGCCGTAGAGCTCCTGGAGCACCATGTCCGGGCTCTGGGACCGCATGACCTTCCCCGGACCCCGTGGAACCGTCTTGGCCTGCGCATTCGCCTGCTCGTGCTCCCACCGCTCATGATATCCCGCCGCCAGCAGCGCGGCCGGGGCGCAGCGTGCGTCCAGCAGCGTGGTCGGCAGGCAGAACAGCTCCCGCTCTCCGTCGGTGCCCCGGTCCGGCACCTCGTACTCCACCACCCGCATCTTCGGGAACGCCGAGCGATTCGCGCCCGAGCCGGCGTACCCGAAGAACTCCGCGTTCGCCTCGCTGTCCGGCACATCCCACTCGAACCCGTCGATCGAGACCATCCGCCCGCCCGCCAGCCACGCCCCCCGCGCGAGCATCCCCGCCACCGGCTGCGCGACCCGCTCGAACACCTCCCGCACCACATCAGCACCCAGACGCTCGCGCGCCTGGGTGATCCCGCCCGACCCGGGACACTCCCACCCCGCGTCCCACCGCCCCCAGTCCTTCAGGACCTCGGCCAACCGCGTCAAGACCTCCTGGCAGTCCTCGTCCGCGAACAACGCCATCGCCATCGCGAAATACACCATGACCTGCGCCGCAAGCTTCGCATCCGACCGCTTCGCGCCCTTGCCGAACTCCGCCACCGCGTCATCGATCACCACGCGCGGCACCGCCGCCGCCAACAACCCGACCGACACATGATCCGTCAAACGGCCCGCCAGGAACTCCACAGCACTATGCGACACCCCCCCGACCGACCGTAGCGCCCCACCCATCACGACACGAACACACAGGCCACAGACACGATCCCGCTACGCTGAGCGGCATTGCGCCTTGGTGGGCTCTCGCCGCGGCCGGAGGGGTCGGTGATGGGAGTAGTCACAAAGACCGTTGTGGCAAATCCCGGAGTACGACCGCTCATTTGTTCACCCTCGCCGTCGAGGGACTGCCCGTGGTTAGCATGCCATACGGATGTGCTGATCGACTCCACGGCTCGGCACGGAAGCGGTCCCGGTCACGACCGGAGAGACGGAGCCATCGCGGTGACGACTCACGCGGCGCGCCCTTGGCGTGCCCAGAATCCGGGGTCTTCCCCAGACCCGTCCCCCGAATTTCGCTGGCGCGTGAGCGCCTACAAGCATGTCACCTATGACGTGATGCTCTGCGCGGACGTGCTCGACCCCGCCGACTCCCGGCTCGCCACCGTGGGCACCCCGGACGAAGCCGCCGGCCGCCGCCTGGTCGTCCTCGACGCTCTGGTCCACGACCTGTACGGAGCGCGGATCCGCGAGTACTTCGGGTACCACGGCACTGTCTTCGAGTTCTGCGTCATCGATGCCCACGAGGGCGTGAAGTCGATGGACTCGGTGCTGCGGATCGTCTCCGCGATGGCCGACTTCGGGGTGCCGCGCCGCCGCGAACCGGTGATCGCGATCGGCGGCGGAGTGCTCACCGACCTGGTGGGATTGGCCGCCAGCCTGTATCGCCGCTCCACGCCCTACGTGCGCGTGCCGACCACGCTGATGGGCATGATCGACGCGGGCATCGGCGCGAAGACCGGCGTCAACTTCCTCGCCCACAAGAACCGCCTGGGCAGTTATCACCCGGCGGTGGCGACGTTGATCGACCCGGGCTTCCTCGCCACCCTCACCGAACGCCAACTGCGCAACGGCCTGGCCGAGATCCTCAAGATCGCGCTGATCAAGGACGCGGAGCTCTTCCAACTGCTGGAAACGCACGGCCCTCGGCTAGTCGCCGGGCACATGCTCCCCGTGGACGGAGAGGATGTCGGGCGCCAGGTGATCGGCCGCGCCATCCGCGGCATGCTGCAGGAGCTGGAGCCGAACCTGTGGGAGAACCAGCTGCGGCGCGTCGTCGACTACGGGCACTCCTCCTCCCCCACGATCGAGATGCGCGCGCTGCCCGAACTGCTGCACGGCGAGGCGGTCTGCATCGACATGGCCCTGACGACGGTGATCGCCCGGGATCGCGGTCTACTCAGCGATCAAGACCTCGAACGTGTTCTTGCGGTGATGCGGGGCCTCGGGCTGCCGATCACGCACCGGGTCTGCACTATAGAGCTACTGGTCGGGGCGTTGGCCGACACCGTGCTGCACCGCGACGGACGGCAGTTGCTGCCGCTGACCCCCGGAATCGGCCGCTCCTGCTTCGTCGACGACCTCCGGGACGACGAGATCGAGCAGGCGCTGCGGACGTTGCTCGAGCGTACATGCCCCGTGCCCGTGGTGGACGGCAGCCGTGGCTAGCGCTCACGACGCGGTCCGGGCGGTCCTGCTGGCCGGCGGCGAGGGGCGTCGGATGGGACCGCTCGGCCAGGGTCGGCTCAAACCACTGATTCCCTTCGGCGGCAGCGCGCGGCTGATCGACTTCAGCCTCGCCAACGCCCGCCGCTCCGGTTTCGAGGAGGTCCTGCTCCTGTCCCAGCACGAGGAGCGGATGCTCATGGACGACCTGCAGCGGACCTGGAACACCGACGCGTTCCGCGTGCACTTCGGCCCCTACGACGCGGCTTACCGCGCGGCCGGGCCCGGCGGCGTGCCCGTCGAGCTTCCGGAGCGCACCTGGCCGGCCGAGCGCGGCACCGCGGACGCGCTGATCAGCAAGGCCACCTACATCTTCGGGCCCGAACACACCGAAGTGCTGGTGCTGCACGCCGATCACGTCTACGCGTTCGACTATACCGGACATGATCCGCCGGCATCGGGCCGACCGCGCGGCATTGACCCTGTCTTATCAGCGTATTGAACGGCGCTACGTGCATCTGTTCGGCATGGTCGAATTCGATGACACAGGATCCCTGACGAAATTCGTCGAGAAACCGGCCGAGCCGACCAGTGACCTGATATTCGCGGCATTCTGCGTGTTCGACGCCGCCATCCTGCACCGATATCTCGAAATGCTCGACGGCACCTCCTGGCAGCACGACGTCAGCCGTGACGTGATCCCGGCGATGCTTCGTGCGGGGGAACGGATCCTGGGCTACGAGGTCGAGGGGTACTGGGAGGACATCGGCACCGTGGACCGCTTCCATCTCGCGCACCGCGGCCTGGTCCGCGAGCGCCCGACGATGCCGATCGATCAGCTGCCGCGCACTGTCCGCCCCGAAATCCCAGTGCGACGAGTCGGCTACGCCGACGGCGTCGTGTCCAGCCTGCTCGCCGCCGACGTCGCCAGCGACGGGTTTATCGAGGACAGCACGGCCTTTGCCGGGGTACGCGTCGGCCGGGACGCGGTGGTGCGCGACTGCGTTCTGCTGCCCGGGGCGCACGTGCCCGACGGGGCGCGCCTGGAGTCGGCGATCATCCTGGAGGACGGCACGGTCCAGCAGATGTCCCCGATCGCGAGCGCTCCCGAGGCGGTGCGGTGAGCCGGCGCGGGACATACGTGGTCGCCGACATCGGCGGGACCTCGCTCCGGATAGGCCGCATGGCACCCGGCGACCCGGCCGCGACAGACGTCGTGCGCGCGGCCACCGAAGGGATCGGGCTCCATCCGCAGGAGAACGCGGTGACCCTGCAGCGCCGCGTGATGGGCCAGCTCGCCGGGCAGATCGGCTCGTACATCGCAGCCCTCGATGATCCCCTACCGAGCGCCGTGGGGCTGTCGTTCGCCGGACCGATCACGCAGGACGGCACCGCGCTCGCGGCCCCGACGATCTGGGGCGCGGCGGGCGGCGAACCGCCGGGGCTGCGCGTCGGCGCGGAACTCGCGCGGCGGCTCGGGATCGAGGTCGTCGCCGTCAACGACATCACCGCCGCCGCCTGGCGCTACGCCGAGACCGAATCAGAGCCCTTCAGCCTGTACACGGTCAGCTCCGGGGTCGGCAACAAGGTCTTCTACAACGGAAACGTGCTGCTCGGCCCCGGGGCGAACGGCGGCGAACTCGGCCACTGGCGGGTGGACCCCTCGCCGGACGCGCCGCCCTGCGACTGTGGCGGACGCGGGCATCTCGGGGCGATCTCCTCCGGCCGCGGAGTACTGGCCGCTGCCCGACGCGCGGCGGTCGCGGATCCGGCTCGGTTCCGCGCGAGCTCGCTGGCCGAGACCGTCGACGGACACCCCGAGCGCATCACGAACGAGGAGCTGGCCAAGGCGGTGCGGGCTGGCGATGCGTTCGCCACCGAGGTGGTTCGCGACGCACTGCGTCCGCTGGCCTCGGCGGTCTCGATGCTGTTCACCGCGATCGGCGTGCGGCGGCACCTGTTCATCGGCGGATTCGCGCTGGCCGTCGGGGCCCGGTTCACCGAACTGCTCGGCGACGAGCTGGTCCGGCTCGGCTGCTTCGGGCTGAGCGATGACGGGGTTCGCGCGATGCTGCGCCTGGGCTTTGATGACGACGACCACAGCCTGATCGGCATGGGCCGGCTGCTCGACCAGCGGCACGCAGCGACCGGCCCAGGTGAGGAGATCGATGCGAACACTGATCGTCGGTAGCGGCTTCGTCGGCGGCGCGCTGGCGCGGAGCTTGGCAACAGATGGCGACAGCGCGCTGGTCGCCTCGCGTCGCCCTCCGGGTCTCGAGCACGACGCCGATCCCCTTGCGCCGCAATGGATCCAGCTCGACGCGACCGAAGCGGACGACTGCGCTCGGGTTGTCGAGAGCAGCGGCGCGGACACGATCGTGCTGGTCCACGGGCCCTCGGACGTGACCTGGTGCGCTCAGCATCCTGAGGAGGCCGTGCTCGGTCACCTCAAGGCCGCGCGCAACACGGCCCGCGCCGCCGACGTCCTTCGCACGATTCTGATCTCCACCGACAACGTCTTCGACGGCTCGGTCCCGCTGCCGGACGAGCGGACCCCGGCCAATCCGGCCAACGCCTACGGCCGCGCGAAGCTCGCCGCCGAGGAGGTCTTCGCCGACCGTCCGGAAGCCTGCGCGCTGCGGGTCAGCCTGATCTACGACTGGGAGTCCGGGGAGAACGGCAAGTGGCTGAACTTCTTCGCCTCGTGCGCGCTGCGGCTGCGCGCGGGCGAGTAGGTCGAGGCCCCCGTGGACCAGTGGACGACGCCGGTGCTGCTCGACGACGTCGTGTCGGTGACCGCCGCGCTGCTCAGGGCCGACGAAACGCCGCCGCTCGTCCACCTCGGCGGCCCCGATCGGCTCTCTCGCGCGCAGTGGGCGCTGGCGATCGCGGAGGTCGCCGGAGCGGATCAGGATCTTGTCGTCCCGGTGCCGCGCGCTTCCGGCCGATACGCCGACCGGCCGGAGAATTCGTGCCTCGCATCCCGCGTGCTGGCCGAGCACCCGGCGACCGCCGACGTGCGCGTTCGCGGGGCCTTCGAGGGCACGCGGACGTTGTTCGAGCAGGCCGCCGTGGCTGAGGAGGCGGCCCGATGAACGCTTCGACCTATGCCGCAGGCGTGCCCGGCGCTCAGTGCGTGGATCATGTGGCCTTCACCGTGCCGAATCTCGACGCGGCCGTCGAGATTCGGCCGCGAGGCGCTCGGCGCAGATCTCATCTACCGGCTGCCCCCGCTCGCGCACGAGGACGACTGGATGGAGCGCAAGCTCGACGTTCATCCGCGAGCCATCACCGAGATCGCGCTGATGCGGCTCGGCCCGACCATGAATGTCGAGCTGTTCGAGTACCACTCACCCGGCCGGAGCGTGGCCCCGCGCACCCCGGGTTCCACCGGTTCGCTGCACCTCGGCCTGCATGTCGACGACATCGAACTCGCTCTCGCCGCGCTCGGCAAGCACGAAGGCGTGCACGCGTTCGGCCCGGTGCGTGACAGAGCCGAGTGGGTGCGCGTATCAAACCCCTGGGGCATTGTGCTCGAGTTGCGTGCCCGGCCCGCCATCGAACCGTATCAGCGGCATGACGCAGCCCTGGGCCCGCTGCCCGGATTCCGCCAGGTGGACAGCCTCGGCTACAGCGTGGCCGATCTCGCGCAGGCAGAGGACTTCTTCGCCGTGGTCCTCGGTGCGGAACCGCTCGGGCGCACGATCCTGGACCTCGCAGAACCCGGACTCGCCGAAGCGCTCGGCGTGCCGGCCGGGGGAACGCTCGAACGTGCGCTGCTGCGCCTCGGCCCGCTGGACACCCTTGAGCTGTGCCACTTCAGCGGGTCGGGGCACGCGAGCACGGACCCTCCGCGCAATGACGACGTCGGCGGTCGGCACCTGGCTCTGCATGTGACGGATGTGGACGCCGCAGCCGCCTACCTCGCCGACGTCGCCGGGTGCACGGTGCTCGGCGAGCCGGAGACCATCCCGGACGGGCCGATCGCCGGAGACCGCTGGGTGTACGGGCGCACCCCGCTGGGCCTGCACGTCGAACTGGTCCGGATGCCGGACGGCGACCTGCCCTACGAACGCGAGACGACGGCCCGGCGCCGCCCGGCCGGCTCGTTGCGGTGGACCGACCGATGAGAGGACGAACCGTGGAGTCCCTGCTCGAACCCTGCGAACCGACACTCCTCGCCTCGGCCGTCGTCGACACGATCGCCGTGGCCGCGGATCCGCGCTCCCGCGAGGCGAGCATCTTCTACTGGGAGCGCGGGCGGCGGCTCGCGCTGGCCGTGGTCGAGGCTACTCAACAGCTAAAGGACGCGCGGACCCGTGAACTGGCGGCTCGTCTGTCTGCGGACCCGGCCGACCCGGACGTGTACCACGCACTGCACGGCCGCCTCGTCGAACTGCAGGCGGAGCCGCGCACTGACGCCGACGAACTGGACGCGCTGCTGAGGCTCGCCTGGCAGTCCGAGTCCAACTCCCGGCTCGGCTATCACGTCGGCGTGCACTACGTTCCGAGCGGTACGGCGCCGGGTGCCGAAGATCTCAAGGCTCTGCCGCCCCGCGATCCGACGCAGGACCCTGCCGATGCCGAGGTGCTCGTCGTGATCCCGTTCCGGGACCGTGGCGCCAATGCCCACCGGTTGCGCAATCTGCTGGCGTGCCTGCTCTCGCTGCGCGACCAGTCGGCCCCGAGGCAGAGCTACCGCGTGGTGGTCGTCGAGTCGGACGAGACTCCGCGTCACCGCGAGACGATCGAGCCGTTCGCCGACGAATACCTGTTTGCCGAGAAGGCCGGGTCGTTCAACAAGTCCTGGGCGGTGAACGTCGGCGTGGTCAACGCGGCGGGATCGGCGCAGGTCGTGTGCGTGCTCGACGCCGACGTGCTCGCCGACCGCGAGTTCATCGCACGCAACGCGGCACGTTTCCGCAGGCCGGGAGCGATGGGACACCTGAGCTACCGGAACATGTGGTGCCTGGACGAGGCGGCCACCGGCGCGGCGATCGATGAGCGGCTGTCCGGCCGCGCGCCGCACGTGCCGGTCGAACGTCTCCGCGCCTTCGTGCTGCGCCGACGGCCGCTGGCGCTCGCTGCGCCACCGCGTGCTCGCCCCGCCGGCCAGCGCGCCGAAGGAAGAACTGGTCTCGCTGGTGTTCTTCTTCGAGGCCGACCCGGACGCCCTGATCACCCCCCTTTCCGCACCCGTCGGCGGCGGCGAGGGCATGAAGCCGGTGATCGCGGGCGAGGAGATCCTGGAGAAGGTCGGGCTCACGCTGTCGCTGGACGGCTGAAGGGACAGGGTGCCGAGCACCCTGTCCCCCTCCCTATCCGCCTACTTAGCCACCGCGGTCACGGTGCCCGCGCCGACGGTCCGTCCACCCTCGCGGATCGCGAAGCCGAGACCGACCTCCACCGGCGTCGGGCGGCCGAGCGACACCCGGGCCTCGATCGTCTCGCCGGGGCGGGCGACGCCGGTCGGACCGAAGTCCAGGTCACCGACGACGTCCGCGGTGCGCAGGTAGAACTGCGGCCGGTAGCCGGAGGCGATGGCCGTGCGCCGGCCGCCCTCCTTCGCCGACAGCAGGTACACCTGCGCCGTGAACCCGCTGCGCGGCGTCACGCTGCCGGGGGCGGCCACGATCACGCCGCGTCGCACCTGGTCCCGGTCGATCGAGCGCAGCAGCAGGGCCACGTTGTCCCCGGCCTGGGCGAAGTCCATCGGCTTGCCGAAGGTCTCCACGCCGGTGACCACGCTGGCGATCGGCTGGCCCGCCGCGCCGAGCAGTTCCACCCGGTCGCCGAGCCGGACCGTGCCGCGCTCGATCGCGCCGGTGACGACCGTGCCCCGGCCGGTGATGGTGAACACGTTCTCCACCGGCAGCAGGAACGGCGTGTCCGTGTAGCGCTCGGGCATCGGCACCGCCTCGTCCACCGCATCCAGCAGCGTGCAGAGCGCGGCGGTCCACTCCGGGTCGCCCTCCAGCGCGCGCAGCCCGGAGACCCGGACCACCGGCACCCGGTCGCCCGGGTAGCCGTTGGCGGTGAGCAGCTCGCGGACCTCGAGCTCGACGAGGTCGAGCAGGTCGGGGTCGCCGCCGTCCGCCTTGTTCAGCGCGACCACGAGGTGCCGGACGCCGACCTGACGGGCCAGCAGCACGTGCTCGGTGGTCTGCGGCATCACCCCGTCCTGCGCGGAGACCACCAGGATCGCGCCGTCCAGCTGGGCGGCGCCGGTGATCATGTTCTTCACGTAGTCGGCGTGGCCGGGCATGTCCACGTGCGCGTAGTGCCTGGTCGCGGTCTCGTACTCGACGTGCGCGATGTTGATGGTGATGCCGCGGCGCGCCTCCTCCGGCGCCCGGTCGATCCGCTCGAAGGGCACGTAGGAGCCGCCGGTGCCGCGCTCGGCGAGCACCTTGGTGATCGCGGCGGTGAGCGTGGTCTTGCCGTGGTCGACGTGCCCCATGGTGCCGATGTTCACGTGCGGCTTGGTGCGCACGTAGGGCGTCTTCCCCATGATGGTGTGTTCCGTCCCTGGTACGTGAAGGTCCTGCGGAGTCCCCGGATCTGCCGACCGTCCCCGTACGGGACTCCTGGAGGGGTCGACTCCGGGAACGGTCAGCTTCGGGCGCCGTCGAACAGCGCCGCTGCGGCTGCTGCGGCGGCGAGAGCCGCGGGTGCCGGGACCAGGGCAGCCTTCAGCGCGCCCGCGGCTGCGGGCTCGGGCGCGAAGGCGTACCGGAACATGCCCATGATGTTCCGGTGCCGGGCCCGATCGGGCAAGCGAATTAAATTAATCTGTCCCATGCCGACGACACATATGATCGGCGGCATGGCGCTGCGACTTGTTCAGGTGAATTTCAAGGCCCGGGACGACTCGGCGCTCGGCCGGTTCTGGGCGGATGTGCTCGGCTGGGGCGTTTCCAGCGAGGGGCCCTGCGTGACCAACGTCGAGCCCGTGGGTGTCGTCCTGCCGGATCCCGCCGCCGTCTGCGTGGACGTCGTGACCGTCCCGGACCCCGAAACGGTGAGGTACCGCGTACACCTTGATCTCGCCACCACCTCCGCGGCTCATCAGGCGGAGCTGGTCGCGCGCCTGAAGCGACTCGGTGCGACGCCCGCCGACGTGGGCCAGGGCGACGTCCCGTGGACCGTCCTGGCAGACCCGGAGGGCAACGTGTTCTGCGTGCTGGAGCCTCGGGAGATCTACCGGGACACCGGGCCGATCGCCGCGGTCGTGGTCGACTGCGCGGATCCGCGGGACATGGCCCGGTTCTGGGGTGAGGCGACGGACTGGACCGTGCACGAGGTGACCGACGACTACGCGCGGCTGCGTTCGGCCAAGGGGGTCGGCCCGTATCTGGAGTTTCTCCGCAAGCCCGACGCGAGGACCTGGTGGAGCCGCGTCCATATCGACGTGGCGCCGTACCGCGGTGACGATCTAGAGGCGGAGGTGGCCCGGCTGCAGGCTCTGGGCGCCACCGTCGCCGACATCGGCCAGGGCGATGTTCCGTGGAAGGTGCTGGCCGACCCGGAGGGCAACGAGTTCTGCGTCCTGTCCGCGCGCTGACTCCCGGGCTGGATTTATCGCTCGGACCGGACACCCGGGCTATCCTCGCCTTATGGCGGGCGAGAACTCCTTAAAGCTGGCAGTGCTCATCGACGCGGACAACGCGAAGCCCGGGATCGTCGAGGAACTGCTCGCGGAGGTCGCGAAGTACGGCACCGCGCACGTCAAGCGCGCGTACGGCGACTGGACGGGCACCAACCTGAAGGGCTGGAAGGACCAGCTGCTCACCCAGTCGATCCAGCCCATCCAGCAGTTCGCCTACACCGTGGGCAAGAACGCCACCGACGCCGCCATGGTCATCGACGCGATGGACCTGCTCTACTCCGGCCGCTTCGACGGCTTCTGCATCGTCTCGAGCGACAGCGACTTCACCCGCCTGGCCGCAAGAATCCGCGAATCCGGGCTGACGGTCTACGGCTTCGGCGAGCGCAAGACGCCCAAGCCGTTCGTCGCCGCGTGCGACAAGTTCGTCTACATCGAGAACCTGGCGTACGCCCAGAACAGCGACGCCGCGCCAGGCCCGACCGCCAAGCCGGCCCGCAACGCCTCCGCCGCGAAGGTGCGCGGCGACACAAAGCTGGTCACCCAGCTGCGCAACGCGGTCGAGGCCGCCTCCGACGAGGACGGCTGGGCCGCGCTCGCCAACGTCGGCCACATCATCACCAAGCAGCAGCCGGACTTCGACTCCCGCACCTACGGCTACGCGAAACTCAGCGACCTGATGACCGCGACAGACCTCTTCGACTCGCAGCGCCGCAGTCCCGGCGAGGGCAAGCCGCAGGTCCTGTTCGTCCGCGACAAGCGCTACCAGGCCGCCGAACCGGCCGGGCACGCGGCGGGGTCGTAGTGTCGTAATTCGGTGGTCGGGCTTCACGGCTACTGGCCGACGCGTCCGTCGATCCTCTCGCGGAGCAGGTCGGCGTGTCCGCAGTGCCGGGCGTACTCCCCGATCATGTGAATGAGTACGCCGCGGAGTTGGGGAGCGGAATCGCCTGGTCGGAAGCCTCGGGTACCGAGATCGCTTGTCGCTGCGACAAACTCTTCGGCGAAGGCGACCTCGCGCCTCCACGCGGTCCACGCATCGGTGAGGACGGCCGGATCGGCCACCGCGCCGTTCCAGTCGGCTTCACGGTCCTCGCCGGAGACGTACCGGCGGGGGACGTCCTCGCCGGCCATCACGCGGCGGAACCAGTGATGCTCCACCCAGGCCATGTGCCGGATCATGCCGAGCAAGGACATGGTGGACGGCGGCACCGACCGGCGGGCCAACTGCTCAGCGTCGAGATCCGCGCACTTCAACTCGAGGGTCAACCGGTAGGCGCGCAGGTACTCGATCAGCGTCGCGCGCTCGTCCTGGGGTTCGGCATCGGACTCGCGCGGATCGTCGGCCGGATCCATCCACATGTCCGGGTAGACCGTGGAGGCAGTCCAGCGGTCCGGCGGCGGTACAACGGTGCGGTGGTCGTCTGCGGAGGTCAATGAGGAATCCTCGCGTAGGCCGCTAGTATCGCAACAGCTTGGGTTCGCCCTGTGCTCTGGTCGTGTGTCGCCGTGTGGTGTAGTCGATCAGGGTGGTGTTCGCCGGTCACCTCGGTGACCAAGCGTTGATCACGAGCTCGCCCATGATCTGTTACACGACTCGACGAGACGCGACCGCTCACTGATCACTCTCTCTTGTCTGCCGGCTGGGTTGTCTGCTTGCCGTTATCAATATC
>Ga0302314_10006006_pt1 | contig 22063 bp, 18 predicted proteins | sample III_Palsa_N2_3_FD_200533 | JGI IMG/M metagenome (GOLD analysis project Ga0302314, IMG submission 200533) | Peat permafrost microbial communities from Stordalen Mire near Abisko, Sweden - III_Palsa_N2_3 | ecosystem: Environmental > Terrestrial > Soil > Palsa > Peat permafrost | place: Sweden...
CACCCTCGACGCCCGGCGCGGCGCCGACCCCAAATCCTCCTACACCGCCCAGCTCCTGGCCGATCCGGCGCGCGCCGCCAAGAAGTTCGGCGAGGAGGCGGTGGAGGCGGTGATCGCCGCCGTCAGCGCCGACAGGGCCGCGCTCGCCGCCGAGGGCGCCGACGTCCTCTACCACTTCCTGGTCCTCCTGGCCGCGGCGGGGGTGTCTGCGGAGGCGGTGGCCGGGCAGCTGACGGCGCGGGAAGGCCGGTCGGGCCTGGACGAGAAGGCCGCCCGGCCGGCTTAGCCGGCCCTACCCGCCATACCGCCGATCATCCCTCCATCACGGACGCCCGGCTTCAGCCGGCGCTCGCGAACCTGTGACGACCGCCGTCTAGGTCCAAGGTCAAGCTTGTGCGATATTGATCCCGGTTAGATTGATCAATGCAATCAATGTCTGTGTGCGGATGATTGGGGAGCGGGCCATGACTGGCTGGATCACGGCGGAGGCGGCGCAGGCGAGACTGGGGGTCAAGCTCCAGACCCTCTACGCCTACACAAGCCGAGGCCTGATCGCGAACCGGCCCGACGCCGACGATCCGCGGCGCAGCCTCTACGCCGCCGACGACATCGACCGGCTCACCGTCCGCAAGATGCGCGGGCGCCGGGCGTCTGTGGCCCATGAGGCGATGAGCTTTGGCGAGCCCGTGATGGCCAGCGCCATCACCACCATCATCGGCGGGCGGCTCTACTATCGCGGCCAGGACGCCGCCGTCCTGTCGGAAGTCGCCAGCCTGGAGGGCGCGGCCAAGCTGCTCTGGGGCTGCGAGGACGACGACCCGTTCGCAGGCCTCAATCCGCATCCGCCGACGGCGGGAGGGCCGGACAGCCGCACCCGGGCCTTCGGACTGCTGGCGCAACGCGCCGCCACCGACGCGGCCATCTCCGGCCGATCGGACCGGGCGCTGCGGAGCGAGGCGGCCTCCTTGATGAGCGATCTGGTGGACGCGGTCTGCGGCCAGACCGGCGCCGGGCCGCTGCACGATCGCCTCGCCCGGGCTTGGCGCATCGAGGGCGCCAGGGTCGACGCCATCCGCCGCGCCCTGGTGCTGACCGCCGACCATGAGCTGAACGCCTCCACCTTCGCCGCCCGGGTGACGGCCTCCACCGGCGCGACCCTGGCCGCCGGTGCCCTGGCCGGACTGGCGGCGCTCTCCGGTCCCCTGCACGGCGGCATGACGGCCCAGGTGGCCGCCTTCATCGCCGAGGCGCGGCGCGCCGCCGACCCCAAGGACGCCGCCATGCACAGGCTGGCCCAGGGGCTGGACGTCCCCGGCTTCGGGCATCCGCTCTATCCGCACGGCGATCCGAGAGCCGCAGCCATCGCCCGCGCGGTGCGGTTCTCCGACGAGATCCGGGCCATCCAGCAAGCCTGCGAAAACGTCACGGGGGCGGCGCCGAACCTCGATTTCGCCCTGGTGGGGATGAGCCGCACCCTCGGCCTGCCGGCGGATGCGCCGTTCGTGCTGTTCACCATCGGCCGGGCGGCCGGGTGGATCGCCCACATGCTGGAGCAGCGGGCCTCGGGCGCGGGCATCATCCGCCCCCGCGCGCGGTACGTGGGGCCGGCGCCCGTCGTGGCCGAGACCATGGCCGCGGCCTAGGGCGACCACTTCGCCCGCAACATGGACGTGGACGGCGCCGGATGGCGCCCGATCCTGCTCTGGCAGCGCCGTAACGTCCGGGCCCGTCAGCTGATTTTCGGACTGACGCAAAACTTTCATACAATTCCGTGTCGCGGTCCAGGCCGTCCAGCGGTCATCCATGGCGAGGGGCGCCCCTGGCAAGGGTGGGGCGGACTACAGCATGTATGATCAAGGACCGACCAAGGACGCGCGCCTGCTCGAACGCCCTGCAAGGAATCATACCGCTGAGTTGACGATAGAATTTAGCCGACGGAGCGCGGGGCGCGGGCAGGGGGTCCAAGCCCGCGACGACCGATCCGCCGTCTCACCGGGCGTGCTGTCGGCCATGGCCCATTTTGACGCTGCCTTGCGGGCATGTCCGTTCAAAGCGGGTGGTCGCGCCTCGCCTGCGTCGACATGACCGTTCACCTGCCCAAAAAGATCACCGCCACGGACGCCTTAAATCCGATCGCCCAGACCGTCGTCATCCTCTGCCGGAACGGTGACGCGGCTGAGGCGATGGCCCTGGCGGAATTCGCGGCGGCGACGGCGCGGCGCGTGGTTCTGCTGCACGCCGGCGCCGGTGGCGTGAAGGCCGATGCAGACACCAAGGTGGATGTCCTGCGCCTGGCGGCGGACCCGGCCTGGCCGCGGTTCCTCTCTCCGCCGCCGTCTCGCGCCGCCTGGTGCGCCTACGACCAACTCCGCGTGCTCAAACCGGACGTCGTCATCGCCTACGGCGCCCTCGACCTCATCTATGTGGCGCTCCAGGCCCGGGCGGCCGGGTGTGGCTTCGCCCAGACGCGGTTTGTCGCGATGGCGGTGCGGCCCACCCTTTACGCCGCCGAATTGGAAGCTCACCCGATCACCGGCTCCGAGCCGCTCCTGGTCGATCACATGGAGCGCAGCGCCGTCGCGCTCGCGGACGTCACGGTGACGGAAAACTCGGCCGTGGCGATGTGGCTCGCCGACTGCGGTTGGGCGTCCGCGCGCCTCCTGCCGGCGCCGACCCGCTTGGCGCCGGCCGCCCTGCGCTTCAAGACGGGGGTCGTCCATGTGGGTCCGTTCGAGCCCGGCGTGACGCTCCGGTCGCTGAGGCGGTTGGCGGAGTTCATGGCGCCGGCGCGGCTGACGGTGATCGTCTCTCCTGAAGACGCAGACGGTGCGTCGGCCTTGTCCAGGGTGGCCGACCTGGTTGTGGAGCCCGACGCCGCCGCCTGGCTCCTGAGCGAGAACCGGAACGGCGTGCTGGTCCTGGCGACCGGCGCCCGCACTGATCGCGCGATGTTGCGGGCGTCATGCGGCGAGTGCGGCGCGCTGTTTCTCACCCCGATGCATCCAGGCCCTCATGCGGCCACGCCTGAGGGCGTCTGCGATCTCGTCGCCGAGGCGGCGCACGCCCGTGAGCTCGATCCCGCCCAGCTCTGGGCCCAGCTCGCCCTGCTGTTCACGGAAGCGCGAAGCGAGCGCAGCGACGCCGCGCCCGTGCGGATCTCCGTCTGCATCGTGCATCACGAGCGCCCCCGCTTCCTGATTCAGGCGCTCAAGGGCCTGGTGCGGCAGACCAAACCGCCCCTGGAGGTGGTGCTGGTCGACGACGGCAGCCGCTCCCCCGCGGCCGAGCGCTGCCTGCGCCGGCTTGGGCCGATCTTCGCCGCCCGCGGCTGGACCCTGATCCGCCAGCCCAACCGCTATCTCGGCGCCGCCCGGAACGCCGCGGCCCGGGCGGCGCGCGGGGAGTTTCTCGTGTTTCACGACGACGACAATGTCGCCGCGCCCGGCCAGCTGGAAGCCTTCGCCCGCGCGGTTTCGACGTCCGGCGCGGACGTGGTCACCTGCCTGCAGTCGGTTTTCGAGGGCAAGCGCCGGCCCCGGGGCGCGCCCCGCGAAGTCTGGGCCCCGATCGGCGGCGCGCCGGTGGCCTACTCCCTGGTGGCCAACGGGTTCGGCGACGCCAATGCGCTGGTGCGCCGCTCGGTCTTCAATGCGGCGGGCGGCTTCAGCGAAGACTACGGCGTGGGCTATGAGGACTGGGAATTCTTCGCCCGGGTCGCCCTCGCCGGCGCCGCCTTCGTTCTCGTGCCCGAGCCGCTCGTCTGGTACCGGGTCGGCAGCGGCGGCATGCTGCGCGCGACCCCGTCCCACGGGCGCGACCACATGCGGGTCCTGCGCCCATACCTCAAGGCCATGCCCCCCACGCTTCGCGCCGTGGCGCTGCTGGCCCAGGGGCTGGCGCTCGGCGACGACGACGACTGGCGGACCAACCCGGCCGGCGCCGGCTCGCAGGCGTTCCTGCGCGAGCTGCTCAGGTCCCGCTCCTGGCGCTGGACCGCGCCGGTCCGGGCCCTGTTCCGTTACCCGGAGATCGCCGCAGGTCCCGAAAACGCCGAAGTCGGCAAGGTGGCGGTGATCCGGGCCATGTCCATCCTGTCGTCGCCCCTCTGGGACCTCACCGCGCCGCTCCGCCTCGTCGAGCGGGCCGTGGGCGTCGCTGTCGCCAAGGGGCGGCGGCGGCGCGACCGGTCCGCCCCGCGCGCATTCGCCTCCTCGAAAGTCCAGCCATGGTGATGTCCACCCTGCCGCAACCCACGCTCCGCCAGACGGCGTCCGGCCCATCGTCCGGGCCTTTGGACAGCGCCGTCCGCGATCTGGCCGAGGGGTTTCGCGCCTTTCCCACCGCCGCCGCCCTGGCCTACGCCGACCTTCGCGCCCTCTACGCGCGCACCATCCTCGGTCCCGCCTGGAGCGGCTTCTCCAACGCCATCTGGATCGCCGCGCTTGCGGTCACCTTCGGCACGATCTTCGCGTCGCCGATCGCCACCTATCTGCCGTACCTGACCGCCGGGCTGGCGCTCTGGTCGTTCCTGAGCGGGGTGATCACCGGCGGACCGACCCTCCTGCTCCGCAACAGCCACCTGATCGGCGTCTACGACCTGCCCTTCTCCACCCACGCCTTCAGGAGCGTGATGCTCGCCTTCTACATGCTGGCGCAGTTCCTGGTGATCTACCTCGTGGTCGCCTTCGCCTGCCGGACGCCCCTGACGCCCGCCTGCCTGATGATCGCGCCGGCGCTTCTGCTCTACGCCGTCTTCGCGGTCGGCCTGTCGCTGGCGCTGGGCTTCGCCGGCGTCTGGCACCGGGACCTCGCCCCGGTGGTGAACTCGGCCATGACGCTGGGCTTCCTGGTCACCCCGATCTTCTGGCGCAGCAGCCTGGTCAGCCGCCATCCCGAGATCACGGCATGGAACCCGATTTACCACCTTCTGACCATCGGCCGCGACGCCCTCCTGAGCCGGCCCCCCGATCCCGGCGCCTGGACCGTCTCGCTCCTCCTCGCCCTCGGCTCCGCCGCGCTTGGCGTCTTCGCCCTGGCGACCGGCGCCCGCAGCGTGCGCTTCAGGCTCTAAATCAGGATTTGCATGGCCGCCTTCATCGATCTCTCCAATGTCTCCGTCCGCTATCCTGTCGATCTCTCCCAGGGCCAGGCGCGAACCCTCGGTCGCCAGGCCGGGGCGCCGGGCCCTGTCGCGAAGAGCGACCGGCGGGTCGTGCACGTGCCGGCCCTGAGCCAGGTCTCCTTCAAGCTCGAGCCGGGCGATCGCCTCGGCCTGATCGGCCGCAACGGCTCGGGCAAGACCACGCTCCTGAAGGTCCTGGCCGGCCTCCTGCCGCCCTCCTCCGGCGTGCTGGAGCGGGAGGGCTCGGTGCGCTCCATCCTCAGCCTTGGGGCCGGCGCCGATCCCAACCTCTCCGGCATCGAGAACATCCGTCTGATGTGCATGCTGATGCGCGTCCCTCGCCGCCAGTGGAATGCGGTGATCGAGGACGTGACCGACTTCGCCGATCTCGGCGCCTTCATCGCCCTGCCGATGCGCACCTACTCCCTCGGCATGAGCATGCGGCTGCATTTCGGCGTGGCCACCGCCACGCCTTGCGACATGCTGGTCCTGGACGAGGTGGTCGGGGTCGGCGACGGCGCCTTCATGACCCGCGCCCACCAGCGCCTCGACCGGCTGGCGGAGAGCCTCAAGGTGATGGTGCTGGCCACGCACGACTACGGCCTGCTCATGCGCTTTTGCAACCGCGCCCTCTTCGTCAAGGAGGGGCGCATCGCCGGCGACGGCGCGCCCGCCTCGATGTGGACCCTCTATCACGAGGTCTACGCCCGCGAGGACGCCGCCCAGGCGCAGAAGCCCGACCTGCGCGCCATCGATGGGGGAGGGACCGCCGACGAGGAACGACAGGAGCAGGCCGCGCCGCGCCGGAGGCGAAAGGCGTGAGCGGGTCGGAGCGGGATGCGCGGCGCTGGGCGGGAATCCGGACCAAGCACTGGAATCTTCGGAGCTACGACCTGCCGTCCGATCTCGCCCACGTTCCGACCATGCTGACGCCTGAAGAGCGGCGCATGCTGGGTTGGATCGGCGAGGTCTTTCCGGAAGGCCGGGGGGTGATCTGCGACCTCGGCGCCTTCCTCGGCGGCTCCACCGTCCACCTCGCCCACGGCGCCGGCCGCTCGCCTCACCGCCCCGTGGTCCACGCCTTCGACCAGTTCACCATCGCCGACGAGCACAAGGGACCCTGGCTCTATGACTGGGGCCATCCGCCGCTCGACGGCAACGACATGTTCCCCCTGTTCGAAGGTTTTACCCGCCCCTACGGCGAGGGCGTCCGGCCGTGGCGCGGCCAGATCGAGGCGCACGCCTGGACCGGCGATCCGATCGAGATCCTGTTCGTCGACATCTGCAAGGGCTGGGACACCCAGCTGCATGTCATGCGCGAATTCTATCCCGCTCTGATCCCGGGGGAGAGCCTCGTGATCCAGCAGGACTTCCAGTTCTGGATGCACCCCTGGGTAGTCGCCACCACCGAAGCCCTGCATCCGAAACTCAGCCTGATCGGCTGGACCGAAGACAACAGCGCCCTCTTCGCCTGCACCGCCGCGATCAAGCGCGAGGAGGTCGAGGCGCTGGCGCCCCCGAAACTCTCGTCCTCCGATGTGATACGCCTGATCGAGCGGGCCAGCGCCCGCTTCCCCTACGCCCGCCAACGCGAGGCGGTCTGGCTGAACCGCACCGCCTTCGAGCGCAATCCGGGCGCCCGCTACTCCTGGGAGCTCAGCCTGTGACCACGGGCGGCCTCCGCCTCACCCTGCTGAGGGCGGCGAACGCCTGGGGGTTCTGGCGATCCGAGTGGCGCCCCGCGCAAAGGGCCGCCGCCCGCGCCGGGCGGGATCTGCAGCGTGTGCAGGACCACACCGCGTCGATGGCGGCGGACGCCCTCATCCTGGTCTGCACCCTTCGCAACGAGGCGGCGCGCATCCCCTATTTCCTGGACTACTACCGCAACCTCGGCGTCGGGCATTTCCTCTTCATCGACAACGGTTCGACCGACGGATTCATGGATCTGGTCGCCGGCGCGCCCGACGTCTCGGTGTGGCGCACCGACGCCAGCTACCGCGACTCCAGGTTCGGCGTGCACTGGGTGAACCACCTGCTCGGCCGCCATGGCGACGGCCGCTGGTGCCTGACCGTCGACCCGGACGAGTTCCTGAGCTTTCCGCACGAGGGCGACCGGTCGCTCCGGGATCTGACGGATCATCTGCGCGGGGAAGGCCTGTCCACCCTGCCGTGCGTGATGCTCGACCTCTATAACATCCAGGGCCCCGGCGGCGCCCGTTACGCCGGCGGGTCGCCGCTGGAGGTGTGTCCGTGGTTCGACGCCGAGGGCTACCGGTTCCAGGCGAGCCCCCATTATGGCGGCTACTTCATTCAGGGGGGCGTGCGCGATCGGCTCTTCTTCGGCGATGCGCCCGAACGCGCGCCCGCGCTGAACAAGACGCCCCTGGTGCGCTGGCGCCGGTCCTACGCCTATCTGCACTCGACCCACACCCTGGCGCCGCGCCGCCTCAACCAATGGCATGTGGACGGCGCCCCCCGCCTCACCGGCCTCCTCCTGCACTTCAAGTTCCTGGACACGTTCGGCGCCAAGGTCCGTGAAGAGCAGACCCGCCGCCAGCATTACGAAGGCGGGCGGGAGTATGACCGTTATGCGGGCGGCGCGCCCGAGCCGGTCTGGTCGTCGGCGCGCTCGCGCCGCTACACCAGCTGGCGGGACGGGGTCGACACCGGGCTGATGACCGTCGGTCGCTGGTTCTGATGGGCAGGATCGCCGCCATCGTGCTGGTCCACGACCAGCCCGCCGCCGCCGAGGCGCTGGTCGACCTCCTTCTCGAGGGCGGGATCGAGGTCGTCGTCCACGTGGACGCCAAGGCGCCCCGACTGGCGCTCCGGCTGAAGGCCCGGTTCGAGGGCGCCGGCGTGCGCTTCGCGCCTGCCATCCGCTGCACCTGGGGCGGCTTCTCCCTGGTGCGCGCGACGCTGGGGGCGCTGCGGCAAGCAAAGACGGCGCAGGGCTGGCCGGACCATGTGATCCTGCTGTCAGGCGCGGACTTCCCGATCCGGAGCGCTGTCGATCTCAAGGCCTTTCTCGCGGCCCATCCGGATCGGGACTTCATCGAATCCAGGCCGCTCGGCGTCCCCTGGGTGCGCGGCGGGCTGCAGGCCGAACGGTTCGCCTACTATTTCTTCGTCGACTGGCGGCGGCGGCCCCGCTTGTTCGACCACATCCTGCGCGCCCAGGCCCGCGCTGCGGTCTTCCTGGGCGCGAGACGACCGCCGAGGGATCTTGAGCCGCATCTCGGCTCCCAGTGGTGGGCCCTCACCGGCAAGACGTGCGAGGCCCTGCTTGAGCTTTCGGATCGGCGCGGCGACATCCGGCGCTTCTTCCGCTGGAGCTGGATCCCCGACGAGAGCTTCTTCCAGAGCCTGGTCCGCCGGGTCGCTGCGGCGGACCGCATCACCGACGTCGGCCTGACCTATACCGAGTTCGACGATGCTGGCGTTGGCGATGTAGATCACATCGCGGCTCTTCATCTCGAAGCGTTGCGCCAAGAGATAGCTCCGCGCCTGGCGCAGGTTCAGACGGTAGGCCACGGGCTTTGCGCCCGGCAGCGGCGCGCCGTCGATCGCCGCGGGCTCGTAGCGAAAGACGAACACGGCCGTCGGATCGGCCTGCTGGTCGCTCGGCCCGCCCGCCCGGGCGATGGCCTCGGCCAGGGAGACCCGCGGCGTCTGGAAGGGGATTTCCTGCACCTTGCCGGCGGCGCCGAAGATGGTGAAGGTTCGTGGTCGATACTCCACCTCCACCCGGTCCTGCGGCTGCAGCGCCACGTCGTCGGGGGAGTCGCTGTGCAGGAAGGCCAGGGACGCGATCGCGCTCTTGGAGCCGCGGGTCAGGCGCACCAGATTGTCCGGCGTCGGGTTCACCGGGCCCCCGGCGTCGGCGATCGCGTCCAGCACATGCTCGCCCGCCAGGGTGAGGGCGATGCGGCCGGGCTTCTTGACGTCACCGAGCACCATGGCGGTGCTGGCGACGCCGGACTTGATGCTCACCACCACCTGAGGCGCCTGGGATTTGCCCGAGAGCCCCTTCTGGATCTTCGCGGCGAGGGCGTCCGTGGTCAGGCCCGCGGCCTGGACGGGGCCGACGTAGGGCATGGCCACCAGGCCGTCGCGGCCGACGGTCATGAGCGGCAGATTCTCCCCCGCCGCGTTCGGCTCGCCCGCGCTCGCGGTGGCGGCGCTCGACCGCCCGGAAAACAGGCTCGGGCCCACTTCGAAGATCGAGATCTGCAGGGCGTCGCCGGGACCGATGATATCCGCCGGCCCCGCGGGCGGCAGGTCGGCCAGGCTCCTGAGCACGCCCTCGTCCCTGGGCTGCCCGGCCACCACCGCCTCGCTGATCTCCAGGATATCGAAGGGCGTGGCGGCGCCCGGGGCGTGCGAGTCGCCGACGACCTCGGTGGCGGTCGGTCCGCTCGACGGCAGGCTGGCGCAGCCGCCGAGACCGATCAGCGACGTCAGGACGGCGGCCGCCATGCGGTGAGAGCGCCCCCTCGGCAGGCGTTCGGCAGGCAGGGGGAGGTTGAACGTCACAAGGCGGCTCCAGGCTGGGCTAGGGGGCGAAAAAGCGCGGACGGGTCGCGCCGGACGACCGGCCGCTCCAGAACGGCGCGATGTACGGCGCGCAGGCGGTTCTGATAGGTCGCCGCGTCGAACAGGGCGGCCTGCCGCAGGCCGGCGGCCGCGAGGCGCGTCCTGAGCGCCGGGTCCCGATCGAGGCGGGTCATGGCGGCGGCGATCGCGTCCACATCATAGGGATCGACCAGGAGCGCGGCCTCGCCGGTCAGCTCCGGCAGGGCCCCGGCCGCCCCCGCCAGCACCGGCGTTCCGAGCGCCATGGCCTCGAGCACAGGCAGGCCGAACCCCTCGCCGAGCGCCGGAAACAGCACCGCCCGCGCCCCGCGCACCAGCGTCATCAGCGCATCGCGCGGCAGGTAGTCGATGCGGCGGATCCGCTCGGCCCCGCTCAGGCGCACGCCGTGGGCGCCCTCCAGCAGCCGAAGTTCGCCGTCGGCCTTCCAGGCGCGCGGTCCGGCGATCACCAGCGGGGTCTCGAGGTCCGCGGCGAGATAAGCTTCGATCAGGCGGCCGACGTTCTTCTTGGGCTCGACGGCGCCGAAGAACAGGAGGTAGCCGCCAGCCTCGAGATCAAACAAGGCGCGCAGCCTGCGGCGGAGGGCGTCGGGGTCCAGGGCCATGATCGCCGATGGCGGCAAGGCGGTCTGGTAGGTGTTGGTCACCCGCTCCGGCGGCGCCTGATAAAGGTCCATGATGTCCCGCCTGGACGCCTCGGACACGGTGAGCAGGTGGTCGGCGTCGGCCACGCAGGCGCGGATCAGCCGGTCGTAATAGCGTCGGTCGTCCAGCGAGGTGAACGGCAGGCGCAGCGGCGCCAGATCATGCAGGGTGTACAGATTGCGCGCGCCCGCCAGGCGCAGCGGCAGGGGATAGGTCCAGTGCATGATCGCCGGCGGGTCGGGCGCCCGCACCGTCATGAAGCGGCCGTAGCGCCGGAAGTATCGCGCCGCCAGGTAGAAGAGGCTTGGGAGGCTGAACAGCCGATCGAAGGCCGGCAGCCGCTCGGCCATGGCGCGGGCGTCGACGCGTCCGGTGACGGGGATCTCCACCAGGGTGCGGCTGGCCGGCGACAGGAAGGCCCTCCGGATCGCCCGGCGCATCGTCATCGTCTCCGGGGCTTCGCCGCCGGACCGGCCCTCGCCGAGCGCCGCGAAGAAGAGGCTTTCACGAAGCTCGAGGGGCGCCCGTTTCGGGACGTCCAGCCCATAGAGGACGTCGATCGAGCAGCCGAGGTCGCGCAGGGCATGGCTGAGCGTGCGCCCATAGGTCGCCACGCCGGTGCCCCGGGCCATGGCCAGGTTGAACCCGTCGAGACCGACCCTCAGGGCGCCTGCGTCGCTCATCTCACGCGGCGCCCAGGCTCGGGGCGCCCCCACGCGGCTCGCAGGCCTGCAGACCGACGCAGGCCGCGACGATTGACGCTAGACTTCCGCGTTGTGCAACAGCGTGGATATTCCTCAAGTGAAATCGGATAGGCAAAAGTATTATCGAACCCATTTCGGTAGTCTTGGCAAAAATATAGCTTCTCTTCCGATTTTTGTATTTACATCTAGATTTTAATAGATTTATGTATGTTACGAACTCTTCTAAAGGTGCGGTCCGATGATCGAATTTGATCGTGTGAGCAAGACCTATCATGGCCGCAGGCTGCACAAGCGGGTTCTCGCCCCCACCAGCTTCGTGATCGAGCCGGGCGACGCCCTGGGGCTGTGCGGCGCCAACGGCGCGGGCAAGTCGACCATGATGCGCCTGATCGCGGGGGTGGAGCATCCCACGACGGGTCGGGTGAAGCGGCGCATGACGGTGTCGTGGCCGATCGGCTACACCAGCTGCTTCCAGTCGAGCCTGACGGGCGCCGACAACGCTCGCTTTATCGCGCGCATCTATCGCCAGCCGGCCCAGCCGCTGCTCGACTTTGTGGAGGATTTCGCCCAGCTCGGCGAGTATCTGCACCAGCCGGTGAAGACCTATTCGGCGGGGATGCAGGCCCGGCTGGCGTTCGGCATCTCGCTCGCCATCGATTTCGACTGCTATCTGGTGGACGAGGTGACCGGCGCCGGCGACGAACGCTTCCAGGCCCGTTGCCATGAGGCGCTGGCGCACCGGCGCGACACCGGAACCCTGGTGATGGTCTCCCACAGTCCCGAGGTCATGCGGCAGTACTGCCGGCGGGGGGCGGTCCTGCGCGACGGCGCGCTGCATTTCTACGACACCATCGACGAGGCGCTCAGCGTCCATCACGCCTGGCAACAGGCCGCCTGACCCCCACTGGCGAGCGATTCTCATCGGCGCAGCGCCAGCATGCGATCGTCGAGGGGCGAGCCCGCGAGGATCTCCGAAGGCGTCGCGGGTTGCATGCCGCCGTGGAAGCGGATCCAGTTGAGCTGAAATCCCGCGGCGCCGATCGCCTGCAGGAAGCCGTCCGGATCGGCGTAGCGGGCCGGCGCGAACTCCAGGAAAATGGTCAAGGGGCGGCGGGATCGCAAGAGGCCGGACGCGCCGCGCCAGATCGCCTCTTCCGCCGTATCCGCATCGATCTTGATGAAGTCGGCCTCGGCCAGCTCGTCGAAGCTGTCCAGCCGCCGCGTGGACAAGCGGAGTCCCGTCGGTCGCGGGGGGCCGGCCGCCGGCACAATATGGGCGTTCTTGGGCTCGTCCGCGGGGATGATCAGGTCCGCCTGGCCGCCGTCGCTGTCGGAGAGGGCCACCTGGTGCACCGTCGTCCTGGCGCCGAAGCCGTTGACCGAGATCGTCCGCCGTAGACGGGTCGTCATCGCCGGGTTGGGCTCGAAGGCGTGAACCTGTCCGCTCTCCCCCACCAGATCCGCCAGGAGAAGCGTGAAATAGCCAAGGTTGGCGCCGATATCGACCACGGTCATGCCGGGCCGCACGACGGCGGCCATGGCCTCGGTCACCACATCTCCCAGTAGCCGTCGAGGAGAAGGTGACTGGAATGGCCGATGTCGGTGGTGTCGACGAACATCTTGTAGCGCCCGAGCACGCGGCACAGGGCGGTGTCGTGTCCGAGATAGGCGTTGGCGCAGAGCTCGCGGATGACCGCTTCATTTTCGCCGCGGCGGCCCGTCCCCAGCGACGCCAGATCAAACAGGCGCGCGCCTTCTCGCAGGCTTGATCGCCGCTTCGCAGAAAGACCGAACATCTGGAGCCTTGGCCGGACGCACCCAAATCGGCCGCCACTGAGGAAGGTGACACTTCGGGGCGGGTCCAGGCGACACTGAGCCGTGTGAAACTTTTGCGGCGCCGATCAAGGCATGTCGCGACCGGGTGGGCGGCCGGCCTCGATCGGCTCCGTCGGTCCGACCGTCGCCGTCAGCCCGCCGCTTCCGCAGGGATGGGCGCTTCCAGGGCGTGGGCGAGGCGCGCCACCATCTCCTTGGGGCAGACCTGCCAGAAGCGGCCGCGCAGCAGGTCCCAGTCCCGCAGCACGCCCTCGGCGACGCGGGAGCCGGTCTCGCGCTCGTGCTCCACGATCAGGCTCTTCAGCACCCCTTCCCAGTGGGGCGAGGTCACGCGCCGGATCAGCACGCTGTCGGGGTTCACCTGCCCCTCGAACGCCTCCTCGAGGTCGAGCACGAAGGCCATGCCGCCGGTCATGCCCGCGGCGAAGTTCTGGCCCACCTTGCCGAGGATCACCGCCACGCCGCCGGTCATGTATTCGCAGCCGTTGGCGCCGCAGCCCTCCACCACCGCCGTGGCGCCGGAGTTCCTCACCGCGAAGCGCTCCCCCGCCCGCCCGGCGGCGAACAGGCGTCCCGCCGTGGCGCCGTAGAGGATGGTGTTGCCGATCAGGGCGTTGGCCTCCACGTCCTCGGACGGGAAGTTGGACGGCTTGACGATGATGGTGGCGCCCGAAAGCCCCTTGCCCACATAGTCGTTGGCCTCGCCGGTGACCTCCAGCCTGAGGCCCCGCACCGCGAAGGCGCCGAGGGATTGCCCCGCCGAGCCCCGCAGCTGCACCGTCAGGTGCCCGGGGGGCAGGCCGTTCATGCCGAACTTGCGCACGATGTGGCTGGAGACCCGCGCGCCGATGGCCCGGGTGGTGTTGCGCACCGTATAGGTGAGCTGCATCTTCTCCCCGCGGGCGAGAAACGCGGAGGCGTCGCGGATGATGTCGGCGTCCAGGGTGTCCAGCACCTCGTTGCGCCCCTCGATGGTGCAGTAGGGCTTGTTGGCGCCGGGGTCGGCGCGGACCAGCAGGGGGTTGAGATCGAGGTCGTCCAGGTGCTCGCCGCCGCGGGAGACCTGGGCCAAAAGGTCGGTGCGCCCCACGATGTCGATCAGGCGCGAGAAGCCCAGCGACGCCAGAATCTCCCGCACCTCCTCGGCGATATGGCTGAAGAGGTTGACCACCTTTTCCGGCGAGCCGGTGAACTTGGCGCGGAGCGCTTCGTCCTGGGTGCAGACGCCGACCGGGCAGGTGTTGGAATGGCACTGGCGCACCATGATGCAGCCCATGGCGATCAGGCTGGCGGTGCCGATGCCGAACTCCTCGGCCCCCAGCATGGCGGCGATGACGATGTCCCGCCCCGTGCGCATGCCGCCGTCGGCGCGCAGGGTCACGCGGTGGCGGAGGTTGTTGAGGGTCAGCACCTGATGGGCTTCGGAGAGCCCCATCTCCCACGGCCCGCCCGCGTACTTGATCGAGCTTTGCGAGGAGGCGCCGGTGCCGCCGACGTTGCCGGAGATCAGGATCACGTCCGCCTTGGCCTTGGCGACGCCCGCCGCGATGGCGCCGATGCCGGTGGCCGAGACCAGCTTCACGCAGACCCGCGCCTCGGGATTGATCTGCTTCAGGTCGTAGATGAGCTGGGCCAGGTCCTCGATGGAATAGATGTCGTGGTGCGGCGGGGGCGAGATCAGCATCACGCCGGGGGTGGCGTGGCGGAGGCGCGCGATCATCTCCGTGACCTTGAAGCCCGGGAGCTGGCCGCCCTCGCCGGGCTTGGCGCCTTGCGCGACCTTGATCTCGATCTCGCGGCACTGGTTCAGATATTCCGCCGTCACGCCGAAGCGGCCCGAGGCGATCTGCTTGACCGCCGAATTAGGGTTGTCGCCGTTGGGCAGGGGCCGGTAGCGGGCGGAATCCTCGCCGCCTTCGCCCGAGACCGACTTGGCCCCGATCCGGTTCATGGCGATGTTCAGCGTGCCGTGGGCTTCGGGGCCGAGGGCGCCCAGGCTCATGCCGGGGGTGAGGAAGCGCTTCCTGATCGCATTGACGCTCTCCACCTCGTCGAGGCCGATGCGCGGAGCGTCGGAGCGATAGTCCAGCAAGTCCCGCAGCTGGATCGGCGGCAGGGTGCGGATCGCCTTGGAGAAGGCCTTGTAGAGCTCGAAGCTGCCGGTGTCGCAGGCGGTCTGCAGGGTGTGGATCATGCGCGCCTCGAAGGCGTGCGCCTCGCCCGACCGCCGGGCCTTGTAGAGGCCGCCCACGGGCAGGGTGACGGCGGCGCTGTCCCAGGCCTTGCGGTGGATCTCCACCGCCTTGGTCTCGAGACCGGCCAGGCCGATGCCGGAGATGCGCGACGGCATGCCGGGGAAGAACTCGGCCACGAGGGCGCGGGAGAGCCCCACCGCCTCGAAGTTATACCCCCCGCGATAGGAGCTGATGACCGAAATCCCCATCTTGGAGATGATCTTCAGAAGGCCCGACTCCACCGCCGTCTTGTAGTTGACGCAGACGTCGTGCAGGTCGAGGTCGCCGCAGAGGCCGCGCTCCAGCCGGTCCTGGAAGGCTTCCTGCGCCAGATAGGCGTTCACCGCCGTGGCGCCCACGCCCACCAGCACCGCAAAGCCGTGGGTGTCGAGGCATTCGGCCGAGCGGACGATGATGGAGACGTAGGACCGGAGGCCCTTGGAGACCAGCCAGCTGTGCACGCCGCCGGTGGCCAGCACCATGGGCAGGGCCACGCGCCCCTCCGCCGAGCCCTGGTCGGTCAGCACGATCTGGCTGCAGCCGGAGAGGGCCGCCTCCTCAGCCAGCTTGCGGATGCGGTCGAGGTTGGCGCGGAGGGCGTCGCCGGGGCGGGCCTCGGGCGCCGGCAGCGGCATGGTGCAATCGATCACCGAGACGTTGCCGATCCCGATCACCTCGATGATGCGGTCGTACATGCCGGTGGTGAGCACCGGGCTCTGCAGCACATAGACGTCGGTCTGCGCCTCGTCCTGGGCCAGGATGTTGCCGAGGTTCTTGAAGCGGGTCTTCAGGCTCATCACCCCGGTTTCGCGCAGCGGATCGATCGGCGGGTTGGTGACCTGGCTGAAGTTCTGGCGGAAGAAGTGGGCGAGCGGGCGATAGCGTTCCGACAGCACCGCGAGCGGCGTGTCGTCGCCCATGGAGCCCACCGCCTCCTTGGCGTCCTCCACCATGGGGGCGAGGATCAGCTCCAGGTCCTCCAGCGACATGCCGGCGGCCAGCTGGCGGCGGATCAGCTCCTCGCGGCCATAGGCGCGGGGTTCGGGGCCGGGGGCGACCTTGGCCTCAAGGTCCACCATGTTGCCGAGCCACTGGGTGTAGGGGTGGGCGTCGGCCAGATGGTCGATGATCGCCTCTTCGCTGTAGAGGCGGCCGTCCAGCAGGTCGACGGCGATCATGCGGCCCGGCGCGATGTGCAGCTTGGCGGTGATGCGGTCCTCGGCCACTTGGCACATGCCGGCTTCCGAACCCATGATCAGCAGGCCGTCGGAAGTGGTGGCGACCCGCAGGGGCCGAAGCCCGTTGCGGTCCTTGCCTGCCACGACCCAGCGCCCGTCGGTGGCGCAGATGGCGGCGGGCCCGTCCCACGGCTCCATCACCGCGTTGCAGTAGGCGTAGAGGGCCTGGTGGCTCTGCTTCATGCCTTCCTCGGCGCCGGACCAGGCCTCGGGGATCAGCAGGCTCTTGGCCATCGGAGCGGTGCGGCCGGCGCGGACCAGCACCTCGAAGGTGTTGTCCAGCGAGGCGGAATCGGAATTGCCCGGCTGGATCACCGGCTTGACGTCTTCCTGGTGCACGCCGAAGGCGTCGGCGGCCATGCGGATCTCATGGCTCTTCATCCAGTTGACGTTGCCCTTCAGCGTGTTGATCTCGCCATTGTGGGCGAGCATGCGGAAGGGCTGGGCCAGGCGCCATTCGGGGAAGGTGTTGGTGGAATAGCGCTGGTGGAAGATGGCCACGGCCGAGGCGAAGCGCTCGTCGCGCAGGTCGGGGTAGAAGCTGTCGATATGTTCGGCCAGGAACATGCCCTTGTAGACCAGGGACTTGGCCGACAGCGAGCAGATGTAGAAGCCCGGCAGGTTGGCCGCCGCCACCCGCTTCTCGATCCGCTTGCGGCAGATGAAGAGGGCGCGCTCCAGGGTCTCGTCGTCCATCCCTGCGGGCGGCGCCAGCATGATCTGCTCGATCTCGGGGCGGGCGGCGTTGGCCTTCTCGCCGATCACGGCGGTGTTCACCGGCACCTGGCGCCAGCCGTAGATGTAGAAGCCGAAGCGCAGAACCTCGGTCTCGACGATGGTGCGGCAGGCCTCCTGGGCGCCGAGGTCGGTGCGGGGCAGGAAGATCTGGCCCACGGCCACCTGGCCCTCGCGCACGCTGTGGCCGGCGCGGCGCACCTGGTCGGCGAAGAAGTCCTGCGGCACGGTCAGGAGCACGCCCGCGCCGTCGCCGGTCTTGCCGTCGGCGTCCACCGCGCCCCGGTGCCAGACGTTCTTCAGGGCGCGGATGGCCAGCTCCACCACCTCGCGGCGGGGCTTGCCGTCGATGGCGCAGACCAGGCCCACGCCGCAGGCGTCGTGCTCTGTGGACGGATCGTAGGCGTGGCCGTCGATCAGCCGCTGGCGGTTGGCGAGGTAGAGCTCTGTTTCGGTCATCAGGGTTCCCGCATCAGGCGGCTGGGCCAGCCCACGCGCACCAGGGTGTCGTCGGGGCCGTTCAGGGAAAATTCGTACATGCCCCAGGGCTTGTGCTCGGGCGCCTTGGGGCGCTCGAGGATGTCGCTGGCGACGGCGGCGGCCAGGGCGTCCACATTTTCCATGTAAAGATAGAGACCGAAGGGATTGCGGCCCGGAACCAGCCAGCCCTCGATCGCGCCCGTCAGGTGGATGTGCCCGCCCCGGCCGTTCTTCAGCAGGCGATAGCCGTCCTCCCGCCCCGGGGGCGGTCGGTCGGCGTCCGGGCGGGCGAAGCCCAGCCGATTGAAGAAGGCCTCGGCGGCGTCGAGGTCGTTGCACGGCAGGATGGCCGTCAGGGCGCCGTCCGGGGCGAAGGGGAGCTCCTGGCTCATGCCTGATCCCTCATGGAGCGGCTGGGCCAGCCCACGCGGACCAGGGTCTCGTCGGGGTCGGACATTGCAAATTCGTACATGCCCCAAGGCTTGTCCTCGGGACCCTTGCCGCCGAGGAGGAGGTCTGCGGCCTTGGCCGCCAAGGCGTCCACAGCCTCCAGCCGCAGGTAAAGTCCGCAGGGATTCTGGCTCACATCGAAGAAATCGCCGTGGTCGGCGAAATGGACCTCGAAGGCGTCGCGCTTCAGCATCAGGTAGTCGCCGGCGCGCGCGATCTCGTGAAAGCCTAGGCGGGTGTAAAAGGCGACCGTCTTGTCGTGGTCGCGGGTCGGCAGGACCGGGATGACGGCGTCCTTCATGCCTCTTCGCCCTCGATCAGGCGGGAGGGCCAGCCGATGCGGATCAGCTCGCCGTCCGGGCCCGCGAGCCCGCATTCGTACAGACCCCATTCGCGATGGCGCAGGACGCCGCCGGGACGGATGATCAGGTCGTCGACCATGGCGGCGAACGCATTCACCTGCGGGGTGCGGATGAAGACGCCGAAGGGGTTGTGCTCATGCGGCGCGGCCCACGGGCCCTCGCCCGCCTGGGTGAGGTGAACCTCGCAGTCCCAGCCGGTCATGATCGCGTACTTCGCGTCGCCGCCGACGCGCTCGAACCTCAGCCGCTCCCAGAAGGCGACGGCGGCGGGCAGGTCGTTGGACGGTATGATGGCGAAGGCGCCGACGGTGGCGGGGCTGGGCATCGGCTCACTCCGCCGCCATCAGGGGCTGGGCTCGGGCTTCGAGGTAGCGGTCGATGGCGGCGGCGGCGTCCAGGCCGTCGCGGATGGCCCAGACCACCAGCGAGGCGCCGCGCACGATGTCGCCAGCGGCGAACACGCCCTCCTGCGAGGTCATCATGGTGCGAAGGTCGGCCCGGACCGTGCCCCAGCGGGAGACAACGAGGTCTGGCGCGCGCCATTGCGAGGGCAGGTCCTCCGGATCGAAGCCCAGCGCCTTGATCACCATCTGGGCCGGGCGGTCGAAGTCCGCGCCCGGAACCTCCTCCGGCATCTGCCGCCCGGACGCGTCCGGCGGCCCGAGGCGCATGCGCACGGCGCGCACGCCGGAGACGCCGGACGCGTCGCCCTGCAGGGCCCGCGGCGCGGCCAGCCACTCGAAGATCACGCCCTCCTCCTCGGCGTTGGAGACCTCGCGGAACGAGCCCGGCATGTTGGCCTTGTCCCGCCGGTAGAGGCAGGTGACGGTGGCCGCGCCCTGGCGGACGGCGGTGCGGACGCAGTCCATGGCCGTGTCGCCGCCGCCGATCACCACCACGTCCTTGCCCTTTGCATCCAGCTCGCCGCTCTCGAAGGCCGGCACGCTGTCGCCGAGGCCGGTGCGGTTGGACGCGATCAGGTAGGGCAGGGCGGCGGTGACGCCGACCGAGCCGGACCCGGGGACCACGATCTCGCGGGCCTTGTAGACGCCGGTGGCGATCAGCACCGCGTCGTGGCGGGCGCGCAGTTCCGCCATCGAGACGTCGCGGCCGATCTCGGTGTTGAGGCGAAAGTTGATCCCGCCCTCCGCGAGGCGCCGGGTGCGCCGCTCCACCACGTCCTTCTCCAGCTTGAAGCCGGGGATGCCGTAGATGAGCAGGCCGCCGGCCCGGTCGTGCCGGTCGTAGACGGTGACGAGATAGCCCTTTTCGCGCAGGGCCTCGGCGGCGGAGAGCCCCGCGGGACCGGCGCCGACGATCCCCACCGACTGCGCGCGCTCGCGCCTGGGGGCGAGCGGCTTCACCCAGCCTTCGAGCCAAGCCTTGTCGGTCAGATACTTCTCCACAGAGCCGATGGTGACGGTGCCGTGGCCCGATTGCTCGATGACGCAGGAGCCTTCGCACAGGCGGTCCTGCGGACAGATGCGGCCGCAGATTTCCGGCATGGTGGAGGTGGCGGCGGAGAGTTCATAGGCCTCCTGCAGCCGGCCCTCGGCGGTCATGCGCAGCCAGTCGGGGATGTTGTTGTGCAGCGGGCAATGGGTCTGGCAGAACGGAATGCCGCACTGGGAACAGCGCGAGGCCTGTTCGGTCGCCTTGGCGTCGATGAAGTCGGCATAGACCTCGTGGAAATCGCCTGTCCGGACGTCCGCCGCGCGCTTCTGCGGCTGACGCCGCTCCACAGCGACGAATTTCAGCATCCGCTCGGTCATGGCGGTCGGTCCTGCCCATATTTAAGGAACGGACCGCCTATAGGGGTGAATTATGCCCGCGCCTAGAGGTTTGTCCAATTTATGGACAAAGACCTCGCGCCATCGCGCTCACTTAGGCGTTACCGCAGCGGCGCCCGCAAGGCGTCTCGCCATAAGGTCCCAAGTTTGGACTACGCGTTTGCAGCCTCGAGCTCGGCGAATTGCCCGCCCCGCCGGTACTTCCAGAGATAGGTGGGCAGGATGGATTCCAGCACCGTCGGCGTGATCCCGAGGTCTGCGAGGCCGGGACCGCCGGCGACGTTGTCGGACTTCAGCAGCTCTACCTGGTCGCGGGTGATCGGCGGCGTGTAAGGGGTGACGGCGATCAGCTGGGCGACAGCCCCCATCACCTCGGCGATCGGGAACGGCACCGGCACAAGGGCGCGCTTGTGATGGGTCTCCTTCAGCACCAGCTCCATCAGCGCCTTGAAGGTGTAGACCCCGGGCCCGCCGAGCTCATAGGTCTGGCCTGCGGTCCCGGCGGCGGTCAGCGCCTTGGCGATCGCGGCCCCTACGTCCCCCGCATAGACGGGCTGGAACCGGGTCTTGCCGCCGCCGATCAGGGGCAGGGCCGGGGCCATGGCCGCCATGCCGCCGAAACGGTTGAAGAAGTCGTCCTCCTCCCCGAACACGATGGAGGGGCGAAGGATCACCGCGGCCGGGAAGGCGGCGCGCACGGCGGCCTCGCCCTCGGCCTTGGTCCTGGCGTAGACCGAGGCGGAGGCCGCATCGGCGCCGATGGCGGAGATCTGCACGAACCGGCTGGCGCCGGCGGCGGCGGCGGCCTCGGCGACATCCTTCGCGGCCTGCGTCTGCAGCACCGAGAAGCGCTGGCGGCCGGTCTCGAACAGGATGCCCACGAGATTGACCGCGGCTTCCGCGCCGTCGAGCGCCCGGGCGATGGACTCGGGATGGCGCACATTGGCCTGCACCAGCTCGATCTGGCCGACGTCCCCCATCACCCGAAGCTCCGGCGCCAGGTGGGGGCGGCGCATGGCCACGCGGATGCGCCAGCCGTCCTTGGCCAGGGCGCGCACGGCGTAGCGACCGAGGAATCCCGAGCCGCCGAAAACGGTCACCAGTCCTTGCATTGAGATCGTCCGATATGCCGCGTGTGTACCTGCCGTTCGGATAGACGATGGGGCGGTGTGGCGCAACGCGCCGCCTGTGCTAACCATGCGGTCGGCTGGGAGATGACGATGATCAGAGCGACTTTGGCGGCGGGCGTGGCTGTCTTGGCCTTGGGCGTGGGGGCCGCGCAGGCCGCGCCGCACCGCGACGAGGCGGTCTACAAGGCGGTGGAGGCCAACAAGCCCTGGGCGCTGGATCTGCTGAAGGAGATCGTCAATATCGATTCCGGCACGGGCGACGTCGAAGGAGGCCGCAGGGTGGCCGCGGTGCTCTCTGAACGGCTGAAGGCCCTGGGCGCAGACGTCCGCACCGAGCCGGCGGAGGCGCCGAACCTGCCCGACAACCTCGTCGCCGTGTTCAAGGGGACCGGCAAGGCGAAGATCCTGATCGTCGCCCACCTCGACACCGTGTTCGGGCCGGGCACGGTCGCGGGGCGGCCCTTCAGCCTCTCCAGCGACAACCGCGCCCATGGCCCCGGCGTCGGGGATGAGAAGGCGGGGGACGTGAACGCCGTCACCGCCCTGAAGATCCTGCACGACCTCGGCTTCAGCAAATATGAAACCATCACCCTCCTGATCGACGACTCCGAGGAGCGCGGCTCGCCGGGCGCCACCAGGCTGATCAAGGCGCTGGCCCGCGAGAACGACGTGGAGTTCAACATGGAGCCTGGCGACGCGCCGGACGCCATCACGGTCTGGCGCAAGGGCTCCTCCACCGTG
>Ga0302314_10006007_pt1 | contig 22059 bp, 21 predicted proteins | sample III_Palsa_N2_3_FD_200533 | JGI IMG/M metagenome (GOLD analysis project Ga0302314, IMG submission 200533) | Peat permafrost microbial communities from Stordalen Mire near Abisko, Sweden - III_Palsa_N2_3 | ecosystem: Environmental > Terrestrial > Soil > Palsa > Peat permafrost | place: Sweden...
CCGGCGGGTTCTGGAACTGCCAGAAGATCAAGAAGTAGCCTCCGGAAGAGACGTCTCCAATCTGCTGGACCACTGCTAAGTAACTGGCGAAGAAGCCGGCGCCGATCGAACAGAGATAGACGAACGGCAGCACCAGCATCGAGCCGAGCAGGCGGGTCGCGCAGAGAAAGGTGACGCCGCTGATGCCCATCACCTCGAGCGCGTCGATCTCGTCTGAGATCCGCATCGAGCCGATCTCGGCCACGATCCCGGTGCCGACCTTGGCGGCCATCATGTAGCCGAAGCAGAGCGGCACCAGTTCTCGTAGATCGCACCAGGCGGCAAACACGCCGGCGTAGGCCGGGACCCCGACCGAGCGGTCGAAGTAGGCGCCCTCGATCCCGCACTGCAGGCCGATGATGAAGACCAGGCCCCAGATCACGAGCGTCGAGGAGACGATCAGGATGCCGGCCTGGCGCAGCACCTCGCCGAAGTACTTGAAGACCCGCAGGCTGGCGATATCGGCGAGGATCCGCGCGCAGAATTTGACGATCTCCCCGAACGATTCGAGCCAGCCGCGCGGTACCGCCAAGAGGTCATTCATCGCAGCCGCTCACTTGACGATGTTGGTTAGCGCGGGGTGCGTTGCCAGCAGCACCTGCGTGAACACGTAGTTGAAGGCGAAGATCGCCAGGAAGGCGATCACCACGGCCTCGTTGACGGCGCGGCCGACGCCCTCGGCGCCGCCCTTGGCGGTCATGCCCTTGTAGCAACAGACGACCGCGATGATCGCGCCGAACAGCGTCGTCTTGACGACCGAGCCCCAGAGATCGGTGGTCGAGGCGTTGTTGAAGAAGGTCGCCCAGAACGGGCCCAGCGGCTCGTGGTTGACGAGCGTCGCGAGCACACCGCCGAACACGCCGAACAGCAGCGCGTAGATGTCAAACAACCCGGTGACCAGCATCAGCGCGAGGAAGCGCGGGACCACGAGGTTCTTGATCGGGTCGACGCCGAGCACCTCAAGCGCGTCCAGCTCCTCACGGATACGGCGGGCGCCGAGGTCGGCCGTGATCGCGGTGCCGGCCACGCCGGCCAGCACGATCGCGTCCACGAACGGAGCGAACTCACGGATCGAGGCGAGCACGAAGAAGCCACCGAGGCGGTCAAGCGCGCCGAACAGCACCAGGAAGTTGGCGGCCTGCAGACCTGGCGCCTCGTAGCCGAAGGCGACGGTCGAGACCAGCAGCGGGAACCAGCAGAGCCGCAGCGCGAACATGAACTGCCCGACGAACTCGGCTCCGTAGGGATACGGAGGCTTGACCGCCGACACGATCGTGCGGCCGGTGAGGATCATCATCTCCCCGGCTTCCTGTAGCACCCCCCGAGTGGGCGCGAACACGCGATCTACTGCTGTGGTTGCCACTCTCTCAAACCCTCCTGGTCCCGCAAGTACCCGCAGAACGCACGGGGCAAGCGTACGCGACAAGCAAGCGGACGCGCACCGGTAGCCGACACCTGTGTCGCTTAGGGTGCCAACGGCGGTTGGGCTGCTGCCGCTGCGGGTATCGTTGGGCCAAGGTGAGCAGGCGGAGATTCAGCTGTGGCGGCGTATTCGCCGCGATCGTGGTTGCCCTGGCCCTGGCGGCGTGCGGCAGTGGCGCCGAGCAGAACCTCGGCGAACCGCACGGCAACTTCCCGGTGCAGGTCACCAGCAGTTTCCCGACGCACCAGCGTCTGGCGCAGCAGACGAACATGGTGGTCTTGGTGAAGAACACCGGAAACAAGACGCTGCCCAACGTCGCGGTGACGGTCACGAACCCCAAGTACGGCGACGCGGCCCAGTCGTTCGGCGTCCTGATCCCGGAGAACGGGGCCGGCCAGCCGCTGCTCGCCAGCCGCTCGCGTGCGGTCTGGATCATCAACCAGGCCCCCGGCGCCTGTGGCTACAGCTGCAAGCATCTAGGCGCTGGTGCCGGCGCCAGCGCCTACACCGACACCTGGACGCTCGGCCGGCTCGCCCCCGGCAAGACCGCGACCTTCGCCTGGCATCTGACCGCGATCCAGGCCGGCACCTACAAGGTGCGCTACCAGGTCGCGGCCGGGCTCAACGGCTACGCCAAGGCCGTCACCGCCGGCGGTAAGCCGGTCAGCGGCAGCTACGCCGTGACGATCTCAAACGCGCCGCCGAGCACCTACGTCCAGACCAACGGCACGGTCATCAGTTCGTCGTAGACGAGGCCGCGGCACCGCTCGCGGCCTGAGCTGACCAGGAGAACTGCCCGGTCCAGTCCACCTGCCCGTAGTAACTCGGCCAGCTCGGAGCAAAGAGCGGCGAGACGAGCCTGACGGGCTTACTCGCACGGGGCGTGCCGGGGGCGTGTACCAGCCATAGAGCGTTGTCCTTGACGTACATCAGCGCTCGGCCATCGGTGGACCAGACCGGTGACTCCGCGCCCTGAGCGCCAGCGACCTCGACCGGGACGCTCGTACGCGACCGTAGAACCCAGAGGGTGTGAGTCGCGTACCAGCCCGCGATCGTCGTCTGCGGGAAGCTCCAACTGCGCAGCGACTTGGCCTCGACGTAGGCGAGCTCGCTGCCATCAGGTGACCACGACGGGTCGAAGGAGACATCGCCGCGGGGCGTTGGGACCGCCGTGCAGCGCGCCGTTGAGATCTCGCAGGTCTCGACGGCCTTCATTCGCCAGGCGAGCCTCACGAAGCCGGCGCCGAGCGCGAACTCGCCACGCGGGCCGATCGAGAGCGTCTCCCCGACAGTGGTCCCGAGTCGCCGCATCGGCCCGTCCGGGGATCGAATCAGGTAGACAGGCAGGCCGTCTGCGTCGTCGGCGTGGCCGGGGTCGGCCCAGACCAGCAGTCCCTCGCCGTCCGGCAGCACTGCGATCCACTGCGCGAAGTCTCCCGCGACGGCCGTGGCCTTCGGGCCCACTGACACCGGAACCGTCTTCCAGACCGTGCGCCGACTGCTGAGCGAGCTCGCGGTCTCGATGCTGTTGGTGCCGTGGAGGACGCCGCCGAACTCCCTGCCCATGTTGCTCACGTCGAACACGTACGTATGCCCGCTCGGCGACCACGCCATCAGATCAGCACTCGCGGCGCCCACGCGGATCGGCCGTCCGCTGGGCGATATGCGATAGCGGTTGTCCGGGAGCGCAGCGTTGGTCGTGGAGTTTCCCGTCGGCGTTGTCAGCAGCTCCCCATCGGGCAGCCAGCCGAGCAACGACTGGGCGCGGAGCAGATGCGGTGCGGCCCCGTCCGCGGCGGCAACCCCCACATCGTTACCGCCAGTCTGGAAGGCCAGCCAGCGGCGGTCGGGCGAGAACTGCGGGTCGCTCGTCGCCCCGGTCAGCGGCGGCACTTGAGCGACCCTACCGGTCTTCCCGTCGAGCACGAACAGCGATCCGAGTGAGACGAACGCGAGGTCCCCATGACCGTGCAGGGCCCGCGCGTTGACCGACGGGTAACCGGCGCGTTTGGGCGGCGCCGGAACCGGCCTGGCCGGCGGCTTGCCACCGGAGCCCGCCGCGTAGATCCCCGCGACGGCTACGATCGCCAGCACGGCCCCGAAGATCCCCGCGTGACGACGATGCTGACGCCGCCGCGCCTCCTCGATCAGGACCTCAGGCTCGACGATCGGCGTGTCTTTGAGCGCGGTCATCAGGGCAACGACTCGATCAGGCGCACGAGCTCATCGCGGCGGTAGCCCTCGTGGCGCGCGAACGCCAGCAGTTCCTGGGCCTTGATCAGCCTTGCGCTCTGCTTGCGCGCAGCGCCGGTCACGGTGATGCCATGACCGCGGCGGAACTCAAGCAGGCCCTCATCGCGCAGCAGCCGCAGCGCCCGCAGCACGGTGTTGGTGTTGACGCCGAGCACGGCGGCCAGGTCCCGCGCGGGCGGCAGCTTCTCCCCCGGCTTGGCCTCACCGTCGGCGATCGCACGACGGATCTCGGCGGCAACCTGGTCGTGCAGCAGGGTCGGGTCGGCGCGGTCGACGCGGAGGCGAACCATGGTGCTACGCACCGTAGCACCCCTATCTCTGGTGAGCAAGCGCCGGCCCGCCCCCAGCGAGTTTCCTGGGGGAGGTCCAGCGGGACCGCCCCCAGGCCATTGGTTCAGCGCGATTCGACATCCGGTGTAGAGCGAAACCGGACTGTTTGGCCATTGGGATAGTGACGACGGGCCGCGTGTCAGTTACGTTGCCGAAGCCACGTTTTGCGACGTGAGCGCATATACACGCGCGCCTCCGCCGCCGAGGCGCGGATAGGAAGGAACAACCACCAGCATGTCCCGAATTCGCCAGCAGAATGTCCTTGCAGCGCAGTGGAGCTCGGATGGCGCCGGCCTTGGCGCGCCCGACCTGACGGTCGCCGACAACCAGGTTTTCGGCCAGAACGTGTTCAGCTCGGCCGTGCAGCGCCAACGTCTGCCGAAGGACGTCTACAAGAAGCTCTCCTCGACGCTCGCCAAGGGCGAGGCGCTCGACACGTCGCTCGCCGACTCGGTCGCGCTCGCGATGAAGGAATGGGCGCTTGAGAAGGGCGCGACCCACTACTCCCACATCTTCCAGCCGCTGACCGGCGTAACCGCTGAGAAGCACGACAGCTTCTACGCACCGACCGGCGAGGGCACCGCGCTCGCATCGTTCTCCGGCAAGGAGCTGATCCAGGCGGAGCCGGACGCTTCCTCGTTCCCGAGCGGCGGCCTGCGGACCACCTTTGAGGCCCGCGGCTACACCGCCTGGGACCCGACCAGCCCGGCCTTCATCATGGAGAACCCGAACGGCGCGCTGCTCTGCATCCCGACAGCGTTCGTGTCGTGGACCGGCGAGGCACTGGACCACAAGATCCCGCTGCTGCGCTCGATGGACGTGATGTCCAAGTCGGCCGTTCGCGCACTGGGGCTGTTCGGCAAGCACGTCGACCGCGTCTTCACCAGCGTCGGCCCGGAGCAGGAGTACTTCCTGATCGACGAGCAGTACTACTTCGAGCGGCCTGACCTGGTGATCACCGGGCGCACGCTGTTCGGCGCCAAGCCGGCCAAGGGCCAGGAGCTTGACGACCATTACTTCGGCTCGATCCCCGAGCGGGTGCTGGCCTACATGATGGACGTCGAGATGGAGCTGGCGAAGCTCGGCATCCCGATCAAGACCCGCCACAACGAGGTTGCGCCGGCTCAGTATGAGATCGCGCCGATCTACGAGAACTCGAACGTCGGCTCTGACCATCAGCAGCTGACGATGCAGGTCATCCAGAACGTCGCGCGCAAGTACGGGCTCGTGGCGCTGCTGCATGAGAAGCCGTTCGCCGGCATCAACGGTTCCGGCAAGCACAACAACTGGTCAATGGGCACCGACGAAGGTGAGAACCTGCTCGAGCCAGGCTCGACCCCGGCCGAGAACCTGCAGTTCCTGTTCTTCTGCGCCGCCGTAATCCAGGCGGTCAACAAGCATCAGGGGCTGCTGCGAGCCTCAATCGCCTCGCCCGGCCAGGACCATCGCCTCGGCGCCAACGAGGCACCGCCGGCGATCATCTCGATCTTCCTCGGCACCGACCTCGAGAACGTGTTCGAGGCGATCGAGAAGGGTGAGACGGCAACCTCCACGCCGGAGTCGTTCCTCGGCTTGGGCACCCCGGTGCTGCCGCCGCTGCCGCTGCACGGTGCTGACCGCAACCGCACCAGCCCGTTCGCCTTCACCGGCAACAAGTTCGAGTTCCGGGCACTCGGCTCGAGCATGTCGCTGTCGCTGCCGAACACGGTGCTCAACACGATCGTGGCTGAGGCAGTCGACTACCTCTCCGAGGATCTCGAGAACGCGCTCAACGCCGGCAACTCGCTTGAGGATGCAGTCAAGGCGCTGATCCAGAAGAGCTACGCAGAGAACAAGGTCGTCGTCTTCGGCGGCAACGGCTACTCCGAGGAGTGGCACGCCGAGGCCGCGAAGCGCGGGCTGCTGAACGAGCCGTCGACCCCGGACGCGTTGCCGTACCTGGTCGCCGACGACACCGTCACGGCCTTCTCCAACTACGGCGTGCTCTCCGAGCGCGAGCTGCATTCGCGTTACGAGGTCTCGCTCGAGCAGTACATCACCAAGCTCAACATCGAGTCCGAGGTCACGGCCAACCTGGCCAAGACCCAGCTGCTGCCCGCGGCGGTCCGCTACAAGGCGGAGTTGCTGATGGCGGAGGAGCCGGAGCTCGCAAGCGAGGTCGGCGAGATGATCTCTGACCTGGTCGAGGTGATCAAGTCGCTCGAGACGCTCAACCTCGCGGAGAGCCAGCCGGAAGAGGACCTGCTGACGCACGCGAAGTTCATGCACGACACCGTCTTCCCGGCGATGGGCGAGGTACGCGAGGTCGCGGACAAGCTCGAGAAGACCGTCGCCGACGACCTTTGGCCGCTGCCGAAGTACTCGGAGATCCTCTTCATCAAGTAGTAGCGCTTCTGGGACAGAGGTCGCTCGACGGCCCCGGTTCGCTTGTTTGCGGCCGGGGCCGTCGGACTTTAAGCGGCGGTGATAGACGTCTGGGGAGTGATGTGCAGCCCGGAGATCTGCGGCCGGGTGCGGCGGCCTCTGGTATGACTGGACCGTGATCAAGCCGCCGTTTTATCCAAAGCCCCCTCCGAACGGGGCATCACGCATCCAACGCCTGAGCTTCGTACAGAGGAACTATCTCTATTCGATGGCGTGGATCGTGCCGATGTTCGCCATCGGGTTGCTTGTCTCGTCCCTGCTCATAGTGCTCATCTGCGTCGTGAGCTGGCTGATCGGGATCGCGGGCTGGATGAGTCTGTCGGCACGGATCCGCAAGGAACGCGGCCGCGACGGGCACTGAGCTCAGGCGTCAGGGAGCGGGCGGCCGAGAAAGGCCTCGAGCGCGACCCAAGCAGCTGCGTGCGGCAAAGGGCCGAGCCGCAGGGTTGTGCGATCTTCGCCGGTGCGCAGTCCGGCATTGAGATTGGCCTGCAGCAGCCGGGTGCGCTGCTGTTCGGCGCGCTGCGCGCCGCTGGCACCGTGGTAGTGCGCGTCGATGCCGAAGCGCCCGCCCTCAACCGGCCAGACGGAGAGCTCGTCCGGCGCCCAGGTCGGACCGGTTTCAGCCGGCAGCGCCGTGTAGTGGATCAGCTCCTGGGTCGCAGCCCGTGGCGGCACGCTGGTGTGGGCTGACCAGGTGCGATCGCTCACCGGCGGCGGCGGTTCGTCGTCGCCTGGCTTCCTGCGCCCCATGGCGCAAACCGTATCGGAGCTCCCGACGGCGGCTGGTTAGGACGGACTGCCGCTACTCGCCTGGCAGGCGGTGACACCGGCGTCGATCGTCGCCACAACGTCCCCGGCGACCACCTTGTGGACGGGGTAGTAGTTCGGGATTGCGGAGCCAGAGAGCTTCGAGCCGCCGGTGGCTGCGCTCCAGTACCCGAGGTTGTTGCTGGCCCGGGTCGCGAAGTCACTCGGGTAGAGCTGCATGGCCTTCCCGATCGTGTCGCCGAGAGCGAGCCCGCTTTGAGTCTCCAAGGCTGCCCCGGGGCCTCGCTTGAGTCCGATCCGATCCGCTGGCGCGCCGTATTGATAGCCGACAAACCGGCCGTTGCGCTCATAGACCGTGAGTGGGTCCGCTACTGACGGGCTCTGCCAGATCGTCTCGTGGTCGACCCCACAGCCGGTCGTGACCCTGGCGTTCAGGTAGGCCGGAGTGCCAAGCTGACGTGTCAGTGCTGGGACGGCGCTCGACACGCTCTGCCCGATGTGGGTCTGCCCGATCGCACTGGAAGTGAGTAGACGTTTGGTGCCACTGCCGAGCGTGCCGGAGACGAATGGCGGGGCCGCAATGTTTCCGTAGCCGCTGAAGGACGTGATCACGCGGCCGCCGGCAGCGTGCCAGACAACCTCTTGCGGGTGACCGCAGCTGAGGCATGTCGGAACCCCAGTTAGTCGCGCGGCGGCGACGTTGTTGATCACCGGCACGGTGAAAGTTCGCGCGTGGATTCCGGCGCAGGCCTTGGCCGTCGCCGGCAGGCAGCCGAAAGTCCAGGAGACACGGGAAACGCCGTCGGGCACGATGCTCGCGAACACCTGGCTACCGGGCGCCTTTGTGAGTTCGCCAGGTTCGCCCCCGGACGAGATCGGGTTTATGCCGTACTGAACGTTGGGTCCATAGCTGTAGCTGCTGGTACCTCCACCGCCGTTGAGAATTGTGAGGCTGAGCACGTATGAGCCACCGGCGTTGAACCGCACGACGTCCAGAAACACCCGGTACCCACCGGAAAGCTTCACGGCGAACCGTGTCAGATCCTTGATTTGGCGTCCGCTGCCGGCGCAGCCGCAGAACGGATGCCAGCCGCGGTCAGCCGCGGTTGCGGGACGACGCAGTACCGCGAAGTTGTCCATCAGCTGCTGCAGCGAGGGCACCCCCGGTGACGGATTCAAGACGTTGCGCATCGGCGCGTCGTAAGCCCCGTGGCCGTTGGCGCCGGCGCCACCACCAGCGTGGTTGCCACCGCTGTTGCGCCCGCCCCCGGAGCCGCCGCCTCCGCCGGAGAAGCCGATGATCAGCCCGGCCGCAATCACGGCAGCGCCGACCAACGCCGCACCGAACCAGCGCTGGCGTCGCTGGCGTGCTCGAGCGTCGTCGATGACCCCTGCTTCGATCCGTTCGCCGTCGTGATCGGGCGCGGGCGGCAGGGTGGGACGTGTCTGGACGGCCATTAATGTGCTACTGTAACTGGCACATTGCTGGATGTCAACGTCAACCGAGACGATCCAGCCCACCTACACGATCAGGTAGCGGCGGAGATTCGCCGCGCCATCGCGGAGGGAGAAGCGAAGCCCGGAGAGCGGCTTCCGCCCGCTCGTCACCTCGCAGCCGTGATGGGCGTAAACACCAACACGGTGCTGCGTGCGCTGCGCGCCCTGCGCGACGAAGGCCTGCTAGAGATGCGCCCGAGGCGAGGCATCAGTGTCGTCGGCACGCCGGCCGAGAGCGAGTTGCGCAGTAAGGTCGCGGAACTGGTGCAGCTCGCGCGCCAGCAGGGATGTACGCGCGAGGAACTGCTCGCAATGGTGACCGAGGCGTCCTAGCGTCGGTCAATGCCGGCCTTCGCGGCGAGCTGCGTCGCCGCGACCGCGAGTACGTCGGCTCGCTCATTGAGCGCATGTCCGATGTGGCCTTTGATCCAGTGCCAGCGAACCTGGTCGTGGTCTAAGGCTGCGGCTTCCAGCTGGACCCAGATCTCCTTGTTCTTGACCGGATCGCCCGAGGCCGTCTTCCAGCCCTTGCGCTTCCAGCCGGCCATCCACGAGGTCATGCCATCGTGCAGGTAGCGGGAGTCGGTCACGATGCAGGCCCGCGACCCCGAGGGAAGCGAGCGATCCGCAGCTGTTCGGCGGCTCCCGGACAGCCTGAAGGAGCGGCGCGAGGCCGCCGCGACAGACGCATCGCGCCACTTGCACCGGACGGGCCATTTGAGCAATGATTCCACGCGACCGACGAGAGGCGCAGGGGAGTCAGCGCGTGAACATCGACGCGAGAGTTAGGTCGGCAGTGCCCCGTCGGGGAGGCTCGCTGCCGTTGGTATGCCTCGCGACGATCGTGTCGCTGTCGGCGTGTGGGTCGCAGGGCTCAGGCTCAGTAGCTACCGGCAACCACGGGATCGACCGCATTCCCACCGCCTGGCTGCGTGCAGACGAGCAAGCGCTCACCCAACTCGACGGGCCCGGGGGCGCCTGCCGACCGGTGCCGTCGCGTCCCAGGTTGCAGCCCCAGGTTCTTCTTGAGGGAGCGCCCCCGGCGGGACTGACTTCGGTGCTGCGGGTCTTACGCCAACCAGCGCCGGCTGCATCGCGGGTCTCACTCGCCCATATCGATCGGCTCTCGGTCGACGCTCAGGGCCTCTACATCCGCTACGCGCGCCACGGGGTTCAAAACGGGATCAGCTACTACCTGATCCCGGTTGCAAGCGTGGGAAGAGACCCGCTGCCCGCCCGCTGTTTCGCAGGCCAGTTGACGGGCTTCAAACGCCAGGTAGCTGCGATGCCCAGACTTGAGCAGCGCCGCGCGATCGCCTGGGAACGCCGGAACATCAATTCACAAAAGGCACCAGCACCTCCAGGGATCGTGCTGGCTACGAGCGGCAGAGGAGCGACCACGGACACGGAAAATTTGACCGTCCAGCAGCTCCGCGGCTTGTGGGGGCGTGGCAGTCAAGGCGACAACGACATCACCCAGACCGCGCTCGTGCTGCCCAACTCAGTGGCGACCGTTACCGCTCGCTACGCCGCGCAAAAGTACCCTGGCCGGGTGGCCAAAGCGGTCACGATCACCCGCCGCGTGGTGGACAACCTCGCGATCCTGGTGTTTCGCGGCGCCTGGGACCCGCCCAAGCTCACGTACCACTCGGCAACAGGCGCTGTGCTGCCTACGCCACCCGCGTAGCCGAGCCGGCGCCAGCGAGCGCCGCAGTAGCAGCGCTAATCGCGTGGCTGGGGCGCCGCCAGTGGAGCTCCCGCGATGTCGCACGAGAAGTGGCGCGGGGCCTCGGACGGCGGGGTATCGCTCACTGCCGGCTCATCCGTGCCGATCTCCGAGCTGATCGTCACGCACGCCAGCAGACCTCCGAATGCGGCGAGGCCGGCACAGGTGAGCGCCGCGACGTGAAAGCCATGGGTCATGTCCGACGGGTTGAAGAACTTGTGCCCGGTGAGACCGGCGATCAGCGGCAGGACCGCGACGGCCAGCAGCCCGGCAACCCGTGAGACCGCGTTGTTGATCCCGGAAGCGATCCCCGAGTTACGCGAATCCGCGGCGGACAGCACCACAGCCGTCACGGGCGCGACCACCAGCGTGAGACCGAGGCCGAAGACGACCACGGCGGGAAGCACGCTCGATACGTAGCTGTCGCCTGGATTGATGCGCGTCATCAGCAGCAGACCGGCGGCGATCACGATCGGTCCCAACGTCAGCGGAATCCTCGGCCCGATGCGCTGCGCGAGCGCGCCTGAGCGTGCGGAGAACAGCAGCATCAGCAGCGTGATCGGAAGCGATGACGCGCCGGCCGCAACTGCCGAGTAGCCGAGCGCGATCTGCAGGAACGAGACCAGCAGAAAGAAGACGCCTCCCAGTGCGCCGTAGACCACGAACGTGACGAGGTTGGCGGCGCTGAACTGCCGCGACCTGAACATCTGCAGCGGCATCATCGGGTTCTCGGCCTGCCGCTCCCGGACCAGAAACGCAGCCAGCGCGACCAGACCACCGATACCGCAGACCAGGACTGGCGCCGAGCCACCATTGCCTGCGCCCTCGATCAGCGCATAGGTCGTGCCCGCGAGTCCTAACGCTGCGAGCACCGCACCCTCGATATCCAGGCGACCGGTGGCTCGCGGATCACGGCTCTCGGGAATGTGTTTGGTGGCCGCGAACGCGACGAATAGGCCGATCGGCAGGTTGATCACAAAGATCGCACGCCACGAGACATCGAGCACCAGGTAACCGCCCAGCAGCGGGCCAAGCGCGGTCGCCACGCCGCCGAGGCCTGACCAGGCTCCGATCGCACGAGCCCGGTCGGCGGGCCTAAAGCTGGCGTCGATGATCGACAGGCTGCCGGGTGTCAGCAGCGCACCGCCGACACCCTGTACGAGCCGGGCGGCGATCAGCAGCCCGGCGCTTGGGGCGACCGCGCAGAGCAGCGACGCGAATGTGAAGAGGCCGACGCCGGACACGAACACGCGACGCCTGCCGTAGCGGTCGCCCAATGATCCGCCGAGCAGGATCAGCGCGGCGAGCGTCAACAGGTAGCCGTTGAGGATCCACTGCAGCGTGCTGGTCGACGCCTTGAAGTCGCGCCCGATGTGGGCAAGCGCGACGTTCACGACCGTGCCGTCAAGGAACGCCATCCCCGAACCCATGACGGTTACTGCCAGCACCCAACGGCCGGCCTTGCTTTCAAAGGCCACCTCACCGGCCGCCGCCGGCCGACCTTTGGGGTCGGCTGGCAAGGCTTCTGTGGTCATCGCCGGGGCCATCGGACGGTCGGGATTTTCATACCAGCGCCTCATCAAGTTGAGGACACGCCGGCTCGGCCGGCTTCGAGCGCACCGTCGATACGCGCGAGCCGATCAGGATCAGGGCGAGACCGAGGATCGAGCCGATGCCGGGGCGCTCACTCAGGAACACAACGCCGAGAATCAGCGCTATTACCGGATTGATGTAGGTGATCACAACGGCACGCGATGCTCCGATCTCGCCGATCAGCTTCGCCATCAAAACGAACGCGAGGGCGCTGCAGAGCAAGGCCAGGCCGACCAGGGCGCTGAGCGCGCCCGCTGTCGGTGAGCGCGTCGGCCAGTCAATGATCGCCAACGGTGTGAGGATCAACGCGGCAAGCGCGAGCGTCGTGCCCATCGAGGCACGCGGATCCACGTCGGACAGATAGCGCTTGAAGATCAACGGCCCGCCTGCGTAGCCGATCGCGGCTAGAAAGACGGCGCCGACCGATAGCAACGTGGTCACGCTGCCGGTGGCGCTGACGCCAACCAGCAGCGCCACGCCGACCAGACCGACGCAGAGGCCGGCGAGCCGACGACCGGTGACCTGCTCCGCGCGATCTACCTTCAATGCCAGCAGTGCGACCAGGAGCGGCACCGTTGCAATCACGATCGCGGCGAGGGATGAGGCGATGTGGCGCTCGCCGGTGGCGATCAGCGGAAACGGGATCGCCAATTCAACGACCGAGTAGGCCAGCAGACCCCGCCAGTGCCCGCGCAGTTGACCCAACGCACCGCTGCGAGCCGCGAGACCCAGCAGCACCCCGCCGCCCAAAACCATCCGCCCCCATGACAGCGTGACGGGCGGGATGCCGCCGTCGACGCCGATCTTGATCAGCAGGTAAGGAATTCCCCAGAGGATCGAAACGGCGGCAAAAAGTGACGAGGCACGAGCGCTCATATGGCGAACATACCTATGAGATGAGTTCAGTCACGGACAACAGCAGCGCAACTTGCGCGCCTCTCGGGAGTTTTGGACTACGTTGAGGTACGCATGAGGAAGATGGTTGTTCGCAGCGAAAAGGTGCGCGCGAAGCTACGGCTGACCCGTTCCGGAGGCCTCTTTATTGCCGCCCTGTTGGCTGGCGGAGTGCTCGGACCGCTTGCCGGAATCGCGATCGGAGCGGCCGGCACCACGACCACCGAGACGATCACGCTGCCGGCTGGATGCACGACGTCCACCAAGACTGCGACGGCACCGACGACAACGACCGCGACCGCGACGACGACCAGCACCACTGGCGGCACTGGGCTGGGTGGTGGTGGGACCACTACCACCACCTATACGACGACGACGCTGACGTACACAACTCCCGGCACCACCACGACGATCGCCCCGACCACAACGACTGGGACTTCGACCGTCGTTACAGGGACGGGAACCACGACAACCGAAACAGAGACCGTCCCGGTCACCACCACGACGACCACCCCGACGACGACGGCAACCACCACCAAGACGACCCCCATCGTCACCGTCCCGACCTGCACGAGCACGACGACCAAAAAGGTCACGGTGCCGCCCTACGTGCCGCCGACCAACACCGCCGCCGCACCGGCGGTGATCAAGGCTCCGGTGAACAACCCGCTCACGGGCCACGCGATGTGGATCTGGCTGATGTCCGCGACCGACGGCGGCAACCTCACGAAGATCATCACGCAGGCCAAGCTCGACGGGATCAAGACGCTGATCATCAAAAACGGCGACGGTCGCACCCTCTGGTCGCAGTTCAACCCAACGCTTGTCAAAGAGATCCACGCCGCCGGACTGAAGGTCTGTGCCTGGCAGTACATCTACGGCAACTATCCGCTGCAGGAGGCCGAGGTCGGGGCCAGCGCCAAGAAGGACGGTGCTGACTGCCTCGTGATCGACGCGGAGGTCCAGTACCAGGGCCGCTACGTAGCCGCCCAGCAATACATCAAGGATCTGCGCGCGCGGGTCGGCGCCAAGTTCTCAGTAGGACTGGCGGGCCTGCCCTACGTCGAATTCCACGAGAGCTTCCCCTACTCGATATTCCTCGGACCGAACGGCGCGCAATTCAACATGCCGCAGATGTACTGGATCGACATCGGCACGACGGTGCCCTACATCTACCAGACCACCTACACCGAGAACTCGATCTACCAACGGCCGATTTACCCGCTTGGACAGCTCTACGGCGATTCATCCGGGTCACCGAGCGCACTCTCAGTAGGCCAGTTCAACACGCTCGCCAAGGACTACAAGGCGACCGGGATCAGCTGGTGGGACTTCCAGAGCGCGACCTCAGGGTGGCTCTGGGACACCAAGTTCACCGCAGCCGCGCCCGCCAACTTCGTGGCCTATACGAATGCCGTGACGCTCGTAAAGGGAAACAAGGGCGATCAGGTGATCTGGGCCCAACAACACCTTGACGGGGCCGGCTTCAGGCTCGCGGTCGATGGTGTCTACGGGCCGACGACCGTAACCGCGGTAGGCATCTTCCAGGCCGATCACCACCTCGCCGTCACCGGACAGGTCAACGGCCGCACCTGGGATCTGCTGCTGCGTTACAAGCCGACCGCGGTCACCTGGAAGCGCACCAGCAACGCGCTCTACGCGACTGTCGCCAGCGCCGGCAAGACCTTGCGCGCCAGGGTTTCGGTCCGGCGCTGAGACACCTGCTCAGGGCTGGACGTTCTCCAGGTCCTCGAGCAGGCTGAGGTGCGTCGGCTGCCACCCCAGGGCTTCGCGGGTTCGAGCGCCGGACGACGGCTGGTCCCTCGCGAAGATCGGCCCGAACGGGCCGAAGTTCTCTTGCGGCACTGGTTGCACCGGCAGGCCGAGCCGACGGCCGATGACCGTTGCGATGTCGAGCACCGCATCGCCCTCATCGGCGACGGCGTGCCAGGCAGTTCCCGCCGGCGCCGATTCGAGCACGAGGCGGAAGAGCACGGCAGCGTCGAGTGCGTGCACAGCCTGTAGGGGCAACCCCGCTTGAAGCAGTGGCAGCCGGCCTCGAGCGTGCCTCGAGCGAGATGGGACCGGCGAACCGCGAGCTTGGCCCCCGGCTCAAAGCCGCGATCGCGGCCAACACCGAACTGCAGGAGCGCGACGCCCTCAAGAGCATCGGCCTCGCCGCGGCGATGACAGCCGCGCTCGTCGCCCGTGGCGTACCCGACACCACGGCACAGCTGGCGGCAGAGCTGGGCGTGCTCGCCTTCAAGCGGGGCTACAACGAGTGGTCGGAAGGCGATCGTGACGACGACTCAGGGCTCGCGCAGCACGCACTCGCCGCCCTCCAGCAGCTGCGCGTGGCGAGCATGACGCTCGGCTGACCGATCCCACGCGCCCGGAGCCGGCCCGCTGGCCGGCTCCTCTAAGACGGCAGGCCGCGCAACGCGAGGCTGCGGTTCTTGTAACGGTCGTCAGCGGTGACGTCACGCCCGAACCAGTAGGGCGCGACGAACGACTCGGCCCCCCAAGGGTCGTCGAACTCGACCTCGGCAACCACCAGCCCGGCGAGCTGGCCCGAGTAGACGTCCACCTCGATCGTGAGGCCTCCCTCGCCGCGGACGGCGCGACGCTGCTTCTCGACGCGCGCGCCCTCAGTGGCGGGCCAGAGCACCTCGAACTGCTGGTCCGTGAGCGCCACCTCAGCCTCGTTGCGCACCAGCCCGCGACCTGACTTCACGGTCAGCGTGCAGCGTCCATCCTTGCGCCGCACCCGCGTCTCCGAGCCATCGGGGCCGATCGTCAGATAGCCCTGCTCGATCTGAGCGCCCGGCACCGCCAACACATCAGCAGGGAGCGCCTCGGCGCTCTCGATCAGCCACTTGCGCTCGACCTCCACCCCGGCCACGGCCGTCTACGCGGGGTCCGGACCGAGGACCGTATCGTCGGGGATCGTCATGCCCTCCGGGGGCGCCTCGATCTCCACCTCACCGCGAATCACGACCCGCGCCCCGAAGGTCACGTCGCCGGTGACCACCAGGCGGTCGGCCTCGCGCAGTGACGGCGGGCCGTACGGCATCCGCTGCTCACAGTCGTCGAGCATGCCGAAGAACTGCTTGTCGAGCGAGACCAGCGGGAGGTTGCCCTCGAGCCCCGGGTAAGGCGCCACGCGATATTCGTCACCGAGCGTGTAGGCGTCGGAACGCAGCAGCATCAGGTCGTCGTTGGTCTTGACCGGCACGAAGCGCGTGCGCGGCACCTCGAGCACCTGCGCCTCGGGGAAGCTCGCGATCGCGGCGCCCATCGCGCTCTCCAGCTGCAGCACCGACGTCGACTCGGGCTTGCGAGGATCGACGGTCTTCCTGTTGGTGATCACAGGCAGTTCGAGCCCGCCACCGGTGGTCAGACGCTCGCGCAGAGCCTCAAGGTCGATCCACAGCGAATTCGTGTTGTAGTAGCGCCAGCGCTTGTAGTCGCGGAAAGAATCCGAATCCTCCATCGGCGTCTGCGCCAGCTCACGCAGAACCAGCTGCCCGTCGGAGAGACGCTGCGCGATATGCCCGCCCTTGCGGTCCGCGCGGGTGCCGACCACGACCTCCATCAAGAACGGGATCTGTTCACGCGCCATGTGCGCGGCAATCCGATGATCGACGGTTGCGCCGAGGTTGTCGGAGTTGGAGATCATCGCGTAGCGGAACCCCTGATTCAGCAGTGCGTCCAGGCGCCCCGTGCCGTAGAGCGCCGCGTAGACGTCACCGTGCCCGGGCGGGCACCATTCGAGCCCAGGGGCCGGAGTCCAGCGCACCGGCATCATCGTCTTGGCGTCGAGCTTTGGGACCATGCTCTGCAGGAAGTCCGGCGCCAGATCCGGCGAGGTGATCTCCGGGTAGTCGGCGATCAGCGCGAGCGTCGCCCAGTGCGTCGACTCAGAGTTCATCAGCAACAGCGGCAGGCCGAGGCCGTAACGCTGGCGCAGCGAAAGCGTCTGGCCGATGATGATCTCCAGGAACGAGCGCTCGTCGCGCGCCTCGAGCAGAGACTTGGGCTGTAGCAGCCCCATGGAGGTCGCCAAGCCACCGTTGAGCTTGATCACCGCTACCCGCTCGAGGGCGGTCACGGGATCGACGTCCGGTAGATCCTCGAGCTTCGCCACATCCGGAGCCGGCTCGAGCTCTGACGACGCAATCATCGTCGCGACGCCTGCCTGCACGCGCGTCAACGCTGAAACAAACTGATCTATGGCCGCCTGGTTCTGATCAGCGGCCTTCATCTTCCTGATTGCTGCTGCAACAGCGTCGGTTGTCATCACACAATTTTCCCGTTTAGAGCGTCAGGGCGTTGTACGACTTAACCGCGCGCTAAACCTTGGCGCAACTCAGCTAGCCAGATGTCGGCGTTGCCGTCGCTCGGTGCGCGCCAATCGCCGCGCGGAGAGAGCGATCCACCCGACCCGACCTTGGGACCGTTCGGCGATGCCGAACGCTTGAACTGGCTGGTCTGGAAGAAGCGTTTGAGGAAGACGGTGAGCCAGTGCTCGATCTGCTCCATCGGATACTCGCTGCGACGGTCCACCGGGATCAGGTCCGGCCAGGGACCGCGGTTGCGGTCGCCCCACGCCTGTTGCGCGAGCCAGGCGACCTTGCTCGGGCGGTTGCCGAAGCGCAGCACGTGGTAGAGGAAGAAGTCCTGGAGCTCATACGGTCCGACCGTATCCTCGCTGCGCTGCTCAGCTTCGCCGGTCGCGCCGGCCGGGATCAGCTCCGGTGAGATTGCCGTGTCGAGCACGGTCGCGAGCACGGCGCCGGCCTGGGAACCGAACTGGTCGGTGTCGATCGCCCAGCGCAGCAGGAACTGGATCAGCGTCTTGGGCACCGAGGCGTTGACGTTGTAGTGCGACATCTGGTCGCCGACGCCGTAGGTGCTCCAGCCGAGCGCCAACTCGCTGAGGTCACCGGTGCCAAGCACGATCGCCCCGTGATGGTTGGCAAGGCGGAAGAGGTGGGAGGTGCGCTCGCCGGCCTGGACGTTCTCATACGTGGTGTCGTAGGCAGGTGAGCCGTCGGCGGCGGGATGCCCGATCGCTTCGAGCATCGCCTGCGCAGGGGCGCGGATGTCGAGCTCCGCGGCGCTTACGCCGAGCGCCGCCATCAGCTCGCGGGCGCTCTCAAGCGTGTGATCGCTGGTCCCGAAGCCGGGCATCGTGTAGGCCAGCAGGTTGGTGCGCGGCAGCCCGAGCCGATCAAAGGCCCGCGCCGCGACGATCAGCGCGTGCGTTGAGTCGAGCCCGCCCGAGACACCGATCACGACCTTCTTGATGCCGGTCGCCTCGAGCCGTGTCTGCAGCCCCGCAACCTGGATCCGGTAGACCTCCTCGCAGCGGGCATTGCGCATCGGCTGGTTGGAAGGCACGTACGGGAAGCGCTCGATGGAGCGGTCCAGCGGGACCGCTCCACTGCGAGGACGCAGCTCGAATTCGATCTTGCGCATCCGCTGCAGCTTGCGGCGGTGGTCGTGGATCGCGTCACCCCAGGAGCTGGTCTCGACGCGGTCCGAGACCAGGCGGTCGAGGTCGACGTCGGCGGTGATCAGGCCGTCAGTGTCGGGGTAGCGCTCGGACTCGGCCAGGCACTCACCGTTCTCGTAGATCAGCGCCTGTCCGTCCCAGGCAAGATCGGTGGTCGACTCGCCCGGGCCGGCGGCGGTGTAAAGGTAGGAGCTGAGCGTGCGCGCCGAGTGCGCCGCGCAGAGCGTATGGCGGTAGTCCGACTTGCCGACCAGGATGTTGCTGGCCGAGAGGTTCGCGAGCACGGTGGCGCCGGCGAGGGCGCCGTAGGTGCTGGGCGGGATCGCGCTCCAGACGTCCTCGCAGATCTCGATGTGGAGGCTGAAGTTGGGAACGTCGGTGGCGTTGAAGATGAGGTGGTTGCCGAACGGGACCTCGTGGTCGTTGATCGTGATCGTGTCCGAGATCAGGTCGCGGGCGGCGCGGAACTGGCGCTTCTCGTAGAACTCGCGGTACTCGGGCAGGTAGCTCTTCGGAACGGCGCCGAGGATCTGGCCACGGTGGATCACGACGGCGCAGTTGAAGAGGCCTTGTTCGGCGCGCAGCGGCGCGCCGACAACCAGCACCGGCTGCAGCGGCTCACTTGCCTTGCGCACGCTCTCAATCGCGGCGTAGGTCGACTCGATCAGAGCGTCCTGGCGGAAGAGGTCCTCGCTTGTGTAAGCCGCGAGACCGAGTTCCGGGAAGACCACCAGGGCGACGTCATTTTGGGACGCCTGCGCCGCCAGATCGATCGTGTGGTTCGCGTTCTCCGCGGGGTCGGCGATCTTCACGCGCGGCACCGCCGCGGCCACACGCACGTAGCCGTGGCGGTAGATCGAGTCGAACGGATGCGTCTTCACACTCATCTTTGTGAGTATCGCGCCGGAGCCGTTTCGTGCCGAATGTCGGGAAGAACGGTGCAATGCGGATATCCCGCAACTCCCGGGTGCTCGGGTCAGCTAGCGTCCTTATTGCAGAGCCCAGCTACGCACCCGATAGGAGAGAAACCATGATTCTGATCGCATACGACGGCTCCGAAGACGCGAAAGCGGCGATCGAGCAGGCAGGCAAACTCTTCAACGGCCAGAGCGCGACGGTGGTCACCGTCTGGCAGCGCTTCATCGACACGATGGCGAGGGTCGGTGGCGGCATCGGCGTGATCGTCGACTACGACGACATCGACTCCTCGTCGGAGCAGGCAGCGGTTGAGCGCGCCAATGAGGGCGCCGCACTGGCGGCGGGCGCCGGTCTCAAGGCCGACGGGCGCGCCGTGGTGCTCGATTCGACGATCGCCGAGGCGATCCTCCGCGTGTCGAACGAGGTCGACGCCGCTGTCGTCGTGCTCGGATCGCGCGGCTACACCGGGGTCAAGTCCGTGGTGCTCGGCAGCGTCTCGAACCACGTGCTGCACAACGCCGACCGCCCGGTTTTGGTGGTTCCGTCGGCGGCGGTGGCTGCCGAGCGGGCGAAGGAGCTTGCTAGCAGTAAGTAGCGGTTGGCGGGCGCGGTTGGTGGGCGCGGTTGGTGGGCGCGGTTGGCGGGCGCGGTTGGCGGGCGCGGTTGGCGCGGTTGGCGCGCTTGGCGTGGGGCCCGCAGGCCCGCGTCGAATCGACCGTCGAATTGACACAGAGTTGGCACGAACGCGCGTTGTTTAGACACGCGGGTCGATGCGACGATCGGGTTCATGGCCTCTGTGAGACCGAACCCGACCGACTCTCCAGAGCGGAACCCAGACCACTCTGGGGGACTTGGTCGTCGTACGGACGACAAAACCCCCCAGAGCCGGGTAGGGCGGCGAGATCTCATGATGACTCAGGCGCTAAGGGCGAACCACGGTGTGATCTCGATGGACCAGCTTTACCGACTCGGATTCAGCCGGACCGAGATTGCTGGACAGATGGCACACGGGGACTTGAGGCGTCTACACCGAGGCGTCTACGGCGACGGTCGCAGCCCGCTCGCAGACGACGCCCACCTCAAGGCCGCCTTGCTGGTGGTCGGCGAAGGCGCCTGGCTCGCCGGGAAAACAGCTGCGTCGATGTGGGGACTGCGCACCCTCAACCTGGCGCGGATCGAGGTCGGGGTTGTTGCGACTTCAACGCCGCGGCACCGGGGACTTAAGGTCGTCCGCGCCTCGCGTGCGCCCCATCGCTCCGAGATCCGCAGCCGCCGTGGCTTCAAGGTCAGTTCCGTAGCCAGGCTCCTGGTAGAGATCGCGTCGCGCGCGGAGCCTGAGGAGCTCGATCGGCTGATCGAGACGGCCGTGCGAATCGGAGTCCTCGATCTCGCGGATCTCGAACGCGCTCTGAAGCGTCACGAACGGCGACCTGGGACCGGGAAGCTCAAGGACGCCCTCGTCGCTTATCTCCCAACCCCGAAGCGCAAATCGGGCTTCGAGCGCGCGTTTGATCGCTGGCTGCTCACGCGCCCCGAGATTCCAGAACCACAGCGGAACGTGAGGCTCTCCGGCAGGTGGGAGCTCGATTGCTACTGGCCGGAGTACGGGCTGGTGCTTGAGCTCGACGGGCGGTCGTACCACATCACTGCCCAGGACTTCGAGCGAGACCGCGTCAAGGACGCGTGGCTCCAGCGCGAGGGCTTGCGGATCTTGCGGGTCACCGGCGAACGCTGGAACCAAGACCGCGCCGGTGTTCACAGTGACCTGATGGCGTTCCTGGCGCTGGGTGGATACGTGACCCCCGCGGACTTAGCCGGCCGTAGCGCCGCCTAGTTTTAGTAGTCTGCCGCTCGTTTGGTGGCAACCCGGAGGGCTGACGTGACCGGCGGCGGTGGATTCTCGAGCAGACGGCTGACCCGCGTCCGGGATCTGCTCGAGCGTCACGTCGACTCGGGCTACGTTCCCGGCGTCGTGGGCGTCATCGCCCGCCATGGCGAGGTCCACATCACCGCGGTGGGCACACTCGCCTTCGACGGCCCGGATGCCAGCACCCCGATGGCTGCCGACACGATCTGGCGCACCGGGTCGATGACCAAGCCGCTGGTCGCCGCCTGTGCCATGACCCTCGTGGAGGACGGCACCCTGCGCCTGGATGATCCGGTAGACGCCCTGCTCCCGGAGCTGGCGGACATGACCGTGCTCACCGATCCGAGCGGGCCGCTGGAGAACACCGTGCCGGCAAAACGCCCGATCACGCTGCGCGACCTGCTCACCTACCGGCTCGGGACCGGCATGGTCTTCGGCGATCCAGGGACGGTCCCGATCGTCGACGCGCTCGCTCCGCTCGGCGCGCTCGTGTACCCGGAGGAACCGAGTGACGCCGTGCCCGGCGCCAGGCCGGCGGCGATGCCCGCTCCCCCACCCGGCGCTGAGTCGGCACCGGATGAGTGGCTCCGCCGGCTCGGCGCGCTGCCGCTCGTGCACCAGCCGGGCGAGCTCTGGATGTATGAGACCGCCGCGCACCTGACCGTCATCCTCGTCGCCAGGGCAACCGGCATGCCCTTCTCCGACGCCCTGCGCGAGCGGATCTGCGCGCCGTTGGGGATGGCCGACACCGGTTTCAGCGTCGAGGCCTCGGACCTGAACCGCGTGGCGACCGCCTATAGGCACGG
>Ga0302314_10006008_pt1 | contig 22059 bp, 15 predicted proteins | sample III_Palsa_N2_3_FD_200533 | JGI IMG/M metagenome (GOLD analysis project Ga0302314, IMG submission 200533) | Peat permafrost microbial communities from Stordalen Mire near Abisko, Sweden - III_Palsa_N2_3 | ecosystem: Environmental > Terrestrial > Soil > Palsa > Peat permafrost | place: Sweden...
GCCGGCGTGGTTGACCGCTTTCGCGACGCTGGTCTGCGCATCTTTGGCCCGCGTGCTATCGCCGCGCAGCTGGAAGGCTCCAAGGCGTTTGCCAAGGACTTTCTGCTCCGCCACAACATTCCCACCTCGCGCTACGCCGTATTTACCGATCTCAACCCAGCACTGGCCTATGTGCGCCAGCATGGCGCGCCGATCGTGATCAAGGCCGATGGCTTGGCCGCCGGCAAGGGCGTGGTGGTGGCATTGACGCTGGCGGACGCCGAACTGGCCCTGCATGACATGCTCGGTGCGCACAGCTTCGGCGACGCCTCGGCGCGGGTCGTGATCGAGGAGTTTCTCGACGGCGAGGAAGCCAGCTATATCGTGATGAGCGACGGCAGCCACGCGCTGCCGATGGCCAGCAGCCAGGATCACAAACGCCGCGATGACAACGATCTCGGCCCAAACACCGGCGGTATGGGCGCGTATTCGCCAGCGCCCGTGGTCACACCGGAAATCGAACAGCGCATTCTGCGGGAAGTCATCGAGCCGACGCTGCACGGCATGGCCAGCGAGGGCGCGCCCTTCATTGGTTTCCTGTATGCGGGCCTGATGATCGACAAGAGTGGCGCGCCGAAAGTGATCGAGTTCAACGTGCGCTTCGGCGATCCGGAAACGCAGCCGATCATGCTGCGCCTGAAATCCGATCTGGTCGAGCTGATCGACGCCGCACTGGACGGCCGCCTGGAAACCATCAAGGCACGCTGGGATATTCGCCCCGCGATTGGCGTCGTGATGGCAGCCGGTGGCTATCCCGGTCAAGTTCGCAGCGGCGCCTTGATCGAGGGTCTCGACGCACCGACCCAGGCTGACGTCAAAGTCTTCCATGCTGGCACCAAGTCGAATGCCGAAGGGCGTGCCGTAACGGCCGGCGGCCGCGTGCTGACGGTGTGCGCGCTGGGCAGCGACATTGCTGCTGCCCGCGAACGGGCGTATACCGCAGTCGACGAAATTCACTATGATGGCGCCTTTTACCGCCGCGATATTGCCTATCGCGCTCTGCGGCGCCTTTGATGGTTTCTTCGCAGTGAATGCGACATGGTTTGAGCGTTGTGGATTACTGAAACTGTGATGCAAGTGGCTGGTGCAGGCAGCTGCATACGCTAGCGAATGGATGCAATGCCAGCCGGCCCTATTTTCATATGGCCGTCTTTTTAGGCTATGCTCGGAGCTTCCCCCGCGAAAAACCGATGGCGCACGGCGTCTGACGCTCTTATTCGCGCTCGTTTTCACGTTGATGAGGTTTTCCCATGCGCAAGATGGTTTTGTCGCTTATTCCCTTTGCTGTACTGGCTTTGGCCGGCTGCAATTCGTCTTCGTCTTCGTCCGACAGCGCACCCGCCTCGGCGAGTACGGCCGGCGCTGCCAAGGTTGCGAATGAGGTGAGCGGTACGGTTACGCTGCACTCGCAGGCTCAGGCACTGTCGCCGAAGGCATCGCTCAGCATCAAGTTGGTCGACGTCTCTTCTACCGCCGACGCCAGCGCACCGCCGCTGGCTCTCAAGTTGATCACGCCGGCTACCCAGTTCCCGCAGCCGTTTGCGATGAGCTTCGATCCCGCGAAAGTGAAGCAAAATGATATTTACGTCGTGCAGGCGGAGCTGAGCGACGGTGACCGTCACTACACGATGAAGATCCAGGCGCTAGTGCTCACCAATGGCAACAAGAGCGACGGTATTGCCATTGAACTGTCGGCAGAGCAGACGGCAGGTGAAAAGGCTCTGGCCGCGTTCACTGACGTGCAGAAGCAGCTCGGTGCGATGAAGGTCAAGAGCGGTACCAAGCTGGACAAGGACGTTTCGCGCAGCTGGCAGGTATTTCGCCAGGACAATGAGTTGAAGTTCATCCGTGAACTGGTCGATTACGGCGCCAAGGGCTTCACCAGCACCGACTACGCCTACAAGAACGGCAAGCCGTGGGTCGTCGTGCAGCAGACCAAGCCAAACCAGGGTGCCAAGCCCACTGCGATCGACCGCGCCGGTTGGGACGACAACGGCAGCCTGGTGCTGAAGCAGCACGAGGTTAACGGCAACGTGCAGGTGCTGGACGATTCGGCTGCCGCCGGTCTGCAGAAGCAGGGCCTGGATGTGTTGAATCTGGCAACCGGGGGCAAGGACAAGTAAGTCGCTGCAAGCCAATGCCAAGAGGCTGAATCAATCAGCCATCTGGACGTCCATTTTCATGGGCATCCGAAAATAAAAAAGCCGCCCGAGTCAAGGGCGGCTTTTTTTATTGGGTCCTCAGACCAGCGGTCAGCTGATCAGAAGCGGTATCTCAGCCCGAGGTTGAAACCGTTGTAACGCTGGCTGCTGTCGCTGAAATGCGCGTTGTACGACATTGTGCCGCTGAGCTGAGGGGTGAACTGCGCCGTCAGGCCCAAGTCGGCGCTACCCCAGGTCTTGTCGGGGATATAGCCGGCGATTGTAAATTGGCCGTTCAACGAGTTGAGACCGGTCGTGATATCGCGCGCATCAGCCTTGCTGTCGCGGTTGAAGGCCAGCTCGGCGTAGGGAACGAAGGTGGTGTTGGCTGTTTGCCACTGACCCTGCAAGCGCCAGCCGAGGGTGCTGATCAGCGCCTTGCGGTGCTGGCTGCCAAACCACATCGCCGTGCTGTCGTCGCCGCTTTCGTGATAGCCGTCGACGCGGATGCTCTGATATTCGATGTTGGCAAACGGTCCGTTTTTCAGCGTGCCCTGGCCGAACCACCAGCCGCCGGTGAGGCCTGCGCCGGCATGCGAACCATTGGGATTGCCGGTTTCGGTGCGGTCGAGCGGTCCCAGCTGGATGATGCGATTCACGTCAGTGAAATTGGAATGGCCAGCCTCACCGTAAGCTCCCACATAGCCACCGCCCACGTGATAGGTGGCGTAGGCCAGCGCGGAGGTATCGTTGAGATCATAGCCACCACCGCCGTTGAAGTTCGCGGTGTTGCGCCCCAGGCCCAGGGCCACGCCCATCGACAGATTGTCATTGCTGCGCAGATCGGCACCGATGGTCAGGTTCGTGTTGTCGCTGGTCGTGCGTGGCGAATTGTAGGTACCGTCAAAACGCTGCAGCCCGAAATTGACCGTCGCGAACACGCGGCTGTCGGCGCCGGTATCGTCGGACTGCATCTGTGTACGCACGGCCTTGGTCTGGGCGGTGCTCACCGCCAACGGTGCTTCGCCCAGCAGGGAGATCTGACCCGGCGCATGCAGTTCGGACAGCACGTACTGGCTGAAAATTTCATGGGCAGCCGTGGTGGGATGTACGCCGTCGGCGAACAGGTAGTCCTGAGCAGCATTCGGCGTTACCAGCGTGCTGCTATTGCAATCGTGCGAACTTGACGTGGTGCAAGCCGGTACGGTGGTGTTCACGAAGCCAAAGGCAGCCGGATTGGCCAGTACTTCGTTGAATAATGCGTACGTGTTGACCGAAAGAATATTGGCACCGGTGGCGGCCAGACCAGCATTGAGCGTCTGGTTATACGACGTCGATACATTGCTGAGGAAAGTCTGGATGCCCGGCACGAGCGCCGCATCGGATGCTGCGGACGGCGTCTTGCCGATGTCCGGCAGATTGAATACCACCACGTAATTCGCACCCGCCTGCTTCAACTGGGTGATCAGCGACAGCTCCTGCGTGGCAGCGGCGTTGATGTTGGTCGTTGCCTGTGCGGCTGTTTCGCCAGCGCCAGGAAAGATGGTGCCGATACCGTATTGGGTCGCGTGATAGAAAATATCGTTCGCACCACCCCACACCATGTACAGGCTGCGTGGATCGGCTTTGGTGCCGTTCGCCAAATAGCCATTGACCTGCTGGGTCAGCGTGGGAATCGATGGATCGGGGCCATCGTCATCCGTCACTACGCCGGCGCCGCCGAAAGCGTAGTCGCTCCCGCCTACGCGCGAAGGCTGCAGGTTGAAACCGTAGCCAGCAGCGATGTACTGAACCGCCACATCGCCCGGGTTGGTGGTGAACTTGGAGTAGCTGTTGAGCGAAGTGGAAAAAAACTGGCCGGCGTCACTCAGGCTGTCGCCGAAAACTACGATGTTGTCGAATGGCGGATTGTCGGCCGCCTGTGCATTGACGGCAAACAGCATGGCGGCGGTGATCGCCGTGACCAGATAGCGGGTGCGAAGCATGGTGTGACTCCCCTTCAGTACCAGGGCCCGGATGAGGGCCGTAACGAGGGCGTCACACTATCGGAAACGGTATCCATACGCATGCGCAGGTGCAGCATAAAAAACCTGCGTTCCGCTAGTTTTTGCGGGCCTTGGCAAACGCATCGGCAAAGGCACCGCTGGCTGGTGCAGCGGCCTGTTTTGGCGCTGTGCTGCCACCACGTGATGCCGGCCGAGCGTCGCCGTTTTTCGTGTCACGCGGAGTACGTGCATCGCTGCCCGCGACGGGGCGGCTGCGACTCTGGCCGGGTTCGTCGTCCAGCCGCATCGAGAGGCCGATGCGCTGACGTGGCAGGTCCACTTCCATCACCTTGACCTTGACGATGTCACCGGCCTTGACCGCATCGCGTGGATCCTTGACGAAGGTATGCGACAGCGCCGACACGTGGACGAGCCCGTCCTGATGCACGCCGATGTCGACGAATGCGCCGAAGGCGGCAACATTGGTGACACGGCCTTCGAGAATCATGCCGGGCTTGAGGTCCTTCACGTCTTCGACGCCCTCGGCAAAACTCGGTGCGACGAATTCGGGACGTGGATCGCGGCCGGGTTTTTCCAGCTCTTTCAGGATGTCGCGCACGGTCGGCAGGCCGAAGCGTTCATCGGTGAACTGCTCGGGCGCCAGGCCCCGCAGGAACGCACTGTCGCCCAGCACGCTTTTCACCTCACGGCCGCATTGGGCGATGATCCGCTCAACCACGGGATACGCCTCAGGATGCACTGCGCTGGCATCCAGCGGATTGTCGCCGTGCGATACGCGCAGGAATCCGGCGCATTGCTCGAACGCCTTGTCGCCCAGTCGTGGCACTTTCAGCAGCGCCTTGCGGTTGGCGAACGGGCCGTTGGCATCGCGATGTTTCACCACGTTCTCGGCGACGGCGGCGGACAGGCCGGCTACGCGTGACAGCAGCACGGCGGATGCGGTGTTCACATCCACGCCGACGGCATTGACGCAATCCTCGACGCGGGCTTCCAGCGCACGCGCCAGCTTGATCTGGTTGACGTCATGCTGGTACTGACCTACGCCGATCGCCTTCGGCTCGATCTTCACCAGTTCGGCCAGCGGATCCTGCAGGCGGCGCGCGATCGACACGGCGCCGCGCAGGCTCACGTCGAGTTCGGGAAATTCCTTCGCCGCCAGCTCAGAGGCGGAGTACACCGATGCGCCCGCTTCGCTCACCACGATTTTCGACATTTTCAGATCGGCGTGCTTTTTCATCAGCTCGCCGGCCAGTTTGTCGGTTTCGCGCGAGGCGGTGCCATTGCCGATCGCGATCAGGTCGACGCCGTGCTGTTTGCCCAATTTCGCCAGCTGCGCAATGGATTCATTCCACTGCTTGCGTGGCTCATGCGGATAAATCACGTCAGTAGCCAGCAGCTTGCCGGTGGCATCGACCACGGCGACTTTCACACCGGTGCGGATGCCGGGGTCCAGGCCCATCACTGTGCGGGCGCCGGCCGGCGCGGCCAGCATCAGGTCTTTGAGGTTGTCGCCGAACACGCGGATTGCCTCGTCCTCGGCGCCTTCGCGTACGCGGCCGAACAGGTCCAGTGTGAGATGCAGATGAAGCTTTACGCGCCAGGTCAGCCGCACCGTTTCACGCAGCCATGCATCGGCGGCGCGGTTGCGATGCTGGATATCAGCGCGCGCCGCCACGCGGCCTTCGCCTTCGGCGTGGCCTTGCTCGCTGTCGACGGTAGGGCTGAGTTCCAGCTCGATCACGCCCTCGTTGCGCGCGCGCATCAGTGCCAGCAGGCGGTGCGAGGGAATCTTGCCGATCGGTTCGATGTGGTCGAAGTAGTCGCGGAATTTCGCGCCTTCGTTTTCCTTGCCCGCGACGACCTTGGCGCGGATCTGGCCTTTGGCCCACATCCAGTCGCGCAGTTCGCCGACCAGGTAGGCATCTTCGGCGATCGATTCCATCAGGATCGCACGGGCGCCATCGAGCGCTGCGCGCACGTCGGCGATGCCTTTTTCTGCATCGACGAAGGCTTCGGCAAAGGCTTCTGGCGTTTGTGTCGGATCATCGCGCAGGCCGGTCGCCAGCGGTTCGAGGCCGGCTTCGCGCGCGATCTGCGCCTTGGTGCGGCGCTTGGGCTTGTACGGCAGGTAGAGATCTTCCAGTCGCGCCTTGGTATCGGCAGCGAGCAGATCATTTTTCAGCGCATCGCTGAGCTTGCCCTGTTCCTCGACGCTGGCCAGGATTGCCGCGCGACGTTCTTCCAGCTCGCGCAGATAGCGCAGGCGCTCTTCCAGCAAACGTAGCTGGGTGTCATCGAGCCCGCCGGTCACTTCCTTGCGGTAGCGCGCGATAAACGGCACGGTCGCGCCGCCGTCGAGAAGATCCACGGCCGCACGCACCTGGTCGGGCTTGGCGGCAATATCCTGGGCAATGCGATGTTCGATGCTGAGCATGGGGCTGGGGTGTTCTCTGAAAAATCCGGCGATGCCAGAGGGGACTGCGAATGATAGCAAGCCGCTCCATGGCGGTGATTGGGCGTGTCATCAATGACCAAGCGGCCCGCGCCGGGAACTGTTTGCGCGCAGGCCAAGGAAGAGCGAAGAAGTGTACGTCCGTACACGACTGAGCGATGACGCAGGCCTGTGGGCAAACAGACCCGGCCCGTAGGGTTGCTTCGCTGTGGCCGCCATGCGGCAGCGCGCGGCTTGGCCTGACCGCCAGTCAGGCGCTGCGCCACGCACCACCACCTGACGGCCACAGCGAAACAACGCGAGCCACTTGGTCATTGATGACACGCCCTAGTTGCCGAGAAAGTGCGTCGGCAATAAATGAAAGCGGCGCCGAAGCAGAACTCCGGCGCCGTTGTTCGATAGAGAACAATCAGGCTGTAAACGAATTATTACTGCTACCTGGTGTTGCCTGGGTTGGCTTGAACTCGCTAGCGCGTCCGTTGAGCACCAGCGTGCCGACGACCATGTCGTGCAGGCCCTGCTTGCGCTGTGTCCACGTCACCATCAGAAAACCGATACACAAGATAAAAGCGCTGAGATATTTGGCGGGGTAGCGACCAAGCGCGCGTGGAAGACTGATGCGCGCGCCCTGCATGTCGGTAACGCGAATGCCCAGCGCCAGCTTGCCTATGGTTGCCTGCCATGCCGAGCTTTCGCAGAACGCAAAATACAACCAGGTCATCACGGTGATGATAAGCACGGCTGGCAGCATCGTGTCGTAGTACTGGCTGAACGCCGTCAGCATCAGATGAGGGTCATCCGGCGCGGAAAGCTGCGCCTGTTTCATGGCAGCTTCCGCTGCGTCGCCACCCATGATTTTTTGAATCAGCAGGCTGGGGATGTAAAGAATGATGGCGTCGAGTATGTAGGCGGCAACACGCTTCCAGAAACCGGCATAGTCTTCCAGTGTGGCGGTCGTGGTTTGCGGGAGCGCGCCAGGTGCGCTTGATGCCGTAAACGCGGGTGGTGGGGTGCTGCGCACTTCTTCCGGAAACAATACGGACAGCGGTTGCCAGTCGGCGAGCCCTTCGTACCAACCGAGGTCGTCCCTGCTCACCTGGCCGCTGCGCAGCCATTGGCGGATATCTCCATCGGTATAGGGGCCATGTCGCTCGCCATCGCGTCCGATCCACACTTCCATCGCTGTACCTCCTGATGATCAATGCCGCATGATGCCACGCATGCACGGCGGCCGAGCATGACGAGACGCTCAGGCCGCGGCACGTCGCTTCAGATGCACCAGTAGCAGCGAAATGGCCGCCGGTGTGACGCCGCTCACGCGCGCAGCCTGACCCACGGTGGCCGGCAGCGTGCGCTTGAGTTTCAACAGCACTTCGGCAGAGAGGCCACGGACCTTGTCGTAGTCGAAGCTGGCAGGGATCGCGGTGTGCTCGTTGCGGTGCTGGCGCTCGATCTCCTCACGCTGGCGCTGCAGGTAGCCGGCGTACTTCACCTGTACCTCGACCTGTGCCGCAACATCATCGCGTTCGACGGCGGGGCCGAGCTCGTTGACCGTAGCGAGCTTGGCGTAATCCAGCTCCGGCCGGCGCAGCAAATCCAGCGCGTTGGTTTCGCGACTGACAGCGATGCCAAGCTGTCGCTCGATCGCTGCGCCCAGCGCATTCGCTGGCGTGGCCCACAGTCCCTGCAGGCGCCGTATTTCGGCATCGACGGCATCGCGCTTGGTGCGCAGCGCATCGAAGCGCGCCTGCGGCACAACGCCGAGCGCATGGCCGGTTTCGGTGAGCCGCAGGTCGGCGTTGTCCTCGCGCAGATGCAGCCGATATTCGGCGCGCGAGGTGAACATGCGGTAGGGCTCGATGGTGCCGTTGCTGGTGAGGTCGTCGATCAGCACGCCGATATAGGCCTCGTCGCGGCGCGGATACCACGGCGCCTTGTCCTGTATGGCGCGCGCAGCATTGAGCCCGGCGATCAGGCCCTGCGCGGCGGCTTCCTCATAGCCGGTGGTGCCGTTGATCTGGCCGGCGAAATACAGACCGCCGATGGCCTTGGTTTCCAGCCACGGGTTGAGCCCGCGCGGGTCGAAGTAGTCGTATTCGATCGCGTAGCCGGGTCGCGTGATGTGCGCGCGTTCGAAACCCTTGATCGACTGCACCAGCGCCAGCTGCACGTCGTACGGCAGCGAGGTGGAGATGCCATTCGGATAGATCTCGAACGTGTCCAGCCCTTCCGGCTCGATAAAGATCTGGTGCGAGGATTTCTCGGCGAAGCGGACCACCTTGTCCTCGATCGACGGGCAGTAGCGCGGGCCGACGCCTTCGATCTGTCCGGTGTACAGCGGCGAACGGTCCAGCGCGCCGCGGATCAACTCATGCGTGCGCTCGGAAGTGTGGGTGATCCAGCAGCTGATCTGGCGCGGATGCTCGTCGCGCGTGCCGAGGTAGGAAAACATCGGCGTTGGATTGTCGCCGGGCTGCTCTTCCAGTTCGCTGAAATCGATGCTGCGCAAATCGATGCGTGGCGGCGTACCGGTTTTCAGGCGATCGGCGGCGACCGGCAGTTCGCGCAGTTTTTGCGCCAGGGCGCTGGCTGGCGGATCGCCGGCACGGCCGCCAGCGTACTGTGCGGGACCGATATGAATCTTGCCGGCGAGAAAGGTGCCAGCCGTCAGCACCACGCTCTTCGCACCGAACGACAGGCCCATCTGCGTGACAACCCCGGTAACGCGGCCGTTCTCGATGATCAGGTCGTCCACCGCCTGCTGGAACAGTTCGAGGTTCGGTTGAGTCTCCACGATGCGGCGGATCGCGGCCTTGTACAGCGAGCGGTCGGCCTGGCAGCGGGTAGCGCGTACGGCCGGACCCTTTGATGCGTTCAGTGTGCGCCACTGGATGCCGGCGCGATCGGCTGCATGTGCCATTGCGCCACCGAGCGCGTCGATCTCTTTGACCAGATGTCCCTTGCCGATGCCGCCGATGGCCGGGTTGCAGCTCATTTGGCCGATGGTTTCGATGTTGTGACTCAGCAATAGCGTGCGCGCGCCGGTACGCGCAGAAGCCAGCGCCGCCTCAGTACCGGCGTGTCCGCCGCCGATCACGATCACGTCGTAGTGGATGGGATGACGCATCAGACTGCCCCGAGGATGCACAAGGTGACCAAACAAGCTCCATTTTAGCGCCATCCGGCCGATGGCAGCTCGATCATGCTTGATGGCATGGTTTCTGCTTACAACTAATCAGCACTTTCACGGGCAGACGCTGCGCGATTCGCGCGCCGAGATCGAACGGACAGGGGTTCGATTGTGTACCGGGAAAGGAAGCAAGACGGCACCCTTCGGGGTGCCGTCGCCTTTTGTGGGGCCTCAAAGACAAAGCCCCGCCGTTTGTGCGGCGGGGCTTTGTCTTTGAATAAATCTGGCGCCAGGCGGTCTCAGGAACAGGGGGAATCCAGGAAGACCGTATTGCCAGGCGCCAGAAAGCGGAAACTTGGTTCCAGGTAGGCAATAACTTGCGCCACTTGGAGACTTGATTTTTGACTTTATCGCGTGAACCCGAAGTGACTGTAACGGGAGTTTGTGTCGGCTCGGGGCAGCAGCTGACGCGCTGCGTCAGCCATGTGATAGGTCTCTCGCGATAAGTGTGACGTCAATCACGTATTGGCATGAGTGTTGCATCATTGAAATGACCAAATGAGGAGACTCACCATGGACATGAATTTCGAGCCGTTGTATCCGCATCACGATTTGCTGATCGAGCTCGGCCGGGTTGAAATGGCCATAGACAGCCTGGGTGAGCGCGATGACAGCGAGCGCGGATCGCTGCAGCCGCGCCTTGAGTCACGTATGAGTGCCCTGCTTGAAGCACTGCGTGACCTTGCTGTTTGATTGATGCACCGTGCGCAAGGCAAACGCGCCAAGCGCACTGATGGTGATGCCGGCCTCGCACCTTGCGAGGCCATATCGACAACCGGCTGGTTCAGTGCTTGAAGATGCTATCGACGATTTCCGTCAGATTGCGCGATAGATTTTCCTGACGCGCCAATGCCGCAATCACCGCATGGGCGGCTTCACGTCGGCGTGGCTCAAGACGCTGCCAACCATTGAACGCGGTGGCGATTCGCGCGGCGAGCTGTGGGTTCAATGCATCAAGCTGGATAAGCCGGTCGGCCAGCAACTGATAGCCCGCACCATCGGTACGATGAAATCCGCTGGGGTTGCCACGCACAAACGTACCCAGCAGTGCATGGACGCGATTCGGATTCTTCAGCGTAAATGCGGGGTCGCGCTCTAGCGCCCGCACCCGGTCCAGCGCGTCGGTTGCCGTGGACTGCGCCTGGATGGCAAACCACTTGTCCATCGCCAATGCGTTGTCGGCATAGCGTCGGCGATAGTGCTGCAGCGCTGGCGCAGCCTGTGCTGGCTGATCACGAAGTAACACGGCGAGTGCGGCAAGTCGGTCTGTCATCGCCGGCGCGCTGTTGTACTGGTTCTGAGCCAGCAGGTAGGCGCTGGCACCATCGACTAACTCCAGCAGTTCCAACACGCGGCGCTTGAGCCGTCGTCTCGCCTGGCTGATCGGGTCGAGCTGTGCACTGGCATGTCTTGCCAGATCGCGGTAACGCTGCTCCAGAACTTTTGCGCCGATCCGCTCGGCTAGCTGTTGTTGCAGGCTCAGGCGCAGCTCGTGGATGCGCTGCGGATCGACCACGCTCTCGCGTTCGGCCAGTTCGACTTCGCCCGGCGGTGTCAGCAGGTCGGCGAGCAGTGCATCGTCGATACCGTCATTGGCAAACAGTGTCGCGAGCGTATCGCACCACGTCTGCACGGCATCGCTGGTGTTGCCGTCGCGCAGGTTTTCATAGGCGCGGGCGGCAAGCTGTTGCCCCGCTTCCCAGCGATTGAAGCCGTCGACATCGTGGCCCAGTAGCAGCGCCAGTTGGGTGGGCGTGTAGTCGCATTCCAGAATCACCGGTGCGGAAAATCCGCGCAGCAGCGAAGGTACTGGTGTTGCGTCGACGTTCTTGAACACGAAAGTCTGTTCGGATTGCGCCAAAACAACCACGCTTTCAGTCCCTGTCGACTCGCCGGTGATCTCGGACGTCTGGCCTTCCAGATGTAGCGGCAGCATTTCGCCGCTGTCAGCAAACAGCGCCAGTTTCACCGGAATCGGCAGCGATTCGTGTGGCTTCAAATCACCGTCGTTGGATGCATGCTGGGAAAGCGTGAGTGCGTAGGTTCGCTGCACAGCATCGTAATTGCCGCGCGCCTTGAGTCGCGGCGTGCCGGCCTTGGCATACCAAGCCAGGTTTGCCATCAGGTCGATACCGTTGGCATCACCGAGCGCCGAAAGGAAATCCTCCAGCGTGGCTGCTTTGCCGTCGTTACGCGTGAAGTAAAGATCCATGCCCCGCCGAAAGCCATCCTTGCCCAGTCGCGAAGAGAGCATGCGCACCAACTCGGAGCCTTTTTCGTAAACGGTCGCGGTGTAGAAGTTGTTGATTTCGTTGTACTGCGACGGACGCACCGGATGCGCCAACGGGCCGGCGTCCTCGGGGAATTGGGCGCGACGTAGCAGCGCGACGTCTTCGATGCGCTTTAGCGGCGCGGAATTCATGTCGGCCGAAAAACTCTGTTCGCGAAATACCGTCAGACCTTCCTTCAGTGACAGCTGAAACCAGTCGCGGCAGGTCACCCGGTTGCCGCTCCAGTTGTGGAAATACTCATGCGCGACCACCGCCTCGACGTGCCGGTACTCATCGTCGGTCGAGCTGTCCGGGTCGGCGAGCAGGTACTTCGCGTTGAAGATATTGAGGCCCTTGTTCTCCATCGCCCCCATGTTGAAATCGTGGGTGGCGACGATGTGGAACACGGCCAGATCATAGTTGCGGCCGTAGGTCTGCTCGTCCCAGCGCATCGCGCGCTCGAGCGAATCCATGGCGTAATCGCATTGATGAATCGCGTCGGATTCGGCCCAGATATTCAGCGTCACCGCGCGCTGGTCAGCAGTCACGTAATCGCGCGAAATCTTTTCCAGCTTGCCGGCGACCAGGGCGAACAGATAACTCGGCTTGCGATACGGATCGACGAAGCGCGCCCAATGCCGGCCATTGTCCAGCTCGCCGGTGCCATCGGCATTGCCCCCGGCGAGCAGTACCGGGAAGCGCACCTTGTCCGCACGCAGGGTAACTGTGTAAAGCGACTGCACGTCCGGGCGATCGGGGAAAAACGTAATGTGGCGAAAGCCTTCGGCTTCGCATTGAGTGAGCAGAAAACCACTCTCGTGCTTGCCGGAAAAAAACAGGCCCTCCATCGTGGTATTCGCTGCCGGTCGCAGGCGCACGCGGGTCTCCAGCACGCTGCCATCCTTGGCGCCGTAGACCTCGAGCACGCCATCGGCGTAAAGGTAGTCGGATTCGGGCAGTGGTTTGCCATCCAGTGCGATCGACAGCAGTTCGAGGTTTTCGCCATCCAGCCGCAGCGTCGAGGATGGCGCGGCATCGCTGCGCAACAGCAGGCGCGAGCACAGTTCGGTGGTGTCGATGCCGAGGTCGAAATCGAGTTCAACCGTTTCGACCTGCCAGGCGGGTACTCGATAGTCGCTGAGACGAATCAGCGCAGACTTTTTCTCGGGGGTCGTATTCATGTAAATAGCAGGGCGCGGGGAGTACGCAGGTTACCATGCAGTCTATTGACGGCCGAAAATTCCGGAAAACCCCATGACACGATATACCGCCGAAAAAGCCCTGCTGGGCGACCAACCAATCATCGTGCTGACCGATCACGACGATCAGAGAAAACTGCGCGTGGCTTGTCATGGCGCGGCGCTGCTCAGCTTCCAGGTGCCGCTCAACGGCGAGTTGCATGACATCGCCGATGGCTATCGCGATGCGAATGAGGTGGCCACCCGGCCAGGCTCGCGCTTTGCGATCATGGTGCCGTTCGCCGGCCGTATTGGCGATGCGCGCTACACCTTCGATGGGCAGGCAGAAGATCTGCAGCCGGGCGTCATCGGAGCCGATCGCGCGAGTCGCCACGGTTTCGTGCGCAATACCGATTTCGAGATTGCAGAGCTGACGGCCGACGCCGCGGGGGCACGCGTCACTCTGTCGACATCAGCGATCCGCCCGCAGCCGGGTTATCCGCATTCGATTGATCTGGCGGTGACGTTTACGCTGGACGCCGGCGGCATCGCGCTCGACGTCAGCATGCACAATGTTGGCGACACTGAGGCGCCGTGCTTCTTTGGCTGGCACCCCTATTTCCGTGTAGGCAACAGTGCGCTTGCGGGCAGCGCCGCTGATGGCTGGCAGCTGCAGATTCCGGGTGAGACGTTGATTCGCACCGACGCCGATCTCATCGCGCTGCCGGGTGCCGAGGCTTACGTGCCTCTGGACGACGCACCGGCCTTCGATTTCCGCGAAGCGCGACTGATCGGTAGCACGATCCTCGATCACGAGTACACCGATCTGCAGGTCGAGGCCGATGGCTATATCCGCACGCGCCTGCGTGACCCGGTCAGCGGGCTGGCGATTGCGGTCTGGCAGGAGCGTGGCGTGATGCACGCATTCACCGCCGACACGGCGGCACGCGACGCGCGACGTGCCGTGGCGCTGGAGCCGATGGAATGCATGGCCGATGCGTTCAACCGACCTGAATGGCTGGACGCCATCCGTTTGCTGCCGGGTGCCGAGCGGCGTTTTCGGTGCGGTGTGGAGGTGCTGCTGCCATGAATGCGGCAGTGATAAAGCAGACTTTGTCGAGCGACGTGCTGCCAAGCTACGCGCAGATTCTCGACGCTGCCGCGCGCATCGCGCCGTACGCGCGGGTGACGCCGGTGCTGCGCAGCGCGGCACTGGATGCGTTGAGCGGCGCTGAGCTGCATTTCAAATGCGAGAACCTGCAGCGCGGTGGTGCGTTCAAATTTCGCGGTGCCTGTAACGCGGTGTGGGCGCTGACGGAGTCGCAGGCAGCGGCCGGCGTGGTGACGCATTCGTCCGGTAATCACGGCAACGCGCTGGCACTAGCCGCCGCCACGCGCGGCATTGCTGCGCATGTCATTGTGCCGCAAGGTGCGGTGCAGGCGAAGGTCGATGCGATCGCACGTGCCGGTGCAATCCTGCATCGCTGCGCAGCAACACAAGCGGCGCGCGAGGCGATGTCGGCCGAGGTGCAGCGCACCAGCGGCGCAGTGCTGGTGCATCCATACGCCGATACGCAAGTGATGGCCGGGCAGGGCACGGCAGCGCTGGAGCTGCTGAAGCAAGTGATTGGGTTGGATGCGCTGATCACGCCGGTGGGCGGCGGCGGCATGGCCAGCGGTACGGCAATTGCCGCACATGCAATCGATCCTTCCATGACTTTGTTCGGCGCCGAACCGCTTGGTGCCGACGATGCGGTGCGGTCGCTGTCACAAGGCCGGCGTGTGACGACGCTGGTGCCGGATACCCTGTGCGATGGCCTGCGCGCACTGATCGGCGAAACCAATCTCGATGCGCTACGCACGCACCACGTCGATGTGATCGCAGTCAGCGACGAAGAGTCGATTGCCGCCATGCAGCTGCTGTGGTCGGAGCTGAAGCTGGTGGTGGAAGTATCCAGTGCCACCGTGCTGGCGGCGATCCTGAAGCAGCCCGAGCGCTTTGCCGGCCGACGCGTCGGCGTGGTGCTCACCGGCGGCAATGTGGATTTGCAGTCGCTGCCCTGGAACGCGGGCTGACGCCATGCCTGCCGAATACCGACGCGTGCGCTAAGCTGCCTCGGCCTCAGTGTGGCTGCTGGTGCTCGTGGCTGTCGTCGTGCTGGATGCAGAGGTTGGCTTTACGTGGGCCGCGTGCAGGGCATGCAAATCCATCGGGCTCAGCGTTTTGAGTGGAATGGGCGTGTAATCCTCGGCGAAGGACACTTCACCGGGCTTCCAGCCTGCCTTGCGGCGCACGGCGCCCAGAAAACGCTTGGTCGACACCCAGTGCAGGCCGAGCAGGGTGTAGTTGTTGTCGGCATCGATGATCGGGTCGCCGACACCGGTCGGTCGTGTCGGTTCGCCGTAGAGCGCCGTGCGAAACACCACATCCCAGATCGAGAACACCTGACCGTAGTTGCAGTTGTGCAGGTTCGGGCGATCCGGATCGACCAGCATGTGATGCAGGCGATGGAACTTCGGATCGACGAACACCTTTTCAAATAGCCGTCCAAAACCGAGCCGTACGTTGGTGTGCGAAAAGTTCTGCGCGAGCTCACCCAGCAACATCAGCCAGGCGAATTCGTCCGGCTGTACACCGATCAGCAGGCCGACCACGGCGAGCACCATCGATTGAATGAAGCCGTCGATCAGGTTGCCGCGGTCGTTGGTCCAGCAGCTCATCTGACGTTGGCTGTGATGCATGCTGTGCAGCGCCCACCACCACGGAATCGCATGCTGTGTGCGGTGCATCCAGTAATAAACGAAGTCGTAAATGGCGTAATAGAAAAGAAACAGCAGCAGCGGATGATGATCGAACCACGGAATCAGGTGCGAAATCGCCAACGGCGAGCCGGTGCTGTCGCTGGCGTCAGAATCGCTGCCACCGAACAGATGGCTGAACGGGGTGAGCACCAGATAGGTGAACAGTGGAAAGATGCCGAGCAGCATCAGAATCGTGTAGTTGCGATCGACCAGGGTGAGCTTGCGGTGGGTCCATTGTTCGGCGGGGAACCAGGTTTCCAGCGGACGAAAAATCAGCCCGATGATCGCCACCTGCAGTGCCGCAATCATCAGCGCGCCGGCAATCTCGTCGGGATTGCCGGCCAGGCCGTTGATGTGGATCAGCGTAAGGAACGGCGTGACTGCATGACTGCTCAGCCAGGCAACCGCGTGAGACCAGAATTGGGAGAAATCGGGCATCGGTATTTTTTCGGAAGTGCTTGATGCCAATGATATCGCCGACGCCACGCTTCGATGCTGAATGAGGGCGAAGGTTTGTGTGGCCAGGCGTCAGTGAGACGATTCACCACGGTGACATATGCCCAATCCGCTTGCGGCGACGAGTCCCGCCACGACGAAGGCGATACCTAGCCGTTCCATTAGCGATGGTTGCTCGTGCAGGATGCTCCACACCAACAGCACGCTGACGATGGGCACACACAGGCTCGACAGGCTGGTAACAGCGGTCGGCAGCCGCAGCCGCACGATCGACCACGGCCATCACGCGATGCTGGACGCTATCACCACACTGTAGGCAAGCTCGCTGATAAAGGCGGCGGTCCAGGCGATCGGCCGCTGTGGCACAGCCAGCGCAACGATGCCTAGGGCGATGCCACCCGTCAGCATTTGCCACGCGGTGAGGTTGAGTGCCGAAGGTTTGTGTCGCACGAACATGCGTTTGCACAACTTAGGCCCAGATCAGAATGGTCACGAGCATGGCGAACATGGCGCCGCATTATGATGGCGAGGAAGCAGGCATGAAAACATCGCTGGCGCACGGATTTGCAGTTTAGCGCCTGGATCCTGCGGGTCGTCCGAGCGGATGCCGGTGCGCGGCAGCCCAACGCCAGTGGAACGGCCGTTGAGGCATGGCCTGCCGCGACCGTCACAAGTCCGTAAGATGGCGCCCCGGTGACAATCGAGTCCCGGGGACTTTCCATTCATGCGACGACTGCCGTTACATTTCACGCGAACCGGTGCGGTATCGCTCGGTGCGCTGCTGCTATTTGCCGGCTGTGTCTTTGCGACTGCGATGCAGGAGCCTAAGGTACTGCAACAGGTTTTCGTGCTGGCGTTGATGCTGTGCACTTTCGGCGCGCTGTTGTTTGCGACTGCGCGCTTTGCGACCGCGTTGGTGGTTTGCAGCGCGCTGTTTGCCGCGATCAAGTTTCTGTCGGTGCTGAAGATCAAGTATCTCGAAGAATCGCTGATGCCGTCGGACTTCATCTACTACGCCGGCACCAGCTTGCTCGATACGCTGCGGCACTATCCGCACCTGTACCTGCTGAGCATCGGCATTTGCGTCGTGGTGCCGCCGCTGTTGTGGCTGGTATGGCGCTGGGACTGGCGCCTGTTTGTCGGACGCAGATGGTTGTCAGCGCTTGGTTTGCGCATGGGTGGCATTTTGCTCAGCGTCTTGGTCTTCCTGATCTGCATGCTGCCCAACGGGCCGTTCGCGCAGGTGCATAACCGCGGCGTGTGGGAGAAATTATCCGACGATGCGCAGCTGACCAACTTCTTCATCAACTTCGACGATGCCCGCGTGCATCTGCCGGCAATGTCCAGCGATGCGATTGCCGAGCAGCAGTGGGGATCGACTGCGCAGGGTGAGCCAGGCAGCGCGCATCCACCGTATCCCGACATTGTGCAGGTGCTGGAAGAAAGCACTTTCGATCCGTCGATCTTCGCCGCCTGCGGCGTGCCGGAATGTCGTCTGCAACTGTTTCAGGCCGATGCGCGCACCCGCGGCACCGGCGTGCTGCGCACGCATACCTTCGGCGGTGGTACTTGGGTGAGCGAATTCGCCACGCTGACTGGCATGCCGCAGGATATTTTCGGTCCCGGCGGAATGTACGCGCCATACGTGCTGGCGCCGCACGTGCGCGACGCGCTGGCAATGCAGTTGCGGAGACTGGGTTACCTGACCATCGCGATCTATCCGACCGAAGGCAGCTTCATCAACGGCCGCAACGCCTACAAGTCGTATGGCTTCGATCATCTCTACGACGTCAACGAGCTGAAGCTGGACGAGTGGGAAGAAACCGACAAGCAGATGTTCGATGCGGCCAAGCGCGTCTACGATCAGGTCAAGAAGCCGGGCCAGCCGGTCTTTATCATGATCCTCACCATCAACCAGCACGGTCCGCACGACGATCTGCCGTTGGCCCAGCTGCCGGCGCCGTTCAATCGGGGCCTGTTGACCGGGCTGTCGCCGGCGGCAACGATCAACTTCAGTGCCTACCTGTCGCGCCTGCACGATTCCGATGTGGCCATGCGTGGGCTTGAGCATGATTTCCTTGACCGTGCGCAGCCAACCCTGCTGGTGCATTTCGGCGATCATCAGCCGTCGTTCGAGGGCATGATCCGGCCAATGGCACGCACACTACCGCTGGCGCTGCAGCCTTACCGCGATTACCTCACCTATTACATGCTGAAAAGCAATTTTGCGGGCGAGCCACTGCCGAGCTATCCGATGATGGATATCGCGTTTCTGCCAAGCATGGTGCTGCAGGCCGCCGGTCTACCGAAAGATCCCTATTTCTCCGCGCTGCATGAACTGCGCACGCGTTGCAACGGACTTTACGACGACTGCAAGATACCGGGACTGATTGACTCTTACCACGCATGGACGTTTGGACGTCTGCACGTCTATCAGTGAACGATTTTGGAAGTTGCCATGCCGTGCGGCTGACAATCTCCATGTCGGCTGTCAGCTAGCCGGCAAATGAAATGGCTGGTTCTGGCTCTTCAAACCAGACCAGTGAGCCGGACCGCTGCAGCCGATAGGGCAATGCCTTGCCGCGCAGTTCGATGTATCGCACCGCCTTGGCGACGATCGACACGCTTTCCTGATCGACGGAATCTTCCCTGGGCTTCTTCGTGTCGAAGACGCGTCTGCCGTTGACGTCACGGGTCTGCATGGAATAAAGCTCGATCTCCGAGCGGGCGGCGTGGTCGGCAATATCCAGCGCCAGTGAATGCACGGTCAGCTGATTGCTGATCGCATCATCCGCCTTGATGTCATCCAAGTAGTTAAGCATGGCATTCGTCCAAAAAATAACAAGTAATTACGTGCTGGCCTTCAATCATGGATTTTGCGAACAGCCGATGATGACAACATCGGCTAGCCAGCTCACCCCCAATTCCTGCCGATGCCGTTATCGTCCGTCAGGATTAAAATATTTCTGAAAAATTATGTCATTAGCTCTACACCCAATGCAGCAAGTTCAGCAATATCTTTGTGCAGCGATTCCCAGCGCTCCGTGCCGAACGACTCCACCATACGTGTCTGGACGCCTTCCCAATGCGCATTTGCGGCCAAAGTCAGGGCGCGGCCTTTGCGAGTCAGCGAAACCTGCTTCGCATGGCCTTCGCCAATCCGACCACCTTTTATTGCAACCCAGCCTGACTGGATCATTGGCGTGAGAGTGCGATATAGCGACGTGCGTTCCATGAACAAGATCTTGGCGAGTTGGCTCAAGGTCAACCATTCATGCCTGGAAATGGTGCGAAGAACAGGCAGTTGGGCCGCACTGACACCGGCATCGGCCAGCGCTGCATCGTAAAGGCGACTGACGGAACGCGAAGCCTTGCGCAACATGGAGCAGGCACAGGGAAGTTGAGTGGCGGATAGCCTTTCCATAGAACAGTGTATTTACATCTTTGGGTCGACGCAAACGCCTTGGTACTCCGGGTTTGTCACATGGATATTACCGATCAAGGTTGGCTGAGCCGGTGCTGACAACCAGCGGATTGCTGGTTTATCCAGGTTGTCAAAAAATTTCCATGAATGCCTGCCAACCTGAGCGGCGTTGTCGAATTCCGTGACAGCTATCGGAGTGCAGCCATGAGTCGCCTATGCTTGATTACCTTCCTTGTCGCTGGAATGCTGGCCATGTCTATTACCGCCCAAGCCCATGGAAAACAGGCCGATGAAAAGCCCATTGCTGCCAGGGTGCTGGTGATCGGTCATCGCGGCGCCAGTGCGCTGCGGCCGGAACACACGCTGGCTTCCTATGGCAAGGCGATCGCCGATGGCGCGGACTTCGTCGAACCCGATCTGGTCATGACCAAGGACGGCGTGCCGGTGGCGCGGCACGAAAACGAGATCAGCGGCACCACGGACGTGGCCGCGCATCCGGAGTTCGCTGCACGCAAGACAACCAAGACGGTGGATGGAGAGAAGATCACTGGTTGGTTCACCGAAGACTTCACGCTGGCCGAGCTGAAAACCCTGCGTGCCCGCGAGCGTCTGCCGGAACTGCGCAGCACGAAGTACGACGGCGAGTTCCAGATTCCCACGCTGGACGAGATCATCGACTTCGTCGCTGCCGAGTCCGCCGTGATCGGGCATCCGGTCGGCATCATTCCCGAAATCAAGCACGGTACGTATTTTCAGAAGCTCGGCCTGCCAATGGAAGACAAGGTGCTGGCGATTCTCGCAGCACACTCGTATACGCAAACCGCGCCGGTGGAAATCCAGTCGTTCGAAATCGCCAACCTGCGCTATCTGCGCGGCAAGTTGGGTGGCATGGGCTCGAAAAATGGCCGCCCGAACATCCGCCTGCTGCAGCTGCTGGGGGATCCGAAAGAGCAGACGTACGATGTCACGGTTGCCGGCGGCAGACTGACTTTTGCCGACATGATGAAGCCCGCTGGCCTGCGCGATATTGCCGCCTATGCTGACGCCATTGGCCCGAACATCCGGGCGATCATTCCACTGGCGCCCGATGGCACGCTGGGTCATCCCACCGCACTGGTACATGACGCGCACGCGGCCGGACTTGAGCTGCATCCGTATACGTTTCGTCCCGAAAACAACTTTCAGGCGAAAAATTTCTGGCAGGGCAGCGATCCAAAAACCTTCAACGCGAAGGGCTCGGTGGCCGAGATCCGGGCGTATCTCGATGCCGGTATCGATGCGTTCTTTACCGATGATCCCGCGCTCGGTCGACAGGCGCTTGACGGTCGCTGAGTTGTCATGAACAAACGAACTAGCGAAGGATGGCTGTAACGGAACTGCAGCAGTCCCAGCCCAGCATGTGCAGCCTCTTTGTCATCGTGCGGATGGTTCCAATGCGTTTTCTGCGGTCTTGCCTGTTGCCGGGTGTTCTGTCGCTTGCCGTGACCCAGTCATCATTCGCGCAGTCTGCATCGACGCAAGCCTCCGCGGGGCAACCGGTACTGCTGATTTCGATCGACGGCCTGCGTCCGGCCGATGTGCTCGACGCGCAGCAGCGCGGCCTGCATCTGCCGAACCTCCAGGCTTTTCTCAAACAGGGCAGCTATGCGCATGATGTGCGCGGCGTGCTGCCGACACTGACGTATCCCAGCCACACCACACTGATCACCGGTGTGTCGCCGAACCTCCACGGCATCGGCAGCAACCTCACATTCGATCCCACCAACAAGAACCAGCAGGGCTGGGACTGGTACGCCAGCGACATTCATGTGCAGACTCTGTGGGACGCTGCACATGCGGCCGGACTCAGCACGGCCAATGTGCACTGGCCGGTGAGCGTGGGCGCGCAGGTGGACTGGAACCTGCCACAGATCTGGCGCACCGGTCTGCCGGATGACCGCAAGCTGCTGGCGGCGCTGTCTACGCCAGGCCTGCTGCCCTCACTGGAAAAGGACCTCGGTCCTTACGCTGACGGTATTGACGAAAGCCTGGCTGGCGATCAGAACCGCACCCGCTTTGCGATCCACCTGCTTGAAACCCGCAAACCGCAGTTCATGACGGC
>Ga0302314_10006009_pt1 | contig 22058 bp, 23 predicted proteins | sample III_Palsa_N2_3_FD_200533 | JGI IMG/M metagenome (GOLD analysis project Ga0302314, IMG submission 200533) | Peat permafrost microbial communities from Stordalen Mire near Abisko, Sweden - III_Palsa_N2_3 | ecosystem: Environmental > Terrestrial > Soil > Palsa > Peat permafrost | place: Sweden...
CGTTTCTGGCGGAATGCTGGGCCGAGGTGGGCGAGCACGCGCGGGCCTATGACTACGCACGCCAGGCCCTGCAGGCCAAGGAGCAGGAGACGGCGCAGAAGATGAACTACCCGCTGGCGCTCGTGCGTTTGCGCCGGCGCGGCGGGCGCGATGGCGACACGGGCTCCGGTGCGGCGGTGTCGCCGGTCGCCGCGCAGCAATCCGGCGAGGAGCGACAGCGTCGCCAGGCCGCCCGGTCGCTCACGCCCAAGGAGCGCAGCATCCTGTTGCTGCTGGCGCGGAACTATTCGAACAAGGAGATTGCCAAATCGATCGCCGTGAGTGACGAGACGGTCAAGTGGCATCTCAAGAACCTGTTCAACAAGCTCGACGCCGGCTCCCGCAAGCACGCCGTCACGCGCGCGCGGACGCTGGGCTTCATCAACTTCAGCGCCTGAACGAAAAGCCCCGCAGGCTCGTGAGAGTCGACGGGGCCCGCTGTACGGCTGGCCTGGACGCGGGTCGCGCGCGGCAGACGCTGCACAATCGGCTTCATTCCCACCTTCAGGCCAGCCGCATGCGTGACGCCATCGAACGACTCCAGGGCTCGCTGATCCGCGAGATCGCCAACGCCGGGATGGGCCGCGCCGACGTGCTGGCGTTCTGGTTCGGCGAGAGCGACGAGGTGACGCCCGACGTGATCCGCCGTGCCGCCATCGAGTCGCTGGAGCGCGGCGAGACCTTCTATTCGCACAACCTCGGCCTGCCCGAGCTGCGCGAGAGCCTGGCCGGCTACACGTCGACGCTGCACCCGCCGTTGGGCGCGGAACGCATCGTCGTCACGTCGGGCGGCGTCAACGGCCTGATGCTGGCGGCGCAGGCGCTGGTCGATGCGGGCGACGAGGTCGTCGTCGTGACGCCCGTGTGGCCCAACCTGGTGGCACAGCCCGCGATCATGGGCGCCGACGTGCGCTGCGTCGCGCTGGAGCCGGTCGCCGGCGCGTGGACGCTGGACATGCACAAGCTGCTCGCAGCGGTGACGCCGCGCACGAAGCTGCTGGTGATCAACGCGCCCAACAATCCGACCGGCTGGACACTCACGCGCGACGAGCAGCAACGCATCCTCGCGCATTGCCGCAGCACCGGCACGTGGCTGGTGGCCGACGAGGTCTACGAGCGCCTGTACTTCGAGCCCACGGACAACGGCTGCGCGCCGAGCTTCCTGGACATCGCGGCACCGGACGAGCGCCTGGTCGTGGCGCACAGCTTTTCCAAGAGCTTCCTGATGACCGGCTGGCGCCTGGGCTGGCTGGTGGTGCCCGCGCCGCTCGTCGACGCGCTCGGCAAGCTGATCGAGTTCAACACGTCGTGCACCAGCGTGTTCACGCAACGCGCCGCGCTCGCCGCGCTGGCGCATCGCGACGAGATCACGCCAGCCATCGTCGCGCACCTGAAGACCTGTCGCGACACGCTGGTGCCGCTGCTCGCCGCGATCCCCGGCGTGCAGCTGGCCTCGCCGCGCGGGGGCATGTACGCGTTCTTCAAGATCGACGGGTTCGACGATTCGCTCGCCGTGGCGAAGCGGCTCGTGCTCGAGGCCGGGCTCGGCCTCGCACCCGGCGCAGCCTTCGCACCGGAGGCCGGCGGGTGGTTGCGCTGGTGCTTCGCGTCCAAGGATCCCGGTCGACTGGCGGAGGGCGTGCGCCGGCTGCGCGGCTGGCTGCAAGCCAACCGGCCATAGAGGCCGGCGTCCGGCTTAGCTGTCCTTCGCCAGGACGAACGCCTGGTCCAGCGTGAAGAAAGCCGTCTCGACGACGGTGCCATCGGGCGCCGTGCCGGCCGCATGTTCGACGTAGTCGCCGACGAGCGACGAGCGCACGCCGAACACCACGTCGGAGTCCAGATACGGGTCCCCGTCGCGAAAGATGTGCGTGGTCAGCGGCTGGTAGCCGGGCGCCCGGATCATGAAGTGGACGTGGGCGGGACGCCAGGGATGGCGGCGCGTGGCGGCCAGCATCTGTCCGACGGGGCCGTCGACGGGAATCGGATAGGGCGGCGGCAGGACGCTGCGAAAGCGCAGCATGCCTTGCGTGTCCGTGCGCAGCACCGCACGCGCGCGACGCGCGTCGCCCAGCTCGGGGCGTTGCACGTCGTAGAGCCCGTCCTCGTCGGCCTGCCAGACGTCGACCTCGGCGTCGGCGACGGGCTCGCCGTCCGGGCCGCGCACGACGGCATGGACGAACAGCGGCACGCCGGGTGCGCCATCGGCGATGTCCGCGCCCTGCGCGAGGTGCGGCGCATCCTCCGTATGGAACGGGCCGAACACCGTGGCCTCCGTGGCGCCGGCGGGCCTGGCGTGGTTGAGCGCGACGGTGAGCATCGAGACGCCCAGCGTGTCCGACAGCAGGATGAACTCCTGGCGCGTGTCGGTGCACTTCTGGCCGGTGGCGGTCAGGAAAGCGATGCCGGCCTGCCACTCGTCTTCGGTCAGGCGCACCTCGCGCACGAAGTCGTGCAGGTGGGTGACCAGCGACGTCATGATCTGGCGCAGGCGCGGGTCGGGCGTGGCGGCGATGCTTTGCAGTACCGCCTCGGTGATGGTGTGCTCGTCGATGTTTCTCATGTCGTCTCCGCTGTCTGCCGCGAACAGCGTTGTACATGGAACGCGATGTCGACGCGGCTTGGCGCCGCCAAGGCCCTTCAGGACGAAAAACGGCGCCACGCAGGCGCCGTCTTGTCGAGCCAGGGGCTATCAGGCCGTCGCTTCGGCCTTCAGCACGCCACGCCGGATCTGGTCGCGTTCGATCGACTGGAACAGCGCCTTGAAGTTGCCTTCGCCGAAGCCGTCGTCGCCCTTGCGCTGGATGAACTCGAAGAACACCGGGCCGAGGTGCGTCTGCGAGAAGATCTGCAGCAGCAGGCGCGGCGTGCCGCCTTCGGTGCTGCCGTCCATCAGGATGCCGCGCGCCTGCAGCTCGGACACCGACTGGCCGTGGCCGGGCAGGCGGGTCTCCAGCATCTCGTAGTAGATGTCGTTGGGCGCGGTCATCAGCGGCACGCCGGCCAGGCCCAGCTTGTCGATCGTCGGCAGCAGGTCGTCGCACAGCAGCGCGATGTGCTGGATGCCTTCGCCGTTGAACTTCATCAGGAACTCCTCGATCTGGCCCGAGCCCTTGGACGATTCCTCGTTCAGCGGGATGCGGATCATGCCGTCGGGCGCCGTCAGCGCCTTCGACGTGAGGCCCGTGTACTCGCCCTGGATGTCGAAGTAGCGGATCTCGCGGAAGTTGAACAGGCGCTCGTAGAAGTCGGCCCAGAAGGCCATGCGGCCGCGGTAGACGTTGTGCGTCAGGTGGTCGATCAGCTTCAGGCCGTGGCCCACCGGGCGGCGGTCGACGCCCTCGATGAACTCGAAGTCGATGTCGTAGATGGACTTGCCGTCCTCGAAGCGGTCGATCAGGTAGATCGGCACGCCGCCGATGCCCTTGATCGCGGGCAGGCGCAGCTCCATCGGGCCGGTGGGGATCTCGATCGGCTGCGCGCCCAGCGCCAGCGCGCGCTCGTAGGCCTTGTGCGAATCCTTCACGCGGAAGGCCATGCCGCAGGCCGACGGGCCGTGCTCGGCCGCGAAGTAGCCGGCCGCGCTCTTGGGCTCGCGGTTGACGATGAAGTTGATCTCGCCCTGGCGGTACAGCAGCACGTCCTTGGACCGATGCCTGGCGACCAGCGAGAAGCCCAGCATCTCGAAGTAGGGCTCGATCATGCCCGGCGTCGGCGAGGCGAACTCGACGAACTCGAAGCCTTGCAGGCCCATCGGGTTTTCATACAGGTCGGTCATGGCGGTCTCCAAGGCACAAGATGCTTGCAGACGAATCATAGGGAATTCGGCTCGCAGCATTTCTGCAAATCCACGTCTGGGGTGGCGATTTACGCAGGAATCCTGCAACATGGAGGAATGGACGCACAATTTCAGCTGGACACCGTCGACCTGCGCATCCTGCGCGTGCTGCAGGCCAACGGCCGGGCCACCTACGACGAGGTGGCGGCGGAGGTGAGCCTGTCGCCGTCGGCCACGCTGCGCCGCGTGAAGCGGCTCGAGGATGCCGGGGTCATCGCCGGCTACGTGGCGCTGGTGAAGCCCGAAGCCGTCGGGCTGTCGCTGACGGCCTACATCACCGTGCGGCTCGAGAAGCATTCGGAGACGCACAAGCGCAAGCCCATGGACGCGTTCCGCGCCTCGGTGCAGACCTGGCCCGACGTCGTCGAGTGCAGCTCGCTCACCGGCGAGATGGACTACCTGCTGCGGGTGCTGGTGAGCGACATGGCGCACTACTCGCGCTTCGTCATGGATACCTTGCTGAAGCACCCGAGCGTGCAGGACTGCAAGACGAGCTTCGTGCTCGATCGCGTGAAGCACACCACGGCGGTGCCGTTGCAGGAAGCCAAGAGCCGGTGAGCGGCAGAGCCGCACCGGCGCTCAGTGCGAGGCGACCCAGGTTGCCTCGCCGGGTGCCTGGGGCATGGCGAGGCCCGCACGCAGCCGCGCCACCTCGTCGCCGGGGCTGCGGCCGAAGAAGCGCTTGAACTCACGGCTGAACTGCGACGCGCTGGCGTAGCCCACGTCGGCACTGGCCGCCGCGGCGGTGCGGCCGTTGCGCAGCATCAGCAGCCGCGCCTGGTGCAGGCGCATCGCCTTGAGGTACTGCATCGGCGAGCTGCCCGTCACCGAGCGGAAATGGGTGTGGAACGTGGGCACGCTCATGCCCGCGTCGCGCGCGAGCGCGTCCACCGTGATGCGCTCGCCGCAGGTCGCATGCAGTCGACGGATCGCACGCGCAATGCGGCCGAACTGCCCCCGCAGGCCGAGCGCGGCACGCATCGTCGCGCCCTGTTCGCCGCCGAGCACGCGAAAGTAGATCTCGCGCACCAGTGCCGGGCCGAGCACGCGGAGTTCGACCGGCGAGCGCATCGCCTCCAGCAATCGCAACACCGATTCGGCAACGCGATCATCCATCGGCGTGGACGCCATGCTGGCCGGGCGGGCCTGCGCCGGCCCGACCAGTTCGTCGAGCTGGACGACGAGGTCGGCCAGGACCTGGAAGTCCAGCGTCAGGTAGAGGGCCAGCAACGGCGCGCTCGCGCTCGCCTCCGTCTCCATCGTGAACGGCACCGGCACCGATACCGCGAGCACGTGCTGCGCGTCGTACAGGATCGTCTGGCCCGCCCAGAAGCCGCGCTTGCGCCCCTGGCAGACGATCACGATGCCCGGCTCGTAGAGCACCGGCGTGACGGGCAGTGGGCGATCGGAACGCAGCAGCCGGACATCGGGCAGGGCCGTCAGCGTGTAGCCCTCGACGGCCGCGAGCGCCGTCATCAGCCGCACCATCCGGGCTTGTCGCGTGGCTTTTCCTGTCATCGTGGCTCCGCTGCGTGAACATTGGAATATGCATGAAGAGATGCCAGGAAATTGCATCCAGGCGAGGTTGTTCAGACGAATAGGCAAGGATGCCAGAGCCCTCCGTCTGGGAATGCATGCGGGCAATTCCTAGAATTCCGACATGACATCCTCCAAGTTCTTCTTCATCACCGGCGTCAGCAGCGGCTTCGGCCGCGCGATCGCCACCGCCGCCCTCGCGGCCGGGCACCGGGTGGCCGGCACGGTGCGCGACGACGCGGCTCGGGCCGCGTTCGAGATGCTCGCGCCCGGACGCGCGCATGCGCGCCTGCTCGACGTCGCCGACCTCGACGCCGCGGCCCCGCTCGCCGCCGAGGTCGAGCGGCAGGTCGGGCCCGTGGACGTCGTGATCAACAACGCGGGCTACGGCCACGAAGGCATCCTCGAGGAATCGCCGCTCGCGCAGATGAAACGCCAGTTCGACGTCAACGTCTTCGGGGCCGTCGCGGTGATGAAGGCCTTCGTGCCGTTCCTGCGCGCGCGTCGGCGCGGACACATCGTCAACATCACCTCGATGGGCGGCACCATCACGATGCCCGGCATCGCCTACTACTGCGGCAGCAAGTTCGCGCTGGAAGGCATCTCGGAGACGCTGGCCAGGGAGTTGCGCGGCTTCGGCGTGTTCGTGACCGCGGTGGCGCCGGGTTCGTTCCGCACCGACTGGGCCGGACGCTCGATGGTGCGCACCCCGCGCAGCATCGCCGACTACGACAGTCTGTTCGACCCGGTGCGCGACGCCCGCATCGCCAAGAGCGGGCGCCAGCTCGGCGATCCGGCCAAGGCGGCCGCCGCGATCCTGGCCTTGATCGCGCTGCCGCAGCCGCCCGAGCATCTGCTGCTGGGCAGCGATGCGCTCGCGCTGGTTCGCGCCAAGCTGGAGGCCGCGTTGGCCGACATCGCGCGACACGAGGCGTTGACGCGCTCGACGGACGGTGGCTGATGACGGGGCGTCATGCCTCCAGCCCGTCGATGCTGCGCCCCACGTCCTCGCGCACGGCCTCGGCCTCGCTGCCGCCTTTCCACTCGGGCGTGCCGCCCGCGAGGCTCCAGCGCCTGCCGGGCAGCGAGACCGCGGCCTTCCAGGTGAGCAGCGGGCCGTCGACGTGCCAGGTGGCCTCGTAGCGGAACGACGTCTTCGTCTGCGCGTGCACGTGCGAACTGGCGACGACCCGCTTCATGGTCGCGAGCCGGCGCGGTGGCGGGGCGTTGCCGCGGATGCGTCGCACACGATCACGGCAGCTCCTCGAGGTCGGGCGGCCATCCTAACCGTCGAGCGTGACGGTTTCAATGGCAGGGCCGCGTTCCGAGCGACCGCCGTCAGCCGAGCGCGTCGTTCACCTGCTCGTTGAACTCGGCCAGGTCCACGGCCGTGTTCACTTCGCGCGGCAGCGCGTCGCGGGCCGAGAACACGCCCAGCACGCGGCCGCCTTCGGCGACGATGGGCAGGTGGCGAAAGCCGCGCTCGATCATGATGAGCACCGCGTCGGCCACCTTCATCTCGGGGCCGACGCATTGGGGATTGCGCGTCATCACCTGCGTGACGGCCGTGGCGTCTGCATCGAGGCTCTTCGCGAGCACGCGGGTCATCAGGTCGCGCTCGGTGAGGATGCCCTGCATCGTGCCGGCGCTGTCGATGATGAGCAGGCTGCCGCAGTTGGCGCGCGTCATCGCGCACGCGGCGTCGTGGACGCTGGCGGCCGGCCCCAGGCTGAGGACGTGGCGTTGGGTCATGGACTGCAGGACGGTGCGTTCCGACATGGCGATGTGTCCTTCCACGTGAACAGGCCCTGGGAGCGGCGCGCGCCCTCAGCGCAACCCGGCGTTGATCTTCTCGAGCAGCGCGCTGCCCGGGCAGAGGGTGTCGCGGCCGAGCGAATGGAGCGGCGCCGCGACGGTATTGAGCGAGACGTGCAGGTCGGTGGCCAGCGGGTCGAGGTACAGCAGGCCGGTGACGATCTCGCCCTTCGCGGCGTGCTGCTGCATGTAGCTCAGCGCGGCGTAGCGGTCGGTGGCGTCGTAGTCGGCGTGGAGCTTGCGCAGCCGCAGCACGCTGCCGTCGTGCTGGGGCACGTCCACCACGGCGCCGGGCGGGTAGGTCGTGGTGATCTCCTCGCCCGGCGTCATGAAGTCGATGCGGCTCACGGCCTCGTTGTGCTGGCGCACGTAGTCGAAGCTCTTGGTCGATCCGCCATGGTTATTGAACGTCACGCACGGGCTGACGACGTCGATGAAGGCGGCGCCGCCGTGCGACATCGCCCCCTTGATCAGCGGCACGAGCTGCTCCTTGTCGCCCGAGAAGCTGCGCGCGACGTAGGTGGCGCCGAGCTGCAGCGCGATGCCCACCAGGTCGATCGGGTTGTCGTTGTTGATGACGCCCTTCTTGCTCTTGGAGCCGCGGTCGGCGGTGGCCGAGAACTGTCCCTTGGTGAGGCCGTAGACGCCGTTGTTCTCGACGATGTAGGCCATGCGCACGCCGCGCCGCAGCGCGTTGGCGAACTGGCCCAGGCCGATGGAGGCGGAGTCGCCGTCGCCCGAGACGCCCAGGTACAGCAGGTCGCGGTTGGCCAGGTTGGCGCCGGTGAGCACCGACGGCATGCGGCCGTGCACCGTGTTGAAGCCGTGCGAGGCGCCCAGGAAGTAGTCGGGCGTCTTGGAACTGCAGCCGATGCCCGAGAGCTTGGCCACGCGGTGCGGCTCGATGTCGAGTTCCCAGCACGCCTGGATGATCGCCGCCGAGATCGAGTCGTGGCCGCAGCCCGCGCACAGCGTGGAGATGCGGCCCTCGTAGTCGCGCCGCGTGTAGCCGACCTTGTTCTCGTGCAGGCTCGGATGGTGCAGCGGCGGCTTGGCGATATAGGTCATGCGACCACCTTGTGCGCAATCAGGGTCTTGCGGATCGCCGCGGCGATGAAGCGCGCGTTGATGGGCGTGCCGTCGAAGTGCAGCACGCGCAGCAGGCCGGACGGGGCTATGTCGAGTTCGTCGACCAGCATCGAGCGCATCTGCGCGTCGCGGTTCTGTTCCACCACGAACACCTTGTCGTGCGCGGCGATGAACTCGCGCACCGACTTCGGGAACGGGAAGGCACGCAGGCGCATCGCGTCGATGTGCACGTCCTCGTCGTCCAGCACGTCCAGCGCCTCGTTCATGGCGGCGCTGGTCGACCCGAAATGGATCACGCCGACGCGCGTGGGCTGCGTGGCCGGCCGCAGCACGGGCTGCGGCACGAGCTCGGCCGCGGTCTGGAACTTGCGCTGCAGCCGCTCCATGTTGTAGATGTAGTCGGCGCCCTTCTCGGAGTAGCGCGCGTACGGATCGCGCGTGGTGCCGCGCGTGAAGAAGGCCCCCTTGGTGGGGTGGGTGCCGGGCAGCGTGCGCCAGGGAATGCCGTCGCCGTCGACGTCCTTGTAGCGGCCGAAGTTCGCGCCGGCCTCGAGCTCCGCGGCGCTCATCACCTTGCCGCGGTCGTAGTCGCGCGCCGCGTCCCATTCGAACGGGCGGCACAGGCGCTGGTTCATCCCGATGTCGAGGTCGGTCATGACGAAGATCGGGGTCTGCAGGCGGTCGGCCAGGTCGAGTGCCGCGGCCGCGTGCACGAAGCACTCGTGCGGGTCTTCGGGAAACAGCAGCACGTGCTTGGTGTCGCCGTGCGAAGCGTAGGCGCAGGCGAACAGGTCGGATTGCTGCGTGCGCGTGGGCATGCCGGTGGACGGGCCGCCGCGCTGGACGTCGATGATCGTCACCGGGATCTCGGCGAAGTAGGCCAGGCCGATGAACTCGGTCATCAGCGAGATGCCGGGACCGGACGTCGCGGTGAATGCGCGCGCGCCGTTCCAGCCCGCGCCGACCACCATGCCGATGGAGGCGAGCTCGTCCTCGGCCTGCACGATCGCGAAGCGGTGCTGTCCCGTCTCCGGGTCGACGCGGAACTTCTCGCAGTATTTCTGGAACGCCTCGGGCACCGAGGACGAGGGGGTGATCGGATACCACGCGGCCACCGTCGCGCCGCCGTAGATGCAGCCGAGCGCGATGGCCGAGTTGCCGTCGGTGAAGATCTGGTCGCCGACGCGGTCCGAGCGCTTCACGCGGATGCCAAGCGGATGCGGGACGTTCTGCAGCACGAAGTCGCGCCCCATGTGCAGCGCCTGGATGTTCGAATCGAGCAGCCGTTCCTTGCCCTTGTACTGCTCGGCGAAGAGGCGCTCGAAGACCGCCGCGTCCATGTCCAGCAGCGCCGACAGCGCGCCCACGTAGATGATGTTCTTGAACAGCTGGCGCTGGCGCGCGTCCGCATAGGCCGCGTTGGCGATCTCGGTGAGCGGCACGCCGATCACCTGGACGTCGTCACGGAAGCGCGACGGCGGCATCGGACGCGTGCTGTCATAGAACAGGTAGCCGCCCGATTCGATCTCGGCGACGTCCGCCTCCCAGGTCTGCGGGTTCATGGCCACCATCATGTCGACGCCGCCGCGCCGGCCCGTATAGCCTTTCTCGCAGATGCGGGCCTCGTACCAGGTGGGCAGGCCCTGGATGTTGCTGGGAAAGATGTTGCGCGGGCTCACCGGCACGCCCATGCGCATCACCGCCTTGGCGAACAGCTCGTTGGCCGAGGCCGAGCCGGAGCCATTCACGTTGGCGAACTTGATGACGAAATCGTTGACGGCCTGGATGGTCTTCATGCGGTCTCCGTCAGGGTCTGGGCGTCGCGGCAACGCGGGCCGGCCTGGGTGATGTCCAGCGAGAACTTCTGCATGTCCCAGGCGCCGGTCGGGCAGCGCTCGGCGCACAGGCCGCAGTGCAGGCAGACGTCCTCGTCCTTGACCATCACGCGGCCGGTCTTCAGCTCGCGCGAGACGTAGAGATCCTGCGCCAGATCGAGGGCCGGCGCCTTCAGCCGCGTGCGCAGGTCGGCTTCATCGCCCGACGACGTGAACGTGATGCTGTCCATCGGGCAGATGTCCATGCAGGCGTCGCACTCGATGCAGGTGTCGCGGTTGAAGATCGTCTGCACGTCGCAGTTCAGGCAGCGGCTGGCTTCCTTGAACGCGGTGGCGGCGTCGAAGCCGAGCTCCACTTCCACGCGGATGTCGGCCAGCGCGCGCTCGGCGGCGGCCCAGGGCACCTTGAAGCGCGTGTCGACGGAGACGTCGTTGTGATAGCTCCACTCGTGGATGCCCATCTTCTGCGACATCAGGGTGCTCATGGGCGGCGGGCGATGGCGCACGTCCTCGTCGTGCAGGAAGCGATCGATCGACACCGCCGCTTCGTGCCCGTGGGCCACCGCCGAGATGATGTTCTTCGGCCCGAACGCGGCGTCGCCACCGAAGAACACCCGCGGCAACGAGGACTGGAAGGTCTCGGCGGCGAGCACCGGCAGGCCGTGGCGGTCGAACTCGATGCCGCAGCCGGCCTCGATCCACGGGAAGGCGTTCTCCTGGCCCACGGCCACGAGCACCGTGTCGCAGGGCACGAACACGTCCGGCTCGCCGGTGGGCACGAGTTGCCGGCGGCCCTGCGCGTCGTGGCGGGCGACGACGCGCTCGAAGGTCATCCCGGTGAGCTTGCCGTCCACGTGCTCGAAGGTCCTGGGAACGTGGAAGTCGAGGATCGGAATGCCCTCGTGCATCGCGTCTTCCTTCTCCCACGGCGAGGCCTTCATCTCGGCGAAGCCGCTGCGCACGATCACCGTCACCTCGCGGCCGCCGAGGCGGCGCGCCGACCGGCAGCAGTCCATCGCGGTGTTGCCGCCGCCCAGCACGATCACGCGCTCGCCCACGCTCGTGATGTGGCCGAACGAGACCGACGCCAGCCAGTCGATGCCGATGTGGATGTTTTCCGCGGCCTCCTGGCGGCCCGGCAGGTCGAGGTTGCGTCCGCGCGGGGCGCCGCAGCCGACGAAGATGGCGTCGTAGCCCTGCTCGAGCAGCGCCGTCATCGAGGCGATGCGCCGGCCGGATTCGAACCTGACGCCGAGATCGAGGATGTAGCCCGTCTCCTCGTCGATCACCGATTCGGGCAGGCGGAAGTGCGGGATCTGCGTGCGCATGAACCCGCCCGCCTTGGCCTCGCCGTCGAACACGGTCACGTCGTAGCCCCAGGGCAGCAGGTCGCGCGCCACGGTCAGCGAGGCCGGCCCGGCGCCGACGCAGGCCACGCGCTTGCCGTTGGGCGGCGCGATGGCGGGCATGCGGGCGCGCACGTCGCCCTTGTTGTCGGCGGCCACGCGCTTGAGGCGGCAGATGGCCACCGGTTCGGGCTTCTCGCGATTGCTCTCCTCCACGCGCCCGCGCCGGCAGGCCGGCTCGCAGGGCCTGTCGCAGGTGCGCCCGAGGATGCCGGGGAAGACGTTGGAGACCCAGTTGATCATGTAGGCGTCGCTGTAGCGACCCTGGCCGATCAGCCGGATGTATTCGGGTACGGGCGTGTGGGCCGGACAGGCCCATTGGCAGTCGACGACCTTGTGGAAGTAGGCGGGAGAGGCACTGTTGGCGAGTTGCACTTTTCAGTCTCCTTGGCCTGCGCAAGGTGTGGATCCACCGGTTCAGGCCCCGCAAGTCTAGGCCGATCGCGGCCGGTCGGGGCGTGGGCCAATCCCCCATGCGTCCCGGGATTGACCCGCCGCTCGTCCGGCGGCGTATAAAGGCAGTACCCGTTGTCCAGGAGCACGCGATGAACGCCAACGCCGCCGACGCCGACCTCGCCGAGCTGGATGCCCACCAACGCGAGATCCGCGATCACCTGGATCGCCTGGCCGCACTCGCCAGCCGGGTGCAGTCAGAAGACCTGGGAGAGGAGATCCGCGCCGAGGCCTGCGCCCTCGAGGTCTTCTTCTCCGGAGCCATGCGCCGGCACCATCGCATCGAGGAGGCGATCGTGTTTCCGCCGCTGCTCGACAGCGGCGATGCCGAGCTGGTCACGGCCGTGCGCACGCTGCAGCAGGATCGCGGCTGGATCGAGGCGAACCTGATCGAGCTCGCACCCCAGCTGCGCGCCATCGCGCAAGGCAACCACTGGGTCGAGCCGGCCGAATTCCTGCACAACGCCGAGGTCTTCCTCGAGCTGTGCTACGGCCATGTCGCCCTCGAGGAGGTTCTGATCGGCACGCAAGCGCGGGCCCGGCGGGAAGCCGTGCAAGCCACCGAGCCCGTACAGGCGGCCGGTACGACGCCCTGACGTGTTCGTGATCGCCTCCCGAGGCGTCACGGCCGATAGCGCAACGCCTCCACCACCACCGACAACGCCCGCGAGTATTCGCGCCGGCTCGGATAGAAGATGTGCAGGCCGGGGAAGGTCGGAAACCAGTCCTCCAGCACCCACTGCAGGCGCCCGGCGTCCACGTGCGCCTGCGCCAGGTCTTCGGGCAGGTAGGCCAGTCCGAAGCCGTCGAGTGCGGCGCGCAGCTTCTGGTAGGTGCTGTTGACCGTGACCTGCCCGTCGACGCGTACCTGCATCTCGCGCCTGCCCTTCTTCAATTCCCAGGCGTACAGGCCGCCGCGCGTAGGCAGGCGCAGCTTGATGCAGTTGTGCTTGAGCAGATCCTGCGGCTTGCTCGCTGCCGGGGACCTGGCGAGGTAGGACGGCGCGCCGACGATGGCGAAGCGCCGATCGGGCGCGATGCGCACCGCGATCATGTCCTTGGCCACCTGGTCGCCGCCGCGCACGCCGATGTCGAAGCGCTCGGCGACGATGTCGACGAGGCCGTAGTCGATCACCATCTCGATCTTGAGCTGCGGATGGTCGGGCAGTACCTTGGCCAGTCGCGGCCACAGCACCGTGTCGGCCGCGTAGTCGGTGGTCGTGATGCGGATCGTGCCGGCAGGCTCGTCGCGCAATTCGCGCAGCGCGGCCAGCTCGTCGTCGATCTCCTCGAAGCGCGGCGCCACCGTCCGCAGCAGTCGTTCGCCGGCCTCCGTGGGAGCCACGCTGCGCGTGGTGCGGCTCAGCAGGCGCAGGCCCAGGCGCGTCTCCAGCGTGCGCATCGTGTGGCTGAGCGCGGATGGCGACACCCCCAGCTTCGCCGCCGCGCGCGTGAAGCTGCGCTCCTGCGCGACGGCCACGAACGCGACCAGGTCGTTGATGTTCTCGCGCGCCATTCGTGAATTCCTTTCAGCAAAGCATCCCGATTCTGGCATCTAGTCGGCACGCCGTCCGCTGCCTAAAGTAGATCCATCGAAACAGGAGAGTCGACATGAGCACGCACATGGCCTTCTACTTGGGCTGGCCGAATGCCATGCCTGCCGTGACGAAGGCGCGCGAACTCGGCCTGGCGGCCGCAAGGGAATGAACATGGACTACGCAAGACTCGGCCGCAGCGGCCTGAAGGTGTCGCCGATCTGCCTTGGCGCGATGATGTTCGGCGGCCCCACCGACGAGGCGACGTCGGTGCGCATCGTCGACAGCGCCCGCGAGGCCGGCGTGAACTTCGTCGACACCGCCGACGCGTACGGCGCCGGCAAGTCCGAGGAGATCGTCGGCCGTGCCGTGCGAGCGGATCGTGACCGCTGGGTGCTCGCCACCAAGGTCGGCTACCCGGCCGGCGCGCCGTTCGCGACGGGCGCCGACCTGTCGCGCAAGTACGTGATGCACGCCGCCGAGGCCAGCCTGCGGCGCCTGGGCACCGACTACATCGACCTCTACTACCTGCACCACGACGACGCCGGCACGCCGCTGGAAGAGACCGTGCGCGCGCTGGCCGACCTGGTGCGCCAGGGCAAGATCCGCTACATCGGCCTGTCCAACTTCCACGCTTGGCGCGTGGCCGAGGTGGTGCGCCTGTGCGAACAGGCGGGCATCGACCGGCCGGCCGCCGTCGAGCCGCTGTACAACGCGATGAACCGGCAGGTCGAGGCGGAACTGCTGCCCGCGTGCAGGCACTTCGGCATCGGCGTGGTGCCGTACAGCCCGCTTGCGCGCGGCATCCTGTCGGGCAAGTACGCCAGCGTGGACAAGCTCCCCGAAGGCAGCCGCGCCGCGCGCCAGGACAAGCGCATGCTGCAGACCGAGCTGCGCCCGGAGTCGATCGCGCTGGCACAGCGGATCAAGGCGCACGCCGAGGCGCGCGGGAGCACGGCCTCTCACTACGCGATCAATTGGGTGCTGAACAATGAACTGGTGACGTCGGTGATCGCGGGGCCGCGCACGTTCGAGCAATGGACCGACTACCTGGCCGCGCTGGCGACGCCGTTCACGGCCGCCGACGAGGCGCTGGTGGCCGGCCTGGTGCCGGCGGGGCACTCGTCGACGCCCGGCTTCACCGATCCCCAATACCCGGTCACCGGACGCGTCGTGCCCGCCGCGTTCAACCCATAAGGACAACGCAGCATGAGCAACAACATCGAAGGCAAGGTCGTCGTCATCACCGGCGCGAGCAGCGGACTCGGCGAGGCCACCGCGCGGATGCTGTGCGCGCAGGGCGCCACCGTGGTGCTGGGCGCGCGCCGCATCGACCGCATCGTGGCGCTGGCCGACGAGCTGGTGCGCGGCGGCGGCCAGGCGCTGGCGCTGCAGACCGACGTCACCCGCAGCGCCGACGTCCAGCGGCTGGTGGACGGCGCGGTCGAGAAGTACGGCCGCATCGACGTGATGATCAACAACGCCGGCCTGATGCCCAGCTCGCCGCTGGACCGGCTCAAGATAGCCGACTGGGATCGCATGATCGACGTCAACATCAAGGGCGTGCTGTACGGCATCGCCGCGGCGCTGCCGCACATGCAGGCGCGCAAGTCCGGCCACATCGTCAACGTGTCGTCGGTGGCGGGCCACAAGGTGCGCGCCGGCACGGCGGTGTACTCGGCCACCAAGCATGCGGTGCGCGTGCTGACCGAAGGCCTGCGCCAGGAGGTGAAGGCCTACAACATCCGCACCACCATCGTGTCGCCGGGCGCGGTGGCCACGGAGCTGCCCGACAGCGTCACCGAGACCGACGTGCAGGCCGGCGTCAAGGCGTTCTACGAGATCGCGATCCCCGCCGACTCGTTCGCGCGCGCCGTCGTGTACGCGCTGAGCCAGCCGGACGACGTGGACATCAACGAGATCCTGTTCCGGCCGACCAGGCAGGAGTATTGATCTCCCGGCGACCCGGTTCGGCCGCTGCCCGCAGAGGTTCAGGCCGTCTTCGGTTTCATCATCCGGTTCATCTGCCGGAACATGAACTCGGGCGCGATGCGGCTCATCGCCTTCAGCACGTTGGCCAGGCCGGGGCGGATCTCGTCGCGACCGCGCTCGATGCCGGCGATCGCCTGGCTCGCCAGGGCCTCGACGGACATGCCCTTGGACCCCTTCAGCTCGGCCTCGAACTCGGTGTGCATCAGGCGCGTTTCCACCGGCGGCGGTGCGATCTCGAACACCCGCACGCCGCTGTCCGCGAGCTGCACGCGCAAGGCGCGGGTGTAGGCGTGCAAGGCCGACTTGGCCGCGCTGTAGACGGGCGAGATCGCCAGCGGCACGAAGGCCAGTCCGGAGCTCACGTTGACGATCGCGGCCTCGCCTCGAGCGCGCAGCTGCGGCAGGAACTGTTGCACCATCTGCAACGGCCCGCGCAGGTTCACGTCGATCTCGCGCGTGACGTCCGCCAGCGCATGCGGGCGCGCGAGGTCGAGGTTGCGCATGATGCCGGCGTTGTTCACGAGCACGTCCAGCGCCGGGAAGCGCGTCGTCACCTCGGCGTGCAGCGCCGCGATGGCCCCCGGGTCGGCCACGTCGCTCACGACGCCGTGCAGGCCGGGCAGGCGCCGTTGCGCATCGGCGAGCCGTTGTGCGTCGCGGCCGGTGGCGATCACCGTGTTGCCGCGCGCCAGCAACTGGCGTGCGAGTTCGAAGCCGATGCCGCTGGTGCCGCCGGTGATGAGAATGGTGCGTTGCCGGAGTTTCATGGAGGATGCTCGAAAGAGTTCTTGACGACCGGATTCTGGAAGCAATACTCTCCAATGGAAAGAAGGCACCCGAAAGTGCTGTACTTACCGAATGGAGAGTATTGAATGAAGACAGCCCCGCCGACGATCGAAACACGCTTCACCCAGGCCGAGATCGCCCGTGCCCGCGCCTACGCGGTGAAGCGGCCCGCGGGACCCGTCGATCCGCGCCTCGCCGCGCTGGTGCACGACCTCATCGGCCGCGTGGCCGACAAGTGGACGATGCTGATCCTGGAAGTGCTCACGGAGCAGGCGCCGCTGCGTTTCAGCCGGTTGGCGGAAAAGGTGGCCGGCATCAGCCAGAAGATGCTGACGCAGACGGTGCGCCAGATGGAGCGCGACGGCCTGGTCACGCGCACCGTCTACCCGGTGGTGCCCCCGCACGTCGAGTACGAGCTGACACCGCTGGGCCTGACGTTGGGCGGCGCGTTCTGCGGCGTCTGGGTGTGGGCGTCGGACAACCTGAAGGCCGTTGAGAAGGCGCGCCAGGCGTTCGATGCGAAGGCCGCGCCGCGCTGAAGTACTCGATCTGGGCTGTCGCCCGGGCGGCTGTCGAAGTGCGTCGGGCCGCGTAAGCAATGCTGCAAACCTTCTTTCCCTCGGCGATTGCGAATGTCTAACCTGCAGTTCTGATGCCCATGGCCATCATTCACGCAGGAGATTCCAATGTCCGCACAACTCGCACCCACTGCCGAGGAAGAGATTCTCGAACTGTCGATCCGCGACGCCCACTTCGCGGGCCTGCCCTATGCCGGCAGCATCGCGCCGGCGGACGCCTGGACGCTGATCCAGGCCGGACGCGCCGTGCTCGTGGACGTGCGGACCGGCGAGGAGCGCAAGTTCGTCGGCTACGTCCCCGGCAGCCTTCACGTGGCCTGGGCCACGGGCACCAGCCTGACGCGCAACCCGCGCTTCCTGCGCGAGCTCGAGGCGAAGGTCGACAAGGACGCCGTGGTGCTGCTCCTGTGTCGCAGCGGCAAGCGTTCGGCCCTGGCCGCCGAAGCCGCCACCCGGATCGGCTTCACCAGCGCCTTCAACATCACTGAAGGCTTCGAAGGCGAACTCGACGAGCAGCATCGGCGTGGCGCTCTGGGCGGCTGGCGCGTGCGCGGCCTGCAATGGGTGCAGGACTGAGCGTCGCCGGCAGGTGCAACAGGAAGTGGACGCCAGCATGAGCATCGATGACGAGACCTTGGCCGCAAGGAAGCCGGCTGCGGCCGCCGAGGCACCCCAGGACACGGACGCCCACGACGCGTCGTTGGACCTTCGAGGCGTCGTCGCCCGCCTGCGGCAAGCGCGCGAACGCTGGCGCACCTCGCAAGACCGTCCCCGCGAAACCAGCGGCCGCGAACTGCCGTCGCGCGAGGCGCTGGCCGACATCCTGGCCGGACTGCGCGGGGCGCTGTTTCCGATGCGGCTCGGGCCGCCGGATCTGCGCCAGGAGAACGAGGACTACTTCGTCGGCCACACGCTGGACACCGTGCTCCATGCCTTGCTGGGGCAGGTGCGGCTGGAACTGGGCCATCAATCGCGTTCGCGCGGCGAATCCGCGCGCACGCTCGACGAGCGCGCCCTGGACGTCGTGCGCGAATTCGGGGCCGCGTTGCCCGGCATTCGCGAACTGCTCGACACCGACGTGCTGGCCGCCTATCGCGGCGATCCGGCGGCGCGCAGCGTGGATGAAGTCCTGCTGTGCTATCCCGGCCTGCACGCGGTGATCCACCATCGACTCGCGCATCAGCTGCACGAACTGGGCGTGCCGCTGCTGGCGCGCATCGTGGCGGAACTCGCCCACGGCGACACCGGCATCGACATCCACCCCGGTGCCCGGATCGGCTCGCACTTCTTCATCGACCACGGGACGGGGGTCGTGATCGGCGAGACGGCGGTGATCGGCCGCAACGTGCGCATCTACCAGGCCGTGACGCTGGGCGCGAAGCGCTTCGCGGTCGACTCCGACGGGCAGTTGCAGAAGGGCGGCGCGCGCCATCCGGTCGTCGAGGACGACGTGGTGATCTACGCCGGGGCGACGGTGCTGGGCCGCGTGACGATCGGTCGCGGGGCCTCCATCGGCGGCAACGTCTGGCTCACGCACAGCGTGCCGGCCGGCAGCCGCATCGCGCAGGCGAACGCGCTCGACGACCGCGTGGTCGACGCCGCGGGAGTCGGCGGATGACGATGATCACCCGGCTCGCCGCTGGCTGGCGGCAGCCGTGAGCCGGCTCCCGTCCGAACGTTTCGGCGCGGTGATCCGGCAACTGCGCAAATCGCGCGGCTGGTCGCAGGAACGGCTCGCCGCGGACGCCTGCCTCAACCGCTCCTACATGGGCGAGATCGAGCGGGCACGCGCGATTCCCACCCTGGCCACCGCGGAAAAGCTGGCCCGGGCGCTGAAGGTGCCGTTGTCCGATCTCATCTCGCGTTGCGAATCCCCGGCGCCCGCCGGCCGGGTGGCGGATCTCGAGAACGCGGGCTGATTTGGTGGCTATACCCGGTTGAGCCGCGGACGACGTGCCCGGATACTTCCTCCATCGTTTCTCGAATAAACAAGTTCATTTTTCGAATAGGACCTCGCTTCCATGGCAGCAGAACACTCGACTCACCCGATGGCCCTTGGCGACAACGCCGCAAGACAGCTTGCGAACGCCACCAAGACGACGCCGACGCTGTCGACGATCAGCCCGCGCTGGCTGACCCATCTGTTGCAATGGATCCCGGTCGAGGCCGGCATCTACCGCCTGAACACGGTGAAGAATCCGCAGGACGTCGAGGTGCTGTGCGCCAAGCGCGACGAAGCCGAGCTGCCGTCCACCTTCGTCGACTACGACGAGAAGCCGCGCGAATACTTCCTGAACGCGGTCAGCACGATCGTCGACGTCCACACGCGCGTCTCCGACCTGTACAGCAGCCCGCACGACCAGATCAAGGAACAGCTGCGCCTGACGATCGAGACGATCAAGGAGCGCCAGGAAAGCGAGCTGATCAACAACCCGGACTACGGCCTGCTGGCGGCCTGTGCGGAAGACCAGATCGTGTACACGCTCACCGGCGCGCCCACGCCCGATGACCTGGACGAGCTGCTGACCAAGGTCTGGAAGGAGCCGGCCTTCTTCCTGACCCATCCGCTGGCGATCGCCGCGTTCGGCCGCGAATGCACGCGCCGCGGCGTGCCGCCGCCCACCGTGAGCCTGTTCGGATCGCAGTTCCTGACGTGGCGCGGCATTCCGCTGATCCCGTCCGACAAGGTGCCGGTGGCCGACGGCAAGACCAAGATCATCCTGTTGCGCGTGGGCGAGAAGCGCCAGGGCGTGGTCGGCCTGTTCCAGCCGGGCCTGGCGGGCGAACAAAGCCCGGGCCTGTCGGTGCGCTTCATGGGCATCAATCGCAACGCGATCGCGTCGTACCTGATCTCGCTGTACTGCTCGCTGGCCGTGCACACGCCGGACGCGCTGGCCGTGCTCGATGGCGTCGAGGTCGGCAAGTACCACGAGTATCCGGACACCTACCGGTAAGCCGCGCGATGTCGATTCCTGATGTCGCGACCGGCGCGCCGCCGGTCGGCCTGCCCGATCTCGCCACGCTGAACCGTCTCGCGGGTGAGTTCTTCAGCGCGCTGCCGGGCTCCTATTCCGCCGGCGGCGTGCCGGTGCCGTCCACGCCGCACCCGGCAGGCCTGACCCTGCCCCCGGGTTCCGCGGGGCCATCGACGCCGGCCGCCGTGCCATTCGGCGCCCTGCCGCCGGGGGCGAACCTGGCGCCGACCTCGCCGCAAGCGCCTGCCAATGCGGCGGCGTCGTTGCCCGCGCTGCGGCCGCACGCGGTGGCACCCACCGGTGTGCCGGACCTGGCGGTCGAGGCCGCGCCGGCCTATGACAGTCGGCTCGGTGGCCCGGCCCTGGGCGTTCCGCAGGCCGCAGGCGCCTCGCCCGCGCCGGCCGCCGCGCAGGCGCCGTACTACTTCCTGTCGGAGAGCGGGACTCAGCGCGGCAGTGTCCCCGTTGGGCCCGACATCGCACCGCCGCGCAACGACCGCCTCGACGCCGAAAGCTTCGGCCTGCCGGGCTCCGACGCGCTGCGCGCCTTGCTCGCCGCAGACCCGAAGCCCGCCGCCCCGGCGACGCCCGGCGCGGCCTCGACCGGGTTCTATTTCATCGAGCCCGCCACATCGACGGCGGCCCCGGTGTCGTCGCCCTCCGCGCGACCGCCGTTCGACGTCAACGCCGTCCGGCGCGACTTCCCGATCCTGCGCGAACGTGTCAACGGACGCCCGCTGGTCTGGTTCGACAACGCCGCCACCACGCAGAAGCCGCAGGCGGTCATCGACCGCCTGAAGACCTTCTACGAGCGCGAGAACTCCAACATCCACCGCGCCGCGCACGAACTGGCCGCGCGCGCCACGGATGCATACGAGGGCGCGCGCGAGACGGTGCGCCGCTTCATCGGCGCCGGCGCCACCGAGGAGATCGTCTTCGTGCGCGGCACCACCGAGGCGATCAACCTCGTGGCCAAGAGCTGGGGCGTGCAGAACGTGAACGCGGGCGACGAGATCATCGTGTCGCACCTCGAGCACCACGCCAACATCGTGCCGTGGCAACAGCTGGCCGCGCAAAAGGGCGCGCGCCTGCGCGTGATCCCGGTGGACGACTCGGGGCAGGTGCTGCTCGACGAATTCCAGAAACTGCTCAACGACCGCACGAAGATCGTCGCGGTGACGCAGGTGTCGAATGCGCTCGGCACCGTCGTGCCGGTGCAGCAGATCGTCGCCATGGCGCGCCGCGCCGGCGCCTGCACGCTGGTCGACGGTGCGCAGTCGATCTCGCACATGAAGATCGACGTGCGCGCACTCGACGCCGACTTCTTCGTGTTCTCGGGCCACAAGATCTTCGGGCCGACCGGCATCGGCGTCCTCTACGGCAAGAAGGCCGTGCTCGACGCGATGCCTCCGTGGCAAGGCGGCGGCAACATGATCGCCGACGTCACGTTCGAGAAGACCGAGTACCAGGCGCCGCCGAACCGCTTCGAGGCCGGCACCGGCAACATCGCCGATGCCGTGGGCCTCGGCGCCGCGCTCGAGTACGTCGAGCGCATCGGCATCGAGAACATCGGTCGCTACGAACATGGCCTGCTCGAATACGCCACGCACCACATGGCGACTATCCCGGGCGTTCGCCTCGTCGGCACGGCGCACGACAAGGCCAGCGTGCTGTCGTTCGTGCTCGCCGGCTACACGACCGAGGAAGTGGGCAAGGCGCTGAACCACGAAGGCATCGCGGTGCGCACGGGCCACCACTGCGCTCAACCGATCCTGCGTCGCTTCGGACTCGAGACGACGGTGCGGCCGTCGCTCGCGTTCTACAACACCTGCGAGGAGATCGATCGCATGGTGGCGGTGGTGAAGCGGCTGGCGGGCGCGAGGCGCTGAGCAGGCAGCTCGTTCGTCGAGGTCGACGAACGAGCCGCCCGCATCAGGCTTCCGAGGCGATCGTCTCTGTCGTGGGTTGCGAATGCGTACCGCCGATCGCCACCGAGGCGACATGCACGACCGGTGCGTGCACCGGACGGCTCGGACTGGCGGCGCCCGGTCGCGCTCCTTCGGGCGCGGTACGGCCGGCGCGTCGAGTGCTTCGCGCTCGCACGCGCCGCTCGTACCAGCGATGCGCCCGGTCGAGATAGAGGTAGACCACCGGCGTCGTGAACAGCGTCAGCGCCTGCGA
>Ga0302314_10006010_pt1 | contig 22058 bp, 12 predicted proteins | sample III_Palsa_N2_3_FD_200533 | JGI IMG/M metagenome (GOLD analysis project Ga0302314, IMG submission 200533) | Peat permafrost microbial communities from Stordalen Mire near Abisko, Sweden - III_Palsa_N2_3 | ecosystem: Environmental > Terrestrial > Soil > Palsa > Peat permafrost | place: Sweden...
TTTCCATTGGGATTGTGGGCAAGTATGTGGAGTACGAAGACAGCTACAAGAGCCTGAAGGAAGCGCTGGTGCATGGAGCGCTGGCGGAGAATCTGAAGCTGAAGGTGACCTGGCTCGAAGCGGAAGGGCTTGAGGTGGACGATTATGCCGCTCAGCTTGAGAGCTTCGACGGGATTCTTGTACCCGGCGGGTTTGGCAAGCGCGGCATCGAGGGCATGCTGAACGGGATTCGCTACGCTCGCGAGAACAAGGTGCCGTACTTCGGCATTTGTCTCGGGATGCAGACAGCTTGCATTGAATATGCACGCAATGTCTGCGGACTGGCGAAGGCGAACTCGGGGGAGTTCGATCCGGCGACACCGCACCGCATCATCTACAAGCTGCGCGAGTTGACGGGCGTGGAAGAGATGGGTGGAACGATGCGTCTGGGTGCCTGGACGTGCGTGATGGAAGCTGACTCTCTTGCTGCCAAAGCTTATGGGACGACTGAGATCAGCGAGCGCCATCGGCACCGGTATGAGTTCAACCGTGAGTACGAGGCTGTGCTGACAGGCGGAGGGCTGCGGTTGACGGGCTCGTCGTCCGAAGGGACCTACGTGGAGATCGTGGAGATTCCGGAGCATCCGTTCTTCCTGGGCTGCCAGTTCCATCCGGAGTTCAAGTCGAAGCCGCTGGAGCCGCATCCTCTGTTCCACGCGTTTGTGAAAGCCAGCTATGCGAATCGTGGGCTGATGAAGGCCGAAAAAACGGTGCGGGCTGAGGTAAAGGCTTAACTCCTGTTAGCCACGAACAGAAACGCCGCTCCCTTGGGAGCGGCGTTTTTGTTGCGTTCGTGGAAGCGGCGACACTAAACGACGAATAAAAACGTTCCGACCGCGTCTTCCTCGTCAAGGTTGCGTCTGTATCGGTAGGCTTACAGGCAGATTGATATGGAGTACTCCTATGTTTGTTACGCGGCGTAGATCAAGCGGTTTAGCAGTGGCGACGGTGTTGGCAATGGGGCTGATGTTCCCTGCTCTTTCGGCGCGGGCGCAAGAGCCCGGCGAACAGATGGTCGGCCCAGGCGGCGGACGCGGGCAGTTTGCCGGAATGCAGCGCGTGGTTGGCGAAGTGACAGCGATTTCAGGCTCGACGCTGACCGTCAAGGGCGAAGACGGAGCGACCTTCCAGGTGGTGACGACGGACAACACGCGGGTGATGAAGGGTCGCGGAGTGACGGTGAAGATCGCCGATCTGAAGGTCGGCGACGGATTGATGGCGGTCGGGAATCTTGATGCTCCGAACAAGACGCTGCACGCCGCGATGGTGATGGCCCAGGATGCTGCGGAAGTGAAGAAGGCACGCGAGAACCTGGGTAAGACCTACATCATGGGTAAGGTGACAGCCATCGATGTAGACAACGCCAAGATGACGGTGAAACGGTTTGATGGCGTAGAGCAGACGATTGGCTTTGACGAGACTACCTCGTTCAAGCGGGGACGCGTTGGCCGCGGCGGCGGCATGGGGATGGGCGGCGGTGGCGGAGCTGCCGCAGAAGGTGCACCTGTAGCGACAGCCGAGAGCATCACGCTGGCCGACATCAAGGTGGGCGACAACGTGGGCGGGCAGGGATCGCTGAAGGGCGGCGTATTTGTGCCAACGCTTTTGACGGTGGCGGCGCCTGGGCAAGGACGACAACGCGGTGGTGCAGGTGCGCCGGGAACAGCTCCAGCAGCTGGATCAGGGCCGGGGTCCAAGTAAATCTTCAGGAGATGTTCCGGGCGGCAAGGTAACAGTACGAAGCGACAAGACAGGGAGTGTCTGTGACAGGTTGGATGAAGAAGCGTGGAGCAGCCGGGTGTATGGCGGTGCTGCTGGTTTCAAGTGGAATGGGAATAGTCGCGCAGACTGCGGACACTGCGGCGGCGACAGCACAGCCAACACAAGCAGTTGCTGCTCCTGCTTCCTCGCAAGTTGCTACGACAACAGCGCCAGCGGCACAGGGTGGGACGATTCACGGTGCGGTGATTGCTGGAACTGTCGGGAAGGCGGGTGGGGTTCCGCTGCCGGGTGTGGCCATTACAGCAACGAACACGCTGACAGGTAAGAAGTACGCGACGTCTACCGATATCGACGGCGAGTACGCGATGAAGATTCCACGCAATGGGCGCTATGTGGTGCGCGTGGAGCTTGCGGGGTTTGCAGCAGCGACGCAGGAAATTGTGCTGACGGGCGTGGAAGCGCAGGCAGCAGCGCAAGGGATCGCCATCGTTGAGAAGCCTGCGGACTTTGGGATGGAGCTGGCGAGCCGCGTGGCGGCGGATGAAGCGAAGCAAGCTGCGGCGACGAGTTCGAGTACAGCTTCTCTGTCCCGTGGATTGCAGGGTTTGAGCCTGAACACGGGTGAGGCGGATACGACGGATGCGAGTGCCAGCGCAGGGACAAATGCGGGTGCGGCTATGCCTTCGCTGAGCGGGCTGGGAGATAGTGCGTCGGCTGCGAATGATTCTGTTGCGGTAAGTGGACAGGCTGGGCAGACCAATGGGCTCGCGGGTTTTAGCGAGGATGAGATTCGGTCTCGGATTGAAGATGCCGTGGCGCAAGGGCGCGCAAATGGGTCGATTCCACAGGGTGGCGATCCGACGAATGCGATCGTGGGAATGCTCGGCGGCATGATGGGTGGTGGTGGACCAGGGGGTGGTGGATTTGGGGGCGGTGGCGGCGGGTTTGGCGGCGGTGGGCGTGGTGGTGGCGGGGGTGGGAGTGGAGCGTTTCGGAACTTCAATCCAGCGCAGCCGCATGGGAATATTTTTTACCAAGGTGGGAACTCGGCGCTGAACTCCGCTCCGTGGTCGCCTGCGTTGACGCCGCTGGCGAATCCTTCGGCTTACTCGAATCGGTTTGGAGCGAGCATTGCTGGATCGCCCTATATCCCGGGACTGACGAAGCCAAATACTAAACAGTTTGTGTTTTTGAATCTGACTGGGCAGAAGAACTTGAATGCGTTTCTGGCGACAGGGCGTGTGCCAACGATATTGGAACGAGGTGGCGATTTTTCAGACTCGATGCTGGGAGTTGGGAATACGGCGACGGCGGTAACGCTTTATGACCCGAAGACTGGCAATCTCATACCTGGGAATAATTTGGCGAATTCGAGTGTTCCGATTTCGCAAGTGGCGCAGAATTTGCTGGCTTACTATCCAGCGCCGAATATTCCGGTGAATGCACAGGGCTATAACTACCAGACAATTTCGAATGCGGGATCGAACAATGTAGCGATCAACTCTCGCTATGTACGAACGCTCGGAGGAGCGACGGCTACACCGTTTGGAAGCTTCGGCGGCGGTGGTGGTGGAAGACGTGGAGGTGGAGGAAATTCGAATGCGCCGCCTTCGCTGCGGCAGAATATCAACCTTGCGTACAACTACTCGCACTCGGCCAGCGATTCACGGAACATCTTTCTGCCGCTGGGCGGAGCGACTGAGAGCGACGGCAATGGGCTGACGGCTGGCTACACGATTGGCTATGGGCGGCTTTCGAACAATGCGAGTGTGAACTGGAACCGGTCTAATGCGGAGACGCGAAACTACTTTACGAATAAGCCGAATAATCCGTCGCCAGCCGTAGGGCTAGTTGTTCCGAACGAGACAGGCGGGTTTGCCAATCCAGGCTTTTATAACGGGCTGCCTTCGTTCAGCATCAGCAACTTTCAAAGCCTGACCAATACTTCGCCAAGCCAAACGATCAACCAAACGATAAGCTTCTCCGACTTTGTGAGCTGGCGGCATAAGAAGCACAACATGCGCTATGGGCTGGATGTGCGGCGTGTTCATGCAGACTCCATTGGCGGGAATAATCCTCTCGGGTCGTTTACGTTTACGGGATACGCTACGGCCAGCCCTGCGGACCAGGTGGGTGGCACAGCCGGCGTTACGAGCGGCGATGGCTTTGCGGACTTCCTGCTAGGACTGCCGCAGAGTACGGCGATACAGGCTGGGCTTTATAAGACGTATCTGCGTGAGAATGTTTACGACTGGTATGTGCAGGATGACTGGCGCATGGCCTCGAACATTACGATCAACTATGGGCTGCGGTATGAGTACTTCGGGCCGTATAGCGAGAAGAATGGCCGGCTGGTGAACCTTACTCACGATGCAACGTTCAGTCCCGCATCGATCTCGCCTGTAACGCCGGGGCAGAATGGGTATCCGAATAGCCTGGTGAATCCGGACTATGCGATGTATGCACCACGGTTTGGGATCGCATGGAAACCGAAGTCGAAGCTGGCGAAGGACACTGTGATTCGTGGCGGTTACGGCATCAACTACAACACAGGGCAATATGCTGTGTTTGCGAAATCGCTTTCACATCAGCCTCCGTTCGCTGAGACGCAGACCAATACTTTCACTTCAGGTTGCACAACAACAACACCAACGACGACAGCGAACATGACGTTGGCCAACGGCTTTGGATGCTCCAATTCCGCCATCGTGAATAACTATGCGGTAGATAAAAATTATCGGCTGGGGATGGTGCAGGTTTATAACCTGAACCTGCAGCGGACAATCCCACTGAATATTGTTTTGAATGTTGGCTACAACGGATCAAAAGCCAGCAACCTAGACGTGGTGGGTTCGCCCAACGCTTCACCGACAGGGGTGAGCACGATGGGGATCGATGCGTTTGACTATGAAGAGTCAGCTGCGGCTTCGCACTCGAACCAGCTCGTCGTGAGCGCGCAGAAACGGCAGACAAAGGGTATTGCGCTGGGGGCGACGTATACGTACTCGCACACAATTGATAATGCTTCGGGGGTGGGTGGAGCGGTTGGATCGCCGGTTCAAAACTTGTTTGATCTGGGAGCGGAAGAAGGCAACTCCAGTTTTGATCAGCGGCATAATCTGACGGGCAACTGGGTGCTGGAGTTGCCATTTGGACCCAACCGCGAGTTCTTCAACAAAGGCGGTTTGTCGTCGCATCTGCTGGATGGATTTTCTTTGAGTGGGACGTTTACGTTTGCGAGTGGAACGTACTACACGCCGCAGTATTCGGGAAGCCAGCTAGAAGCGTCGTCCGGCAATACCTATCAACAGCGGCCTGATCGCAGCTTCGATGCACCGCTTAAAGGGCCAGGAACGGTGAAGGAGTTTTTCAACACAGCGGCGTTTGCAGCACCGGTTACTGGCGGAGTAGCGCATTACGGGTCGGCTTCGCCGGGATCGATTGAAGGGCCGGGGACGGTGGCGGTGAGTGCTTCGCTTTCGCGGACGGTGCAGCTTGGCGACTCACGATCATTTGAGGCTCGCGTGACGGCGAGCAATGTGTTCAACACCGTGCAGTACAACGGGATCAACACGACAGAGAACTCGGCGAACTTTGGCGAAGTAACGAGCGCAGCGGCGATGCGTGCGCTGCAGGTGCAGGCAAGGTACAGGTTTTAGGTGCAGCGAATGGATAGCAAGGAACAATTGGCAGGAGTCTTGATGCGGCGTTTGATTGCGGCAGCTACGGTTGGAATGCTGGGGTTGGGACAGCCGATGATGTCGGCTGCACAGACGGCTGCGCCACAAGCAGACGCGCAGGCCGCGGGACAGAATGCGCAGGGCCAGTACACGCTGACGGTGAATGCGAACATCGTGTTGACGAACGTCGTAGTGCGGGACAAGAAGACGGGCGCGCTGATTACAGGGTTGAAGGCGAGCGACTTCCATATCGTGGAGGACAAGAAGCCGCAGAATATTGTCAGCTTCGACTATCAGAATGTGGATGAAGCAGCGACGCTAAATGAGAAGTCGACAACGACGGGCAAGGCTTCGATTGCGGACTTGCTGGAGAATAACTTTGCAGCAAGCCCGAAGCAGTTGCGCGATCATCGCTTGATCGTGATCTTCTTTGACCTTAGCTCGATGCAGGATGAAGACATTGACCGTGCGGTAGATGCGGCTGACGATTATGTGAACAAGCAGATGCAGCCTGCGGACCTGGTCGCGCTGGTGAGCATGTCTACCGGCTTGAGTATGGACCAGGATTTCACGAGCGACAAGACTGCCCTGCTGCGTGGACTCGCAAAATATAACGGCAGCGATGAGACGGGATTTGCAAATGGTGGGACTGGTTCAACCGATGGGACGAGTGACGACACGACACAGTTCGCCGCGGATGACACCGAGTACAACAGTCTGAATACCGACCGCGAGCTGCTGGCGATTCGCGCGATTTCGAAGAGCCTGGAACGCGTCGATCAACGCAAGTCGATGTTGTATTTTTCGGGTGGGTTGACGCGCAACGGTATTGAGAATCAGGCTAGTCTGCGTGCCGCGACGAATGAAGCTGCGAAGGCGAACCTTGCAATTTATAGCGTGGATACAAGGGGTTTGCAGGCTCTGCCTCCGGTGGGCGATGCTAGCAAGGGTAGCCTACGTGGGAACTCGGCTTATAGCGGCAGCGCGGTGACCGCGCAGTTCAGTGCGAACTTTGCGTCGCAGGAGACACTGGCTACGCTTAGCTCGGATACGGGTGGTAAAGCGTTCTTCGACTCCAATGATTTCGGGCCGGCGTTCCAGCAGGTTCAGCATGACACCGAGGCTTATTACATTCTCGGGTTTCATTCGACGAACCAAGCGCACGACGGATCGTTTCGACATTTGACGATTACGATCGATCGCAAGGACGCGAAGATTGAGTATCGGCCGGGATATTATGCGCCTTCAGACTTTCAACATCAGAAGACGGAAGACCGCGAACTTGCGCTGACAGAGCAGATGCGTAGCGATTCACCGGCGACCGATGTTGCGGTGTATCTACAGGCGCTGTACTTGCGTGAGAACGAGAACATGTTTTATGTCCCGGTGAGTTTGATCGTGCCGGGCTCGCAGATTCCGTTTACCGCGAAGGGTAGCAGCGATAAAGCCAACATCGACATACTGGGGCGTGTGCAGAACTCGCAAGGCATCACGGTAGGCAACGTGCGGGACACGGTGAAGCTGGCACTGGATGCTTCGCAGCAGGTACAGCGTAAGAATATTCAGTACTCCACTGGATTTTCGCTGGCGCCGGGCAAGTATCACCTGAAGTTTGTAGTGCGGGAAAACCAGACTGGCAACATGGGCAGTTTTGAAACAGATATTCAAGTGCCCGACTTGAAGAAGATTCCGCTGAAGCTTAGCTCGGTTGTGCTCGCGAGCCAACGTACGCCGAATGCGGTGAAGAACTCCAACAACCTGCTGGTGCGCGATGGGCTGGAGTGGGTGCCGAATGTAGCGCATGTGTTTCGTCAGGACCAGCACCTGTACTTTCTGTACGAGGTGTATGACCCCACGAAGCAGAAGGCTGCGACGGAGCCTGCTGCTGCGCCTGGGCAAGGCAAACACGAAGGTGGGTCAGTGCATGTGCTGACCAGCATCGAGTTTTTGAATGGCGGAACGAAGGTGTATGAGACGCCGTTGGTAACAGCGAATACGATCAATGTGCCGGAGCGCGGTGCAGTCGCGTTCCAGTTCGATGTGCCGCTGGCGCAGTTGAAACCGGGCACGTATGTGTGCCAGGTGAATGTGATCGACGATGCTGGTGGAAGCTTCAGCTTTCCGAGGATGGCGTTAAAGGTGCTGGCGGCTGTGCAGCCGCCAGCGGCCACGGCGAGTGCTGGCGCTACACCCAGTGTCGCTGCGCAGTAGAGTGGATGTCGCCGATTGCCTGCTGAGTAGACTCAGGGAGCTTTTCTGGCGTCTCACTAAGGAGCGCCCCGCTAACATTTGCAGACGAGCCGGCGCTTCACTGGAAGGGAACATCTTATGCTGGTTCGAGTTCGTTTTAGCATTGCTGCGTTTGCGCTCGTGCTGGGAGGACGTGGTGCTTACGCACAGCAATCTACCCCTGCTCCGCTGGCAAGAGATCAAGCGATTTCTCTGAACGTTGTTGTTACCGATCACGCAGGTAATCGCATAAGCGGCTTGAAGGCGCAGGATTTTTCGCTGCTTGACAACAAGACGTCAAAGACGTTTGCCTCGTTTCGAGAGCTGCAAGGAAAAGCTGAAGGCGGAACACCAGTTCCTGTGTTGATCGTTGTGGATGCTGTCAACACACCGTTTTCCGCAGTTGCCTATCAACGAGACCAGATCGCAAAGTATCTTCGTGGCAACGAAGGACGCCTGGTAAATCCTACGACCTTTGCTGTTCTGACGGACAAAGGCACGAATCTCTACAACGGCACTTCGATGGACGGCAATGCTCTCGCCGATGCGCTGGAACATGCTGACATCGGCTTGCAAGAGATACGGCGATCGGAAGGCTTTTATGGAGCCGAGGATCGCACTACGATCTCGCTGAATGCGCTTCGCGAGATTATTGCTTATGAAGAAAAGGTGCCGGGTCGAAAGATGGTCTTGTGGGTTTCGCCTGGGTGGCCGTTGCTGTCAGGTGCTGAGGTAGAGTTAGACAACAAACAGCAGAAGCAGATTTATCAAGACATCGTAAGCTTCTCGACGCAGTTGCGCGAAGCGCGCGTTACTCTCTACAGCATTAACAGTTGGGGAGCCAACGAGTCCCTGGGACGCGCGCTCTATTACGAAGACTTTCTTTCAGGAGTTAGCAAACCTTCACAGACACAGTTAGGAAATCTTGGATTACAGGTGCTGGCGGCCCAAAGCGGCGGACTGGTTTTGAACTCCAGCGATGTGAAGGGGATGCTGCAAGACTGCGTGGCAGATACGGGTTCCTCGTATGAGATCACGCTTATTCCGGCAAAGGCAGAACACCCTGATGAGTATCACCAGCTCTCGATTCAAGTTGATAAGCCCGGCCTGACTGCTCGGACACGGCAGAACTACTACGCGCAGCCGTAAGCGGGAGACAGAACCTATTTGTAGGGACGGTTGCGGCGGTCGGAGTTGTAGCGGCAACCGCTAAGTGCCAGCCCCACTACGCCGTAGTGGGGCCAAGAAAAATCGTCTTGACAAGACGGAGAGCCGAGAGCAGAATTGTTTCCTTCCTAATGAAGGAGGCTCGTGATGCGGCTACGCGTTGTGTTCCTTACCCTTCCGCTGGCTTTGGCTTTGCCCATATCCGGCTTGTGCGCCGATTTCGATCAGGCGCAATCCTCGCAATCAAAACATGCCTCTCCGCCTGTGAGCGTGATCTCTGCTGATCAGCGATCCACACAGCATAGCGGGCTAGAGTGGGCAAGCGTCGCCGCGCATCTTCCCGATCCGCAGACGGCCAGCCCAGAGAAGCTCAAGATTGCCGGAGACAATCTCGCAGCTCGACAGTATTTTGAGGACGCGCTGGACTATTACGGCTATGCGCTGGCTCGTGGCGGCGATCCAAGCGAGTTGCAGAACCAGATGGGAGTAGCCTGGCTGAAACTTGGCCAGAACAAACAGGCGCACGCGGCGTTTTTGCGCGCTGTACGTGCACAAAAGAGGAACGACCACGCGTGGAATAATCTGGGCGTTACGGCGTACCAGAACAAGGATTATCTACAGGCCATTAGCGACTACTCGCGGGCTGTGCATATTGACCGGGAGTCCGCGGCGTATCGCTCTAACCTGGCGTTGGCCTATTTTTCGTTGATGGATATGGAAAACGCGCGGAAGCAATTTGCCGCTGCCATGCGGCTCGATCCTAACTTCATGACTTCTGATGATGGTTATGGTGCTTCCGTACGTCTTCTCAGCGGCAACAACTACGGCGGAATCTGCTTTCAACTGGCGAGGCTGTATGCCAGCCAGAACCAACTTCCGGAGATGCGACTATGGCTCGCAAAGGCCAATGGAGCTGGTTTCGATGTGAAGGATGGCATGGAGACAGATGCTGTCCTGAACCCTTATATGAAAGACCCAGAGATCAGGCAGATTCTGCTGAGCGAAGATGCGGCGCGGAAGACGAAGGTGACGAGCGCTAAGGTACCGCCGCTGGGAGTCGCCACGAACTAGGGTAGTTTTCTATGCGTATTCCCCATAGCCGCATCGTGCGGCTATGGATTATTTGCTGCGCCTAAAGATGCTGCCCTTGGTTTGTGATGATATGCGAACACTGGCTACTCTTTGCTGTACGGACAATGCCTGCAACCTGAGTTACAGCAATAGCCTCGCCGCAGATGATAGGCCTCGGTAAAGACCATGTACGGGCCATCCCAATAGAAGTCCTCGGGGCGTAAAGCCTCGCTGGATGCAGCGGCCGCTTTCTCTGTCTCCGGTTTCTCATTCATGAAAACAAACCAGGCATACGGTTGGCTGCGGTGAGCGCGTAACGACCGCAGCCGCACGCAGCAGGTCAGAGATAGATCGTGTACGTTTCGGTTTGGCTGGTGCTACAACTGTCGACTCCTCCCGAACTACTGCGCCAGCGACAAACTCCACAACACGGCCGGGGATCGCGGAGATGCGCTCGCCGGGGACGATGATACCGACGAGGTTGAGTGGGTCGGCGGCGGAGACTGTGATGGCAGATTCCGCTGCGCGGGTTGGGGCTTCTCGGCGTGCGGAGCGGAGTTGGTCGATGACTTCGGGAAGAGCGAACTGTTCGCCGAAGGCTCCGCTGACGAAACGGCCGCCGCGGATTTCGCCGCGAGCTTCAAGACGGCGGAGGATAGGCAGAAGATCGCGCCACTTGGGAGCGTTGGACTCGCGGGCGAGTAGCTCGCGGAAGAGCACGCCGTAACGGCAGAGCAAGATGCGGGCGTGAGCGTCGAGTGCGGCGGTGGTTTGTTTGGCCGCGGCGATGGCGGTCGCGGTCGTGGCGGTGGAAGCCCGGGTCCGAGAATCCGGACCCGGGGCACCCGCAGTTGCGGCTGGGTCACAGAGGAGGGACCAGCGGCCGGCGGTGGTGCGGGCGGCGGCTCGTTTGCGTAGGCTGGTGGCTGCGGTTTGGGCGACTGCGGCAGACTTGCGGCGAGGGTCCATCATCGCGCGGAGTTGGTCGAAGCCGTCGGCTGAGGCGAGACCGGCGGTGGCTAGCTCCCAGAGTGCGGTGGTGGTTTGCAGCTTGGTGAGGTTGCTGAAGCGTTGCAGGTCAGCGGTGAAGGCTGCACCCTTTTCGGCTAGAAGAGCGCGGAGTGTTTGCGCTTCAGGACTGAGCGATTGCGTGAGGACGGACTCGTCGACACACTTTGCTTCGAGGGCCAGGGGAAGCCACTCGGCGGACTCGCGGAGATAGAAGGTGATTGGTGCTGCGGTGGTTGGGATGACGCGGCGTGGGGCTGTGGCGTCCGTGGTGGAAAGCCATGCGGGGTGCGGCGAGATGCGGCCCCAGCCGATGATGCCTGCAAGGCAAAGATTGTCGAGCCAGCGGGGGTCGTAGTTGGCGACACGCACTGGGAGGATTGTGCGCTCCCACTCGACGGCGGGAGCTTCGAAGCCTTCGAGCTGCTCAATCGCTGCGAGGACGCCTTCTTCGCCTTCGAGTTGCGTTGCAGCCGCGAGATGGTGCCAATCGAAGAGCCAGCGCATGAAGACGTTGGGAGTGATAGGTTCAACCTGCTTGCGCAGCGTGCCGAGCGTGAGACGATGGATGCGCTGCAAGATGCGACGCTCGCACCATTCGATGGTGTGGGGTTTTTCCGTTGAAGGGTGCTCGAAGACACCGCGCATGGCGAGGCCTTGCATCTCCATGGCGAGAAGCGATTGGTAGATGGAGGAAGGCTGAAGGTTTGTGATCGTGGCCAGGTGTTCTGCAGTGGTGGGGCCGAGAATTTGTAGCCAGCCTTGCGTGAGGGCGGTGGTCGCGGAGTCGCGTGGGCTGATGATTTGCGCGGGACGTTCTTCGGTGCCGGCGAGGGTAGTCTCTTTGACAGTGTCGCTGCCGTTGGTGAGAAGCAGGGCCTTCGCTTCACTCAGGATGACAAGTTTATCGGAAGTTTGAAGCGTTGCTTCGGGCCAGAGGAGTGCGGCTTCGGCGAAGCGTTCGGTGGCGATCCATGCTGGCGTGTTGTTGATGTTGATGAGATGAGCGCGGCCTTGGATGGCGAGGCGGGAGAAGAAGAGGGGCCAGTGTTGGGTAGCCCGTGAGTTTGGTGCCGCCACTGAAACCCCGATCTCCAAGTGCGAGAGACCCCACCCCAACGGGCAAAGAACGCCCGCAGGGGACCCCGGATCGGGGGCACCTGCCTGTGTGGCAGGGAGAGCTACGAGTTGCAGGAGTAAATCGTGGAGTTCGTGTTCGTCGCGGAGGTCGGGCCAGAGCTGTTGGCGGACGGTGTCGATGGCGGCTTGGTCGAGACGACCTGCGCCATCGGCGACGGAGTCTGGTAGCGACTTGCGAAGCGTGACGGCGCGGGTGCGGCGAGCAGCGGCGTCTTCGTCGTCGAGGAAGGCGTAGGGCATCGCGTTGATAAGCTCGTGCGCGAACTGCGATGGCACGGGGCTGTCTACGGCGAGACAGGTGATGGCGCCGCTATCGATACCGCGCAGAACTTCGAGGAGGCCTTCGATGTCCATTGCTTCCGTGAGCGTGTCTTTCATGACTTCGCGGACGAGAGGGTGGTCAGGGATTTCGATGTCGCCCGTCATCGTCTCGGGACAAGCTGAAGCGTGAGGGAAGACGCTGGCGAGCAGATCGTCGGAGCGGCTGCGCTGGATCTGCGGAGCGATGCGTTTGCCTTTGGACATGCGCAGCAGTTGCAGGCTGCGGCCAGCTGCCCAACGCCAGCGGTTTTTGAAGAGTGGCGAGGGAATGCTGGCTTGCTCGAGAAGCTCTTTCGCGGTGTGCTCAGTGAGGAAGCGGAAGACGTCCACGAGGGGAAAGCTGTGCTGCTCGGCGAGGGAGATGTTGATGCCGTTATCGGTGGCGGCTGCTTGCAGCTCAAAGTTGAAGCCACGGCAGAAGCGCTTGCGTAACGCGAGTCCCCACGCCTTGTTGATGCGTCCGCCGAAGGGTGCGTGCAGGATGAGTTGCTGGCCACCGCCTTCGTCGAAAAAGCGTTCGGCGATGATGGTGGTCTTTGTAGGGACAGCGCCTAGAACGGCGCGGCCCGAGACGATGTAGGTGATGAGCTGGAGCGCAGCAGAGTCGTTGACGAAGCAGTTCGCGCGGAGCCAGAGGATGGCCGTAGCCACTTCAGGGTTGGTTGGGTGCAGCGCTTTGGGTGTGACGGTGCGGGTACGTTGATCGATCTCTGAACGAAGATCAGCGACGCCATCGCTGAGGACTCCGGTGCGTTGCGGGGCTTCGCCTTCCCAGAACGGAATGCTCGGAGGCGCGCCGTGTGCGTCTTCGACGAGGACTTTACCAGCGGGGTCGATGCGCTGAATGCGCCAGCTTGTGTTGCCAAGCAGAACGACATCGCCCGGTGAACTATCGACAGCGAAGTGCTCGTCGAGTGTAGCGATCTGCACGTTTTCCGGCTGTAGCATCACGGCGAAGAGGCTGGTATCAGGGATGGCGCCACCGTTGGAGATGGCGATGCTGCGGGAGCCGCGACGAGCGTGGAGATGGCCTTGTACCTTGTCGCGGAGGAGGTAGGCGCCGTAGCGGCCGCGGGTGCTTTCAATGCCGTTGTGTAGTAGCGCGAGGAGTTCTTCGTAGTGTTCGCTTGTGAGATTGCGATAGGGCCACGCGCGGCGGAGGACGTTGTAGAGATCGAGTTCGTCCCAGCTTTCAGCGCCGCACATCGCAACGATCTGCTGCATGAGAACGTCGATGGGAGAGTCAGGAACTTCGAGCAGATCGAGTTCGCCAGCGGCCATCTTGCGCAGGAGTGCAGCTTGCTCGAGGAGGTCGTCTCGCGTGGTGGCGAAGAAGCGGCCTTTGGGGATGGCTCCGCGCCAGTGGCCGGCGCGGCCTACGCGTTGCATAGCGACAGCGACGGCGCGAGTTGTTGCGATCTGGCAGACGAGGTCTACGGTGCCGATGTCTATGCCGAGTTCGAGCGATGCTGTGGCGACGAGGATTTTGCATTCGCCGTTTTTTAGCCGCTGCTCAGCGTCAAGACGCATAAGCCGTGAGAGTGAGCCGTGATGCGCGGCGACGGCATCTTCACCGAGGCGATTACTGAGCTCGAAACTGATCTTTTCCACGAGCTTGCGCGTGTTGACGAAGACCAGCGTGGAGCGATGCTCGTTTGCCAGCGTTGCTAGCTTGTCGAAGATCTCGGTCCACATGGCGATGCTGGTTATGGAGCTGAGTTCATCGGAGGGAACCTCAATGGCGAGGTCGAGCGTGCGGCGTTGGCCTACCTGGATGAGCGTTGCGGGTTTGCGATCAGGCGAAGAACCAACAAGGAAGTTGGCGACGAGTTCGATGGGGTTCTGTGTGGCGGAGAGACCGATGCGCTGCGGGGCTTTGCTTCTGCCGGTGAGGAATGCGCCCGGGGATAGACGGTTTTCGCCGCGGACGAGAGCGTCGAGACGTTCGAGTGTAAGGGCAAGATGTGCGCCACGCTTATCATCCGCGATGGCGTGGATTTCGTCGACGATGACGGTGTGGATGCGAGTGAGGTTTTCTCGCGGCTTGCCGGCGGTGAGCAGGATGTAAAGCGACTCCGGCGTGGTGACGAGGATGTGCGGCGGGTGCTTGAGCATCGCCGTGCGCTCTTTCTGGAGCGTGTCGCCGGTGCGGACGCCGGTGCGAATTTCAGGGCAAAGAAAGCCGCGTTGCAGTGCGAGTTGCTGGATCTCCGCGAGTGGGCCGTCGAGGTTTTTCTGTACGTCGTTTGAGAGCGCTTTGAGCGGCGAGATGTAGATGACTTCGGTCTGCTGTGAAAGGCGGCCTTCGATGGCTTTGCGTAACAGCGTGTCGATGCAGACTAGAAAGGCGGCGAGCGTTTTGCCGGAGCCGGTAGGCGCGGAGATGAGCGTCGCGTCGCCTTTGAGAATGCTGGGCCAGCCTGCGATCTGGGGTTCGGTGGGCGAACCGAATTTGGTGAGGAACCACTCCTGCACGACCGGGTGCGCCCAGGCGAGAGCCTCGTGGGTGATGGCGGTCTCGAAGTGTGCAGGGGGCCCGGACATGAAGCAATTGTACTTCGTGGTTTGTTCGCCTTCCCGGAATTATGCCGGTATGCTTCTTGGCGGATTCAGCAATATAGGCGAGCAGCAGATCTCTCGACTTCGCTCGAGAGGACAGTTGAGACTTTGCTACATGTTGCCCTGACCGATGTCGGCCTTGCGGGACTCGGGGTTGGTGGGGTCGAGGTATTCTTCGATGGTCTGGTCGAGGATGCCGCGGGCGCCGAGGATGAAGTCGATGGCGTCGCGGCCTGCGCCTTGTCCGCCGGGTAGTGGCGTGATGTAATGCGCCATCAACTTGACCTGCTTGCGGGCGTTGGCGGTGGCGATGGCGAGGCCGACTTTGCGCATGACGGGCAGGTCGATGATGTCGTCGCCTACGTAGGCGATTTCGTCCAGCGTGCAGTTCTCGTCAGCCATGATCTGCGTGACGGCGTCCATCTTGTGCGACTGGCCCTGGTAGAGATGGTCGATCTTGAGATCGCGGGCGCGGATGGCGACGACCTGCGAGTTACGCTTGGTGACGAAGCCGATCTTGAGGCCGCCGAGACGGGCGATCGAGATGCCCATGCCGTCGTGTGCGGAGAAGCTTTTGACTTCGAGGCCCTTGCCGTCAGGCAGCGGGATGATGGTGATGTCGCCGTTGGTGAGGACACCATCGACGTCGAAGAGCAGGACCTTGATGCGGCGGGCACGGTTTTCAGGCGAGAGCAGATCGAGAGACATGAAGTGATGTTACCGGAGCAAGCGCTCCGCAAAAAACGAACAGCCGCCAGGATGTTGCCCTGTCGACTGTTCGCTGTTATTTGTTTGCTGTTTGCTGGGCTAGCGACGCCAATGGCCTTCGACCCAAACGTAGCCGCCATGGTGGTTGTCCCAGTGACCGCGAACCCAGTGAGCGTGCTCGTAGGGCGGCTGGACGTAGTAGCCGGGGACCCAGACGTATCCGTGACCGTCCCAACGGTGATAGCCGTCATGCCAGGCCCAACCTGGGTGCTCGTGTGGTGGGGGTGGGACGACTTCTACGGGGTGCGGTGGGGGTGGTCCAATGCGGACAACAATCTGGGCTCCGGCGGCAAGTGTGGCCGCGAGCATGACCCCGCATACAGCGGTCGATAAAGACTTTCTGAGATTCATCATTGGTCGAACTCCTGACGAGGCGTTATCTCGTTCATGCTAGGGTCAGACGTCAGATTAGACAAGAAGTTGTGGTCGTTCGGGGAAATCGTCCGTGCAAAAATGCGGATTACGTGAGCGGCTGGTTGTGATTCTGCGCCGAGTGAATGGACTCTGCGAGACGTGCCGCCAGTACGGGCAGACCGAACAGTACAGCCGAAACGAAACCCGTTGAGACGAGATCGTTGGCGTAGAACGGAACCGCCGCAGCGTAGCAGGTAGCTAGACCAGCGAGGCTGTGAGCATACATCGTGCTGCCAGCCCACACCATGAAGTTACTCAGGATGAAGAAGCTGGTTGCCGATGCGAGAACGCCTGCAACAACACGCAGAGGTGTGACCTTACGCAGCAGACCGCTGCCGATGAGACAGACCGCCGCGTACCAGACCCACGTGACCAGGTAGCTGCGAACGTGGAACTCGAAGCCGTAGACGACCTTTGTGAGGTAGACGTCCATGAGCGCCATGACGACGGCGGCGATTACTGCCTGCCAGCGAGGACGACGCGAACCGAAGAAGAGAAGACCGGCGCCGACAGCTGTGAAGTTGTAGCCAACGCCATGCATCGCGTGCGGCAGCAGACGGCTAAACGCGGCGAGAATGAGTACGAGGAATGCGAGCATTGTTGTTGGCCTTTGGCGAAGAAGTTTTGGCTGCAAACAGCCTGTGTCGATTCTAATTGCAGCGGTGGGAGAGTAGTTGGAGGTTGCTCCCTCCCCCTCCCGGCAAAAACGCGGCAAAATCTTGAAGACAAATGAGTTAGCTTTGTATCCCAAAAGCGGGGCGAGACGCTGAGCGCGGAGCAATTCCTACCGCGTCTTCTGCTTTGATTGTACGTGGCGTGTCAAGCGGCGGAGCTAACGCTTCTGGACTTTGCCGTCCATGGACTGGCGGACGACGTGGTTGTTGGCGTCCAACTCGACCTCGCCGGTGAGCGGCGTGTGGCCGGTGGCGTGAAGCAGCAGGGTGTCGCCCATGAAGCGGGGATCGGCGAAGGTGACGATGGTGTGGCCGGATGGGATCGGCTCGCCGGAGGTGTCGGTACCGCTGTCTGCGGTGGGGTGCGAGATGGTGAGGAACGGCATGGACGACCAATCGAGATACACGCGCCCGAGGAGGCTTTTCTCCGCAGCGAGAAGCTCCGGGCCGGGGTTCAGCTTTGGCTGTGTGACCTGGTTTGGAGCAAAGATGCCGAGGTTCGAGTTGACCTCACCAAGCTGGTAGAGCGGGCCGAAGTCGGCAACGGTGTACCAGCGGAAGGGGCTGAGCGGGTCCGGGTTGGCGAGGGCGCGCTGGGGTTGCAGGTAGACGGGCGTAGGCTCTGGCGGTGCAGGGGCATCGGGTGCGAGGGGCACGGCTGGCTGCTGGATGGGCTGGGGGGCTTCGATGCTTTGCGCCATGACGAGCTGGATGGCGTGGTTGTGCTGAACTTCGCGGAACGACCAGAGGCCGACGATACCAAGCAACGCCGCGATGGCCCATCCGCGAGCGGCGAAAGGCTGGCGACGGGCTGCTGATCCAGAAGCGACTTCGGAACCCACGAGACGGAAGATCGCCGGGACGACGAGAGCTCCGAGCAGGAGTGCAAAGATGAGGGGATCGAAGATGAAGACGATGGAAGCAGCGTACCAGTGCGGATTGAAGGGAAAGAACGGGCGGATGCCGTAGTTGTTGGTGAAATCCAGCAACAGATGACTGAGGAGCGCGAGCAGCGTGAAGAGGTACAGCAGGCCCCAGCGAACGGGTGCCGCTGTGAGCGGGCGGCCGATACGGTTTGGTGTGGCTGAGGGTTGCTGGTGGGCTGCTCTGGCCTGACGCCAGCGATGGATGCCGTAGATTGCGGCGACGATCAGAGCGGCTTCAAAAGGAAGGCCGAGGAAAGTATGCGTGATGCCGCGATGATGCTCGAAGCCGACAACCGGGCCGCCAATGCTCCAAAGGGTGTCGATGTCTGGGAACTCGGCTGCAACAGCCATAGCGAGCGTTGCGTATGCGGCATGGCGATTGAGGCCAGTGCGCGAAAGGCAGGCGCCCGTGAGGATGTGGGTGACCGGCTCCATGCGGGAGGCTTAGTGGCTGGAAGCGGACTGGAGAGACGGCGCGGAGAAGACGTGTTCCGCAGGGGACTCGATGCGCTTCATGCTGGGAGCGCCGAGCATTTGAAGCTCTGCGGGAGCCAGCATGTCAGGGCGGAATCCAGCGATGGCTACATGGCCGGGTGCATCACCGAGCGCTTCTGAAATTTTGTTCCAGAAGAAGAACGGTGAGGTGGTCGGCAGCAGGATGAGCTTGCGTTCAGGCTCGGGAAGGGCGAAGTAGGTACCCCAAACGGCGAGAGCAGCGCAGGAACCCAATGCTCCGAAAAGAGCACTTGCGGAGTAGAGGGAGCGTCCCGCGCTAACGGAGGTCCACGCTGTCTGAACAAGGCTGGTCATTGCCAGAACGCCTAGCCCTAGAACGATCCCGAAGATGCGGCTGCTGTAGGTAAGACCTAGAGGCTTGGTAGAGAAGCAGACAAACAGCAGCAAGCAGAGGGTTAGAACGCAGATACCTTGTCCAACCTGTCCCGTCAGTGTCGCGATGGTAACGGTCAGTCCATATCCGGGACCGACGAGATGCGGCCCAGCAGCGATTGCTACAGAAACCATCACCGAAACAGCAGCGACCCAGCGAAAAATAATTTTGCCGATGCTATGCAACCCTTGAAGCGGCTTCATCGCCAGACGAAATACGCTGTAGATGATAAGAAGTTGAAGAATGGCTTCGGCAGTGAATGATGCCCAATGACTATAGAAATAAATCCTATACGCGGTGGGAATGTCCAAGTGAATCGATTGGCGGAAAAAAAGAATGGCCACAGCAATAGCACTGCTGACCGCCTGGACACCGAGGAGCATGGCGAGCGAAGGGAACTCTGTAAGTTGACGCTTGCGTCCCATCAGGATAAGAATCCCAATGCAAAAGCATACGATCAAAATGTCAGCATATTTGAGCAGCAGTTCAATCACCATGACTCTTACTCCTCCCGCCTAACGATGCTACCTCGGCGAGAGGAGTTCCACAATGAAAAACAGCGTAGAACTAACACAAAAGATGCAGCTTACCTAAAACGTAGAAGCCGCAGTCTAGTGGAGGCCGCAGTAGCTGGGGTCGCTTGGCGCACACACGGGGATGGACAGTTCCTTGTTCGTCGCGGAGATCTTCGCCTTGGAAGATGCTACGTGGGCCGAGACGGTGGTTGCACCGAAACCGGCGATGGCGAGGGTCATAACGAAAGCGCGAACGATGTTGTTCTTCATGGGTAGAGCTCCTTAGAATTTTGGTGTTGCTGTAAGATTTCGCTGGACAAACCAACTGGTTACAACATAAGGTGTAGATTGCTGTAAGTCTATGATATAAATAGACATAATCATGTATCAAGTAGTAACCGTTACCGAGGTAACGTAATGGGTGACGTTGGATTGCGACTGGTGGGCGGAAGTCGCAATAGCGTTTGGGCGTCCCTAGCTTGAGGCCCGAGGCCGCAAATCCGCTGTGGGAGCGGGTATTCTCGCAAGTACATGGCTAGTTCTTCTTCTTCAAAGACCGATCGCGAGTTGCTGGCACAGATTGGCCGCTCGGCTGGTGGTAAGGCCGGCTACAAACAACTGGTGCGGGAGCTCGGGCTGGGCGGTGGTCGTGAGCGCCGCCTGATGGTGGAACAACTCACCAGGATGGTGGCTCGTGGAGAGCTGGTTCGGCTGAGCAACGAGCTCTGGGCGGTACCTCTTACGGCGGCTGAGAAGCAAATCCCTTCCCCGCCCCACCGAACAGGTACGCTCGCTGGAGGCTCGCGCCACGGCGACGACAGCCAGAAGGGCAAAGGCAAGCGAAGCTCAGGCGCGCAGGGCCGATGGGATGGGATGGAAGCGGCTGTGCGGTCGGGACGCGACCGGCTGATTAGCGGACGGCTGGACCTGCATCGTGATGGGTTTGGGTTTGTGAGGCCCGACGCCGCGGCCGCTGGAGCGGGCAAGGCGGAAGATATTTTTATCCCGCCCAATGAGATCAATGGAGCGATGCAGGGCGATGTGGTGCTGGTGGATGAAGCGCCGCCGAGCCGCGATGGTCGGAGGTCTGGGCGCATTGCGCGGGTGCTGACGCGGCGGAATCCGACCATTGTGGGGATCTTTCACTACGCGAGGCCGCAGGGGCGGCGCGGGCCTCGGGGGTATGAAGACTCCGGCATGACGGAGAACTATGTGACGCCGCTAGATGACCGGATCAGTGGGGCGATTGCGATTCCGGATGGGGCGGAGGTTGTGGTTGCGGCGGAGGATTCGCCGCACCGGATGCTGGGGGATGAGGCTCGGAAAAAACAGCAGGAGTGGATGACAGAACCCGGGTCCGAAAATCCGGACCCGGGGCACCCGGAGTCTCACCGCGACCAACGGTGGCCGCTGGAGGGGATGGCTGTTGATGTGGAGGTGACGAGCTTTCCTACGCCGGGAAGGCCGGCGCGTGGGCGGCTGATCGAGGTGTTGGGGCCTCCGGATGCGTTTGGTGTGGATGTCGAGATCATTATCCGGAAGCACCATATTCCGCATGCGTTTCCTGCGGCGGTGTTGGCGGAGGCGAGGGAGAAGGCCGAAGAGACGGTCGCTTCCCTGCTGCCGGAAGACCTGGACGAGCGGGAAGACTTTCGGGGATTGCCGATTGTCACCATTGACGGCGAGACGGCGCGGGACTTCGACGATGCTGTGCTGGTGCGTGAACTGGCGAATGGCAATACGGAGTTGCAAGTCCATATTGCCGATGTGAGCTGGTATGTGCGGCCGGGGACGCCGCTCGATACAGAAGCGCGGATGCGTGGGACCAGCGTTTACTTTCCGGATCGTGCGGTGCCGATGTTGCCACATGCGCTTTCGAGCGGGATGTGTTCGCTGCTTCCGGAGGAGGATCGCCTGGTGTTGAGCTGCGTGATGGAGATTGATCCGCAGGGCGAGGTGGTTGGGTATCGTGTGGCGGAGGGGTTGATTCGCAGCGTAAGGCGGATGACGTATACGAGCGTGCAGCATTGCCTGAATGCGTCTCCTGCGGCAGATATTTGGAATGCGAATGGTAAGACGATTACTGGCGAAGCTTCTGCGGAAGACATTGCGGAGCGCGAGCGCGTGGCGTTTGAGCAGCCGGAGTTGGCTGCGGCTTTTGACGCCATGCTGGAGCTTGCATTGCGGTTAAATGCGAAACGCGTGCGTCGGGGGTCGATTGACTTTGATCTGCCGGAGCCGGTGGTGGAGTTCGATCCGGATGGCAACATGAAGGCGATTGTGCGCTCGGAGCGCGGGTGGTCGCACCGGTTGATTGAAGAGTTCATGCTGAGCGCGAATGAGTGTGTGGCAACTTGGCTGGAGTCGCAGGGGATTGCTTCGATCTATCGGATACACGAGATGCCGGACCCGAAGCGGATTGTTGATTTTGAGGAGACGGCGGCGGGGTTTGGGCACTCGCTGGGGCTGGGGAATCTGCCGGTGCGGAAGCTGACGATGAAGAGTGACCGTCGCGACGCCCAGAAGCGAGGTGCGAGAGGCGGAGATGCGAGACGCCCGCAGCAGCATGAGGTGCCGGAGAGCATACCGGTAACGCCGCAGATGTATCAGAAGCTGGTGCGGAGGATTTCAGGCACGCCGGAGGAACGGATACTCGCGTACCTGATGCTGCGGTCACTAAAGCAGGCACGGTATGCGGAGAAGAATGAAGGGCACTTTGCGCTGGCTTCGCCGAGCTATACGCACTTCACTTCGCCGATTCGGCGGTATCCGGATTTGATTGTGCATCGGCTGGTGAGAGCGATGCTGCGGAGTGGCGTGGACGCTCGGGGTGGGGCGATTCGGAGTGATGATGCGCAGCCGTGGTCGGCGGAGTTGAAGAGGGTGCGGGGTGGGCATCGTGCGACTACGGACAAAATACAGGGGTCCGTAGCGAC
>Ga0302314_10006011_pt1 | contig 22056 bp, 19 predicted proteins | sample III_Palsa_N2_3_FD_200533 | JGI IMG/M metagenome (GOLD analysis project Ga0302314, IMG submission 200533) | Peat permafrost microbial communities from Stordalen Mire near Abisko, Sweden - III_Palsa_N2_3 | ecosystem: Environmental > Terrestrial > Soil > Palsa > Peat permafrost | place: Sweden...
CTACGCGACATCATCAGCGACGTGAATGCGCAGGACCTGGAGCCACCGCACGGTACGAAACCCGGTGTTCGCGAGGAGCAGGGCACTTACCTCGCGCTCCCCGTGCGTTCGCCCCCGAGCGGCGCGTCGTACGTCGTGCGGCAGCATCCAACCTATCAGTAGCCGGCAACGAAAAGGTGTCAGGGACAATTTCTGTCGCATCACGCAGCTTTCCTTGCGACGTCCGGCGCGCCCAAATTCTCCCTGACACCATTCTTGCGGTTGCCGCCGATGCTGCATCGAATGTTCACGCCAGCAAAAGCACACTCGGGTCCTGATTCCCGGAATGTCCCGCCATGTCCGATAGCCGCCGCGACTCCCAAGCCGGGCCGACCGATGCGCGCAAGCCCCGCAACCATGGGTGGCTGCGTGTCATCGCGGTATACAAGGGCGCCAAGGCCATCGGCCTGGTCCTGGTGGCGATCGCGGCCTTCCATCTGGATCGTTCGCAGAACTTCGAACATCTGGTGCACTGGCTGGAGCAGTTGTCGCTGAGTGACAGCAACGGCCTGCGCTGGAGGCTGGTGGAGAAGCTGCAGTCGATGGGCCCGAGCAAGTTTGTGGCGATCGGACTGGTCGCGCTGGCCTATGCCGCGATCTTCGCGACCGAGGGCATCGGGCTGTGGTTGCAGAAGTACTGGGCTGAATGGTTCACGGTCGTCGCCACCGGCTCGCTGGTGCCGCTGGAAATCTACGAAGCCGTGCACCGTTTCAGCGGGTTCAAATTGGTTGCGCTGATCGCCAACATCGCGATCGTCGCGTATCTGGTACGCGTCGCCCTGCAGTCACGGCAATCTCGCTCAGCCGAGTGACCGGACCCCTTCCGGGGGTGGTGTCGGTGACAACTTGGTGGGTCCGCTTGCTCAAGCTGCCCAAGGGCGACTAAGCGTTGCTTCCAGGGATCGTCCTTACCTTCTTTCCGGGCGATTTGCCGCTGTCGTTGAATCGCGCCAAGATGAATCGCCATTGCATCGCACTCGGAGTTTCCATGAAAACCGCAACCATCCCTTCGCTGCGTGTTGAACCGGTTCTGCGCCGCGCCGCAGAGGAAGTCTTGCGCGACGGGGAAAGTCTGTCCGGCTTTGTCGAGTACGCGGTGCGGGCACAAATTCAGCAGCGCCAGGAACAGGCCGCTTTCATCGCCCGTGGGTTGGCTTCGCGTGATCAGGCCAAAGCTGGCGGGGTGTACTTTTCGTCTGGCGCGGTGCTGAAAAAGCTTGAAGCGCGATTGGCCAAGGCAAAGAAAGCTTCCGCATGACATTCAAGATCCGCTTAACGGAGGAAGCGTTGGCCGACCTTGAACCGCTGTGTGACTTTGCCTTGGCACACCAGCATTAAGATGACCTCGTATAAGGCGAACGGAGACGGGGATGTGGCAGCGGGTGGTCGGCTACGGGGCGCTGCTGGCGGCGGGCACGCTTGCCCTGCAGTGGCTCGACTACCAGCGCCTGGCGCGGATGCATTCGGGCGATATCTACCTGTTCCTGGTCGCGACCGCCTTCCTGGTGCTCGGCATCTTCCTGGGCGTGCGGGTCTTCGCCGCGCCGGCGCCGACTGCCTTCGACGGCAATCCGAAGGCGCAGGCGGCGCTGGGTCTGAGCGAGCGGGAGCTGGAGGTGCTGCACGAACTGGCCGCCGGCCACTCCAACAAGGAGATCGCCGCGCACCTCCACGTGTCGCCGAACACGATCAAGACGCACGTGGCGCGGTTGTTCGAGAAGCTGGGCGCGAAGCGGCGCACTGAGGCGATCCGCCGGGCGCGCGAGCTGGGGATCGTGCCCTGATGCAGGGTTATTCGGGGTGAAAACATCGAAATCACCCGTTCGGGCGATTGCCGGGCGGCGCCGGATCGCGGTCAATGCCGGCTTATCCACCACTCAAGGAGTCACACCATGTTGCGCACCATCCTGAAATACGGCCTGATCGCGGGCCTGGTCGTCGGCGGCTTCGAGCTCGTCACCTTCGTCGTGTTCTCCGGGATGCCACCGCTGAAATACGGCATGGTGATCGGCTACACGACGATGCTGATCGCACTGAGCGCGGTGTTCGTGGGGATCAAGCGGCACCGCGATGTGGACCGGGGCGGGGTGATCGGGTTCTGGCCGGCGCTCGGGGTCGGGCTGGGCGTCAGCTTCATCGCCGGGATCTTTTACGTGGCCGCGTGGGAAGCGGTGCAGGCGATGACGCACATGGATTTCGCCACCTCCTATGCGAACGCGATCATTGCGAGCGAGAAGGCGAAAGGTGCGAGCGCCGAGGCGCTGGCGAAGCTGAGCACCGACATGGAGGCCTTCAAGGTCCAGTACGCGAACCCGATGTACCGCCTGCCGATGACCTTCGCGGAGATCTTCCCGGTCGGCGTGCTGGTGTCGCTGGTCTCGGCGGGGCTACTGCGCAACAGCCGGTTTTTGCCCGCGCGGCGGGGTTGAAGAGTTTTATGCCTTCGTGCACGCCGGCCGCATGGCGGCGGATTCCGCCTTCCGGCTACCGTTCGGCATGTGCAATTTGCACGATGGCCTTTGCGATCTCCTCCGGAGAGAGTACGAAATCAACGAAGCCACTAGCGATGGCGCTTTCAGGCATGTCGGGCTGCCGTGCTGTGTCAAGGCGCTGTGCGATCGTGGTGCCCCCAACTTCCTTGATAGCGCGAAGCGCCTCGGCGCCGTCTCCGTCGTAGCCAGAGACGATCACGGCAATAAGCTTGCCGTCCCAGTGTTCTGCCAGGGAGCGCAAGAACACGGTGATGACATCGGGCCACCCCCGGGGCTTCGAGATCGGTTCGAGCCGAAAGTCACCGTGAAGCACGTGCAGGTCTCGCTGCGCAGGAATGATGAAGACCCGATTGGGTTCAATCCGCAGGCTATCAGCGATGAGTTCCACGGGCATCGTGGTGAAATTCGGAAGGATCTCGTGTAGCCGAGAGGCGAACTTTCTCGCATGGTTGACGATGACGACTGCGACACCCATGTCGTTTGGCAGGTGTTTCAGCAACCGAATATAGGCGTCGAGACCGCCGGCCGATCCTCCCACGCAGACGATTGGGAAATCCCATCCAGTGTGACTGACTTTCATTCGTCCGCCTCTTTCCCAGTGGCCCCAAAGCAGAGGCGCAGTGGCCTAACGAACTGGTAGACCGATGTGGGTCGGGTTATACATCCAGAGCAAACACCGACTGGAGGCCTTCCACACTAGACCATGCCATGTCGCCTGTCGGTGACGTGATCATCGAAGAAGGGTTCTGTGATGCATTCGCTTTGGTGCACGCCGCAGGCTTGCCCGAAGAAATCCACAGAGGCGGCTGCAGCAGGCCCGATCCGGCGTGCAGCATCAGGAAGTTGCGACAGACCTGATTTCTTGCCTTGATCGCACAACTTTGGCGAGCGCCAAAACGGAGGAGCGTCATGAAACTTTGGGCCTTTGCCCTGTGTCTGCTGGCCGCTTGCGGAAGCGCGCATGCTGCGACGACGGTTTGGCAGCCCGCAGCTGGAAACACTCAAATACCGATCTGGCCGGGAGCGGCGCCTGGTGCGCAGTCCGTTCCGGGACCGGAAAAGGAAATGCGGGGGGCGGTGACCAATGTGACCAGGCCGACAATGACGGTCTATGCGCCCAAGGGGAAGAACACGGGAGCTGCGGTCATGGTGTTTCCGGGCGGCGGCTTCCAGATCCTGGCCATGGACCTCGAAGGCACCGAAATCTGCGACTGGCTGACGTCCCAGGGCATCACTTGCGTCTTGTTGAAGTATCGCGTTCCGAGTGTGCCCTATGTCTGGCAGTGCGATTGCCGTCCGCACAATTACCAGATATCGCTACCTTCGTTGCAGGATGCCCAGAGAACCATGCGGCTGGTGCGCCATCACGCCGCGGAATGGCACATCGATCCGCACAAGGTGGGTGTGATCGGGTTTTCAGCGGGTGGCTATCTGGTGGCGGAAATCAGCACGAACTTCAAGCGGCGCCTGTATGCACCCGTCGACGCTGCCGACCAGGAAAGTGCCCGCCCGGATTTCGCGATGCCCATCTATCCGGGGCACCTCGCGGTCGACAACGACAGCAAGTTGAATCCGAATGTCCCTGTCTCACGTGAAACGCCACCCACGTTTTTGGTGCAGGCAGAAGACGACAACGTGGACGGCGTCCAGCAATCCCTGGTTTATTTCACTGCGCTGAAGAAGGCAGGCGTGCCGACGGAAATGCACCTGTATGCACACGGCGGCCATGCGTTCGGGCTGAGGCCAACGTCGAATCCGATCACACACTGGCCAGCCTTGGCCGAGACATGGATGAGCACGATTGGGATGATTCCCGCGGCGAGTCAAAGGGGCATAGGTGAGTGAATCCTCGGTTCCGACTCCCCTATCGTCATTCCGGCGAAGGCCGGAATCGCATTGGCTTCGCGCATAGGAGCATCTGGTCGCGCGGCTAAGGTGCAGCACACCGGCTTCGCTGCGGAAAAGCGATTCCGGCCTTCGCCGGAATGACGAGGTATGTGGTGAAAGGGCATTCGAGGATGCTCCGGATAGCAGTAGCAGTGCGCGAAAGTGGGAATGACGAAATGTGAGGTTTTGCGCTTAAGCAAATGCTATTCGTCCGGGCTGCCTTTAGCCGTTGCGTTTGATCTAGCTGGGCTTTCCTTCAGAAGCCCGAGCTGCAACAGGCTTTCAGCGGTGGCGACGATGGCTTCCTCGCTCGAACGCGGGACCCAGCCGAGCACGCGTTGGGCCTTTTCGCTGGTGGCGTTCTTCGGCTTGCCGAGTTCAGGAAGGATCTGTTTGACCGCCGGATCGCGCAATGCGGCGAGGCGCACCAGCCAGTTCGGCAATTGCCGGGTCGGTACCCGTTTGGCTGATGCGCCCATGCGATTCTTCAATATCCTGGCGATGTCGCGTATCGAGAGGAAATCGCCAGCGACGGCGAGGAATCGCTCGCCCTTTGCGGCGGGATGGGTCATGGCGCGGATGTGCAGGTCGGCGACATCACGCACATCGACGGCGCCGAAGCTGAGCTGCGGGCAGCCTGGCATGGCGCCATCCATCAGCCGCTGTACCAGCAGGATCGAGGTCGAGTAGTCCGGCCCCAGCACCGGGCCGAATACGCCTACTGGATTGACCACGGAAAGTTCGAGGTTGCCACCTTCGCGGGCGATGAAATCCCAGGCTGCACGCTCGGCCAGGGTCTTCGATTTCGCGTAGGGCTGCACGTCTTCGCCGGCGGGGTCAGTCCAGTTGTTTTCGTCGAACGGTGCCGTCTGCACTTTCTGCCCGTAGCCGATCGCCGCGAACGAGGAGGTCAGCACCACGCGCTTGACGCCAGCATCGCGCGCGGCGCGCAGAACCCGCAGCGCACCTTCGCGCGCCGGCACGATCAACTCGTCCTCGTGTTGGGGGAGGGTGGCAGGAAAAGGTGATGCGATGTGCAACACGTATTCGCAGCCGGCGACGGCTTGCGGCCAACCGTCGTCGCTCTCGAGATCGGCGACCACAAATGACAGGCGGTCGCACGACTCGGCGCCGCCTTCCTTCAGCATCGCGCGTACGTCGCCTTCGCGTTTCAGGCTGCGCACCGTGGTGCGTACCAGGTGGCCTGCAGCCAGAAGCTGCAGGATCGCTTGACTGCCGATGAAACCTGATCCGCCAGTTACCAGAACGGTGCTCATGGTTACTCCTGTCGTTCGATGCGTGAGAAACAAAGGGGGCGGTGACGTTATTGATGCGGCCCGCAAATAGTCGTGCACGATGCCCTTCGACTTCGCTGCGCTACGCTCAGGGCGAACGGGACAAATGTAGTATTTGCGGGACGAATCAATAGTTGGTACCTCATAGTAGACGTCTCTGGATTCCGGGTCAGATGGCACCTTGGCGAGCCAGGTCGCAGAAGAGGTGTCAGAAACGAATGGCGCTTACTTAAGCGAAAAACTCCAATTTCCGTCATTCCTGCGAAAGCAGGAATCCAGTGACTTCAGGCTGTCAGAGGCGCTGGATCCCCGCTTGACCAGCTTCGCTGTTGAAAAGCGCCTCGCGGGGATGACGAGCTTAAGTAAGTGCCATGCGTGTCAGAAACATCTTCATGATCGCCACGGTGACAGGTTCGCGATCCGCATGCGCGTATCGGCCGCTGGCGGCGATAGGCGTTGTCGATCCGCGCAATCCCACGTGCCTGCTTTGTCACTTGTCGCCAGCACGTTCCTGCGCCGCGTATCGGCGGGCTTGCTCTTCGAACCGTTGAAGGACACGGGTCGCTGTCTCGATATCCTGCTTGGGAATGTCTTTCAGGAAGGCTGCGCGCAAGGCTTTTACCTGCTTTTCCAGAACGCCGGCGAGCCGGCGCCCTTCGGGCAGCAGATGGATCGCCCGCAGGCGACGGTTGCCGGGTACGAGGCGGCGCTCCAGCAAGTCGGCCTTCTCGGCTTGGTCGAGCTGGCGTACCAGTGCCGCCGGGTGGACACCAATCCGCTCGGCCAGTACGTGTTGCTGCACGCCGTTCCCCATGCGCGACACCAGCAGCACCGGCATTGCCACGGACATCGACAGGCCCGAAGCCGACAGCGCCGAACCCACGGCGAGTTGCCACGCCTTTCTTGTCGGCTGCAGTGCACCGGTCAGCGCGTAGTAGGCGTTGTGTGGAAGAGGCATCGTAGGCTCTTGAGTGGCTGGGTTTGCGTCACTGTATCCGATGAGTGGGCATCTATCGCCGGGCCAGCCCCGCGCCCGTCCGGCAGCTAGCTGCCGGGAATCGTCAACGCCCTTAATCTATGCAAATGCAATTATTGCATTGACAAATATGGTCGTGATTGCCAAAATTCCGCAGCCTTGGATACGGCCCACCGCCGCACTTCGGGAACAAGGTATCCGGGCACCTCCCGGGTCGCCTGGCTCACAACGGACGTCCACCCGGCACCGTCGCAGAACACAGGCAATCGCAGAAACCAAGGTCACGCGACAGATGCTGTTTCCCATTCCCTTGTCTCCTCGTGGCCGAAGCCAGCAGGCAGTGCGACGCCAGCTCCGCGCGGCGATTTTCCCGGTATCGAGGGCGTTGCCATGAGCAGCGAATTCCGGCCGCCCAACCTGGGGTTGTCTACCATCGGCCTGTCGCTGGCGATCTTCATGCAGGTGCTGGACTCGACCATCGCCAACGTGTCGCTGCCGACCATCGCCGGCAACCTCGGCGTCAGCAACGACCAGAGCACCTGGATCATCACCTCATTCGCGGTGAGCATGGCGATCTCGCTGCCACTGACCGGCTTCCTCACCCGCCGCCTCGGCGAGGTGAAGCTGTTCATCGGATGCACCCTGCTGTTCGTGCTGTCCTCGTTCCTCTGCGGCATCTCGCAGAGCATGGGCATGCTGATCCTGTTCCGCGCGGTGCAGGGTGCGGTCGCCGGCCCGATGTACCCGGTCACCCAGAGCCTGATGATCGGCATCTACCCAACCCACAAGCGCGGCATGGCGCTGGCGCTGCTGTCGATGGTGGCGGTGGTCGCGCCGATTGCCGGGCCGATCCTCGGTGGCTGGATCACCGACAACTATTCCTGGCCGTGGATCTTCTTCATCAACGTGCCGATCGGCATCTTCGCCTGCATGGTGGTGAGCCGGCAGATGAAGGGGCGCATCGAGAAGATCGTCCGCTCGAAGATGGACTACGTGGGCCTGATCACCCTGGTCATCGGCGTCGGGGCGCTGCAGATCATGCTGGACAAGGGCAACGACGAGGACTGGTTCAACTCCACCTTCATCATCGTCACCTGCATCATCGCGGCGATCAGCCTGGCCGTGTTCCTGATCTGGGAGCTGACCGACAAGGAGCCGATCATCGACCTGCGCCTGTTCCGCCATCACAACTTCAAGTTTGGCACGCTGGCGCTGGTGCTGTCCTTCGCCGCCTATTTCGCGATCAACTTGTTGCTGCCGCAATGGCTGCAGCGCAACCTGGACTATACCGCCACCTGGGCCGGCTTTGCGGCATCACCGCTGGGCATCGCGCCGCTGCTGCTCACCTTCATCGTCGGCCGGTTCGCCATGCGCTTCAACCTGCGCCTGCTGGCTTCGGTGGCCTTCGTGATCATGGGCACCACCTGCTTCCTGCGCTCCAGCTTCTACATCGGCATCGACTTCTACCACGTCGCCATGATGCAGCTTCTGATGGGCGTCGGCGTGGCGTTGTTCTTCATGCCGGTCACCGTCATGCTGCTGTCGGATCTGGAGCAGAACGAGATCGCTTCAGGCTCCGGACTGGCCACCTTCCTGCGTACGCTGGCCGGCAGCTTCGCTGCCTCGCTCACCACCTTCCTGTGGGACCGCCGCGCCACCGTGCACCACGCGCAGCTCGCCGAGAACATCAATGCTTACAACCCGATCGCGCAGAACGCGATGAGCCAGCTGAGCAACGGCAATCCGCAAGTCGGCGCCAGCCTGATCAACAACATGATCACGCAGCAGTCCTACCAGATCGGCTTCAACGAGCTGTTCCACGCGCTGGGCTGGATCTTCATCCTGCTGATCCCGGTGATCTGGCTGACCCGTCCGCCGTTTACCGCGAAATCCAGTGCGGCCGCCGCGGGCGGGCATTGAAACTGCCAGCCACGGGGCAGGGGCGGAGGCGGTAACACAGTCAGGTTCCCTTGCGGCTTGAAACACGGTGAACATGACTGCCCTGTTCGGAGCCTCTTGCTCTGACTCAAGTGCCAGTCGTGCCAGCGGCAACCATTCATTCCGGCACTGGCCGCTAAAATGATGGTTCCGCAACCGCCGACACGCACCTTCATGCGTTCAACTATCTGCATTCGCCTGTTCACCGCCGTACTCTGCGTGATCGTCTCGCTGCCATTGACGGCAGGCGGTCAGAGCATCCCCACCATTGGCCAGCAACGCGAAGCGGTGCTGTTCTGGCCACAGGCGCAGCGCGAGGCGCAGTTCCGACAGATGTACATGCTGTTTCCCAGTGACCGCGCTGCACACGGCACGCCTATCCACGAGCTGCCGCAGGGTCGGCTGCTGGCACTGGGTGGCCAAGGTAATTCGGGGTTGTTGGCGAGCTATATGGACCAGCACCACCTTGCTGGCGTGATGGTGCTGCAGCGCGGCCGCGTTCGCTTGCAGCGCTATGCATTGGGCTTCGGGCCGGAGCAGCGCTGGGAGTCGTTCTCGGTGGCCAAGTCGGTCACCTCCACCTTGTTGGGGATCGCGCTGCAGCGGGGCGACATCCACAGCATGGACGACACGCTGGGCATCTACATCCCGGAGTTGCGCGACAGCGCCTACGCCGAGGTCACAGTGCAGCAGTTGCTGACGATGACCTCCGGCGTGCACTGGAACGAGGACTACGCCGACGCCAAGTCGGACGTGGCGCAGATGTATCTGGGCGCCTGCGTTGACGGCCAGGCGCATGTGCTGTCGTATCTGAAGAAACAACCGCGGCAATGGCCCGCCGGCACGCACTGGAACTACAACACGGCGGAAACCGACCTGCTCGGCATCCTGGTGCAACGTGCCACCCACCGTTCGCTGGCCGCCTATCTCTCACAGACGATCTGGAAGCCGTACGGCATGGCCGCCGATGCGTACTGGATCAAGGACGAATGCGATGGCAGCGACACCGGCGGTAGCGGCCTGTCGGCCACGTTGGGCGACTACGCGCGGCTGGGGCAATTCATGCTTGATGGCGGCCGCATCGCGGGCAAGCCGGTGGTCGCCAAAGCGTGGCTTGATGGCGCGATTCGCCGCCAGGAAAACGTCGACGAGCCTGACCGTGGCTATGGCTATCTGTGGTGGACGGATAGCGATGGAAGTTATGCCGCGATCGGCATCTTCGGCCAGATGGTCTACGTCGATCCCTCGCGCCAGCTGGTGATCGCCCAGGTGGGTGCGTGGCCGCATGCAACGTCCGACGCCCTGGTCGCCGCGCGGCGCGAGTTCGTTGCTGCGGTCAAGCGCGCGGTGGATGCGGAGCGGGAGCCATCGACGCACTGAATTGCATGTCGTTGCACAACGGCTGTGGCGATTGGAAGCCAGGCATAACCGGCGCGCGAGTTTTCCCCATCAAACAAAGAAGCCCGACGCATCAACGCGCCGGGCTTTTTTGACCATCGCAGACGCAACGAATCAATCGTGCGACTGGGCCACCACGCTGCCATCGTCCGGATCGACCAACAGGTCGACGTCGTTGCCATGCGGAGTCTTGGCTTCAGCGGCCCACAGGCCTTCGTCGAACTTCACGTCCTTGATGTTCTGGTAGCCAGCCGTAGCCAGCTTGGCGCTGATCTCGTCCTTGGTGAGTTTGGACGGTGTATCGGCCGCATACACCTTGCCATTGACTGGCCCAACCGCGAGCTTGACCCACTTCTTGTTGCCGCCGCGGGCCTTGCTGCGCCACACACCGTCCTTGAATTTCAGGTCCTTCACTTCCTTGTAGCCGGCGTTGGCGATCGCGGTCTTGACGGCATCCTCGGTCGACCCACCCGTGGGCGGCTGCGCCGGCCACAACGTGGTGGTCACCGTAGTGGCGTGATTCGCGGTAGTGGTCGTCGACTGGGCGGTGGCAGGCATGTCCTGCGCAAAGGCGGCGCCGCAAACCGACAGTCCAATCAACAGGGGAAGCATGCGCTTGATCATGGGGAACTCCTTGAGTGTTGAAACGAATCGGGGTCGCCAGCTTGCGCAGGCGTCGTTCCGAAGTGCGAGTCTGCGGATGACGCTCAGCGCCGACTCAGACAGTCAGCATGGGACCACCACGTTCAGGACGACGGCGTGAAAGCGCGCGTGATTTTCAGGTGAAGAAGGGTTGGGTTCAGGTATGTCGAAATAGCGTTCAGTCAGCACCTTGGAGCGAAATCCGGGTCAGAGTGTACTTTCGAGCGTGGGCTCTTGGCCGGAAGCAATCCTTGGCAGCTCCTCAAGCCACGAATTGCAACCGCGCCAGCTCCGCATATAACCCACCTTCGGCCAACAGACTCTCGTGTGTGCCTTGTGCCACGATGCGGCCGCCGTCCATCACCACGATGCGGTCCGCGCGCTGCACCGTGGCGAGGCGGTGGGCGATCACCAGGGTGGTGCGGCCTTTTTCCAGCCGCTCCAGCGCCTGCTGGATCGCAGCTTCCGACTGCGCATCGAGTGCCGAGGTGGCTTCGTCCAGCAACAGCAGCGGCGCATCGCGCAGGATCGCGCGCGCGATCGCGATGCGCTGGCGCTGGCCGCCGGACAAGCGCACGCCGCGTTCGCCCAGCTCGGCGTCATAGCCGTCGCCGATCGCGCTGATGAACTCATGTGCCTCGGCGGCGCGCGCGGCTTCGCGCACTTCGTTGTCACTGGCCGTCTGACGGCCGAAGCGGATGTTGTCTGCGGCGCTGCCGCCAAAGATCACCGTCTCCTGCGGCACCAGTGCAATGGCTCCGCGCAGTTCGGGCAAGGTCAGCTGGCGCAGGTCTACGCCATCGAGAGTGATGCGGCCGGACTGTGGATCGTAGAAGCGCAGAAGCAGCGCCAGCACGGTGCTCTTTCCGGCACCGGACGGCCCGACCAGTGCCACCGTTTCCCCGGGTTGGATAGTCAGGTCGAAATCGTGCAGCGCAGGTGCTTGGGGGCGCGTGGGGTAGTTGAATGCTACGTGCTCGAACCGCAACGCGGCGCGAATCGGGCGGGGCAGGTTGACCGGCTGTAGCGGGCTGGCGATATCGGCTTTTTCTTCGAACAGTTCGCCGATTCGGCCCATGGCGCCCGCGGCGCGCAACACGTCGCCCCATACTTCGGACAGGCCGGCCAGCGAACCGGCCGCGAACAGCGCATAAAACAGGAACTGGATGAGGATGCCCGTATCCAGCGTATTCGCCTGCACTTCGCGCGCGCCGATCCACAGCACGAGCGAGATCGCGCCGAATACCAGCACGATCACCGCCGCCGTGAGGCCGGAGCGCATGCCGATGCGCTTGCGCGCTGTGGCCAGGGCTCGGCGGATCGCGCTGCCATAGCGCTCGCTCTCGATTTCTTCGCGCGCATACGCTTTCACGGCCGGCGCCGCGTTAAGCGTTTCGTTGGCAATGGCTGCCGCATCGGCGAGGCGATCCTGACTGGAACGCGACAGCTTCTGCACGCGCCGGCCAAAGATCAGGATCGGAAGCACCACGGCAGGAATCACCAGTGCGGTATAGCCGGCCAGCTTTGGGCTGGTCCACACCATCGCCACGATGCAGCCGAGCAACATCACCGCGCTGCGCAGGGCAACCGAAATACCCGAGCCGATCAGCGCCTGAACGACCTCGGTATCGGTGCCGAGGCGTGAGATCAGTTCACCGACGCGTGAGCGCTCGAAGAAACCGACGTCCAGCCGAATCACATGCGCGTAGAGCGTTTCGCGCAGCGAGGCCAGCGCGCGTTCGCCCAGCAGCGCGATACAGAAGTAACGTGCCGCGGTGGCAAAGGCGATCACCAGCGCCACGCCGAACAGGCCGACGAAGGTCTCGTTGATCACGACCACGCTGGAATTCTTGAAGCTGTTGATCATGTAGCGCAGGGCTACCGGCAACGCCAGCGTCGCACCAGACGACAGCCCAAGAAACACCAGCCAGCCAATCGCCAGAGCACGATGCGGTTTCAGGAACGGCCAGAGCAGGCGCAATGCACTGAGGCGGCGGGCAGGGCGGGAGGTGTCGCTGGTGGCGTCGCTCATGAGCTCTCGCAAGGGCGGGTCGTGGAAGACACGGGCCTGCGCGGGCGCGGGCAATGCCATTCAAGGTGGGGCGTGTGCCGGCTGATTCAATCCTCGGCGCTGCAGGCCGCGAAGATTTCAGTCCAGACGCTTCGCCTCGCTGCGCCCGCGGCTGATGTCGCTGACGCGCAGTTGTGCCTCCCTGGCGTGGCTTTCCGGCACGCGCAACTGCAGTTCCACGCCATCGGCGCCGAAGGACTCATGTACGACTTCGGCCTGCAGTTCCTTCAGTCGTGCCTTGAGCAGGGCCAGTTCGGCGAAGTCGCAATGCACGGCGAGCCGGGCCATTGCCACGATCGGCACGCGTTCGGCGCGGCGCAGACATCCCGCCGCGGTGCCACCGTAGGCACGCACCAGGCCACCGGCGCCGAGCTTGATGCCGCCGTACCAGCGCGTCACCACGACCATGACGCGGTCGATGCCCTGACCCTCGATCGCTTGCAGGATTGGCCTGCCGGCGGTACCGCCGGGTTCGCCGTCGTCGTTGAAGCGGTAGTCCTGGCCGATCCGCCAGGCCCAGCAGTTGTGCGTGGCAGCCGGGTCGCTCACCTCGCGCAGGAAAGCTTGCGCCTGCTCCGTCGATTCCGCCGGGGCTGCCAGTGCGAGGAAACGACTCTTCTTGATTTCTTCCAGAAGTCGGCTCGGTTGGGCCAGCGTGGACAACATTCCGCTCATGGCTTGTGCAGTTGAGCGTCAAGCTCCGCCGGCAGTTCCCACTGTGGGTGCGCGTGATGGAAGACGGCCAGTCGTTGCCGTGCTTCGTCGCCGTGGCCGTGGGCGAACAGCTGCTGGATCTTGCCGAGCTCCTGCGCGGGCGTGTCGCCGGGATTCACGGCAGTGGGTTTTCCGACGGCTTGTATGGCAGCGGCTGGCGCGGCTGGAAACGGCGCAGGTGCTACCGCGCTTGCCGACATTTCTACCGATGGCGGTGGAGCTGGCGCTGGAGCAAGAGGAGCCGGAGCTGGCATGGGCGCAGCAGCTACTTCGCTCCTGCCAGCCTGGTTGGCTGCGGCCACGGGCGTTGCTGAGGAGTCGTCCTGCGCAACAGGCTGTGCGGCGCGAGTCATTTCTGTCACAGGTGGGGGCGCAGCGGCGGCGGTTTCGGAGACTTCTTCGACCGGCGGCGAAGGTGTCGCATGATGCCGTTTCATGGTGCTCGTCTTGGCTGAAGCCATTCGTGGGCTCTCCTGTAACGCTGCCACTGGTTCGGCCAGATGGTCTGCAGCTTGCGCGGTGACCAGTTGGGCAGGAGCAGCTGGCGGAGGCGGTGCGGCAACAGCAGCAGGCGACGCTACCTCGACGGGAGAATTGACGGCGGCTCGGTAGCTGGCTGCGCCGGGCGTGTACGTCGTCGACGGCATCCCACGCATGTGCCAGGCAAGACCAGCGGCCAGCACCAGCGTGGCGGCGCTGCTCAGTGCGATCAGCCAGCGTGCGCCGGCTTTCCTTCGTCCGTGGGATGCGGTCGAGGGATCGGACGGGTTTGGACTTTCTGCAGAAACTGGCTTCGGGTGCACCCAGTCCCCGGGTTCCCGTGATGACCGCCTGCGTTCGATGATGGGTTGTTCGCCCGCTGCCACAGTTTGTGCAGCCGCATGCAGCACCGCAGCGTCCAGTGCGGCGCTGGGCTCGCTCTGCGGCAGATGGCGATACAGTGCCGCCAGCTCAGCTTCGCCGGGCAGATGTTCGTCAGGCTCTTGCGGGCCTTGCGGTGGCAGTTGGGCGGTCATTCGGCCAGTACTTCGCGTAATCGATTCATGGCATAGCGCAGGCGCGATTTCACCGTCTCGCGGCCGGCGCCGGTCACCTCGGCAATCTCCTCCAGGCTGAGTTCGTGTTCAAGGCGCAACAGTATGGTGGTGCGCTGTTCGTCCGGCAGCTGCTCAATCGCGCGCTGCAGATGGCGACGGCGCTCGAACTCGGACAGGGCGTGATCAGGTTGTTCGCGTTCGGGCATCGCCAAGTTCGCCAGCGCGGCTTCAGCCTCGTCGCCTTCAGCCATGGGTCGCTGGCGCCGCAGGCTGTCGATCATCAGATTGTGCGCGATCTGCAGCAGCCAGGTGCTGAACTTCGCCTGCGGCTGGTAGCGCGCCCGCGCGCTGATCACCCGGCTCCAGGTTTCCTGGAACAGTTCGTCGGTACGGTGTGGGTCGCGCACGCTGCGCAGCAGGAACCGGTACAGCATGCCGCGATGACGCGCATACAGCGCCTCGAACGCGGCCAGATCGCCGCGCGCATAGGCAAGCATCAGCATCGCATCGGGGTCGACCGCAGCATCCATGAAGGGCGAGGTTAAGCCAAATCGCCTGGTGCCGGGTAGGTTGGTGTGGCTGGCAAGGGCCATCGGTACCGGTGCCGCGCGTAGAACAAGCTCCGGTCCTGATAGGCGGCAGCGGCAGGGGAGGGCTGCAGAGGGAAAGCTGCCTGTAGCCACAACCGCTGCCTGCCCATCAGGACCGGAAACCTCAACTTGCAACCATGTTGTTACCAGTTTGGCCACACAGCCGATCGTGCAGTAGGGCTTTCACGTTCATGGACAGTTCTCCCGGGGTTCGTGAAAGATGAAACGCAGGCTTCAGGCAAACGGGGTTAATCGCCGCTGGCGTGGCGCGGTAGCATGGCATCCTCAGTGAGACCTATTCGGAACGACATGATCAACAACGACGTATTGCGTGGCATCCGCTACATGCTCGACCTCAGCGATGGGAAGGTGGTGGAAATCACCCATCTGGCCGACGCGAATTTCCCGATCGAGAAGGAGGATGTGCAGGCCTTCCTGAAGAAGGATGACGAGGCCGGCTACGTCGAGTGCAGCAACAAGGTACTGGCGCATTTCCTCGACGGTCTGGTGTTTTACCGCCGTGGCCGCGACGAAAGTCTGCCGCCGCGCCCGGTGGAGAAGCGCGTCACCAACAACGTGGTGCTGAAGAAGCTGCGGGTGGCGTTCGAGCTGAAGGACGTGGACATGCATCAGATCCTCGAAAGTGCCGGCTTCCCGGTCTCCAAACCCGAACTCAGTGCGCTGTTCCGTCAACCCGACCACAAGAATTTCAAGTTGTGCGGCGATCAGCTGCTGCGGAATTTCCTGAAGGGGCTGACGATGCGGGTGCGTGGTAATGGTTGAGGCTAGAGGGTTCTAGTCCACCTCAGGAATGGAGTGTCTGCTTTCGGCCGAAGCGGATATTTCAGCATTTAACCGGCCCAGCAAGCTGCAGCGTCAGGTGCTGCCCCAGGCGTGGATTCCCCGCTTGGCACCGGAGAGGTTGCGCCAGCGGCTGAACTTACGGTGAAAACTGAGACAGTTCAGCTAGACTGAATCACCGTATGTCCTCACGCGCGCAGGGAATGGGGGAACACAATAGGTTTGACGCGACAACACGCGTCGACCCCGACGGCGATTTTGTGCCTGCTTTACTCAAGGCGGACACCCCCGAGCAGGTCGCTCAGCTGGCGCTTCGGCATGCCCAAGCCTTGTTCGGATGCCATGCAGTGCGTCTGGTGTGGGATTTGGGCATGGCGTCCAATGGCCAACCGTTGCGGCATACCTACCCGAATACGCCGCCCAATACGGCGGAAGTCGCCTTGATCGATGCCGCATTGGAAGCGGGTGATGAGATCCGGGCAACCGTGTCGGAAACCGGCATGTCCCGGCTCGCCAGCGTCCTGGGGGATGTGCGCGCGGGTTCACAGGCAGTGCTGCTGACCGACTGGCCAGCCATCGGTGGCGATTCGCGGGACGGTGAGGCCTGGCGCGAGTTTTTGTCATTGGTAGCGGAGCGCATCGGCGATGTGCTTGAACTTGCCTACGCGTGCCTTGCAGTGGAACGTCTGGAGAAGGCTGCGCGGCTGCAGAGTGCGCTGTATGCCATCGCCGACCTCGCCAGCAGTGCGCTCGACATGTCCGAAATGCTGCGTCGCCTGCATGCGGTGGTGGGTAAATTGATGTACGCGGAAAACTTTCTCATCGCGTTGTACAACGCCGAACGCGACACCTTGCGCTTCATCTATTTCGTCGATGCCAAGGATTTGAACCTGGTTCCCTCGGACGAGGACATTCCAGCCGAAAGTTTCCGCAATAGTCTGACTCTCGCCGTGATTCGCCATGGACAGCCGGCATGGGGCCCTTCGAAGCAGTTGTATCGGGACTTTGGCCTGGAGTGGGAAGAGGTCTACGGACCGAACAGTGCCGACTGGCTTGGCGTGCCGATGGCTGCCGAAGGCAAGGTGTGTGGCGCCGTGGTGGTGCAGAGTTACGACCAGGCCGGGTGCTATAGCGAAGAGGACCGCGACCTGCTCGTCTTCGTCGCCCAGCACATTCTTACCGCTCTTATGCGCAAACAGGCGCATGCCGAACTCGAACGTCGCGTGGATGAGCGCACGCGCGAGCTGACCGCGGAGGTGCACGAGCGCAAGCGCGGCGAAAAGCTGCAGGCAGCACTCTATGCCATCGCCGATCTTGCCAGCGGCGAGCTGGCCATGAGCGAGATGTTGCAGCGCATCCACTCCGTGGTCGATGAGCTGATGTATGCCAGGAACTTCTTCATCGCGCTGTACAGCACCCAACGGGACACCATACGTTTCATATACTTCGCCGATGAGAAGGACCCGGGCATGTATGACCCGGATGCGGAGATCCCGGCTGAGCAAATGCGTGGCAGCTTCACCCTCGGCCTGATCCGCCATGGCCGTCCGGTGAAAGGCTCGGCGCGCTTCGTCGCCGAATTGCTCGCCGTGCCAGGCGGTGTTGGCAGGGGTTCACCCGCGGAGGATTTTCTCGGCGTGCCCATGGTGGTCGATGGCGAGGTACGCGGTGCGGTGGTCGTGCAGAGCTACGACGAGACTGTGCGTTACACCGATGAAGACAGCACGTTGTTGAGCTATGTAGCACAGCACATCCAGACAGCGATGGCGCGCAAGCAGGCGCAGGCCGAACTGGATCGGCGCGTGCAGGACCGTACTCGCGAGCTGGCTTCAGCGGTGAGCGAACTGCGTGACCAGATCGGCGAACGCGAGCGCATCGAACAACAGCTGATGCATGAGGCGCTGCACGATTCGCTTACCGGTTTGCCCAATCGCAGCTTCCTGCTCGATGCCCTCGGCCGTGCGGTATCACGTATGCAGCGGGACCCACAACATCTTTTCGCCGTGTTATTCCTCGACCTTGACCGCTTCAAGGTAGTCAACGACAGCGTTGGCCACCTGGTTGGCGATGAGATGCTCAAACTGTCCGGTCAACGGATCGCCGCCTGCGTACGGAAACCCGATGTCGTTGCGCGCCTAGGTGGTGACGAGTTCGCCCTCTTGCTGGAAGACATCCATGGCCCGGAGGACGCCTATCATGCGGCTCAGCGCGTACTCGATGCATTGAGCGAACCGATGCGCCTCGCAGGCAAAGAGCTCTATCCTTCGGCCAGCATTGGCATCGCTTTCAGCGATCCGCGCTACCTCAACGCGGAAGAACTGCTGCGCGATGCCGACGTGGCAATGTATCGAGCCAAGGCACACGGGCGACATCGCTTCGAAGTATTCGACGAGCATCTGCATCAGGAGGCCTTGCGCTTGCTCGATCTGGAAGGCGAGTTGCGTAACGGGCTGGCGCGCTCCGAATTCGCACCCTATTTCCAGACTATCGTGCGCTTGAGCGATGCGCACGTGGTCGGCTGGGAGGCGTTGCTGCGCTGGCAGCATCCCACTCGAGGGCTGCTGCGACCAACCGACTTTCTTGCCGTAGCGGAAGAGAGTGGCATCGCCGAACAGATCGACTGGCAGATATTCGAGAAAACCTGCCTTGAGATCCCGCGGCTGGTGAGCCGCGGTGGTTACGTCACGATCAATGTCTCGGCGCAACATTTCCGGTCACCTGAGCTCGCACAGAAGCTACTGAACCTGCTCGCTGCCCATCAAGTAGCCGCCCATAGCGTGCGCATAGAAATGACCGAAGGTGCATTGTTTGAAAATTCGGACCAGGTGCGCGCCACGCTTGAAATACTCCGGCAAGCCGGGGTGATGGCGGCACTGGATGATTTCGGTACGGGTTATTCCTCATTGAGTTATTTGCATCGCTTCCCCATGCAGGTGTTGAAGATCGACCGCTCCTTCGTGACCGACCTGGATAGTGACCACAAGGGTGGTAGCACCGCTGTAGTGCGTGCTGTGATCGCGTTGGCGGCAACACTGGGCATGGAAGTGGTGGCTGAGGGCATCGAGACCAGCACGCAACGCGACCGCCTGCTTGAGCTCGGCTGCGAACTCGGTCAGGGCTTCCTGTTCGCCCACCCGCAAGCAGCAGCGGGTTTGGCAGCTGTGCATTGAGTCATCAACCCATCTGCGCTTTCGGCCAGAGGTGGACATTCACGTCAGCGAGAGCTCGTGAGAGCAACTGCCAGCCCCAGCCTGAGGCGTAAGCTGGCGTTACGGAATCACATCAGTGAACACGATGCCAGCGTTTGCTGGATGATCAATCGGCTCACCATCCATTCAATGCAGTCATGGCTTCAGCTCGTCGCGCCGCTTAACCGTGCTGGAGCAGAGTCGTGATGATAAGGGATCGCCCGGCCGGTCGCGGTGGTCACCGATGCAACGAAGCATCGGCATAATGGCGCCTGCCTTCCTGCTGGCTGCGCCAATGACCCTGAACGTGTTGCTTGTGCTGATCCTGCTGGCGGTCGTGCTGGCGTTGCTGAAGTGGCGCCGGAGCAGTCGCGCATTGATGGTGCTGGCGCTGATCCTGCTGCTGGCCGTCGGTTGTGGCCCGGTGCCGACGTGGTTGCTGACACGACTGCAATCAGCCTATGCGGTGGATGCGCCGATCTCGTGGGGACAGCGCAATGTGATCGTGCTGCTGGGTGCGGGCACCGTTCGCGTGGCGGATACCGGCAACGTGGAGGCAAGCCTGTACGCGTACGGGCGCATCAACAAGGCCGCGGCGCTATATCGCGCCTGCAGGCAGAGTGGTCAGTTGTGCAAGGTCGAAGTGAGTGGCGGTGATGCGCGCGCGCTAGGCAAGCCGGAAGCCGTGATTTACGGCGAGCAACTGCAACGGCTCGGTGTCGATGCCGCGGATCTGCTGCTGGAATCGCGTAGCATGAATACCTGGCAGAACGCGCAATTCAGTGCCCCATTGCTGAAGGCCTATGGCGTGGATCGCGTACTGCTGGTGTCGTCGGGCTTTCACCTGCGCCGAGGCATGCTGTACTTCACGCATTTCGGCATTCCGGCTATGCCGGTGCGTGCAGACTACGTGAGCGGCGTCGCGTCATGGTGGCCGCTCTCGTCCAACTTCGCCATGGCTGATCTGGCCCTGCACGAATATGCCGGCATCGCGCAGAACCAGCTGTACGAAGCCATGGGCTGGAACAAACAGGCGACAAACCCAAGCGCGCTGTAGACCGGAAGTTATCGCTCGCGCATCACCATCAAACGGATTTCGGTCATGTCCTCGATCGCATAACGCACACCCTCGCGGCCGAGGCCGGAAAGCTTGATGCCGCCGTAGGGCATGTTGTCGACACGGAAGCTGGGGATATCGTTGACGATCACGCCGCCCTGTTCCAGTTCGTTCCACGCCCGCATCGCATGGTCGAGGCTATTGGTGAAGATGCCTGCCTGCAGGCCATAGTCGGAATCGTTGACCAGCGCGATCGCCTGGTCGAATTTCTTGAACGGGGCGAGCAGGGCGAACGGGCCAAAGGCTTCCTGGCGGTCGGCCTTGGCGTCGATCGGTACGTTTTCCATCAAGGTAGCTTCAAGCATGTTGCCGTTGCGTTTGCCGCCGCAAAGGACCTTGCCACCGGCCTTCTTCGCTTCGTGGATCCAGTCGTGCAGGCGCTCGGCGGCGGCCTCGTCGATCATCGGGCCCAGGAACACGTCTTTGTTTTTCGGGTCGCCGGCTTTCAACTTTTTCGTGGCCGCGACCAGCTTCTTCTTCAGCGCGTCGTAGACGTCGGTATGCGCGTAGATGCGCTGCACGCCGATGCAGCTCTGGCCGGACTGGTAGAACGCGCCGAACACCAGCCGTTCGACCACGCGATCGAGATGCGGCCCCTGATCCGCATCGATGATGCAGGCGGCATTGCCGCCCAGTTCCAGCACGACCTTCTTGCGGCCGGCGCGGGCTTTCAACTCCCAGCCAACCTGGCCGCCAGTGAACGAGAGCAGCTTGAAGCGCTCGTCCTCGACCAGCGGCGAGGCATGCTTGCCGTCCAGCGTGAGGATCGAGAAGGCCCCTTTAGGTAGGTTAGTCTCGGCCAGTACCTCGCCGATGATCAATGCCCCGATCGGGGTTTTCTCCGCCGGCTTCAGCACGAACGGGCAACCGGCGGCGATGGCCGGCGCCACCTTGTGCGCAACAAGGTTCAACGGAAAATTGAATGGCGTGATGAACGACACTGGCCCCAGTGGTACGCGTTTGGTGTAGCCGTGGTAACCGTCGAGGCGCGAGGCCAGTTCCAGGTTCAGCGTCTCGCCGTTGATACGCACCGCTTCCTCGGCGGCGATCTGGAATGTTTCGATCAGCCGGGTCACCTCACCGGCGGCGTCCTTGATCGGCTTGCCGGCTTCGATGCACAGCGCCTCGGCCAGCTCGTCGCGGCGTTCGGCAAAACGTTGCGCGCAATGCTGCAAAACCGCTTGTCGCGCCCACGGCTTGAACGCGCGCATGGGCGAGGTGGCTTGTACGGCAGCGACGATCGCCTTCTCGGTGGCTTTCGCATCCGGTACGGCGACTCGCGTGGCGACTTTGCCGCTGTACTTGTCCAGCACGACGAGGTCGGCATTCGGCTGCTGTGGCTGATTGGCCAGGTAGTAGGGGTAGGTTTTCTTGAGCATCGTGGCGACCGTCGAAAAGCAGGTTGCCGTACAGCATAGACGGGCAGCATGTTCAGCCTTCGTGACAAACGGCCGTACCGGAGTCTCTGCGGAAAGTCAGTGTGCATTGCGGCGCAGACACCCGCGTACACTGGTGACCCCGGCTCGATCCACTTCAGGTGATTTCCATGCCTCTATTCGTCTTCATTGTGATACTGATTCTTCTCGGCCTCAGCGGCTTGCGGGTGTTGCAGCAGTATCAGCGCGGGCTGGTATTCCGGCTGGGTCGCTACAGCGTCACCCGCGAGCCAGGTCTTACCTGGATCATTCCCGTGATCGAACGCATGCTGGTGGTCGACGTGCGCGTGATGACGCAGGACATCGAACCGCAGGAAACCATGACCAATGACAACGTGCCGGTGAAGGTGCGTGCGGTGGTCTGGTACAAGGTGATCAACCCGGAGCGGGCGATCGTGCAGGTGGCGAATTTCGAGGACGCGGTGCGCCAGACCG
>Ga0302314_10006015_pt1 | contig 22047 bp, 17 predicted proteins | sample III_Palsa_N2_3_FD_200533 | JGI IMG/M metagenome (GOLD analysis project Ga0302314, IMG submission 200533) | Peat permafrost microbial communities from Stordalen Mire near Abisko, Sweden - III_Palsa_N2_3 | ecosystem: Environmental > Terrestrial > Soil > Palsa > Peat permafrost | place: Sweden...
CGCCCCTGCCGCCCGGATCAGTCCCGGCTGCAGGCAAGGTTGCGGAGATTCGCGTGGCCGACCGCCTGGCTGCGCGTTACCACGTTCCGATCCCGGATCGGTATGGGTGCGGCGCCTGGTGAGCAATGACTGATCAACCGATCTCGCGACCGCGTGCGCCAATGGCGAACAGGTCCGCGAGATCGGCGATGATCTGTGAATGCGCATACACCTCCGCAGGGTTCGTATCCACCTGGCTGCAGTCGCGCTGGTCGCGCCGCTTGCACTGAGCGTGCCGGCGGCCGCGGCTGCCAAGGCGGTCATCGCCCACGGCAGCACCGAGCAGGTCTATGCCACGAGTTTGAAGCCCCACGCGCATACGACGCTGCTCAACGCGAAGGGCCGCGTGGTCGCCCGTCAAACCGTTGACGCGCAGGGTGGCGTGCTGTTCACGGGCGTGAAGCCGGGCTCCGGCTACAGAGTCCGACTCGGAAGCAGCGGCGACGAGTCGGCAGCGATAACGGTCCATAGCGAAGCCGCCAAGCCCTGGGACCCAAGCGTCTACGACCAGACGATCAAGGACAGCGGCTACCAGTATCTGACCACGCGCGACGGCACGAAACTCGCGATCTACGTGCACCCGCCGAGCCATCCTGCCGGGATCTCGGCGCTTCCGGACGGCATCACGCTGCCCAGCAGCTACACGACGCCGCCCTACCCGACCGTGATCGAGTACTCGGGCTATGGCTACGCCGACCCGGCCGGCCCTGACAGCGGCATCGCGGTGCTTGCGAACCTGATGGGCTTTGCGGTTGTCGACGTGAACATGCGTGGCACCGGCTGCTCGGGCGGCGCCTTCAACTACTTCGAGCCCCAGCAGAACCTCGATGGCTACGACGTGATTCAGACGATCGCGCATCAGCCGTGGGTGCTCGGCCACAAGGTGGGGATGATCGGCGTCTCCTACGGCGCCATCAGCCAGCTGTTCACCGCGCAACTCGATCCGCCGGCGCTGGAGGCGATCTCGCCGCTGTCGACGATCGACTCGACGATTACGACGCTCTATCCGGGCGGGATCCTGAACACCGGCTTTGCCGTCTCGTGGGCCGCAGAGCGTCAGCACGACGCCGAACCGGCGGGTCCCACCACCGGGCAGTCGTGGGCCTACAAGCGCATCCAACAGGGCGACCAGACCTGCAAGAGCAACCAGGAGCTGCACGGCGAGGCCCCGAGCCTGATCAAGAAGGTCCGCGCCAACGCGCACTACGTGCCGTCGGTCGCAGACCCGCTCGATCCCGTGACCTTCGTGCACAAGATCAAGGCGGCTGTGTTCATGGCCTGCCAGTGGGAGGACGAGCAGACCGGCGGTCACTGCGCCGACCTCGCCCAGGACTTCACCGGCGCCAGTCACAAATGGTTCACGTTCACCAACGGCGCCCACATCGACTCGCTCGATCCGGCGACTTTCGACCGCTGGTACGACTTCTTATCGCTGTTCGTCGCGCATCGCGCGCCGATCGACAACGCCGGGTTGGTTGACTTCGCCGCTCCGCTCTTCTACGGCGAGTCGATGGATCTCAACGGTCTCGTGCTGCCGGCCGACCCGATTCAGCAGATACCGACCTACCAGGCGGCGCTCGCCGCCTACGAGCAGCTGCCATCGGTGCGTGTGCTGTTCGACAACGGCGCCGGGCCCGCTCCCAACACGACGATCACGCCGGGCGATCCGTATCCGGGCTTCGAGGCGTCGTTCAGCAGCTTCCCGATCCCAGGCACCGTCGCTCAGACGTGGTACCTCGGGACTGGTGGCTCGCTTGCTACCAGCCCCGCCGCGAGCGCCGAGGTCGACGACTTCACCTGGAATCCGAAGGCGCTGCCCGCGACGGACTACGCATCGGCGAACACCTCGGCCGGGGGCCTCTGGGGTAACGCTGCGGACTGGGACTGGAACTGGCAGCAGAACCCCGCGGGCACCGCGCTCTCATACATCAGCGCGCCGCTGACGCAGAACACAACCGTGATCGGCGGCGGCGCGGTGCATCTGTGGATCAAGGCCTCGGCCCCGAGCGTCGATCTGCAGGCGACCGTCAGTGAGGTCGATCCCAATGGCGACGAGACGTTCGTTCAGGACGGCTGGCTGCGTGCCGACGAACGTAAACTCGCACCCGGCAGCACGCTGCTCGAGCCGATGCCGGACCTGCGCAGCAGCGCGGTACAGCCGCTGCCGAGCGGACAGTTCGTCGAGGTCACGATCCCGCTCTACTACGAGGGCCACGTCTACCGCACCGGCTCGCGCATCCGAGTCACGATCTCGGCACCGGGTGGAGCCGAGCCGCTGTGGGCGTTTGCGCAGCCGAACCCCTCGGGCACGGCCAACGTCTCGGTCCAGCTCTCATCGTCGATGCCGTCGAACGTCGTGCTGCCGGTGGTACCGGGAGTCAGTGTGCCGACCGGGTTGCCGCCGTGTCCGAGCCTGCGCAACGAGCCCTGCCGGTCCTACGTGCCCTACGTCAATCAGACGAGCAGCAGCTGAGGGCTTGTTGCCGTGGTTTGAAGGCGGTAGGTTGGTGCCGTGGCGATCGGGGCCGATGAGAAATGCGTGCTGCTGACGACGTACAAGCGCGATGGAGCGGCGGTTTCGACGCCGGTCTGGTGGGTCGACATGGGCGACGGTACCTTCGGTTTCTGGACCAGCTCTGCCTCGGGCAAGGCCAAGCGCCTTGCTCATACTGAGCGCGTCACGATCCAGCCCTGCAACATGCGCGGCGTTGTCAAGTCGGGTTCTGCGCCTGAGGAGGCAACGGCACGAATCGTCTCGGGTACCGAGCTCGAGGCGATCCGTCGGCGCGTGATCGCCAAGTACGGCTTCATGACCAAGTTCACCAAGGTGCTCGCCCAGATCGGCGGGAGATTGAAGGGCAAGCCCTTCCCGTACGGTGACCGCGGCGTGATCGTCACGCCGGGTTCGGCGACCGTCACGCAGTGACGGCAGCGCTCGCGTCGGCCGCTGGGACCTCGTACTCGATGTTCCAGCCCTGACGCAGGGCGTAGACCGAGGCGCCGATCAGCAGCGCCTGGGTGATCGCGATCACGACCGTGAGCGTGCTGAGCGTGTTCGGGCTGAGCCCGCCACCGCCGAACAGAGAGTGCACGGGTGCATAGTCCGGTCCATTGCGGTCCGTCCATGTGACTCCGGCCGTTGCGGTCTCGGCGATCAGCGTGAAGACGAACATCAGCGCCGCGAGCCCTACCGCGATCGGCAGGAGCTCGCGTGCCCAGCGCATGACGTAGACCGCCATCACCAGGTAGACGAGGCACCAGATGATGTTGAGCGGCTCCAGCCCGGCGAGCTTGCTCCAGCCGCCCACAGTCACGACCAGCATCAGCAGCGCCGAGAACGTCAGCACCGCAGCCACGACCGTTCGCGTCACTCTGCTCGAGCGCTTCTCGCGGTTCGGATACGTGACCACGTAGCCGGATTTGACTGCACGGGCCGGGCTCATCATCGCTGACCATACAATCTGCCCTGACCGCAGCCTGGTCATGCACGCGCGGGCGTGGCGAAATTGGTAGACGCGCCGGCTTTAGGTGCCGGTGGGCTTTGCTCTTGGGGGTTCGAGTCCCTCCGCCCGCATGTTGTCGGTACTCCTGCCGCTGCTTGCTTTCCGAGGCGGCGGGGCCGGCCTGGTGCCGGGCGTGGTGCCGGTGAATCAGGCTTCGTCGTCGGGCTCGGGCGCTGACTCGCCCGGGCTGCCGCCACGGTTGCGCAGCCAATCGGCGACCTGATCGGCGACGCCGCCGACCTGGCTACCGAGGCTCGTGACGTTGTCACCGATGTCGCGGAAGGCGCCGCGGAAGCGCTCGGCATAGAACTCCATCGCGTCGCCTGCCTCGCCGCGCACATCCGACTCCTGGTCACGCGTCCGGTACTCGCCGGCCAAGATGCGGTCGTATTCGCCGCTCTGGACCCAACGCATCACCTCTGAGACGCGCCTGACCGCGTACGGGTGGGTGATGTTGATCTCCCAGAAGAAGCGGCGCACGCGGTCGGATGGGTCATCCCAGTTCTCGTACTCCATCGCCTGCGCCATGAACGCATCGAGGTTGAGATCGTCTGCCGGGAGCCCGGATGCGGCGACCATCAGCAGGCGGCAGACGATCTGCGGGTCGCGCACCACCAGTGTCGCGGCCCGGTCGGAGCTGAGCTCGGCGGCGCGATACCACTCGAGCAGCACCGTCCTGACCGCGCGGAACGGGAGGCCGAGCAGCACCGGCAGGGAACCACCCGCTGCCAGCAGGATGTTGAGCGCGGTGATGTAGAGCACGTGGTCCGAGAGCACGTGGCCAAGCTCGTGTCCGAGCAGCGCGCGTTGCTCACCTGGGCCAAGGCGCTTGATCACCATTGAGTCGGCCACGATCATCGGCTTCTTTGAGCCGATCGCCATCGCTGTGCCGGGAACAGGACTGGTGAGGTAGAGGTCGTAGACCTCCGGAAGATCGAGGATCCGGCACGCCGCGTTGTGCGAGGCCCACAGGTCGGGACACTGATCGGTTGAGACCTTCAGCGAGGTTCCCAGGTAGAACTGGCGCAGCGCCCGTTCGTATCGCCACTCGATCAGCTTGCGCACGAGCGTGTCAAGCATCGGCACGGCCTTCAGGGCGGCCGTTGCCGCACGATCCGCCGGGTGCTCATACGCCTTCGACGAGATGTTGGTGTACGGCTCGACGCTATCCAGGGAAACACCAGTCACGCTTATCGCAAGCCTATAGGCACCGTCAATGTCCGTCTAATCGAGGTCCGGCACATTGGAGCGGCAGGAAGCTGAATAATCGAACGATGACCGACACCACTGAAGCCCCAGAGCTGCGCGGCGGAATCGACCTCGGCGGCACCAAGATCGAGGCGATCGTCGTCGACACAAACAACAAAGTGCTCGGCTCGGCGCGTCATCCGACGCCGACCAGCGGCACGCCGGCGGACGTGGCAGCGTCGATGGCACAGGCGATCGCGGAGGCCGCCGAGGCGGCCGGAACGACGACAGAGAAACTTGCCGGTGTGGGCATTGGTTCACCCGGTTCGATAAATCCGGACGCGGGGACGGTCTCGAGTGCCCGCAACCTGCCGGGCTGGGAAGGGAGCTACGCGCTCGGGCCCGAGCTCAGCAAGAAACTCGGTACCCGCGTCGCAATCGGCAACGACGTCCAGGTCGCGACCGCTGCTGAGTTGAAGCTCGGCGTCGGCAAGCAGTATTCGTCGTTGCTCGGACTCTTCTGGGGAACAGGCGTCGGTGGTGGCCTGGTGTTCGACGGCAAGCCATGGCGGGGTCGCGGAGGCGCCGGCGAGATCGGCCACATGGTGATCAAACTCGGCGGCCGGCGCTGCCCGTGTGGCAACGAGGGCTGCGTCGAGGCCTACGCAGGGCGCGCCGCGATGGAGGCCCACGCTCGCCATGAGATCGACCATGGCCGCAAGTCCGATCTGCTCAAGATCATGGAGCACAAGCAGCGCGAGCGCTTCACGAGCGCCGTCTGGGAGACGGCCGTCGAGCGCGGCGACGAGCTCGCCATCGAGCTGATCGATGGCGCCGTTGAGGCGCTCGGCGCGGGTGCTGCCTCTGCGGTCAACCTGCTCGACGTCGAGGCGGTGGTGATCGGCGGTGGTCTCGGTGTCCGCTTCGGGGACGAATACGTGGATCGGATCCGCGACGCGATGAAGAAGCATCTGTTCCCAGGCCACACGATGCCGACCGTGCAGCTTGTCGGGCTAGGCGATATGGGCGGCGCGATCGGCGCAGCGCTGCTGGTGAACGGGAGCGGTGCGTAGCTCGCTGCGCATTGCACTGCCGCTCGTGTGTGCCGGCGCGCTTGTCGCCGGGACGCAACTCGGGTCTGCGCAGGCGGGAGCCGCGCCACGCGTGGACGGGCAGATCCTCCCGCGCACGCACTGCCCGGCGTTCCCGGCCGACAACGTCTGGAACACGCCGGTGACGGGGCTCCCGGTGGACAGCCACTCAGCCGCCTGGCTTGCGCACATGGCGGCCGGATCGACCTACCTGCATCCCGACTACGGGCCCGGCGGCGGCAGCAGCCCCTATGGGATCCCGTGGCAGATCACCGCGCAGAACACGAAGTTCACCGCTATCCACTTTCTGTACGCGGACGAGAGTGATCGCGGGCCGTACCCGTTTTCGGCGCAGACCCCGATCGAGGGCGGGGCCAGCGCGAGCGGCGACCGGCACGCCCTGATGGTCGACCCCAAGACCTGCGTGCTGTACGAGCTCTACGACGCTCGCTACAAGCCCGGCGGGAAATCGACAGCGGGCTCCGGTGCGATCTGGAATCTGCGCTCAAATCACCTGCGCCCAGCCGGTTGGACGTCAGCCGACGCGGCTGGCCTGCCGATTCTGCCGGGGCTCGTCAATTACGACGAGGTCCGCTCCGGTCACATCGACCATGCGATCCGCTTCACGGCCGATACGACCAGCACTCATTTCATCTGGCCGGCGCGTCACGAGGCAGGCTCGACCGGCAACCTTGCGTACCCGCCGATGGGGGCGAGATTCCGCCTCCGCTCCGGGTTCCACTTACCCGCGTCACAGTGCGCCCAGGCCTGCCAGGTGGTCATCCAGGCGATGAAGACCTACGGCCTGATCCTTGCCGACAACGGCAGCAACTGGTTCTTCGGGGGGGCCACCGACCGCCGCTGGACCTACACGATGGTCGACCAGCTGAAGGCCATTCCGGCACGCGAGTTTCAGGCGGTCGACGAGAGCTGTCTGATGATCAACGCCAACTCCGGGCAGGCGAGGCAACCCGGGACCGCTGCCTACGACAGGGCCTGCAGACACAGCTAGGGTCGTCAAGCAGTCTGCGCCACCAGCGCGAGCACGTCGGCTCCATGTCGCTCGATGAAAGCGGGCCCGATCCCGCTGATGCGGGCGAGCTCCTCGGATGAGCTGGGCCGCAGGGTGGCGATCGCCTCGAGCGTGCTGTTGTGCGCGATCGTGTAGGCGGGTTTGCCTTGGCTTGCTCCAGTCCGCCACTCGCGCAGCGCTCCCAGCAGTGGGAGCGCTGCGGGGTCAAGCGGCGGCGCGTCAGACGCCGCTTGACGCTTGGTCCGGTTTGGCTTGAGCGATGCCGGGTCGGGAAGGCCGATCGTGCCGGGATCGCAGACATCGCAGCAGCGTCCGCTCGGCGCCACCGCGCTGCCGTCCCCGAAGTGGTCGAGCAGCGTCCGGCGGCGGCATGATCCCGAGGCTGAGGCGAAGGCCTCGACTGCGTGATAGGCGTCCCAGGCGCGATCGCGCGCGTCCCGGCAGATGCTCGCCACGTTGGCCGTGCTCTCTGAGCCGGTCAGGGTCACCGCGAGCTGCCCACCGCGCGCAGGCTCCAATCGACAGAGGCCTGCTCGCTCGGCGACGCCGAGGCGGATACGGTCACGATCGGCCCGAGGCGTATCGATCACGATCGTTCGATCGGTGGTGCCTGCCTGCAGCTGCCGCACATAGGCCATGACGTCGCCGGTCTCGACGGCATCGCCCTTGATGAAGTTGATCAGTCGGCCGAGATCGGCACGGCTGGACAGCAGGATCGCGCGCGAGGGCAGTCCGTCACGTCCGGCGCGGCCAACCTCCTGGTAGTAGGCCTCGACGCTCTTCGGGATCGCCCAGTGCACGACGGCGCGGACATCGGCCTTGTCGACCCCCATGCCGAACGCGTTGGTGGCGACGACGATCTCGGCATCGCCGGCCATGAACCGATGCTGCGCCGACGCGCGCTCGTCGGCCGCCATCCCGGCGTGGTAGCCAACGGCCAGCAGTCCCTCGGCCCGCAGCTGTTCGCTGACCTCCTCGACCTCACGACGGGTGCCGCAGTAGACGATCGCCGGCCGCATCGCCTGGTCCGAAAGCGCGAGCGAGAGCAGCATCTGCTTACGGGCTTTCGAACCGGTCCCCTCCAGCGGGATCACGTCAAAGGACAGGTTCGGACGATCGAACCCAGCCCGCAGCGCGTGCGGATCACGCAGGCCGAGCCGTTCACTGATCTCCCGGCCGACCTGTTCGGTCGCGGTTGCCGTGCACGCCATCACCGGTGGGGATCCGAGTCGATCGATCACGCCACGCAGTCGCAGGTAGTCGGGACGGAAATCGTGGCCCCACTCCGAGACGCAGTGAGCCTCGTCCACGGCGAACAGGTCGACTCGGCGCTCAGCGACCGCGTTGAGGAACGCCGTGGAGCCGAAGCGTTCGGGCGAGCACAGCACGATTCGCGCGCGCCCGCTGCGAACGTCCGCGAGGGCCTGAGCGGCGAGGTCGCTGTCCATCCCCGACGCGATCATGGCCACCGGGTGACCTCCCTGGCGCAGCCGGCGGTACTGGTCGGCCATCAGCGCGATGAGCGGCGACACCACGACCGTCAGATCTGCGGTGGCGATACCCGGCAGCTGATAACAGAGGCTCTTGCCGCCGCCCGTCGGCATCACAACGAGGCTGTCGCGGCCCTGCAGGGCCGCGACGACCGCATCCCGCTGGCCGGGTCGGAAGTCGCCGAGGCCGAAGTACGACAACAGCGCGTCCGGATCGAGTGGACCGTTGTAGGCCCGCTCGGCCGCTCCGGCAACGTCGATCCGGTCGAGCCCACTGAGAGCCCGGCGCGCCTCTTCTTCCTCGGTTGCACGCACGGGGACTGCTGTATGCGCTCGCGATCCGCCCTGTGCCGTGGCGAGTGCTTGCGCCGCCGTCGCGCCCTCGGCACGCTCGGCGTCTGACATCGAGCGCCACAGCGAACGCAGCTGTTCGAGCTCGGCGATCACCTCGGGGCCCGTGTGATCTGTCTCGATCCGTGGCAGCAGCGCTGTGGCGCGGTCGGAGAAATCGTTCATCGCTTTCAGCCTAGGAGCGGCAGAGGACGGCGTGTACTACGCGGGCTCGATCGGGCACTGAAGTTCGTCGGAAGTTTGGTCTGTCCCGGGGGCGTGCGAACATACGTTCGTATGCGTTGGGAACAGCAGACAGTCGAGAACGAAGCGGGGGCGAGGCTCCCTGGCTATCGCGACGTGACGATCCGCCACTTCGACGCGCCGGAGGCGGTCGACACCCGTTTTTACGAGGTCGAGGCCAAGTCGATCCTCAATCAGGTGCCGCCGGCCAGCCAGATGCCGTTCCGCTGGACGATCAATCCGTACCGTGGATGCACACACGCGTGTTCGTACTGCGAATGGGGTGGAACACCGATCCTGATGGCCGACGGCCGGCACAAGCCGCTCGAGTCTCTCGAGGTCGGCGACGCGATTTACGGCACCGCGATCCGTGATCGCTACCGGCGCTACGTCCCGACTCAGGTGCTCGCTAAATGGATGACCGTCAAGCCTGCCTTCAAGCTGGTCCTGGCTGACGGGACTGAGCTGATCACGAGTGGTGACCACCGGTTCCTGAGCAATCGCGGGTGGAAGCATGTCACCAATGCGCCGGGGCAGCGACCGCACCTGACGACCCAGAATCACCTCGTCGGGACCGGCGCGTTCACGCGACAGTATGAGGAGACGTCCGATTACCGGCGCGGGTACCTGACCGGAATGATCCGCGGCGACGGGACATTCGGCAGCTACGGCTATAACCGGGAGGGCGGAGGTGTCTCGGTCGTACACGCCTTCCGGCTCGCGCTGACTGACACGGAGGCTCTCTCGCGCGCGAGCTGTTACCTCTTCACCGAGGAGATTGAGACGCGTCTCCGCGAGTTCACGCCGGCTGCAGAGCGCCAGCGACAGGTGATGGCAATCGCGACCGGGTCTCGGACTCGTGTCGAGCAGATAAGAGAGCTGATCACGTGGCCGGTGGTGCCGAGCACGGAGTGGCTTCGCGGGTTCCTAGCCGGGGTCTTCGACGCCGAGGGTGGGCGAAGCGCGTTCGCCCTGCGAATCAGCAACAAGGATCCGGAGATGCTGACCTGGATCGAGCGGGCCGCCCGGAGGTTCCGCTTCGATACATGCGTCGAGCCCGCGAGACCCAACGGCGTGCGCTCCATCAGGATCCGCGGCGGACTGCGTGAGCACCTCCGCTTCTTCCATCTCACCGACCCCGCGATCACTCGCAAGCGCACGATCGACGGCGAGATGGTCAAGACGTTCGCTGATCTCCAGGTTGTCTCGATCGAGCCGTTCAAAGATTCGATGGCGCTGTATGACATCACGACTGGAACCGGCGACTTCATCGCCAACGGCGTCGTCAGCCACAACTGCTTCGCCCGCCCCACGCACGAATATCTGGACTTTGACGCCGGGCGCGACTTCGAGCGGGAGATCGTTGTCAAGGTCAACACGCCTGAGCTGCTGCGGGCCGAGCTCCGCAAGCCGCGTTGGCAGGGCGAGCATGTCGCGCTCGGGACCAACACCGACCCCTATCAGTGGGTCGAGGGGCGCTACGAGCTGATGCGCGGCGTCTGGGAGGCGTTCAGAGATGCCCGCAACCCGTGCTCGGTACTGACGAAATCACCTCTGCTGCTGCGCGACGTGGATCTGATGCGCGAGATCAACGCCGTCACCGACTTCAGCGCGGCACTGTCGATTCCGACACTCGACCAGGAGGCCTGGCGAGCTTCGGAGCCGCGCAGCCCCAACCCGCGTGCCCGCCTCGAGGCGGTATCGGAGCTCACGAGCGCAGGGATCCGCACCGGCGTATTGATTGCCCCGTTGATGCCCGGGATCAATGACTCGCCCGAGCAGGTGCGGGAGATCGTGCGGCTGGCGACCGAGGCGGGTGCCGACTACATCACCGGGATCGCGCTGCACCTGCGCCGCGGCGTGCGCGAGGTGTTCATGGAGTGGCTCGCCGAGCACCGTCCCGAGCTCGTCGAGCGCTACGAGGAGCTCTACCGGCGTGGCGCGTACATGGCGGCAGACGAACGCCGGCGGCTCGCGCAGATGCTGCAGGGACCGTCGCAGTCGCCCAGGGAGCGTGCAAAGCGGCAGTGGCGGCCAGATCCCTCGGCCGCCGACATCTCCGCGTTCCGGCGTGGCGACCAGCAGCGGTCCGGTGCTGCAGCGCCCGAGCCTCGCGTGCCCGAGCCGCTCCAGCAGAGCCTGTTCTAGAAGCGCCGCGGAGTCGCTTCTGCGACAGTTAGCGAGCCAAGCGCATCCGCGCATCCGGCCATCTGGATAGGGGCCGTCGTGCATTGCTGTCCACTTGTACGAGGCGCCCACCCTGCCCTGTCGCGGAGGATTCCCGCATGACCGCTGACCTCATCATCTCCTACGACGGAACGCCCAACGACGACGACGCGTTGGCGCTCGGGAAGCTGCTCGCTCAGACCGGCTCCTCCGTCGCGCTCGCCTATGTGCGCCACTCCAAAGAGTTCGATCCCAAGCGCGAGGAGCTCGCGCAGTACGACGCCGAGCAGCGCCTCGAGCGCGGCGCGGAGCTGATCGGGATTCCGGTCACCAAACACGTCGTCGTCGGCGGCGGGACGGGCGAGGGACTCGGCGGCCTGGCCGAGGAGCTGGGCGCCTCGATCATCGTCTTCGGGTCGGATTACCGGACGCCACTCGGCCGTGCCGAACCTGGAACCTCGGCTCAGCGGCTGCTCGAGGGTGGCTCGGCTGCGATCGCCGTGGCCGCCGCGGGGTTGCGCGCCAAAACCGACGGTGCGCTTCGCTCGATCGCCGTGCCGTTTGCCGGTCCGGTCAACGATGATGCCCGCGCGACGGCTGGCACACTGGCCGGCATTACCGGCGCGGAGGTCGTTGATGCGAACTCCAGCGGGATCGACCTGATCGTCGTTGGGTCGCGGGAAGGCGCGCCAAAGGGGCGCGTGCTGGTCGAGGGCGAGGTACGCAATGAGCTCAACAGCGCCCGCAGCTCGGTACTCGTTCTGCCGGCGGAGACCAGGATCGAGTTCTGAGTCGATCCTGGTCTGGGCCACGCCGAAGCGCTCGCTCTCTCCCTCGAGTCTCCGGCGTGGCCAGTTCATGAGCTGGAGCTGAGTGCCAATGCTAGACCTGGAACTGGGCTTCCTCGGTCGAGCCGGCGAGCGCCAGCGTGGAGGACAGCCCGCTCGAGATCGTGCTCATGACGTCGTCGAAGTAACCGGCGCCGACCTCGCGCTGGTGACGTGTCGCCGTGTAGCCCTGCTGCTCGAGCGCGATCTCGCGCTCCTGCAGGTCGACATAGGCGGTCATTCCATGGTTGGCGTAGCCACGAGCGAGCTTGAAGGCTGACTCGTTCAGGGCGTGCCAGCCGGCGAGCGTCACGAACTGGAAGGCGTAGCCCATCGCGCCGAGCTCGCGCTGGAACTTGGCGATCGTGTCGTCGTCCAGGTGCTTGCGCCAATTGAATGACGGTGAGCAGTTGTAGGCGAGCAGCTTGTCGGGGTACTGCTCCCTGATGCGCTCGGCGAAGATCCGCGCCTCTTCGAGGTTCGGAGTGGAGGTCTCGCACCAGATCAGGTCGGCGTAGGGGGCGTATGCGAGTCCGCGTGCGACCGCCTGTTCGATCCCGGGCTGGACGTAGTAGAAGCCCTCGGGAGAGCGCTCACCGGTGATGAACTCCTGATCACGCGGATCCACGTCGGTGGTCAGCAGGTTGGCTCCGAGTGAGTCGGTGCGGGCGATGATCAGCGTCGGCACGCCGGCGACGTCGGCAGCCAGACGCGCGGCGTTCAGGGTGCGGATGTGCTGGCCGGTCGGGATCAGCACCTTGCCGCCCATGTGGCCACATTTCTTCTCCGATGAGAGTTGATCCTCGAAGTGCACGCCGGCGGCGCCTGCCTCGATCATCGAACGCATCAGCTCATACGCGTTGAGCGCGCCACCGAACCCTGCTTCGGCATCGGCGACGATCGGCACGAGCCAGTTGCGCCGCGGCTCGTGGTCGCCTGCGGTGACCGCCTCGGCCCACTCGATCTGATCGGCGCGGCGCAGTGCATTGTTGATCCGGCGCACGACCGTCGGCACGCTGTTTGCCGCGTACAGGCTCTGGTCGGGATAAACCTGCTCGGACAGGTTCGCGTCTGCCGCGACCTGCCAACCCGAGAGGTAGACCGCCTTCAGGCCTGCCTTCACCATCTCCACGGCCTGGCCACCGGTCATCGCCCCGAGGGCGCTGACATAGGTCTCCGAGTGCAGCAGGCCCCAGAGTTGCTCGGCTCCGCGGCGGGCGAGGCTGTGCTCGACCCGCACGCTGCCACGCAGGCGGATCACGTCGGCGGCTTCATATGAGCGCTCGATCCCGGCCCAGCGCGGGTCGGTCTCCCACTCGCGTTCGATGGCGGCGTCAGCAATGTCAGACAGGGTGGTCATGGGGTCAGCTCCTTTGGAATACATGTCGGTAGCTGCCTCGCGGCGGCTCAAGCGATCAACTCGTAGGCAGGCAGGGTCAAAAACGTCGGGAAGTCCTCGGCGAGGGCGACGAGCTCGAAGACGTCACGCGCCCTGACCAGCAGGTCGCTGTCGTAACCGCTGGCGGACAACTCCTCGATCGTCTTGTCCGCCCGCTGGCGGACAAGCTCCGAAGTCACAACCGCGCCGCCCGGCGTCAGCGGGATCTTGTGATGAACCCACTGCCAGACCTGGGCACGGCTGATCTCGGCTGTGGCGGCATCCTCCATCAGGTCGTGGATCGCGGCCGCGCCCGTTCCCGACAACCAGGAGGCGATGTAGCGGATGCCGACATCGATATTGGTGTCGAGGCCGGACTCGGTGATGCCACCCTCCGGTCGCGTGACGGCAAGCAGGTCAGCGGCCTTCACGTCGACCTCTGGACGCTGACGGCCCAGCTGGTTTGGCTCACTGCCGAGCACCGCATCGAATTCCGCACGGGCGGTGGGAACGAGGTCGGGGTGCGCGACCCAAGTCCCGTCAAAGCCGTCTCCAGCCTCGCGGCGCTTGTCCTCGGTGACCTTCGCCAGTGCCGCCGCGGTCACGTCGGGCTTGCGCCGGTTGGGGATGAACGCTGACATTCCGCCGATCGCATGGGTACCGCGCTTGTGGCAGGTCTTGACCAGCAACTCGCTGTAGGCGCGCATAAACGGCGTGGTCATAGTCACCAGCGCGCGGTCCGGCAGCACGAACTCCGGGTCGTCGTGGAAGCGCTTGGCAACGCTGAAGATGTAGTCCCAACGCCCGGCGTTGAGGCCACAGATCCGCTCACGCAGCTCATAGATGATCTCGTCCATCTCCAAGGCTGCCGTGATCGTCTCGATCAGCACGGTGGCACGGATCGTGCTGCGATCAAGCCCCAGGGCATCCTCGGTGAACGCCATCACCTCATTCCACAGCCGAGCTTCGAGATGACCCTCGAGCTTCGGGAGGTAGAAGTACGGGCCGAAGCCACGCTCGAGGCTCGCTTGGCTGTTGTGGAAGGCGTAGAGGCCGAAGTCGAACAGACTCGCCGAGATCGGCTCACCGTCGACGCTGAAATGCTTCTCGACCAGGTGCCAGCCGCGTGGCCTGACCACAAGCGTCGCGAGCTCCTCGGTCGGACGCAGGCGGTAGACCTTTTCCTGGGTCGTGAGCTCGATGCTCCGGCGCGCTGCGTCGGCGAGGTTGATCTGACCCTCGATCACGTTCTCCCAGGTGGGGGAGTTCGAGTCCTCGAGGTCCGCCATGAACACCTTGGCGCCCGAGTTGAGTGCGTTGATCATCATCTTGCGCTCGACCGGGCCGGTGATCTCGACGCGGCGATCGCGCAGCGCGGGTGGGGCGGGCAGCGCCCGCCAGTGACCCTCACGCACTGCGGTCGTCTCTTTTAGGAAATCGGGGCGCTCGCCGGCATCAAAGCGGGCCTGGCGCTGCTCCCGCTGCGACAGCAGCTCGCGGCGGGCTGGCTCGAAGCGATGGTGCAGGCTCAGTAGGAAATCGATGGCTTCAGGCGTCAGGACCTCGTCCGCAGACGAGTGTGGGGTGACGGAGATGTTTTCAGTAACGGACACATTTGCGATGCTTCCCACAAAACCGACATTTGTCCACAGAAAGATTGCATCTCTTGTCATATATGAACATAAATGCAAAACTATTCGGCAGATGATCTCTGATTCGCTCGATCCGGCGGTGTTCGGGCAGCGCCTGCGCTACATGCGCAAACGCGCGGGACTGACCCTGCATGCGCTCGGTGCGAAGGTCGGCAGCTCGGCCTCGTATCTCTCGCAGCTCGAGAACGGCCACCGCGAGCCGCGTCTGTCGACCGTGAACCAACTGTCGATCGCGTTGGATTGCAAGCCCGCCGAGCTACTCTCGGCGGCTGCTCCGAGTCGCCGAGCGGAGCTGGAGGTCTCGCTGGCGCGGATCCAGGACGAGCCGCTCTACAAAGCGTTGCGCCTGCCCTACCTGAAGCCCTCAGCCCGTCTCGACGGAGCGGCGCTCGAGCACATCGTCACGCTCTTCACCCGGGTCCGCGAGCTCACGGACGGGACCGCAAGGGTGATGCCCGAGCATGACTTCGTCGCGGGCACGCTTGGAGCGCGCGCCGCCAACGCGGCCATGCGCGACGAGATGCGCCGGCGCGACAATCACTTCGAGGAGATCGAAGCAGCTGCCACAGACGCGCTCGACGCTGTCGGCTACTCGGGGCCAGGAGCGGTCTCGGAGCGCCACCTGACCGAGGCGGCGGCGTACTTCGGGTTCACGATCGCGCGAGTCCAGGGGCTGCCGCCGTCCACCAGGTCGATCACCGACATGGCCAATCGCGTCGTCTACGTTCCGCAGCGCAACGCGACCGGAGGGACGCGCTCGTCGCGGTCGGTGATCGCCCAGACCCTTGGACAATTCGCCCTCGGACACGGTGAGCCGGCGGACTTTGAGACCTACGTGCGCCAGCGCGTCGAGGCCAACTACTTTGCCGGAGCACTGCTTGCCCCGGAGCGGTCGGTCGTGCAGCTCCTGGCCGAGGCCAGGCTCAATCACGACATCTCGGTCGAGGACCTCGGCGAGATGTTCTACATCTCCTACGAGATGGCGGCCCACCGCCTGACCAACCTGCTCACGCGCCACTTCGGGATCCCTGTGCACTTCCAGCGCTCCGACCACGAGGGCCGGCTGTGGAAGGCGTATGAGAACGACGGTGTGCTGGTCCCGGCGGACGTGGACGGGACGATCGAGGGCCAGCGCCTTTGTCGCTGGTGGAGCTCACGCCAGGCGTTCGAGTCCGAGGACTCCTACGAACTCCACTACCAGCGCACCGACACCGTGACCGGCACCTTCTGGTGTGTGACTCACATCGACCTCGCGCGTGACCGTGGTGACGCGATCACGATCGGGACGGTTGATTCGATGTCACATTGGTTCCGTGGCTCGGACACCACGCGGCGCGCGGTCTCGACCTGTCCCGACCCCGCTTGCTGCCGCCGTCCCGCGGATGACGCGTTGGCGCGCTGGGATGGACAGGCCTGGCCATCAGCCCGAGACCACAGCGGCTTTGTCTCAGGCCTGCCGACCGACACGGTGGTCTTCAATCCATACCCCGGCGTGGATCTGATTGACGTGTACTCGTTTCTGGACCGCCAGGGCGGCGGCAACGCGAGCTGATCTTCCGCGGCGGAAGAGTACGTCGGTGCGGGAAACTACGGGGCGGGTTGCGGCCAACGTGCCCCGCGTAGGTTGGTGAGCACTGAGGCACTGGGAGCCTCGGGAGTCGAAACTCTTGTGATGAGCGAAGGCACAGATCACATGGGACTGTCTCGCAGGCAACAGGAGTTCGCCGACCGCATGGATTGCAGAACGGCGACCCGCTGCATCGACCAGTCAGTCTGCTTCTACCGCGTGATCGCGCACGAGACCGTCCGCTGGATCATCGCCATCGACGGCAGCGTGCTCGACTGGACCGTATTTCACTCGAGCGTCTGATCGGGAGCGGTCAGCGGGTTTCGAGGTGTCGCAGCGTCGTCTCCTCGAGCAGCAGCTTGAGCGCCGCTGCGACCGGGATCGCGATCAGTGCGCCGATGATGCCGAACAGCGTTCCGCCGATCAGCGTGGCGATGACCGTGAGCAGGCCAGGTACCTGCACCGTCCGCGCCATGATCTTCGGGGTCAGCAGGTAGTCCTCCAGGAAGCGGTAGAGCAGGTAGAACGCCCCGGTGGCGATCGCGATCGGCAGGCTGTGCGTCAGCGCGATCAGCGCAACGATGATGCCCCCGATGGTTGAGCCGACGACCGGGATCAGGTCGAGCAGCGCGACCATGAAGCCGAGCAGCAGCGCGTACTGGATGCCAAAGGCCAGACACCACACCCATGTGCCGAGCCCGGCGATGAACGATGTCAGCAGGTTCCCGAGTACGTAGCCGCCGATGCGAACCAGGATCTCATCGGTGAGCAGCACCATGCGCGCGCGCCGGCTCTTCGGCGCGAGTCTGTAGATGCCGCGCTTGACCCGCGGTAGGTCTGCGAGCAGGTAGACCGCGAGGATCACCACCACGGCCACGGCCCCGACGAGGTCGAGGACGACCTTTCCGACGCCGAGGACGCCGCCGGCTATCTGCGAGGAGCCGCCCTTGCTGATGAACTTCTGGATCGCCTTGACCACGTGGTAGCGCGCATTGACCTTGCCCAGGAACGTGCCGTGGTTGTTGAGACTGTGCAGGTAGTGCGGGACCTCGTTAGCGAGCTTGGTGGCCTCCGAGACGAGGATCGGGATCGCGAGCGCGAGGAAGCCGCCGAACACTCCAAGCGCGACGGCGAGCACTGTGACGACCGCCGTCCAGCGAGGTAGTCCCCTACGCGTGATCCAGGTGACGCCCGGCTCGAGTCCCACCGCGATGATCACCGCGAGCGCGATCAGCAGCAGCACCTGCCCGATGGTGACGACGATCGCGCACAGCGCGAAGATGACGGCCACACCGGCCGCTCCGGCCATTCCCATGAAGAACGGTGCACGACGGTCGAAGCGCGGCCCGACCTGGCCGTACGCCAGGTCGCCGTCGACGCCTGCCCCGAGTTCCGCTGCGGCGTGGATCTCCTCGACCACCACCTCGGGAGACATGTCGCCGCCATCTTCGCCAGTGATCAGTGCGCTGATCTCTGAATCCAACTCTTCGACGCGCTGCTGCTCGCTCTCATCGGTCATTTGGGCTGCAGAATCCCTATCAGACGCCCTGCGCGGCCTCGGCCACCTGTCGCACTCGCCACGCGAAGATCGGGGCGTGCCAGACCACCTGGCCGTCCGGGAACGTCAGCTTTCCGCGTACGCGCGTGACGGTCTCCGGCCCGCGTGGGTACACACCGAGCTGCGAGCCGGGCTGATGGAACGGCAGGTCTCTGTAGACGTAGACGTGCTGGTCGGTCACCAGCACGGTGCGGTGGAAATGGAAGAACAGCAGCGCGACCACGATCCCGATGTAGGGCAACTCCTCGAGGACTCCAGCGAGGATCGCGATCCATATCGAGTTGAACCCGAATGAGATCGTCACGCCCTCCTCGCCGATGTTCGCCCGCCGGGCATACCGCCCCGCCATCCGCCTGCGTCTGCTTCCCATGCTCATCCTCCGAGCTCGTTGACTGCGGGCGCGGATCGTAGCTGTCGCGGCAGACCGGCTGCGCACACATATCGGGTTGCGTAGGGCTTCCAGACCTGGGCCTCAGTGATGCGCCGCCCACGGGACAGCTGGGAGAGCCATATCAAAGGCCACCAGAACCGCTGAGGGAGATCCGGGCAGCGAGACGTCAAGCTCGCCGGTCGCCGGCCGCCACTGCAGCACTGCGTCCCCTGTCGGGTAGAGCACACGCGGTGCGGCTTCGGTCCCTGCCGCTGTGAGCGGAAGCGAGACGGTGTTTGCCGTCCCAGAGTCCCGCCGCCAGATCACTACGAAGGTCGAGTCCTGGCCGCGCATCCCGAGCGCAAGCCATGGAGCCGTCCAATCAGGCAGGCCAAGAGGCCAAAAGGGGACGGCATCCCTCAGCTCGCTCCTGATCTGCCTGTAGATGTCTATCGCCTGTGCGACGAGCGCCAATTGAGCCTCGCTCATGCGGCTGATATGACCGGACAGGTGCATACGGCCCAGCAACGCGCCGCACAGCGTGAAGGCGAGCAGGTCGTCGTCCATCTCGGGCTGCACGGCGGCCCAGATCGCCGTCTGCTCGGGCGTGACTGCCAGCGGCGAGGCGGTGGCGATCGGCGGGTAGAGCAGCGGGTCTTCCTGATCACTGCTCGAGTGCAGCTGAAAACGCGACAGCGTCGCGTGATCGGTGCGCATCCCACCTGATGCGCAGCTCTCGATGGTCAGCGCCGGATGGCGGTCGAGGATCGAGTCGATCCAATCGAGGAAGGCCCGGTTATGAGCCAGCATCCCCGCTCCTGCGGTCAGGCCGCCCGCATCGGTGCCAGGGGCCACGTTGATGTTGTAATCGAGCTTGAGGTAGCCGATCCCGAGGTCGCCGACCAGGAAGTCGATGGTCTGGTCCAGGTGCTCCCTCGCGGCCGGGTGACGAAAGTCCAGCTGGTAGCGGCCCTGTTCCACCACGCGTTCACCGTTCCTGCTGAAGAACGCTTCGAGCGGAAGCACGTCTGCCACCGGGCTGCGTACGCCGATCACCTCGGGCTCAATCCAGACCCCCGGCACCATCCCCTGGTCGCGGATCAGCTGGATCAGGTGTTGAAAGCCGGACGGAAACCGCGTCGTCGAGGGGCGCCACTCGCCGACCGCGTCCCACCACCACTCGCCGGGCTCCGCATACCAGCCCGCGTCGATACAGAAGCATTCAGCGCCGACTCGCGCCGCGGCCGTGATCAGCGGCACCAATCGCTCGGCCGACGGATCCGCGTTCAGAGTGTTCAGGTAATCGTTGTAAATCACCGGCAGGCTCCGGTTGTCGTCGTGGGCCCGCCGTGTTGCTCGGCGGTAGCGGGTCAATCTCGCGGCCGCATCCTGCAGACCCTCGCCGCTGACCGCCACGGCGACCGGAACGCTTTCAAAGCTGTCGCCCGGAGCGAGCGTGATTGCCCATTGGTGCTCGATATCTGTTGGGCCGAGCACGGCTAGGTAGGAGGTCGATGCTCCGGTGCCCATGTGCTCACCGACCTGCCAGTGCCAGGCGCCGTTGTGCTCGATCTGCCAGAGCAGCGCGTGTCCGGTCCGCCGATTCACCAGAGCGCCCATCGGCAGATGCCCTCCGGAGGACCAGGTTCCGACGTTCGTGACGGCAAAGCGTCCGCGGGAGCGCCCTGCTCCGCGGTGCTCGCTGAGCGCGGGGAGGGCGTCGCGAAAGCTCCTGGATCGCCAGCGCGCCTCGGCCTGCCAATCGTTTTCAGCCCAGTGGATGTCGAGGTCGCTGAGGTCACCGTCTGGCCCGGCGATCCCGCTACCGAGGAAGGAGGAGACCGATTCGATCGTGACCGGCTCGTCTCCTGAGTTCGTAAGCCTCACAGAGCTGCGCACTACTCCGGTGTCGGTCAGGACGCTGTATGTGACGCAGGCCGCGAGACTCGAGAGTGGGTCCTGCAGCGCGACCCGAAGGATGGACCAGGGCCCGTCGGTCTGCTCGTCGTGGCTGACGTAGCGCATCCGGCTCCCGACGACAGACTCCGAATAGCGCTGGCTCACCCACTGCCGGCCGGCGGAACTGAGCAGCACGTCCAGCAGCGGTAGGCCCGCTGCCCCGGCGGCCGCGCCCTCCAGCGAGTCGGCCTGGAGCGAGGGCACGTCGACCTCGGGGACATAGGCGGACGCTGCGAACGTGACGGCGGGTGCTAGCCGGGAGAGACGTGGCACTCCATCTGTGTCCACGTCGATCCTCAGCTCCAAAGCAGCGTCGGACCACCGCAGTGCAGATCCACCGAGCGTCTCGTCAGAAATCATGATTCCTCTCCTGCCCGCAGCTCGAACGCCGCCTGAGCCCCTTGACAAACGTAATTTTTTTCGACAATGTCCAGCCTACAGGAGGGGAGAGGGTTTTGTCGCATCTAGATTCATCCGCAGGTTCTGTTGGTAAGAATTGTGACCGGTCACAATCTGAAAGTCCAGAGCTCTCGGGGCTGGACGTGGCCGCTGCGCCCGTTGGTGGCGCTTCACCATCGGTGAGCATTCGCGACGTAGCGCGCGAGGCTGGCGTGTCCTACCAGACCGTCTCGCGCGTCATCAACGACAGCCCGAACGTGAGCGCTACGTCGCGGACAGCCGTACAGGATGCGATTGACCTCCTCGGCTTCCGGCCCAACCGCGCCGCCCGTGCGCTCGCCGGTGGACCGGTGCAGTCGGTCACCGTATTCACGTCGAACACAACCCTCTACGGATTTTCGGCAGCGCTCGAGGGGATCGAGGAGGCGACCCGTGAGGTGGGCTTCCAGATGGGAGTGCGTGTCGTTGAGGAGCGCGCTGAAGCCTCGCGCGCCGCGGTTGAGCATGCGCTCGAGCCCGGCAGCTCGGTGATCGTGATCGCCTTCGACCGAGCCGGTGCGCAGGCGCTCACCTGGGTTCCGCGTGAGGTTCCGACGGTGGCGATGATTCAGGCGCCGACGGCGCTCGCGCCCGCGCGCTCTTCCGTGTGGCTCGACGAAACCGCGGCCGCCAAGCGGGCCACCGCGTACCTGCTCTCACTCGGGCATGCGACCGTCCATCACCTCCCGATCCCGAGCTGGCCGCGCGCGACCCCGCGAATGGAAGGTTGGCGGGCGGCGCTCGAGGAATCGGGGGTCGTGCCACCCGAGCCGCTACAGCCCGGTTGGACCGCCCAGTGGGGCTACGAAATCGGCCGCCAGCTGGTCGGCAACCCCGGCGTCACCGCGCTGCTCTGCGGAAACGATGACATGGCGCTTGGCGTACTGCGGGCGATGCGTGAGGCCGGTTGCGAAGTGCCGGGCGACATCAGCATCGTCGGCTTCGACGACATTCCGGCCGCGCGGTACCTGTCCCCGGCACTGACGACGGTGCGCCAGGACTTCAAAGCGCTGGGCAAGGTCGCCTTCGCGCACCTGCTCGAGCTATCGAACTCGAGCCGACGGATGCCCGCGATCGCAACCCCGATCGCGGAGCTGATCATCCGTGAGAGCACCGGTCCGCCGCTCGGCTCGCGGGCGGCGGGCATGCAAGCTGCACAGTGAGGACGCGCATGACGCTCGGGACTCATCGCAGGTAGGGAACTTCGTTCACATA
>Ga0302314_10006016_pt1 | contig 22046 bp, 13 predicted proteins | sample III_Palsa_N2_3_FD_200533 | JGI IMG/M metagenome (GOLD analysis project Ga0302314, IMG submission 200533) | Peat permafrost microbial communities from Stordalen Mire near Abisko, Sweden - III_Palsa_N2_3 | ecosystem: Environmental > Terrestrial > Soil > Palsa > Peat permafrost | place: Sweden...
TGATCACCGGCACCCCCACCACCGAGACCCGGCTCCCCGTGAGCATCACCGTGACCGTTACCGACACCGAGGCGACACCCCAGTCATACTCAGTGTCGTTCACCATCTACCCGGTCTACCGGATCACCTAGCCAGCCGTGACGCTACTCCGCGCCTTCTATCGCGGCGTCCTTGGCCGCGTCCTTGGCGGCAAGCTGCAGTGCGGCCACTATCTCGCGGGGAGTGCTCGCCAGCTGCGGGTGATGGTCCAGCCGGGCTTGCTGGGCCGCGGTCAGCTGAAAGACGCTGACAGCCCAGTCGACCTTCACGATCAGCAGGGCGCCGACGCGAAGGACGGCGTCCTTCGTCGGCTGCAGGGAACCGATGACCGGAGCCAGGTTCTGCAGCAGCCGGGCCGTTACCTCGGCGTCCTGCGCGAGCACCAGCCGCGAGTCGGCGGCGTGCACGCCCGTGAGGACGGCGTCCTGCCCGGTCGGAGACTGCAGGCCCTGCTGCGCGCGGGCGGTCATCCGCCGGAACCACGAGCCGATAACCGGGTCGGCCCGGTCGATGATCCGCACCCCGGCGGTCGCGAGCAGTTCCTCGACCGCCTGCTCGACGCGGGCGTGGGCGGCCCCGTCGGACAGGTAGATGGTGACGGGCAGCGTGCTGAACGCGCCGAGCCAGGTCCTGGCCGAGTCGACGCGCCGGTCGACGTCGACGGTCAGGCTGGCGGAGCGCTCCGGCGCGGCGCCGTACATGGTCCCGGAGCGCAGGATCCGGCTCACCGGGTGATCAGGCGGCAGGATGTCGAGCAGCTCGTCGGCTAGTTCGGCCCGCGCTTCGTCTGGGTCAAGTTCGGTCGTGCCCGCCACCAGGTCGGCCAGCCGCCGGCGCTGACCGGGGTCGGCCTGCCGCTCGATGTCGTCCCAGTAGGCGGCTACGGCCCGCAGCAGCGGGTCGTCCGATTGGAAGCCTGATCCCACCGCGCTACCCCTCGTTCTTCTCGTTCTTCTCGTTCTTGTCGTCTGGGCGGCTCGGCCAGGTCCCGTGATGGACGTGGCCCGCCCAGGTCGCCGGATGGGTCAGCCGCTCGTCGGTGAGCGCGGCGAGCTGCGGGCCAAGCGACTGGCGCACGTCCGCTGTCGGCCTGAGCAGGTCCAGCTGGGCCAGGCGGAGCGCCTCGGCGGGCTCGTGGCCGGTCTGCAGGTGCAGATGCAGCCGGAGCGAGAGCGCCGCTGCGGTGTCATCGTCGACCGGCCAGCGGGTGCCGATGACGGCGGTGGCGCCGGCCGCGAGGAATCCGGTCGCCAGCGTCAGCGACTCGTCGTAGTGACCCTGCGGCCGGTCGGTCAGGCAGGCGTTGGTGATGACCAGGCCGCCGGGTGCGTCCGGGGCCCGATCCCGGGCCTGATCGAGGATGCGGGCCAGCGGCAGCCAGCCATCCCTGGCCTGCAGGGCCGGCGTCGGGTGGGAGGTGCCGTGCGTCGACAGCTGCAGCAGCGAGGCCCCGCGTCGGTCCCGGCCCGGGAGCGCGCCGAGCAGGGCGTCGACCGTCGCGGGCCCGTTGCGCTCGGACTTGATCCCGTAGACCTCGGCGTGCGGGTACTGCCTGGTAGCCAGCAGACGGGTGGCCCGCCGGGTCATCGGGTGCTCGCCGCGGGGGCTGGTGACCAGGACCACGCGCTCGTTTAGCGGCTGCGGCGGCCGCCGGGCGACCTCGGCCAGCAGCCGGGCCGAGGCCGCGTACGAGAGCACCAGGTCGTCGAGCGCGTAGCGGCGCCCGCCGCGCTCGGCGCCGGCCGGGCCGTCGCCGGTCCACGCCGCCGCGTACGGGATGGCGCCGAGCTCGCCGAGCGGGACCAGCACCAGATGCGGCTGGTGGTTCAGCGACCAGGTGCGGACGCGCTCGATCAGCGGCCCGACGATGCGCTGGTAGGTCCAGGATCCGAGTTCTTCCAGCGCGTCCGCCCAGGCCTGGCCGCGTGGTCCGCCGCGGAAGCCGTCGACGCCCCGCTCGAGCGGGTCTGACACGCCGAGCGCGCCGTCGAGCGCGGCCAGGTAGGCCCGGAGGGGCGTGTCACCGCCCGGGCCCGACAACCCGGGCAGCGGGATCACCTCGACCTTGCCCAGTATCGGGCGCAGGAAGATCGCGTGCCCGTCGGTCTCGGCCCCGGCGGTCTCGGGCCCGGCGGATCGGCCGGCCGAGTCAGGGCTGGCCGGCGGCACCAGGTAGACGATGGCGTCGAACCGCATCCCGCTCATGGCGACGGAGATCTCCGGGCCGATCGGGGTGGTCAGCAACTTCTCGCCCGACGGCGTCGCCCACAGCGCGTTCAGGGCGGTCGCGCGGCCGACCTCGCCCCCGGTGCGCCAGGCGTCCGCCGCCGCGGGGTTACCCGAGCCGCGCAGTACCGCCTCGACCCGGCCCGACAGCACCACTGAGGCGAGGACGAGGCCGCGGCCGGCCTCGGCGATGTCGATCGCGGCCTCGTGCCGGTCGTCCGCCAGGCACCAGCTGATGGTCCTGGCCACGATCTCGTTGGCCGCCGCGGCCACGTCGAGCGCCTCGTCGGTGGTCTCGGCGGTCATCACGCAGCGGGTCAGCTCGCGGAGGGCGGCCCGCATCGTCCGCTCGGCCGTGCCCGGACCGCTGGCCGCTTCGTCCGGTACGCGAACTTCCCGCTGACAGCGCCCGAGGTACCGGAGCGTGTCGGCCCACTCGACGGTCGGCGTCGCGTGGGCGCTGGCGGCCAGCGCGTGGTTCAGATGCGAGACCGCCTCCCGCAGTGTCTCCTCGGATCGCCCGGCCGGGTCGGCCCAGTACAGCTCGGCGTGGCAGATGCCGAGCGCCTGCTGGATCCGCCGCCGCAGCCGGGTGTCGCCGGTGGCGCCGGCCAGCGCCTGGTGCAGGTCGGCGGCGATGACGCGCAGCGCTGCCGGGTCTTTGGGCGCGGGCGGGGCGGACGGTCGACGGGACTGCGCAGCCGGATCCCCCAGCTGGAGCACCGCCGCCGCCCGGTCGAGGGCGCGGCGCGCGGCTTCTTTGGCTTCTTCGGCCTCGTCGGCCTCCGCCGACGGCGACGGCGACGGGGCGTCCGACTCTTGCGCTTGGGCCGCGATCAGCCGCTGCCGGAGTTGATCGATCCCCGCCGCGGGGTCGGAGCCGTCGTCCCCCTCGGCCCCGGGGCCCGGGCTCGCCGCCGCCGGGATGCGGCCAAGGACGGCTTCCAGTTGGTCGGCCAGCCGCAGTGCGGTCGCCGACGATTCCGCCTCGCGCAGGCACAACCCGTGCATGCCGGTCCAAGCGAACAGCAGGCGGGCCGCGGCGAACCAGGCGCCGGTCGGCTCCGGCGCCGGCAGCAGCCGCTCGGCCTCGGCGATGACCTGCCCCGCGGCGGCGCTGAGGGCCTCGTCCGACCGTGCGTGCGCGCGCATGGCCAGCGCGGCGCCGACCGCCGTCAGCAGGCTCAGCCGCTGCGTCCAGTCGTCGCCGCCGAGGGTGGCCAGCGCCCGGCGGGCGGCCTCTTCCGCCTCGAGGAACGGCCCGCCGAATTGCCCGCGGCTGAGCATCTGGACGAGCACGTTGACGGTCAGCTGGGCTGCCGCCTCCAGCTCGTCCGGCGTCACCGCCGCCTCGAGCGCCGCGATCGTGGTGCAGGCGGCGTCGACGGCGGTCTGCTCGCTGCCGGTCCTGCCCGCGAGCAGGGCCCACTGCATGGCCATCGGGATCAGCACCCGTACGCGCATCGGGTTTCCGGCCGACAGCCTGACCCAGACCGTCTGCAGTTCGAGCAGGGCGGCGGCGATGTCCTCGGGCAACTGACTGCGCCGGGCCCGATCGGCGGTGGCCAGGGCCGGTTTCAGGTCGCTCCCACTGCGGTCCCAGGCATCGGGGTGCGCATTGATGACCGATTTCATCGCGTCGTCGTCGGGTTCGATGCGGCCCTCGATCAACTGCTCGAGCGTCGCCATATTGCGGATCATCGGCAACCGCTCCATCATGTCGGCTGGCACCTGGTCGAAGTGGGCGCGAGCGCGGGCGAGCAACTCGCCCCGGTGCGCCTGGTCCAACTTGGACAGGTCCACCAGCATGATGCCGACCTGGGCCCGCAGGATCCCCGATAGGTCGGGCACCTCGGCGTTCGGCTCGGAAGCGGCGGCTTCACGACCCAGTTCGAGGGCGGACTCGACCTCCGCGATCACCGCGGCGAGCTCGCTGGCCGGCGGGTGGTCCGCTGACCGCGAGCTGGCCGAGTGCTGGTGATAGCGAGTCGCGTGCATCAGCGCGAGTACCCCCGCGAGCAGGAAGCGCTGGACCGGCGGCCCGCTCCCCGCCAGGGTGTCGGTCTGGTGTTCCAGCTCGGCCAGCCGTTCGTCAGCCTCTGGGGTCCACCGCCTGGAATTGGTCGCCTGCAGCGCGACCAGCATGCCGCCGATGCCCTTGGCCATCGGGTCGTCGAGCATGCCGGTGAGAATCTGCAGCCCGTCGAAGGCGCGAGCCGAGTACTGGCTCATGGCCGCGATGTTGTCCCACGCCCCGGCGGCGGTCGGCGGAGCGGGCGGAGCGGGCGGAGCGGGCGCGACCGGGGCGGGCGCCACCGGGCCTGACGGCGACGGCGACGGCGCGGGCGGCGACGGCCGAGCGGCCTGCCGCGGGGCCGGCTTAGGTGGATTGGGCCGGACCGGAGGCGGGCTTGGCGGCATCGTTCCGGTGCGCAGCCTGGTCGCCACGGTGCCCAGCTTGCCGCGCAGGTCCCCGGCCAGGCCGGCGTAAGCCGGCGGCAGCTGCCGCAGGTGCTCGTCCGACTGGTCGAGCAGCCGCAGCACGTTGTCGCGCCAGGCCGCGTCCCGGCGCACATCCGTCCGCTTGGTATCAACGAACAGGCGAGTGGATATCGCGCTCGCGATGTACATGTGGTGCAACCCGTCGATGGCCTGGAACGGGCCGCCCACGCCTTCGCTCAGGTCCTCGGCCGACTCCATGCCCGCGATCAGCTCGTCGAGCTCGGCCAGCGACGGCCACCGCGGCTGCCCGCCCGCCTCCGCCACCTGCTGGCAGCGCCGCACCCGGATCGTCACCGCGATCAGCCGCAGCATCACCGCCAGCCCGGCCCCGAGCCCGCCCGCCTCGACCTGCTCGATCGCTGCCTGGAGGGACCGGTCGCGTTCCGGTGTCCACTGCCCCCGCTCGAACGCCTGGAGCACTTCGGTGATGCTAGCCAGCGCCTGCCTGGCCGGCGCCTGCGGCGGCAGCATCGATGCCATGAACGGCAGCATGTCGAGCACACTCTTGGCCGACTCGGCCGGGCCCTGCAGCGCCGCCCAGTCCACGTCCCAGTTCAGGTCTCCCCCGCCGAGCTCGATAACCGGCTCAGCGGGCAGGTACTCGCGCAGTCGCTCGGCCAGCGCCGCGCTCTCAGCCGAGGCGCCGTCCGGCCGGTCCAGCCGCGACAGCGCGTCCGCGGCCAGCTCACCGCGCCGCGGGCCATCCTCAGGCAGCAGCGCGATCAGGTCGGCGGCGGCCAGGCCGACGTACAGCGCAGCGCGCGGCCGGTCGGCGTCGTCGGCCGTGTCATGCAGCTCGCGGAGTCGCTGAATGGCGTCCTCGCGCGCGGCCAGATCGCCTGAATCGCTCATGGAGTCCCCTTCTGGACCTTCGTCCGCAGCTGCGCAAGTCGCAGGTTCAGCCATTCGAGCCCGCCGCCATCCAGGCTGCGCTCCCCGAAGGGGGAGAAGACGACAGCGTCGTCACAGCGGTCGCCGAAAAGCAGGACCGCCCGCCCGTTCGGTGCCCGCTTGGACAGCCACACCAGGCCGGCCGGGCCTTTCCCATCGGGTGCCTCGCTGTCGCGCAGCCAGTGCGCCCACCGCCGGGTGATGCGGTAGTTAAGCGTCTCGGCGTGGATCAGCCAGGAGTCCTGGCAGGCGGCCGCGAGGTCGACGGCGTCCTGCAGGCTGACCAACCACAGCGGCCTGGTCGTCTCCAGGATCGCCAGTCGCCGTCCGGCGATGTCGCGCTTGAGCAGGTAACGCTGCGGCCCTTCGAAGCCGACGTCACGCAGCAGGACCTCGCACAGAGCGGTGAGGTCGTCAAACGCGGCGTAGCAGTAGGGATAGGGATGGTCCGGCGTCGGATCGAAGCGGCCGCCCAGCCGGGCGTCGTAGCGGTCGACGTCCGGGACCTTCAGGAAAGGTGACACCGGGCCTCCGCCAGCCGGCTTCCTGATGACCCGCCACAAGAACGACCCGGCGGGCAGCTCGGTGTACCGCGGCTGCGCGCGGACGCCCGGCGGCGGGATGTCTGATGGCATCAGTAGTCCTTCCCGACTGTCGTGGCCGCCAGGCGGAGCAGGTCGTCCTGGTCTCGTCCGAGCAGGCCGGCCGGAGCCGCGCCAAGGCGCTCATGCGGGTCAGCCCACCAGCAGGCGGCCCCCCACGGGTCGTCGGCGGCGTCCAGCAGCTCGTTGATCTCGCGGACGACCGGCCACGGCGCGCCGGACGGCCCGAACTGGAACGCGGGCAGCTGCGCGGTGCCATCCGGCCGGGGTAGCCGGAGCAGCCCCCGGTCGAGGGCGATGGACCGGCTCCGGGGATCGTCCGCGCTCAGCGACGGCAGCGCCAACAGCCGGGCCTGCACCTGGCGGTCGAAATCGCCGACCGGAGCCCCGGCCCCGACCGGGGCAGGCGTGGCCGGCGACGCGGCCGCGGACGCTTCGGGCCAGCCGGGCCCGGGCCGCGCCAGGACCAGTCTGCTCAGCCGCCGCAAGTCGTCGGCCAGCTCGGCCTCCGGCCGATCGGGCTGGTCACCGCTGTACATGATTCCGGTCCGCAGCAGCTGGCTGGCCGGGTGATGCGGCGGGAGGATGTCGAGCAGCTCGTCGGCCAGCGCCGCCCGGGCCTCGTCGGCTTCTTCCTCGGCCGCGCCGCCGATGAGGTCGGTCAGCCGCTGCCACTGCCCGGGGTCGGCGTACCGCCTGATGCCCTCCCAGTAGTCGGCGACCACCCGCAGCACCGGGTCGTGCGGCTGTTCCTGGCCGGTCACGATGGCACCCTCGCCGATGGGTTCGCGCGAAGTACCGGTCCGGTTGCCGACTGCCATCTCATACTGACCTGGCCTGCCTGGCCTGCTCGTAGGACTGCGTCTGCGCGGCCAGCAGCGGCCCCAGCACCTCGTCGAGCTGGGCTAGCCGCCGCTGCATCCCGGTCAGCTCGCCCTGCACTGCCTGCAGCGGGTTGTCGGCCGTGCTGAGCAGGACCGTGCGCAGGCCGTTGGTCACGTCCAGATCAGCCTTGGTCCACGCCGCGAGCATCGGCAGCGTGTCGCTGTGGGCGGTCTTGAGCTGCTCGGCGTCGTTTTCCCGACGGGCCAGGTCGGCCGTGGCGGTGTCGGCCCGGTCCTGCAGCTCCCGCAGTTCCTTCGCGGCCTCCTCGGCCCGCGCCGCCAGGCCCGCTGCCTTCTGGCCGGCGGTGACCCGCTGGCCGTCGGTCATCGTCGCGAGCCGCTCGGCCGCGGTGATGACCCGCGCGATCACGTCGGCCCCGTCGGTGGCGTCGAGCGCCACGATGTCCTCCTCCAGCGCCTGAACCATGCTCCGCAGCCGCGGGATCTCGCCCGCGGTCTGCTTCGCCGCCTCCAGCTCGGTCACCCGCTCGCGCAGCGCGCGCGCCTGGCCGGTGACCTCGTCGAGGTCCTGCTCGGTGGCGGCGAGGCCGTCCAGCGCCTTCCGGTACAGGGCGATGTCGGCCGACCGGGCCGCGAGCTCAGCCTGGGACTGCGCCAGACGGCGCTCCACCGCCGGGGCCGGGTCGCCCAGCCCGACGATGCGCGGCACCTCGCCGAGCAGGCCCGCCAGTCCGGACAGGGCCTCGTTGAGGTGACGCAGGCTCTCGTACGCGGCCGCCTCGGCGTCGGCCGGGACGGCCCGCAGCGCCGTGGCGAGCCGGTCCACCGCGGTGCCGAGCTCCCTGGCCGCGTTAGCCGCGCCCGGGGTACGCCCGGGAGCGCTGCTCACTGCGCCGCCAGTTCGGTCAGCGGGACAACGTGGCCGGCGCCGCCGTCGGCGGGCCGCACCACCAGCAGGCCGAGCCCGGGCCAGGTTGGGCGCAGGCCGATCAGGTAGCGGCCCCGGGCCAGGCCCGGCAGCCGCACCGTGCGCGGCTGCCCGTCGACCGACACCCGCAGTTCTCCGCGGTCGATCTGCAGCGGGCCGTCGGGAACGGCGGCGAACGGTTCGGTCCACGGCAGGTTCACGCTGATCTCCTCCAAGAATCCGTCACGGAAACGGTGCGCCGGCACGGTCACCGACTGGAGCCCCTCCGGCGGCGCCAGCCGCGCCGCGCCCTGGGCGAACAGCAGTGCCCCGCGGGCGGCGGCCTCGGTGCCAAGCACCGCCGGGGCCGCGGGCGTGTTCCCGGCGCGGACGGCCGCGTGCGCCGCCAGCGGCAGCCAGCCGAGCCCCCCGACCAGCACAACCCGGTCCGGAACGGCTCCGCCGGGCAGCACGGCGGTGACGGCGGCGTCCAGCCGCTGCCGGGTCGGCTCGAAGGCGGCGATGAGCATCCCGGCCGTCAGCGGGATCCTGTCGTCGGCCACGGTGATCCGGTAGACGCTGGTCTCACGCTCGTCTTCCGCCCCGGCGGCCGCGTCCCTGAACACCTGGTCGGCCCGGGCCCGCCGGTCCGCGGTGGCGGTGGCCTGCTCATACCAGTCGGCCGGCAGCCGCGCCGCCTGGGCGCCGGGCAGCGCGGCGCGGACGGCGTCGTCGAAGTCGCGCCACCCGCCGTCGCGCTCGGCGTGCACCGCCTCCACCCGCACGGCTGCCGCCGATACGCTGAACAGCCCGGCCCTGACCCCGGTCCCGCCGACATCGCAGACCAGGTAGCGCCGCTGGCCCGGTTCCGGCGCCAGGCTGGCGGCAAAGGCGCACGACGCGGCGAGCTGCCCGGTCCACGCCAGGCTCCCGGCTCGGGCCGTTGCTCCGCCCTCTTGCCGCATTTCCTCCATGCGGGCCGCGCCGGCCGGGTCGACCGACAGCCACTGGTCCCGGACGGCCACGCAGACCTGCCCCTCGGCGACCGCGCCGGACGCCGGCCCGGCGGAGGCCAGCGCGGCGCGGACGGCCTCGACCGGGTTCTGGCCCGGGGCGGGAATCTCGGTGCACTCGCCGCCCGCCGCGGTCTTCACGGTGATCTCGCCGATGTCCACGCCGGCCTGCGCGCTCATCAAGGCGTCCCTCCCTGGCCCGCCCCGGGCCGTGCGGCGGCCGTCGCGGGCGGATCGCCCGGTCCGCCCTCGGGTGCCTTCCCTCCCAGGAAACGGCCGCCCCGCCCGCCGCCTCGGGACTGCCGCTTGCGGGCTTCCTTGACGATGCCATCGAGGGTCTGCCGGTTCTGGTCGAGCCGTTCGGCAACTTCCGCGCTGATCGCGGGCGGCGCCCCCGCCGGGGCGGCCGCCAGCACCGCGCCCAGCAGCCTGACCTGGAGCGCAAGCTGATCCCCGAAGCGCCGCGCGGCCGTGCCGGGGAACTCGGTCGCGACCCGCGGCCCGAACGAGCCTTCGGTGAACCAGCGGGCGAACGTCACCGGCCAGTCGGCCGCCGCTCGCGGGGCGTTGATGGCGAGCAGCGCCCGCTGCATCTCCTCCAGCACGTCGACCGCCTGGGCACCGGAGATGACAGCGCCGGAGTCGGCCAGCATCCGGCCGACCTGTTCTACCCGTAGCCCGTCGCGGTGAGCCCGCGCGCACAGCTGCGCGACCAGTGCGGCCGCGGCCCCCGCCGGGAGCTGGCGCAGCGACTCCTTGGTGTCGAGCACCACCGCCATCAGGTCGGGCCGCGGGCCGCCCCGGCCGAGCGCGTCGACGAGATTCCTGACCGCCGCGGCCGATGCCGCGTCGCCGCGCCAGGTCTCCCGCCGCAGCGCGGCGATCAGCGCGCTTTCCAGCATCGCATCGGTCTGGCCGCTGCCACCTGACCGGACCAGGTCGGTCAGCTCCCGCCAGGCGCTGGCCAGCTGCCGACCGAACTGCGGCTGCGAGTACCGGCCGGACAGCAGCGCGCGCGGGCTGTTGCCGGTGACCAGCGATGTCAGGTCCAGCCAGGCGGCCTCGTCCATCGTGGACGGCGACAGTTCCCGCGACACGCCGTCCCAGTACCCGGCCGTCCGTTCGGGGACGCCGCGCTCCAGGCTGGCCTCGGTGAGCCAGCAGGCAAGCGCGGGCAGCACCAGGCGCAGGCGGTTGCGGTAGGAGGCCGCGCGGAGCAGGTACCGGACCGAGGCCGGGGTGCCGTCGCGGTTGAGCGCCCGCAGCGAGTCCGCTTCAAGCGGTTCCGGCTGCCCGCCGGAACCGAGGCTGTCCCTGAGCAGGGTCACGAACGGCCGGACGACTCCGTCGGCGGCGGGCTCGAGCCACTCGACCGCCCGGACCAGGCTCTGGTCGCCCTGCGCCCCTGGCAGCGCCAGTCGGGCCAGCAGGGCGGCGGCCGCCGCCGGAGTGGCGGCCAGCGCCCGCTGGGTGCGCGGATAGGCCGCGGTGCCCCCGGTGGGGCTGATGACGAAGTCCTTGAGCAACTCGCCGACGGCGTCGAGGGCCTCGACCACTTCGGGGGCTTCGGGGTCGTCGGCCGTGAACGAGGTCGGCTCGGCCGGGGCCAGCATCTGGGCCAGCATCTCGTCGGCTAGCTGCCGCTGCCACAGAAAACGCAGGTAAGCCCGGCTAAGGTCAGGCGACCCGGCCGTCTGCAGCCGCCGCAGGCCCGCGCCGGCCAGCGCCGTCACCAGCTCGCCCGGCCGGCCGGCCGCGATCTCGTCGAACCAGCGGATGACCTGGTCACTGTCCATTGGGTCGGCGAGGTCGATGAGCTGCAGGAAAAGCCGGACGCGGCTGGCCGGGGGCAGCTGCTTGAACTGTCCGCTGGCAACGACCTGGCGCAGGTCGCCGGGCGGGGCGCCCCCCTTCTCCGCATCTTCGGAGACGGTCTCGGCCAGGAAAAACCGGTGCGCGCTGTCGAGAGCAGGCCCGGGATCGTCGAACCGGCGCGGCTCGCCGTCGGCGGCGAGGTGCTCGATCAGCAGCGCGAGCTGCGCGTCGTCATCGCCGCGGCCGAGCACGCGCCGCAGGTAACCGAAGTATTTCTCCGCGACTCCCCCGGCGGGCAGCTGCGGCGGCGCCTTCCACTGCGCGCGGGCGGACTCGTCGCTCGCCCGATTGGCGAACACGATCCGGAACCGCTGGTCGGCGCCGGCATCGGACCAGGTCGCGGCCGTCAGGTAGGGCCGGTACCCATAGGGCAGCAGCGCGCAGACCGCGTCGATGAAGCGGAGCCGGGACTTCACGTCGGGCAGGCCCGGCCCGGTGATCGTGACCGGGCCGGCCAGCAGCACGGCCGCGGTGGCGGCGACGGACCACTCACCGGACTCGCCGAAATCATGCCGGATCGACCGGGCCAGCGCGGCCGCGTCCAGTGGGTCGACCGCGAGCGTAACCGGCGCCCCGTCGCCCTCGAGCGGCAGCTTCTGGCCGACCACGGCCGCGTGCAGTGCCCGGTAGGAAACCGGGCGTGATGGCGGCGCGCCCGCCGACGGCTTGGACCAGAACCGCGCGTAGGGCACGCAGAAGTAGTCGGTGCGGCTGATCGTCCGGCCGATCCCGTCCTTGCCCGCGGTCGCTTCCTGCACCGAGACGGCCAGGTAGAGCTCACCGCTGACCCCGACCCGGCTGAGGATCACCCAGGGCAGCGAGCCGGCGGTACCCGGCTCGGCGGTCGGGTTGCCGGGGGTGAAGACCTTGACGAGCCGGTCGAACTCGCTCCGGCTGAACAGCCCGGAGCTGGCGGCGAGGACCGCGTAGTCGTCGCGGGTGCCCGGGAGCTTGCTCCAGACGGCCCACTGCGCCTGGGCGAGGACCGGGTCGGTCACGGCCTCCTCCGCCCGGGGGGCGGGGTCGCTGACAGCCGCTCGCCGAGCCACATCAGCGGTTCAGCCACGTTGATCGGCCGGACCTGGCCGCGGATCACGAATTCGTCGTTCGCGTTCTCGGTGACGTTCCTGTAGTCGCTCTCGTCGAACTGCCCCGTTCGCCCGATGTAGAAGCCGACCGCCGAGCTGATGAAGAACTTGATGCGCTCCGGGTAGAAATACTGCCTGAGCCCGCCGGTCACCAGCTCGATGTCGCTCTTGGGCAGGCCCTCGAAGAGCTGGCTCATGAACCGCTCGGACTCGTTCTGGTGCACGCGGGGCATGTTCGCCCGGTCGTCCCGCCGGTAGGACAGGTAGCCGTAATCGCGAGCGAATTCGTAGATAGACGGGTCGTCGAACTTGGTCACGCATACCGCCACATGATGCGGCAGCCGCTGGTCGAGCGGCACCGGCATGCTCTGCGCGATCCGCAGCAGCGTGCCGAAGAAGTACTCGTAGGCGTCCCCGACGTCGCGCTCCCGGATCGGGTCGATCAGCAGCAGCAGGCCTTGGCAGGTGCTGAGGTAGTTGGCGACGTTCTCGGTGGCGGCCGACCCGGCGTCATCCCCGCCGCCCGGTAGGACGTCCAGCCGGTCAGGACCGGGCGGCGCTAGCGCGGGGATGGCGGCGAAATCTGCGCCGGCCACGTCCCGCATGTCGATGTCAAAGTCGAACGGGACGCGGTCCGCCCCGCCTCGGAGCACTCCCCGGGGCGGGCCCGGCACCCACATCTGCAGCGTCCAGCTGAGCGGCGTCGCCACCTGAGTGGCCGACGGGAATCGGCGCTGCTGGTTCAGGATGTGCGTGTTCCTGATCAGGAAGTCGGTCGACTCGTCGTTGTTGCCCCGGACCCGCAGCTGGTCGGAGGACCGCGCCACCGCCAGGAAGAGCGACGACAGCAGCGTCGTCTTGCCGCTTTGGGTCGCCCCCCAGATGCCGACGCGGCGTTGGGGACCCCGGTTCCCGCCGGGTGCCGCTTGATTGGCCATTGGCTGCCTCCAGTTGCTCGGTGTGGTCCCTTACCTGTCCTCGCTGAGCGGGATCGGGATGTGCTGGTTCGGTGCCGCTAGCAGGCCGAGGCCTTCCGCGACCTGGCGGGCGGTAGCGACCGGAAGCCCGTACCAGCCGGCCGGGCCGAGCCGCGCCCACAGGCCCCGGTCGGGGTCGCGCGAGTCCGACGCCGAGTCGGTCACCACCGCGTACCGCACGTCCCCGGCGTCCAGGTCACGCACCACCTGCTCCCAGCTGATCCGCCGCGGGCAGGCGACCATCCGGCCGGCCCGCTGGGGAAAGGGATGCGGCGGGCGGCCCGCCAGGGTCAGCAGCCGCGGTCGGCGCCCGTTCGGGGCGCTGTGCTTGAGCAGGAAGCAGGCCTCGTCGAGGAGGTCCTCGACCGGCGCGCAGTGCCGGTCCTCCGGATTGACGCCCTCTTTGGCGGCAAGCCAGCGGAGGGCGTCGGCCGCGCTGACCGGCCGGGAGGTGTCCGTAACCGGCTGGAACTCGGCCCCTCGGTCCCCTCCGAAGACGTGGTCGGTGCAGGTCACGATGGCCACCCGGAGCTGCCCGGGCTGCTGGTACTCGTTGTCGAGGAGCTGGATGAGGTCGCCCGCCAGCTTCTTGCGCAGGCGGACCGCCTCGAAGTCCCCCGACAGGTCGACCGCGCAGACCAGGTCAACCGGAGACGCCGTGGTAGAGACCCGGCGCGGCACCCGCTGGCAGACCTCGGCCCAGGCGTCGGGGGCAAGCGGCTGCGCCTCGGCCGCGGCGTCGAGCTCTACCCGGCCGGGGCCGGCCAGCCGCACCAGGGCCTGCGGCTGCGGGTCGGTCGGGACCGGGACCCGGAACAGCGCCAGCGGCGACGCCGTCGTCCAGTCCGTGACGCCGTCGCCCGCGAAGACGGCCAGCGTGGTATCGGCCACATCCCCTGGCATCCGCCGCAGCGGTACCTGGGCGCTGGCGCCGGGCTTGGTCGCCGCCGCGAACAGCGGCCGCGGCTGCAGCCGCACGTCACCAGTGGCGGCGTTGACCGTGGCGGTCAGCAGGTAGTACCCCTGCCGCAGGGGCGCGCTGCCCGCCGCCTCGGTGAGCAGGGCGCGCACCGGGGTGCCGCCCGGCCCGGCCATCGGCAGCACCCGAGCCGGGGGGCGGGTCGCGCGGGCGACGGCCTGCGCGGCCGCCGCGAGCACCCGCCAGCCGACCGGTCGGCAGACAACCAGGGCGCCGACGCCGCCCACGGCGGGGAAGCGGGCCCGGACGAGCGTCGCGACCTGTTCGTCGTCGAGCCCGGGCTGGCCCGCGCTCAGCTGGGCCTGCCGGCCCTGCTGCCCGGAGGGCAGGTTCGGCAGCAGGCTGGACCAGGTCGCTTTCCACCCCGGGCGGACCTGCGGCGATTGCGCCGCGTCGAGGAACGCGTACGTCATTTCGATCCGGTCCGGGCCGACTTCGATCACCGCGGTCTCCCGGCCGGTCCGCAGCTCCGTGATGACCTCGCGGAGAGCGGCCGCCAGCGCGCGGTCGTCCTGCTCGGCCTGGGCCTTCTTAGCCCGGCTGAGCTGCGTGTCGAACTCCCGCCGCATGGCCGGGGTGACCGGCCCGGCCAGCGGGCGGGTGTGCAGTACCCAGCCGCACTCGGCGCAGCTCGGCTGCTTCCCGGAGGGCCGCCCGCAGACCGGGCAGCGCGGTTCAGCAGACATCGGGCACGTCCTCGGCGGTGAACATGTCCAGCTCTGGGCTGCCGTCGGGCAGGTCGATGGTCCGGTCGGCCAGCCGGCCGCGCATCTCCCCGAGCAGGCCGCGGGCGGTCCGCGCGTTGCCGAATTTGGCTCCCTCTTGGCGGCGGGTCGCGTCGAAGCAGGCCAGGACCTTAGCTCGGGTGCCGTCGTCGAGGGTGAAGCCTTCCCTGGCCGCCATGCCGGCCAGGATCGTGACCAGTTCGGCGCTGGAATAGTCGGGGAACTGGACTCGCACGGTGAATCGCGAGGACAGCCCTGGGTTGGCGTCGAGAAACCGCTCCATGTCGTCGGGGTAGCCGGCCGCGATGACGCAGAGCCGGCCGCGCCGGTTCTCCATCACCGGGACCAGCGTGTCGATCGCCTCGCGGCCGAAGTCGGTGCCGCTCTCGGAGCGGGACAGCGCGTAGGCCTCGTCAATGAACAGCACGCCGTCCATCGCCTCGTCAATCATCTCCGTGGTCTTGATCGCGGTCTGCCCGACGTAGCCGGCCACCAACTTGGAGCGGTCTACCTCGACCACGTGGCCGCTGGTCAGCAACCGCAGTGATTTGAAGATCTCGCCGATCAGCCGGGCCACCGTGGTCTTGCCGGTGCCGGGCGGGCCCAGGAACACCAGGTGCGGAGCGGCCAGCTCTTCGCTCGGGCGGCCGCGCCGCTGCCCCAGCCTGATCTGCGAGACCAGGGCCCGGATCTGATCCTTGACCGGCTGCAGCCCGGTCATCGCGTCGAGCTCGCGCAGCAGGTCGGCGGTGCTCTCCAGCCGGGGTCGGAGGTACACCCGCAGCCGCTCGGGCAGGTCTTCCGGGCCGGCCGGCTCCGAGACATTGGTCCGCACTCGCTGCGACCAGCGGGAGAAGACCTCATCGCCGAGGTTGCGCATCTCGCCGGCGTTGCCGAACCCTTGCTTTCGGGTCCGGTAGAGGCCGAAGACCACGGTCTCGAGCTGCGTCTGGAGGTCACTGGTGCACGTCAGGCCCCGCTCGGCCAGCCGGGCGAGCAGAATTCGCAGCAGCAGCTCGGGCGGGTAGTCCTCGAACGTGATGACGTTGGGCTTGGGGAACCGGCGGCGCAGCCCGGGGTTGGAGTCGAGGAACTCGTCCATCTTGTCCGGGTAGCCGGCCACGATCACCACCAGCCGGTCCCGGTCGTTCTCCATCCGGGCCAGCAGCGTGTCGATCGCCTCCCCGCCGAACCCTCGGTCCCGCTGCTCGCTGAGCTGGTAGGCCTCGTCGATGAAAAGCACGCCGTCCAGGGCCCGGTCGATGGCCGCGCTGGTCTTGACCGCGGTCTGCCCCACGTACTCCGCGATCAGGTCGCGGGCCAGCACCTCTTCCACGTGCCCGTCCCGCAGCACCCCAAGCTCCCGGTAGAGCTCGCCGACCAGCCGGGCCACGGTGGTCTTGCCGGTTCCCGGGTTGCCGGTGAAGACCAGGTGATTGGTGCCGGGCTCGGCGTCGGGGCTATGGCGGCCCAGCCGCCGCAGTTCCGCCTCGGCGGCGACCTCAGCCCCGCGTTTCTGCAGGCTCTCCTTGACCGAGTCGAGCCCCTGCAGCCGGTCCAGCTGCTCCCAGACGCTGCGGGTCGACCAGCCCGATTTCGTGATCCGGCCGTCCGCGCGCAGCCGGGCCGCGTCGAGCGGTATCCGGGACCGGGCGTAGTCCCGGAGCCAGTGCCGCCAGCTGTGGGCCTCCTGCCGCGCCGCTGCCATCGCCCGGGCCGTGCTGGCCAGCTCCGACCAGTTGGCGACGGTCAGGCCGTGACTGACCCGGACGACGTGGATGAGCCGGGTCAGCTCCTGCTCGTCCGGGAGGCCGATGAGCCCGGACTGGGCCATCCGCTCCGGCCGGTCGAGCATCCGGCGCGCGGCGCCGGCCAGGGCGGGCACCTGGCGCATCCGGTCGATGGCGGCGTGCACGTCGTCGAGCGTGCCGCCGCGGAACAGCAGGAGGCAGACATGGTCGGCGCCACGCCGGAACTGCAGGACGCTGGCGAAGAACTGGGCCAGCCCGCGGGACTCGCCGAAGTAGCTGATGGTCTCCTCTGCGTGCGTGAACACGACCGCGGTGCGCGGCGCTCCCGGCCGGACCAGCTTGTCGAGCTCGGGCAGCACGAACGACTCGGCCATGTCCCGCACCCGGTTGACCGCGTTGCCGACCACCCCAGGACCGTCGGCCGGCCCGCCTTCGCCGGATGCGCTGCCGTCGGCCGGGTCCCGGCCGGGGCCTGGCGCCAGGCCGGCGCCCGGCGCCGCGGACAGGTCGGCGACGATCCGGTCGCCGAACGGCCCCTGAGAACCGAACTCACCCCGCATCCGCCGCCGACGGGCGGGGGGCGAGTCGGCGGCTGCGTCTGGTTCCGCGCCCGCCGGCGGGTCAGCCTGCCCGCTCGGGCCGGTCGCATCCTGATTCGCGCCGCCGCCCGCCCGGGGGCGGTTCTTCCGCGGGCGCAGCAGGTCCCGCGACTCGTCGTCGCGGAAGTAGAGCGACTTCTCGAGCGAGAAGTAGGCGACCCGCAGGTAACCCGCGGCGTGCAGTACCTCCCACAGCACTTCCTCGATCTCGCACACCCGGTAGGTGGAATCGACGAACGCGTCGTCCGTCCCCGGCCCGTACACGAAGATCAGCGGGTCGCCGTCGGCGGCCGCGCGCCGGATCGCGGCCAGCCGCCCGATGCCCGGAGGCTCCAGCGTCTCCGGGCCCGGGCTGAGGGTGTTCCCCGCCCCCCCGGTGGTCAAGCCCGCTCCGGAAGCGGGCTGGCGGACGGGCGCTGCCGGAGGAGGCTGAGGTCCCGCAGCGCGGGGTCGGGCTCGCCCGGCTCGGCGGCGGGCGTCCCCGGCAGGCCGTTGGCGCCGAGCGCGGCCGCGACCGTATGAACCCGCTGGGCCCTCAGGTACTCGTTCGGCGTGCCCGACTCGTAGGACAGCACCCGGATCACGCACGACTTGCCGGTCTCGTCCGGGGCCACCTCGATCACGAGCTCGTCGTCGCCGTTGCTCAGCTTGCTGTAGAAGGCCGCCCGCTGGTCGTCGCCCGCGAACACCGGATCGCCTTCCAGGTCGTAGCCCGTCGTGCCCTCGAGCACGGTCACCACCTGCTCGGCCACGTTCACTCGGACTTGGGCGGCGTACTGCCGCGCCTGCGCCAGCGTGATCGCCTCGGTCATGCTGGCATCCAGGGAGGGCACGGTCCGTTCGGCTATCTCCCGCAGTTCATCCAGGGAGGGCGGGTCGGCCGCGTCGGCCAGCCGCTGTGCCAGCGCGTCCGCCCGCGCCCCGATCTTGGACAGCTCTCCGTACGACCAGAAGTCCACGTCGAGCTCGGCCGACAGGCCCGACTCCTCGTCGGCCAGGTCAATCCGCTCGCTGGCGCTGATCTCCGCGACCAGCGCCGTCACCACGGTGACCGCCCCGAGGTGGGCGGCTCGCCATTCCGCGTCGCGCAGCTCGACCTCGGCCCGCAGGTCGCCGAGCTCGAACAGCAGGTCCTGGCCCTGGCCGAGCGAGGTTTCCGCGATTCCCGCGGTGACGTTCGACTCCGCGACGTCCAGGCGGCGGCGCAGGTCGTCAAGCTTGCGCGGCGCGTACCGCTCGTGCGGCAGCGTGGCGGCGATCGCGTCGTGCAGTATCCGCGCGTCGGAGACGACTGTCCGGGCGTGGGCGAGGAGGTTGGCCCGGAAGTCGCGGTCCTTGGCGATTTCGGCGCGCAGCCCCTGGACGTCACGCTCGCGCTCGGCCCGCTCGGCCCCGATCGCGGCGGTGAACCGCTGCTCCTGCCGCTCGACCAGCTGCCTGGTTTCGGCCCGCAGGTTTTCGTTGGCCTTCCTGGCCTCGTTCATCATCGACGCCGCGGCCGCGTTGATCCGCCGGGTGGTGGACTGCTCGATCCGCTGCGCCTCGACGCTGAGCGCGGTAAGCCTGCTGGTCAGCTGGTCTTGCCGAGCCTGGAATTCGGCGCGGTCGCGGGCTGCCTGGACCTGCTGCGCCTGTTGCACCGTGGCCAGCATCGAGGGCAGGTCCCGCTGGATTTGGCGCAGTTGACTGGCCTTGCGCATCGCATCGTTCCAGGCGCCCTCGTCTACCGTGATCCGCTTCTTGCCGCTCATCGACGTGTGTCCCCTCTGTTCGCAGCTCACCTGCCTCGGTCCCCTCTACTCGCGGTCATCGGGAAGGTCCGCGGCGCCGACGCGGCTGCCCGCGGCAACGGCACGGTCGAAGGCCTCGGACACGCCCGGTCCCGGCACCCCGACCAGCAGCGCGGACCCCCCTCGGAGCCGGATCTCGCTGCGCCGCGGGCCGCCTGCCAGCTCCGCTTCGGAGTCCCGGAGGCGGCCGGTCAGGAAGTGCACCCGCTGGTTGGCGCTGCCGCGCAGGCCGCGGCCGTCGTTGCGGGCGGCCACGTACCTGCCGTCGATCAGCACGTCGGTCTGGGCCAGCAGGTCGGCCACGCCCGGCCCGGGCGGACGGGCACGCAGCTCGGCCAGCCGATATCCGGTGAAGCAGATCAGGTTCAGGTCACGGGCGCGGCGAGCAGCCTCGATGACCTCTGTCAGCCCCGCCGCCTGGCTCATCGGCTCCCCGCCGGAGAAGGTAAGCCCGGTCACCCCGGGATCCGCCAGCAGCTCCGCGGCCAGGTCGGCCGGGTCCGCGATGCGGGCCGGGCCGCCAGCGGGTTCGGCCGGGATCCACTCGGGGGCGATGCACCCGGCGCAGCGGAACGGGCAGCCCTGGACCCACACGACAGAACGCAAGCCGGGCCCGAGGGCCCGGGTGCCCACGCACGTTTCAGCTATGTACAGCTTTCCCAAGGATCGCAGCCGCCCCAACTCTTCCCCGCCCCCAGTTAAACGATTCTCTCTCTACACGAAGATTTCCCCTGCACGAGGGGATTCATCGTGACATCAGACCCCAAGCCCCAAAGGGGTACCGCTTATTGGTTTTAATAACCTAACATAGGGACACTAGACAAGAGCTACCCGTAAGAGAGCAAAGAAACTGTTGGCCTTGGGGCGGGAGGCCGGCAGTTCAGGACTGCACCCCTGACCTCTAGTAGCACCGGGTGCCATATCCCGCCAGCTTGGAACTTCATGCTGGGGAGCGTGAGTGGGGGATATTTTCATCTGGCTGTCGGGCGCCAGCAAAAAGATTCTCGGGGAGTGCCCGACCGAACGCCCGAGGTTCTACGGGCTGGGCGCGATGATCGCCGTGACGGGTGGACTGGCGGGCATATCCCTGGCGTTTGCACTGGTCAACGCGCTCAAGGCGGCCTTGCCGATCGCCGTCGTGTTCGGGGTCCTGTGGGCGCTCGCGGTGATGATGATCGACCGGCTGTTCGTCGTTTCCATGCACCGGCAGCGCAATCCGCTTATCTACCTTGTTCAGGCCCTGCCACGGCTGGCGATGGCGATCGTCTTGGGCTTCGTGATCTCCACCCCCTTCGTACTGCAGATCTTCAAGCCGGAGATCACCGACCAGATCCAGAAGAATGAAGAGGCGCAGCGCACCGCTTACTACCAGAACCTGAAGCGCAATCCGCTTTACATCGCGGTTCAGCAAGATCAGGCAAATGTCGACAAGCTGACCCAAGAGGAGGGCGGGGCAGGGACCGGTATCAATATAGCCACCGACGCAGAGCTGGTATCGCTGGAGAATCAGCAGACGAGCGCGAAAACGCAGCTGGCCTACTGGACAGACGAGCTTAACTGCCAGCTATACGGGCGCACGCCCGACGGCAAGTCCTGCAAGGTGGGCTACGGCCCGGTCGCTGCCAACGACCAGAAAGAGGTGGCCAGCTGGCAGACGCAGGTGTCCGACCTCAACACCGCGATCGCGCAGCGGACCCAGACCTTGCAGCAGGAGAACTCCGGCGCGCAGCAGGCGACCGCGAAGTCGGCCAAGACCCAGCTGGTCGAGGCCCAGCAGACCCTGCAATCCGCGCAGAGCCAGCTGAGTACCCAGACGAAAGACGTCGATAACGGCATCAAGGGCGACAGCGGCATTTTGGCCCAGCTGAGCGCGCTGGGCGCGGTCACCGCGGGCAACGCGACGCTGCAGTGGGCCCGGTTGCTGCTGTTCCTGCTCTTCCTGATCATCGACATCCTGCCGGTCTTCACCAAGCTTCTGCTCAACCTGCTGCCTGCCACCACCTACGACAAGATCCTGGCCGAGGAAGAGGAATCATCCGTGCAGGCGGCGGAGGACGTCCGGGCGGTCCAGCGGGCCACGCACCGCGCGGCGACCGCGGCGGAGGCAGCCGGGGTACGCCAGCGGAACGCGGCCTGGTCCGCTCCTCTCCCCGGCCAGTACCAGGACATCATCGAACTCCGACGGCGGGTTAACCAGGTCTGGCTCGAGCGGCGCGAATCGGAGCTGATGAGTGACATCGCCGGCGGCGAGGGGCTGATCGGCAGTGGCTCCACGCCCAACCTCGACGGGTGGCATCCGTCGTGGCCGCCGTCGAACGGCCACCACGTCCCTGGACCGGCCGACGGCACCGAGCCTGGGGCGGTGTCCGGGGCGCTGGGAGCTCCGCTGTCTGACTGGCGGCGGTCAGAGAGCGGACTGCAGGCCACGGTGCAACGGCTGCTGGCCTGGCTGCGCGGACGTCGGCCCGGCTTCGGGCCGCAGGACTCGTTCGACGGACCGCTGATCGGGCAGCCCGCGGACGACGCCGGGTTCGGGCCGCAGCCGCTGGCCGGGCCTCCCTGGCAGGAAAGCGGGCCGGGAGCGGACGGCTGGTCCGCGACCATGCCGATGCCCAGGGCCGAGACCGGCCGCGGCAACGGCTACCGTCCCGAGCCGCCAGCGGACGAGTTGCCAGAAACAGCCGGGATGCCGGTCTTCCCGCCTGCGCCTGGCGACGACGCTTCCGGCCCGGCACCGGATTAGATCCGGCGACGCCAATGATTGTCAGCGGAGCTCGGATCGCGCGGCGTGCAGCCGGTCCTGCAGGAGTCGTTGTTCTGCTTTGCTGGGCGCCAGGGTCACCGCGGTGTGAAGCTCGCCGACGGCCTCGCTCGTGCGGCCGAGCCGGCGCAGGTTGTCCGCCACCGCGGCATGCCACAGATATGAGTATTCGAGGCCGACGATCGCCTTCAGGGCAGCCAGTCCGGCCTCGGGGCCGTCGCGCTCGGCAACCGCGATCGCCCGATTGAGCGCCACTACCGGGTTGGCCGTGATCGACCCGAGCAAGTCGTAGAGGCCCACGATCCGGTCCCAGTCGGTCTCCTGCCAGCTGGGCGCGGTGGAGTGGGCGGCGGCGAGGTGGGCCTGGATTTGATAGGGCCCGGCGACCCCGCCCGACCGGTTCACCGCTGCGGATAGCCACCGCGAGCCCTCCCCGATCGCGGCGTGGTTCCAGCGGGTGCGATCCTGGTCCGCCA
>Ga0302314_10006019_pt1 | contig 22045 bp, 26 predicted proteins | sample III_Palsa_N2_3_FD_200533 | JGI IMG/M metagenome (GOLD analysis project Ga0302314, IMG submission 200533) | Peat permafrost microbial communities from Stordalen Mire near Abisko, Sweden - III_Palsa_N2_3 | ecosystem: Environmental > Terrestrial > Soil > Palsa > Peat permafrost | place: Sweden...
TTCAGCGCGTGTTGGACCTTGAGGCCACGGATCGACTGGGCGACCACGTTCAGCTTGCGCAGGCCGGTGCGCAGCGTGCGCACCTTGGCCATGGCTTCGACGGGGGTCTGCCGGCGCTCTTTGGATTTCTGGCCCATCGCTACTTCCTCTTCGCCTTTTTGTCGGCGGCGTGGCCGGGGAAATAACGGGTGGGCGCGAACTCGCCGAGCTTCATGCCCACCATGTCTTCGCTGATCAGCACGGGGATGTGCTTTTGGCCGTTGTGCACGCCGAAGGTCAGACCCACGAACTGGGGCATGATCGTCGAGCGGCGCGACCAGGTCTTGATGACGTCCTTGCGGCCAGAATCGCGCGCGGTATCCGCCTTCTTGAGCAGATAACCGTCGACGAAAGGACCTTTCCAAACCGAACGGGTCATGGGTTAGCGGGCCTTCTTAACGTGGCGGGTGCGGATGATGAACTTATCCGTCGTCTTGTTGGTGCGGGTCTTGCGGCCCTTGGTCGGCTTGCCCCACGGGGTGACCGGGTGACGACCGCCGGAGGTGCGGCCTTCGCCGCCGCCGTGCGGGTGATCGACCGGGTTCATGGCCACGCCGCGAACGTGCGGGCGACGCCCCATATGGCGAACCCGTCCGGCCTTGCCGAGGTTCTGGTTCATGTGGTCAGGGTTGGAAACCGCGCCCACCGTGGCCATGCAGCTGTCCTGCACCATGCGAAGCTCGCCCGAACCCAGACGGATCTGCGCGTAGCCGGCGTCGCGGCCAACCAGCTGGGCGTAGGCCCCGGCCGAACGCGCGATCTGGCCGCCCTTCAGGGGCTTCAGTTCGATGTTGTGGATGATCGAGCCGATCGGCAGCGAGCGCAGCGGCGAGGCGTTGCCCGGCTTCACGTCGACCTTCTCGGCCGCGATGACTTCATCGCCAACCTTCAGGCGCTGCGGGGCCAGGATATAGGCCTGCTCGCCGTCGGCATAGTTGATCAGCGCGATGAAGGCGGTGCGGTTGGGATCGTATTCCAGCCGTTCGACCACGCCGACCACGCCGAACTTACGGCGCTTGAAATCGACCAGGCGATAGAGCTTCTTGGCGCCGCCGCCGCGGAAACGCACCGCGATCCGGCCGCCGCCGCCACGTCCGCCGGACTTGGTCAGGCCTTCGGTCAGGCTTTTGACCGGCCGGCCCTTGTGCAGCTCGGAGCGGTCGATCAGCACCAGGGCGCGGCGGCCCGGCGAAGTCGGATTATATTGCTTCAAGGCCATCGGATCAGAGCCCCGTGGTAATGTCGATCGACTGGCCCTCGGCCAGCGTCACGATCGCTTTCTTGACGTCGGAACGACGCCCCATGATGCCGCGGAAGCGCTTGGTCTTGCCCTTGGTGACCAGGGTGTTGACCTTGGTGACCGTGACCTTGAACAGCTCTTCGACCGCGGCGGCGATCTCGTCCTTGCTCGCGTCATTGGCGACGCGGAAGACGACCTTGTTGTGCTCGGACAGCACCGTCGCCTTCTCGGTGATCACCGGCGACAGGATGGTGTCGTAATGTCGGGCGGCGGCGGCCATCAGGCGGCTTCCTTCTCGGCGAAGCGGGCTTCGATCGCCTCGATCGCAGCCCGTGTCAGCACCAGCGTGTCGCGGCGCAGCACGTCATAGACATTGAGGCCGGCGTTCGGCAGCACGTCGACCTGGGGGATATTGCGGGCGGCCAGCTGGAAGTTGGCGTTGACCTCGGGACCCGCGATCACCAGGGCGTTCTTCAGGCCCAGCTTGGCGAACTGGGCGCGCAGACCGGCGGTCTTGGGCGTATCCAGCGCGGCCGTATCCAGCACCATCAGCGTGCCGGCCTTGATCTTGGAGGACAGGGCGTGGCGCAGGGCCAGGGCGCGGACCTTCTTGGGCAGGTCGAAGCCATGGTCGCGGACCACCGGGCCGAAGGCGCGCGAGCCGCCGACGAACTGGGGCGCACGGCGCGAGCCGTGACGGGCGCCGCCGGTGCCCTTCTGCTTGTACATCTTCTTGCCGGTGCGCGAGTTCTCGTTGCGCGTCTGCACCTTGTGGGTGCCGGCGCGGCGCTTGGCCAGCTGCCAGTTCACGCAGCGCGCCAGGATATCGCCCCGGATCTCGTCGATACCGAAGATGGCGTCGTTGAGCTCGATCGAGCCGGCGCTGCCGCCTTCGAGGTTGATGACGTCGAGTTTCATCAGGATTCGCTCCCCGCATCGGTCGTTTCGGCGGCCGGAGCTTCGACCTCGGCAGGCGCCGCGGCTTCTTCGCCAGACTTGCGGAAGGCGCCAGGCCTGGGCAGGCCTTCCGGCGCCGCCTTCTTCACCGCGTCACGGATCTTCACGTATGTGCCTTCGGTTCCCGGCACCGCGCCTTTGATCAAAATAAGACCGCGCTCCACATCCACACGGAACACCGTGAGATTGAGGGTGGTCACCATTTCCTGGCCGAGATGGCCGGCCATCTTCTTGCCCTTGAAGGTTCGACCCGGATCCTGACGATTGCCGGTCGAACCCAGCGAGCGGTGCGACAGCGATACGCCGTGCGTGGCGCGCAGACCGCCGAAGTTCCAACGCTTGATGCCGCCCTGGAAGCCCTTGCCGACGGTCAGGCCGGATACGTCCACCGGCTGACCCGGCAGGAAGTGGTCGGCGGTGAATTCCGCGCCCACATCGATCAGGTTCTCTTCGCTCACCTTGAACTCGACCAGCTTGCGCTTGGGCTCGACCAGAGCCTTGGCGAAGTGGCCGCGCATGGCGTTCGAGGTGTTCTTTACCTTCTTGGCGCCGACACCCAACTGCAGGGCGACATAACCGTCCTTGGCCTTGGTCTTGTGGGCGACGACCTGGCAGCCGTCGAGCGACAGCACGGTCACGGGCACATGAGTTCCCGCCTCATCAAAGAGACGCGTCATGCCCAGTTTCTTGGCGATCACGCCGGTACGCATGGCGAGTCCCCTCTTAAAGCTTGATCTCGACGTCCACGCCGGCGGACAGGTCGAGCTTCATGAGCGCGTCCACGGTCTGCGGGGTGGGGTCGACGATGTCGAGCACGCGCTTGTGCGTGCGGATTTCAAACTGCTCGCGCGACTTTTTGTCGATGTGCGGCGAGCGGTTGACGGTGAATTTTTCGATCAGAGTCGGCAACGGTATTGGGCCGCGGACCGTAGCGCCGGTGCGCTTGGCCGTATTGACGATCTCGCGCGTGGAATGATCCAGCACGCGGTGGTCGAAGGCTTTGAGCCGGATGCGGATATTTTGTCGATCCATATCGCCCGAATTCCTAAAAGCGCTCGCCACGCCCAAATACAGTTTCAAAGACCAGTCCAGAGCCCAAGAGCTCCGGAAACGCATTTCGACGCGCGAGACTCGCAAAACGAATATGGCCCGCGCGGAACCCGCGAGGGCCTGATCCTTCGGTCACAAAGCCTTATGGCTTCGTAATGTCAGGTCGTCCAGCGAACCGCGTCTAAACCCGAAAGGCTTACAGCCGGTCCAACAGAGCGGCGGTTGATACTCGCGGCGCCCGACTCAGTCAACCCAAAACCGCGCGGTTTTCACCGCCCGATGTTCACGTCGCCCGAGCCAGCGATGGATTTCTTCACCGCGCCGGTGACGTGGGCGACATTGATGTCCCCGGAGCCCGCAACGAAGGCCGTCACGGTGTCGGCGACGCCCCTGAAGTTGACGTCGCCCGAGCCGGCGATGAAGACGTCGAGGCCGGAGACGTGGCCGCCATCGATTTTCAAATCACCGCTGCCGTTGATGCGGACCTTCATCGGACCCCAGGCTTCCTTGATATTCACATCGCTGGAGCCGGTGATATTGGCCTCGAGCCCATTGCTGGTCGAGCGGGCATAGATGTCTCCCGAGCCAGCCGTGCTGATCTTCATCTCGCCGGCGGTTCCAGTGCGCACGTCTCCAGATCCCGAATCCGACAGCGAAAGACGCCCGCGGACATTGGCCACGATCCAATCGCCGCAGCCGGCGATACGAAGGTCCAGACTCTCCGCTCGGCCTACCTCGCCATACACCGCCCCGTCCGCCGACACGCGCGCGTCCATGGGTACGTGGATCACCACCTCGGCCATCGTGCCGTGGCCCACGGATTCGCCGCCGAACACGCGCACATGGGGCAATCCTTCGTGGGAATTGCAGTCGGTGATGCCGACGCCGCCAAAGATCCCGCCAAAATAGCCGCCGTCCACGACCGTCCGGCCATCCGACCAGGTGTCGACTTTCAGAGGATGATGCGGATCGTCCCTGACGACAGTCACCGCGACGTCGGAGCGAGCCTCGGGGATGATGGTCACACGGGCGATCGCGTTCTTGATCTCCACGCTCGCCGCCTGGGCGCCGGTCGCGCCCAAAAGGGTCGCCCCCAAGAGCGCCACCGCGATTGTCACGCCGCCGCCGATCGATGTCCGCATGGCTGGGTCTCCTTAAACTGTCAGCTTGAAGCTAGCGACATGTCGTTGAAGACGCAGCTTAATTCGCGGACATAATCGGTATTATGGCGCAAACGCCACAAGGTTTCGCCGGGATAAAACGGGATTCCGCGAGACAATGCGGGATGGCCGAGAACCAACTGATCATCGGACTGAAGCGTCAGTACGGCAAGACGCTGGGCTTCATCGGTGCTGGCGAGGATCGCGCTGACGACCTGGCGCACCTGGCGGCCGTGATCCGCATGTTCGCGCCCGATGCGGATCTGGACGCGGTGAGACCGATCCGCCCCTACCGCGAGAACCGCGAGGCATGGCTGAGAGACGCGCTGACAGCCCTTCGGAGGGAGGGCGAGCCCATGACCGCCCGCGACATCGCCAAGCGCGTCCTGACCTCCCGTGGCGTCGCCCTGACGCGTCCTAACCTGCAACGGGTCGAGTGTTCCATGCACGCCGTTCTGGAGCGTCTGGAGGGATGCGGCGTGGTCAGGGTCGGAGACGCGCCCAAACGGTGGGCAGTCGAATAGCTGCACGGGGACCGGGACTGACTCCCGATCCCCGCCGCTCTATCCTAGGCGTCGCCAGACTGACCCAGGAGAGAAAAGATGGACGATCCTGATTTCACAGGGACGGGACGCCGTCAGTTCCGCGCTCGGCTTGAACCCGTCAACGGCGTCAAGATTCAACACGTTCCCGGTTCTGGGACGCCAGCCAGTCTGTTTTTAGCCTTGAGAGATCGTCCAGACTTAATGGAACCCCTTGCAGATGTTCAGCGCGGAGCCGTTCTGGTTCTTGAAATGCGCTGGGAGGATATGGCCGATCTACATCGGAAAATCGCCGAGTACGCCCGGCAAATGGATTTAACGCTCCCAGAATAAGACGGATGCATTGGCGTAGAGCGACCAAGCGGCGATTTGGTTTGGACATGACAGGCGTTAGTCTTTCGCGTAAATTGATCCACGCGATGATTTGCCGTCATCCATAAGGACAGCGGCGGGGTTGCAGCCCCGCCCGTCACCCTCACTATATCACGCCGCCTTATGGCGCTGCCAGTAGCCTGAGAAGTCGACGCTGGGCTTGTTGACCATCGCCAGCTTGGCGACTTGCGTCACTTGCTCGCCGTTGGCCACGCGGCGGCTATCTTCGCGCCATGCGGCTTCCTGGGCATAGCGCAGCAGGTAGGGACCGCTGATATGGTGGTGGTGGCCAACCTCGGCGCGGCGCAGGCGGGAGAAGTATTCTTCGGCCCAGTTGGTGCAGGCGCCGTCCAGCGAATAGGCCTCGCCGTGGTTGATCCGCTTCATTTCGAACTTGGCGTGAAGGCCGTCCCAGCTCGACGCTTCGTCCGCGTTGACGACAGTTCCTGGCTTGACGTGGGAGGCGATGAACTTCTTCGCGGCGGCTTCAGAGCGGAACACGGCCGGGAGAGAAGCGCCGCCGCGCTCACGGATGATCACCACCACCTTGCGCTTGCCGGAACGGTTCTCGGCGAGGCGACGATCGACGCGGTTTTCAAACCGGTTGGCGGGTTTGACGTAGCCGCCGAAGTAGGCGCCGTCGACTTCGGCGATCCTGTCTTCGCCGCCCAGCGAGCGGCCCTTCAGCTCCGCCGCCATCGCTTCACGCATCTTGTGGCACAGAACGAACGCCGCCTTATAGGACAGGCCCAGGTCACGGCTCATGGCCAGCATCGACTTGCCTTTGACCTCGTTGCAGAAGATCGCGATGGCGGCGAGGTACATGCGAAGCGGCAGCTTGTGCGAGGCGAACAGGGTGCCCGAGGTGATCGAGAAGTCTTTCTGACAGGCGCGGCAACGGAACCGGGGCGCACCGTTCGGGCGCCGGCAATCATAGGCGTCCAGGCCGCCACAGACCGGGCAAACGGGCGCGCCGTCCGTGTCGGACCAGCGGACGCCGCGAAAGGCCGTTTCCGCCTCAGCATCGGACATGCGGAAAACCGACGCCAGCGAGAGGGTCTTGGCGCGGCTCGAAAGGAGAAAGTGCTGAGACATATCAAATCCGATGCGGTTGCACATTGGATTTGATATCTATGAACATCGTTGTCAATGGAAAACACATCGAATATGATGGGTTTTGCATTAAATCGGACAACGCACATGCCAACCGACGCCGAATGGCAAGACCGGGTGAAGGGGCTCCTGAAAGCCGAGTTGAAGAAGAAGGGTGTCGGCTACCGCGACCTAGCCGACAAACTGACGGCCATGGGGATTCCCGAGACAGAACGGAAAATCAGCAATAAGCTGAGCCGGGGAAGTTTCACGGCGGTGTTCTTTGTCCAATGCCTCATAGCCATCGGAGTGCATACCGTGCGGCTGCACGAGGCGGACTGATAGCATTCGCACTCATTCTGCTGGGCGCCTCAGCGCCAGCCGGGAATCCAACCCAGCATCGGGCCAAGCCCGAAGAACATAGCGACCAGGGCGCCAAGGCCGACCAGGCCGCAGCCGCCCCAGTGCCTACCACGCCAAAGCAGAAGGGTTCCGACTCCGGCGATGCAGGAGCCGCCGAGGCTCCCGCCAAGCATGACGAGGAAGGCGCTCCAAAGTGGACGGATATCGCGATGGCGTTGGCATCCATCGGATCGTTCCTCGTCACCGTCGTTCTGGCGATCTCGACTATTCTCCTCTGGAGACAAACCAAGCGTCTCGCCGCTGGCACCGAGGATCAACACGAGACCTTGAAGGCCTCGGTCGACGTCGCCAAAGCGGGCGTCGGCGTTGCATCCATGAATGTCACCGCCGCTAAGGAAGCCCTTGAGCTTTCCAACAAATCGTTCATCGCGATGAATCGACCGCACATCCGCGTCGGGGCAATCATGGCCGACGATTTTGGAGAATTGAGGTCCATGGATGTTCACATTCAAATAACGAACAACGGAGGCTCTCAGGCCATAATCAAGAAGAAGCGAGCGTTTATTTTCTTGATGGACCCACCGACGATGAAATATTCGCACGGCCAAGACATCATAGAGCTTTTGACCAGCGACAAGCATGTGGATTTTGACCCGACCATGAATGTCGGAGCTGAGCGATGGTTTCACGCGCGTGCCGGCGTTGCGCTTGCTGAAGAAGATCGGATGAAGATCGACCGGGGCGAACTGGAATGGTGCGTTAGCTGCGAGATCACCTATGACGACCTTAACGGTGACAGCCGTGAAATGGCGGTGTTCTGGGTATGGGATAGGCAGTTCCGTCGCTTCAAGATGCGCCCCGGCGAATCCGGCAGCTACGAGCATTAACGCGGCCATCGCCGCCCACGCGCTCACGGCGCGTCTCCTAGCTTAACCCGATCCTCGGAATAGGTAGCCCCGGCTCCGGCTTCCGGCTCGTGGCGTTTGCGCCATAATACCGGACATAATACGGGAGCGCCGTCAGACCTAGTCGTCAGCCTGCCGGTTCAGCACCAGATTGGGATCGATCGGCCGGGCCTTGTCGCGGGGCGATTGGGCGTAGCGAATCTCGAAATGCAGCTGCGGCTGGGCCACCCCTCCGGTCTCTCCGACCTGGCCGATTTCCGATCCCTGGCTGACATGTTCCTTGATCTTGACCTCGCTCAGCGCCAGGTGGGCGTAGGCGGTGACCCAGCCCCCCTCATGCTTGATCAGCACCAGGTTGCCGAAGCCGGGTATCTGATCGCCGGCATAGACCACGTCTCCGGAAGCGGCGGCGCGCACTGCGCTGTGTTCCGGCGCGGCGATGTCGACGCCGTCGTTGCGCTGACCGTCCGGCTTCGGCCCGAAACCGGACAAAAGGTCGCCGCGCACCGGCCAGATGAAGCGCCCGCGCCCGGCGGTCTGGATCTGGGCGTCGCTGGGCGCAGGTCCCATCTCGACCGTCGGCGCCGCGCTGGGCGCATACGTGGACCGGCTCGGCGGTCTGGGCGACACCGAGGCGTAGGGTCGCGGGGTGGTCGGCGGCGCATAGGGATCCGCGCGCGACGACGAGGACGCCGCGGACGCGCTCTCGACCGCCGCCGGTTCGGTGGGCGCCGGTGAAGGCTCATGCCGGGACGCGGGCGCCGCCTCACGCTCGGGCGCGGGGGTGTCCTCGGCTCTGGCGAGCTCGGCGGCCGACTCGCCGGGACGCGCCATCGGGCCTATATCCTTGGCCAGCTCCGGCAGGGCGATCTTCTGGCCGACGCGCAGCCGGCTTCTGGCGTCAAGCCGGTTCAAGTCGGACAACACGTCCACCGGCGCCGAGAAACGGCGCGCGATGCCGTAAAGGCTGTCGCCAGCCTGGACCACATAGGCCTTGTGGACCGGGACCTTGAGGCTGCGGCCCACCTCCAGCTCATAAGGCTTCCTCAGGCGGTTGGCCTTGATCAGCGATTCCTTGGGCGTCATCAGGCCGTCCGAGATCGTGTTGACCGTATCGCCCTTCTCCACGTTGATCGTGTGGGACAGGTCATCGACGCTCTCGACCCGGCCGGCGACCAGGGGATGGGCGGCGGACGCCGGAGGCGGAATGCGGGTTCGCGCCGCGCGCCGCGAGATGGGCGGGGGCGCCAGGGGCGGCGCGGGGGTTTCAGGCGCGGCGCCGGGGCGGCGGTTCACCTGCGGCAGGACGCTCGAGCCGACCGGCGCTTCGGTGATCGGGGCCTGGTCACGCTCCAGGTTGGGCGTTTCGGGCGCCGGCGCGGGCGAGCTGGGATCGGTCTGCACCACCTCCGACGTGGCCGCGGCGTCGCGCTGCTGGGGCTGGGCCGCGGCGAGGGTGTTCACGGCGATGATGCTGGGCGGACGCGACGGGGTGTAGGCGGCCGGCGCGGGGACGGGCTGCGCGGAGGCCGGTTGTACAGTGGCCGGCTGTACTGGGCCTGGCGCCGGTGCGGCGGCCTCGCGGATGGGATAGAGCGGCGCGTCCATCGCGCAGGCGCCCAGCCCCGCCGTCATCAACGCGACCACCACCGCTCGAAATGGCGCCGCTCGAAATGACGCCGTCCGGGATAGAAATGCCGTCATCGTCGCTCCGCCCTCGACCTGTCGGAATCGCCCGTGGCGCGGGCGCACTGTCGGCCATACCGGCCGGGCGCGCCACCCAAAATGGCGTCCTGAGACGCCGTCATACCTAGAGTTCACGCGCAACACCTTCCAACAGCGGGACAAAGCGCACCTCGCACAGCACCTCCTCTCGGAAGCCGCCCTTGCCGTCCCCGGCGTAGCGTTTCAGGGTCTGCACCGGGCCGCGTCCGATCGGCGCGACGAGCACGCCCGAGGGCTTGAGCTGGGCCAACAGGGCCTTGGGCTCACTTGGCGCCGCCGCGGTGACCAAAATGCGGTCGAACGGCGCCTGTTTGGGCCATCCCTCGCCGCCGTCGCCGAAACGGGTGATGATATTGCCCAGCTGTAGCGCCTTGAACCGCGCCTCGGCCTCGCCCAGCAGGGTGCGGTAGCGCTCGACCGTATAGACCAGCCGCGCCAGCCGCGACAAAACCGCCGTCTGGTATCCCGAACCCGTGCCGATCTCCAAAACCCGGGCCCGCGGCTCCAATGTCAGGGCCTGGGTCATCAGGCCGACGATGAACGGCTGGCTGATGGTCTGGCCGCAGGCGATCGGCAGCGCCGAATCTTCCCAAGCCCGCTCCTGGAACAGGTCGGGCGTGAACAGGTCGCGCGGGGTGTGCTCCAGCGCGGTCAGCACCGCGGGATCGCTGACGCCTTGCGAGCGCAGGCTGAGAATCAGCCGGGCGCGGCGGGTTTCGGGCGAGAAGTCTTCGGGATCGGTCATGACGCCGGGCCGCGTTCCGTGTCCAGCTTCGGCGGAACCCCGCCGAGCACGGCCTTGAGATCGTGCACGGTCTTCATGTCTGTCAGGTCGATATGCAGCGGCGTCACCGATATCCGGCCGTCATAGATGGCGCGCAGGTCCGTGCCGTCGGCCGGCTCGGACAGCTTGCCCTTGAAGCCCAGCCAATAATAGTCGCGGCCGCGCAGGTCGGTGCGTTTCTCGGCGTGGCGCAGATAGACGTCGCGGAATCCCTGCCGCGTGACCTCGACCCGCACCTCGGGCGTGGCAGGGCCCGACGGGAAGTTGAGATTGATCAGCACGCTCTTGGGCCATCCGGTCTCCAGCAACCGCGCGATGATGCCCGGCGCGAACACCTCGGCGGTCTCGTAGCTGAGTTTGATCTCGTCGTGGAAATACATCATCGATTGGGACAGGGCGATCGAGGGGATGCCCAGCGCCATGCCCTCGATGGCCGCGGCCACCGTGCCCGACAGGCTGACGTCCTCGGCGATGTTCTGGCCGCGATTGACCCCCGACAGCACCAGATCCGGCGCTCCGCCCTCGACCAGATCCTGCACCGCCAGCAAGACACAGTCGGTGGGCGTACCGACCACGGCGAAACGCCGCTCGTCCAGCCGTCGCACGCGGATCGGATCGCTGAGCGTCAGCGCCCGGCTGGCGCCCGACTGCTCGGTCTCCGGAGCCACAACCCAGACATCATCGGACAGGCGCCGGGCGATCCGTTCCAGGACCTCCAGTCCCTCGGCGTGGATGCCGTCGTCATTGGTGACCAGGACGCGCATCAGTTCGCGCCGCCGCCGATATGGGTCAGTCCGCCCATATAGGACTGCAGCACCTGGGGAATGGCGATGCGGCCGTTCTCGTCCTGATAGTTCTCGACGATAGCCACCAGGGTGCGGCCCACCGCCAGGCCAGAGCCGTTCAGGGTGTGGACGAACCGCGTGCCCTTATCGCCCGCCGTCTTGCAGCGCGCGTCCATGCGGCGGGCTTGGAAATCGCCGCAGTTGGAGATCGAGCTGATCTCGCGATAGGTCGCCTGCGACGGCAGCCAGACCTCCAGGTCGAAGGTCTTGCGCGCCGAAAAGCCCATATCGCCGGCGCAAAGCAGCAGGGTGCGGAACGGCAGCTCCAGCCGCTTCAGCACCGCCTCGGCGCATTCGACCATCCGCGCGTGCTCTTCCTCCGATCGTTCCGGCGCGGCGATGGCCACCAGCTCGACCTTATAGAACTGGTGCTGACGGATCATGCCGCGGGTGTCGCGGCCAGACGCGCCGGCCTCGGAGCGGAAACAGGGCGTCAAGGCGGTGAAGCGCAGCGGCAACTCCTCTTCCGCCGTGATCTGCTCGCGCACCAGATTGGTCAGCGAGACCTCGGCGGTGGAGATCAGCCAGCGGCCCTCGGTGGTGCGGAACAGGTCCTCCGCGAACTTGGGCAGTTGGCCGACGCCGAACACCGCCTCGTCGCGCACCAGCAGAGGCGGCGAGACTTCCAGATAGCCGTGCTCGCGCGTCTGCATGTCCAGCATGAACTGTCCCAGCGCCCGCTCCAGCCGCGCCAGTTGGCCTTTCAACACCACGAAGCGCGAGCCGGACATCCGCGCCGCCGCCTCGAAGTCCATCAGGCCAACACCCTGCCCCAGATCGACATGATCCTTGGGGTTCGCGATCGCGAACGGTTCGCCCCAGCGCCGCTGCTCGATATTGCCGGTCTCGTCCTCGCCCTCGGGCACGTCGGAGGCGGGCAGGTTCGGTAACGCAGCCAGTAACGTTCGCAGAGACTCGCCCGCCGATTTTTCGATCTCGGTCTGGGCGCCGATGACGCCTTTCAGCACCTCGACCTCGGCCATCAACACGGCGGCGGCGACCTCATCCTTGCGCGCCTTGGCTTTGCCAATCTGTTTCGAGGCTTCGTTGCGCCGGCCCTGCGCCTCCTGCAGCGCGGTCTGGGCGGCGCGCAAGGTCGCGTCCAGCTCCAGCAGGGCCGGCGTCTGCGCCGACAGGCCCCGCGAGGCCCACGCGCGATCATAGACGGCGGGGTTGTCGCGGATGGCTTTGATGTCGTGCATGGGACGCGCGCCGAGGACGGGAAGACAAGCGGCCTTCCATAAGGCGCGTCGGCGGGGGCGCCAACCCGCCCTCGCCCGTTCTTGCCCAAACGCCGCCGCTGCTACCCGACGTGGGCCTTCCCGCCCAGGCGCGAGATCGTCCATCGCCGCATCTGCCAGCCGACCAAGAAAAGCAGAGCCAGAACGACCGGGTTCACCCCGGGGCCGGGATTGGGCAGGAGCATGGTCAGCAGCAGGAAAAAGGGCGGTGTGAATATGATCAACAGCAGGATGAACCAGCGCGGGCCCGCGCCGACCTCTGACGACACCAGCTTGGCGATGAGGGCGGCGTAGCCCCACAGGGCGGCCATGGCGAGCCCGATGGCGACCACCAGCCCCGCGTAGACCAACCGCGCCAACGGATAGACCGAATGAGCGCTGATCAGGCGAGTCGCCGCGGGCAGCAGAGCCACCAGGCCCAGCACCACCAGCGTAATCACCGTAATCGTCGCATCGACGGCCAGGATCATCGCCATGAACCGCCGGTGCGCCAGCCAATAGATGCTGATCACCAGGAAGCTCATGGCGTAGGCGTCCAGCTGGCTGGCCAGGGGTCCCCACAGGCCGGCCCAATCGCCGCTCCAGACCTGCGGCGCGCGGACCTCGGTGGCCAGAAGGGTGATGGCGATGGCGAACACGCCGTCGCACAGCATCATCAGCCGGTCGTGCCAGTGCCGATGCCGCCGCCGCGCCAGCCCCTCGTCGACGTCCAGGGATTCCATCTCGCCGGCCATGCACGCCCCCTTTGATTGCGCGCCAGGATAGGGCGGCGCGCGAGACTTGCGAAGGGCGTTGCCGCGGCGCTCCGGCGCTTCTCAACGAGATGTTTCGCCCGAGCAATCTCGTTGCCTGGCGGCGAGATTAGGATCGCAGCCTCGTTGAAGGGAAATCCTATGAAGATCCTGACCACCGTCCTGATCGCCGCGTCGCTGCTGGCTACGGCCACCGCCGCGTCAGCCAACCCGCGCCACCACCACCATCCGGTTTGCACGACGCATCATCATCACCGCGTCTGCCGCTAGCGCCCCAGCGCGGCTCGGTCTCCGTCTCATACCAACGGCATCAAAGATTGACCGCTGCGTAGTCTCTGGTTCCGATTGATCGGATACGGTCTGGGGATGCCATGAGGGCGTTCCAGGCTTCGCAACAGGCTTGGACGATGGCGTCGTAGCTATCGTAGACGCGGTTGGCGAGTTGGTTTTGGCGCAGGTATTGCCAGACGTTTTCCTGCGGATTGAGCTCTGGCGAGTAGGGTGGCAGGTGGAGCAAGCTGATGTTGTCGGGGATGCGTAGTCGCCCGCCGGTCTGATGCCAGCCGGCGCCGTCGAGGACGATGACGGCGTGAGCGCCCTGGGCGACTTGGCGGCTGATCTCCTGGAGATGCAGGTTCATGGACCAGGCGTCGGCATGGGGGACCACCCAGGCGGCGCCGACGCCCCGGGCTGGGCAGATGGCGCCGAACAGATAGGCCCAGGTGTAGCGCTGGTCACGCGGCGCACGGGGCCGGCTGCCGCGCTCGGCCCAGACTCGGGTCAGCGTGCCCTGCTGACCGATCCGCGCCTCGTCTTGCCACCAGATCTCGATGGGCTTGTCCCGCGCCGCCTCAGGGGTGGCGGCGCAGATCAGGTCGGCGAAGTTTTTTTATGCGTCTCCTGGGCCGCGGGGTCCTGCCCCGGATGTTGCGGCCGCACCGACAGCCGGCGAAACCCCAACCGGCGCAGCAGGCCGCCCACCGAGCGCTCGGCCAGGCGCACGGAGAAGCGGCTTTCGATCGCCCGCGCCAGATCAATCCGCCGCCAGCGCACCACCCCGTCCTTGGCCAGGTCCGGACCTTGCCGAACCCACTCGGCCACCTCGGCCTGCTGTTCCTTGGTCAACCGCGACGGCGGGCCGGGCGAGCGTCGATCCGACAACCCCGCCAAGCCCTCCGCATTGTAGCGATGCACCCAGTCGCGCAGGGTCTGGCGGTCCATGCCACACGCCCGCGCCGCCTCCGTCCGCGAGACCCCCTCCAACACCAAGGCCAGCGCCAGCATCCGCCGCGCCGCGTCCGCGTCCTTGCTTCGCGACGCCGCCCGCCGAAGACCGGCCGCGTCCAAGTCCTGCCGCTCGATCGAAATCGCGACCATCTCTCCCTCCGCGCAAATCACCCGCGAGGGAATCGAATCACAACTACGACGCTAGGGGAATCCCAAGAGTCAGACGCCAGGGCCGTTGGTATCAGTCGGGGCCGAACAATCGTCTAACGTGCTGATCGATCAGCCGCTGCTGGTCGACCCAGGGAAAGCCCGGCCGGGCGATAATCAACGAAACCAGTCCGTGCAGAGCCGCCCAAAGGCTCTGCGCCAGCACATCGATCTCGTCTTCCGCGAGGCCGACGCCTAGCCGGCTCGCGATGGCCTCACGATAGAGGGTGAAGGCGTTCACGCCGGCGCCCAAAGCGGCGTCGGCATTGGCGCCGGCTCTTTTGTGCGAGCTCTCGATCATGAACGCGATGCGATAGGCGTCGGGCTGGGTCAGGCCGAAATCGATATAGACCCGCGCCAATCGCCCCAGCACGCCAGGACCAGGCGAGCGCTCCAGGGCCTGCGTCATCCGCGACGACAGCGCCGAGAAGGCCCGCCCAGACACTTCGGCGACCAAGGCCTGCTTGGTTGGGAAATAGGCGTAGAGACTCGACTGGGAGATACCCACTGTCGCGGCGATCTGGCGGGTAGTGACCGTGTGAACCCCATGCTCGCTGAACAATATGAGCGCCTGGGCGAGGATTTCTTCGCGGCGCTGCGGTCCGCCGCCCTTCGGTTTTCGCCCGGAGGCCGAGGATGGATAGGTCGAAGGCATGCCCTTACTCGTCATAAGTAAATCGTCTTGACAAGCCGGCCTAACCGATCACTGATCGGCGATCAATGATCGGTGAAAATCCTTGTTTGCAAAACGGAAGATCGTCTCATGACCCGCGCGGCAAGACTCATGGCCGGCCTTATTCTAATCGTGCTTCCCACGGTCGAGTATGGCGGCCAGTTCCTGCTGAGGTCGCTGGCCGACAAATCCAGCCACTATATGGACAATCCGTTGCGCGAAGACCTGTTCCGGGCCGGCCACGCCCACGCGGGCGTCATCATGCTGTTGGCTCTGGTCGGTCAGGTCCTGGCCGACCACGCGGCGCTGCCGTCGGCCGTGGTCTGGCTGATCCGGCTGGCTCTGCCGCTCTCGGCGATGCTGATGTCCGCGGGGTTTTTTCTGTCGGTGGCGCCGGCGGACGCGGCCCGTCCCAACGGGCTCCTGACGCTGACCTATGCCGGCGGCTTCATGCTGGCGCTCGCTCTGCTGGGCCTCGCCATCGGCTTGCTGAGATCGCCGAAGGGCGCGGTCAACCCGACCTAGTCGCCTCGCCGCCTTCAGCCCGCCCCACAGATCATCGTCACCAGGGCCCGGCCGAAGCTTTCCAAGGTCGCTTGGTCGCCGCCGGCGCGGGCGCGGACGGCCATTCCGTTCAGCGTCGCCGTGGCCAGCCTGGCCAGGCCGGCTAGATCAACGTCCGCGGCAACCTCGCCGGCCGTCTGGGCGCGGCGCAGGCGCGCTTCAAATGCGGCGTCGATCTCGCCGAGCGCATCGCCCAGCACGCGGCGGATTTCGGGGTCGGCCACGGCCTCGGTGACCGCGGTGCCGATCAGGAAGCAACCCCGCTGGGACACTTCGCCGCGTGCATAGATGGCGGCGGAAGCGGCATAGACCCGCTCCAGCCCGCGACGCAGCGGCTCGTCTGGCGCCAGGGTTGCGACCAGGGCGGCATTGATCTCCGCGCGGGTCTTTTGCAGAGCCGCCAGATAGAGCGCTCGCTTGTCGCCGAACGCGCCATAGAGGCTGGGCCGGTTCAAGCCGGTCGCCGCCGACAGATCGTCCAGCGACGTCGCCGAATAACCAGTGTCCCAGAAGGCGCCACGCGCCTTGTCCAGCACGGTGTCCGCATCGAACCCACGCGGGCGTCCGCGGGGCCGGGCTCCAATTCCGCGTCCGGGTAATTTTTGTACCATCTCGCATGCAATCCTTGACGCCGCTTATTTTGTGCGAAATAGTATTAAAATCAACTGAACATTTGGGAGCCCCTCATGGACCTCTATTTCTCACCCCTCGCCTGCTCGATGGCCAGTCGGATCACGGTCTATGAAGCCGGCGCCGAGGACCGGGTCAATCTGCGGCGGGTCAACACCAAGACCAAGCGCCTGGCCGACGGCGGCGACTATCTGGCGATCAATCCCATTGGTCAGGTCCCCGTGCTGCGCACCGACGAGGGCCGGACCCTGACCGAGAACGCCGCCATCTTGCCATATCTGGCTGACCAGCTGGCGGGGACGACTTTGGCGCCCGTCGAGGATTTCGATCGCTACGAACTGGCCCGCTGGCTAGGCTTTGTCGGAACAGAGCTGCACAAGCTGGTGTTCACGCCGCTGTTGTCCCAGGCCGCCAATGATGGGGCGAAGGCCTACGCACTGGCCGCGGCCGGCCCGCGTTTGACCCTTTTGAACAGCCATCTGACCGATCGCGAATTCTTGCTGGACCGCTTCAGCGTCGCCGACGCCTATCTGACCGTGGTTCTGAACTGGGCGCAGTTCGTCCGCCTGGACCTGAAACCCTATCCAGCCGTCGCCGGCTATTTCGCCCGGATGACGGCGCGTCCGACGGTGGCGAGGGCGATGCAGGAGGAGATGGCGCTGTTCCAGGCGGCCTGAGACGCGGCCCCTACCGCCGGGCCTCAAAACCCCCGTAGAATTGCGAACTCGCTCAAGGGCGCGCGCTCCGATCGTCAAAGGTTGATCGGAGCGTCCGCATCCATCCAGCCGAGCGCCATGCCGCAGAACAGCATCAACTCGGCGGGAAGATCGAGGAAGTCACGCACGGTGGCATGCCACAGCGCCCAAGATTCGAGCGGTGCGGAATGCAGCCCGTGCTCGCGGGCCAGCAGCATGACCGACTGCATGAACATGCCCAGATCCGCCCACTGGCCTTGCTGCATCGACCGGTCGATCGCAAAGAACAGGCCGACCGGGGCGCCGAAAAACTCGAAGTTGCGCGTGAACTGGACCATCTGTCCGGCCATGTCCGCATGGGTGACGCCGATGGCGGCGTACATCGCCTCGCCGACGGTGAACTTGCGCGACAGATAGGGTTCGGCCAGCACGGGCGGATAGATCAGATACTCGGTCGGTCCATCGGCGATTTGGGAGGACGCAATCTTGGTCTTCACCCGAGACTCAAGCGCGGCCAGGTCGTCGCCGGCCAGCGCCCAGACCCGCCAGGGCTGCAGGTTGCCGCCTGACGGCGCGCGCGACGCGCCTTTCAGGATGGCCTTGACCGTCGCCTCGGACACGGGGGTGTCCAAGAAGGCCCGGCACGTCGTGCGGGTCTCGATGGCTTCGCAAACCCGCATGTCTCGCCCTTGCCGACACAAATTCGCCCTACGTTGCTTAACGTGGTCGACGGCGGCGCCCTTGATCTTGGTCAAAGCCGCCGTCCCCGGAGCGGTATTCAATATGCTGGCGCCTCCGCTTCGTTATCCCTCGCAGCGGCGATACGCATGCAGCGCCCTGGAAGCGAGAGCCGGGGCGTTGCGCCTATCTCGCGGCATCGTCATTGCGTCAGGGCCAGCCGGACGACGATCGGATAATGGTCGGAGCCAAGGCGCGGTCCACGCGCGATGCTGACCGTGCGCCAGGCCTGGCCGGCGTAGAGGTGGTCGATCGGCAGCAGAGCCAGCGGCCATGACAGCGGCGCCTTGGGAAACAGCCGGACCGGCCAGGAGAACAGCGCCCGGTCGCGCCGCTCCATTCCAAGGCGTGTGTCGAGCCCGCGCAGGGTGAACGACCAGGGCGTCAGGTTAAAATCGCCGGCCAGGATCAGCCGGTCGGTCGGATAGTGGTCCAGGACCTCCGCCAAGACGGCGATCTGGGACGCCTGGTCGCGGCGTGTCGGCCAGTCCAGATGGGTCGAGACCACGCTATAGGCGCCGCCGGCGCTGGCGAAGGTCGCGCGCGAGAAGCCCGGCAGGATGCGCCAGTCCTGCATGGGGATCTTGAACGGCGCGAATGTCGGCTCGGCGCGGCTGAAGATCGCCGTTCGCGCCATGCCGCGCAGATGGTGGAAGCCGCGCTTGATCATGGCGCGGAGGATCGGCGCCTCGACTTCCTGCATCAGGACCAGGTCCGGATGTTGCGCCGCGACCCAATCGGCCGTGCCTTCTACATCGGCGTTCTCGTCCCAGGCGTTGAGCTGGATGAGCGTGATCTGATGCGGCGCGTCCGTGCTGACATTGGGCCGGATCGGCCGCATCAGCTCGGGCGCGATCAGGGCCGCCGCCGCCAGCATGCCCGCCAGGCCCAGGCCAGCCGCCGCGAAGCGCAGGGACGGCGCGGCGAACACCAGTCCATAGCCCAGACTCAGCGCCGCGCCGACAAACCACAGCAGCGCGAAATGGTTCAGAACGTCCAGCCGGGCGCTGAAGCGTCCGCCCTGCCCCGCCAGCGGCGCGATCAGGCACGCAAGGCCAACCACGATGGCCGCCCCGTCCGATAGAGCCGAAACCGTCCTCGCGATCTTGACCATCGCTCGCCCTCTAGCCCGCCTCGGCGAGGGACGCTATGGCGCCGGCGCGCAAACACCCGAACGCATCGCGCATTGTCACTATGGATTGCTGGCGGTCTGAGGCGTGCCGGCTGGGGGAAAGCCGGTCAGGCCGAACAGCTTGCGCACGTCCGGCGATCCGGCGCCGTAGATATAGTTGTAGTTCTGGCTAGGATAGACGGCGGTCCAGGCGCCGTCGAAGCCTTGGATATTGCGGTGATAATATTGGAGGGACGCCGGCGCCCGGACCCCGCCAGCGGCCGTCTGGGCCTGCCCCATGCGATAGAGGTAGGCGTTGATGTCGCCGACCTTGCCACCCTGCTTCTGGATATAGAGCGCCAGCGCCCCGACGAATTCCGGCGAGGCCACCGATGTGCCGATCACGCCATCATATTCGCCGTCATAGGCGGTGACCACGGCGCTGCGATTGGGGCCGCAGGGTTGCACGGCGATAGTCGGACAGCCGCCGACCTGCATGCCGACATCCGGAAGGGTGCGAAAGCTGGAGCCGGTATTGATTCCCGACTGATAGCTTGGCCGCGCGAACAGCGTGCTGGGTCCGCCGCCGGCGCCCCAATAGCCGCCGCTCGCCAGCGCGCCGGCGCTGTCCGGGTCATAAGGCGTCAACGGATCGCCAAAGCCGTTCTCCCCGACATAGGTCGAATTGCGGGTCGTCGCCGGACCGGCGGTGATCAGGTTGCCGCCGCCCACCGCCGTGACATAGATCGAGTTGGCGGGCGTGGAGACGCCCCGGACAAAGCTCCCCGCCTGTCCGGCCACCGCATAGGACGGGGTGGTGCATTCCAGACCGCCGTTGTCGCCGGCGCTGGCGACGAAGGTGATCCCTTCCGCATTGCCCTGACGGAACAGATCGTCATACATCGCCAGGATGAAGGTATAGTCGGTCCCCTCGTTGTAGGCGGCGGTATAATAGAGTTCACAGCCGCCGAACGACGAGTTCACCACGTCGAACAGCTGCGGATTTTCGACGATATAGTCGTAGCCGTCCAAGATATGGTCGTCGGACAGGTCGGGAAGGCTGATCAAGGTGACCGTGGCGCCGGGGGCGCCGCCCAGCACCTGCTGCACGTCCAAACTGGCCTCCAGCGAGCCGTCGCCGCCCACGCTTCCCCCGCCGTCGATCAAAACCGTGCTTACGCTGGGATCGGCCTTGCCGGTATTGGCGCGGAAATGCTCATGCTCGAAATAGGCGGCAAGGTCGCCGGGATAGAGCAGGTCCGACATCACGACCGCAACCCTGACACCCGTGCCATCCAGGCGCCGGCCGCCGGACAGCTGACTCTGGTAAGAGGGGTAGTCATAGGCCTGCTTCAGGTCGTTGTACCAATAGGGCCCGTCGGGACTGTATCGGTTGGCGGGGCCAAGGTTCGCGGTCCGGACCGCGAACGCGTGCTTTTGCGGCAATCCGGTGAAGCTGACGATCCTGGCGCCTTCGTGCTGCAAGGCGGCGGGCAGGATCGGCCTGGCGCGGGCGACCATCTGGGTGCGGCCGTTCGGACGGGTCACCACGCTCAGCTGGGTTTGAAACGCCCGCCCGACCTGCGAGGCGGCGCCCGCGACGTGCAATGAGCGCGTATGGACCGCGGTGACGGTCAGGCCGGCGGCTTCCAGCGCGGCCTGGGCCTTGGCCAGCGACGCCGCCGTCGGACCGAACTGGGCCGCGTATTGGGCCGGCGTCAGCCACTGGTGATAGCTGGCCGTCCCCGGGGTCTGTTGGTCGCTCAGCAGTTGTTGCAGGGCCGCCGGGTTGCGCAGCGGGAGGAAGACCTCGAATTCAACCGGCGTGGCGGCTGGCGCCGCCGGCGCCGCCCTCGCGGCCGCCGGCCGCACGATGGCGGCCAGCGTCGCCGCGCTTGGGCGGTCGACGGAATCCAGCCCGACGCTCGCCGCCGCTCCGCTGGGCGCCGCCAGCGCGGCCGCGGCCAGCCAGAGCTTCATCAAACGATCGGGCCTGATCATTTCAGCGCCTATGCATGCCCTACCGATCGGCGGGCGACGACCGGGCGTCGCCAATGGACAGAAGACGACTCAAGTCCGCAGAAAACATTAATTGGGAGCCTTATCGGCCGGCCAAGCCCGCCTTGTCACTTCACGTCAGGCGTGATCGCGCAACGGCGGCGCGGCCCAGGCTTGAGCGCCACGGATCCGCTCGTCGCCAGAATCGAAAACGCCGTCGGCCTGCCAGGCCGACGGCGTTCGCGTTTTTAAGTTTTGGACCGATCAGGCGGTCGCGGCGGCCTGCCTGCGACGGCCGGCGCGCATCGAAGCGCCGATCGCGCCGAAGCCGGCCAGCATCACCGCCCAGGTGGCCGGCTCGGGAACCGCGGCGCCTTGCAGCTCGACGGAGTACTTCGCATTGCCCTGCGTCTTCACCGCGTCGACGCCGCTGCTGATGATCTTCAGCAGGTAGTTGCCCGGACCCAGGTCGAACTGGCCCGAATAGGAGGTCTGCTGGGAAACGACGCTCGCCGGAGCGGTCACGATCGTGGTCAGCGATGTCAGCACCGGAACGTCCGTCATGCCGACGACCTGGAAAATCTCCATCGTGCCGCCGGAGATTTCGGCGATCTTGGAGGTGCCGAGGTTGGTCAGCGAATAGCTGGTCAGCTCCTCGCCGGGCTTCACGGAGAACAGGGCCGTGTCGATGAACGCCTTGCCGGCGCTCGAGGCCTTGACCGCCGAGTCGCCGCCGGTCAGTTCGCCGGTGGTGTTCAGGACATCGGTTATCCCCAGGCCCGTGTCCTTCAACAGGAAGGTCGCGGCCGAGGCGTGGCTGGCGCTCGCCAAGAGCGCGGCGCCGATCGCGGCGGCGACCATGGCCTTGGTTGAAACGTTCATCGTCATCGTCTGCCCCTTCGGTGTCACTAGTTCGACCCTGTGTACGGCGCGGCCCCAGATCCATCAATCCAAGACAACGTGCAGGGGAAAATTAATTTAGTCGGCGCCGATTCTTTGCGCTGCTAACGTAGAGATTAGTGGTTGAATAGTACTATCCGGATCAATTTACACCAGTTTGTTGATGGAATCATCGTTTTTAGCGCCATCTGCTAACGAGCACGCCCACTGCCGCCGCTTCTGGTCCGGTTTGAGC
>Ga0302314_10006021_pt1 | contig 22042 bp, 19 predicted proteins | sample III_Palsa_N2_3_FD_200533 | JGI IMG/M metagenome (GOLD analysis project Ga0302314, IMG submission 200533) | Peat permafrost microbial communities from Stordalen Mire near Abisko, Sweden - III_Palsa_N2_3 | ecosystem: Environmental > Terrestrial > Soil > Palsa > Peat permafrost | place: Sweden...
CGTCATTGAGCGTCGGGACCGTGCTGCTGTAGCTCGTCATGCCACCGGCGTTCAACAGCATCGACGCCAGACCGTAGGTGTCCAGCGACTCCTGGTCCTGGCCCGGGTCGTAGTGGACGGCCATCTCATATTTGCCGTTCGCCTCTGACCACTGCTCGTTGGCCAGCTCGCCCTGCCACTGCGCATACGGAACCGATTTGCCCAGATTGTTGCCGACGAACGACTGCTCCATCGCGCCGCTGACCGGGCCGTTCCACTTCTGCCACACCGCCGGCTGGTTGTAGGTGCCGCCGATATTCAGGATCGAGATCAGCCCGTTAGATGCCGATGTTTTGCCGATACTCTGGATCAGGGTGTCCGTGTTGTTTCGCCATGACGTGTCTGGCCCCCCCGTGTCAAACATCGAGCAGGCGCTGGCCTCATAGACGTTGAGACACGTCTGTGACACCGACTCACTCGGAACCGCGTTGATCCCGTTCCAGAAGATCCCGTCGAAGTCGGCCTGCACAGCGCGGTATTCAGCCTGATTGGTGCAGGCCGTGTCATAAGCAGCATTACCCAGGTTCATCTCACCGAGCTGTGTCGAGCCGTCGTACAGGTGCCAGGCGTTCCCGCCGGTCGCGTCCTGCGTAGACGTGGTGCAGGTCGTCCACCCGTTGCTGTCGCCATTCTGGCCGGCGACAGTCGGATCGGTGACCATCAGCACCTTCACGCCCGGGTCATTCGCATGGATCGCGTCCACGAGCGTCTTGACCGTTGACGAATACTCCAGCTCCACGAACTGATATTTGGCCGCCTCGGCCACGGTCGTGGAGTTGCCATCGTTCAGCATGTGGAACTGCGCCACATTTGTCGTGGCGGCATCAGCGACCGTCGGCGCGACCATCGCGCCGCCAAGCGCCACTGCCGAGGCGACGCCCAACGCCGCACAGATGGCGGCCGGGCGGCCCCGAAGTCGATGGGGGAAGTTGTTACGCATGGGGGGTGGTAACCGATCTGGTAAACCGCAGCCGAAGGCCACGGGGGAATGGACTGCGACAGCGTCCGAGTTGCCGTAGTGACACCCTTGCCGCGACCGTTGCACTGGACTGACACCGTCAATTACTGGCGGGAGAGGGCGGGGGGAGGGGTCTACCCCTAGGTTCGGCCGTCAGCCGAACGCCCGCCAGCAAAGCCGTGGAACTGTGGACGTTCGGGCAACGTCCGGGTGGTTAGTGACACCCACACACGTCCGTGACACCCGAGGTGACACCCGGACACGAGTCCGTGACACCCGAGTGACACCTTTACGTGACACCCGAAGTGACACCCGGACGAACGTCCCGACAGCCCGGGAATAGGGATGGCGTGGCGGCGGTTACGCCACCGGTAGGTCCACGTCGGCGGCATGCTTGAACATGCGGCAACCGGCCTCCGCTCCCTCCTGGGCCGGATAGACCATCGGTCTTGATTGTCTAGGATCGCCTGACCGATGACCCAGGACGTCGTGACCATGGACAAGATCGTGTCGCTGTGCAAGCGCCGTGGCTTCGTCTTCCAGAGCTCCGAGATCTACGGGGGCATCAGCTCCAGCTACGACTACGGGCACTACGGCGTGCTGCTCAAGAACAACGTCAAGGCCCAGTGGTGGCGGTCGATGCTGCAGGAGCGCGACGACGTGGTCGCGCTTGATTCGGCGATCATCCAGCACCCCCGGACCTGGGAGGCCAGCGGGCATCTCGCCGGCTTCACCGATCCGCTGGTCGACTGCCGCACCTGCAAGCTGCGCTTCCGGGAGGATCACCTGGACGTCGCGGCCTGCGGCCGGCGGCCGTCCAAGCATCCCGGCGAGGACGAGCAGTGCGACCTGACCCCGGCCCGGGACTTCAACCTGATGTTCGAGACGACCGTCGGGCCGGTCAAAGACGAGGGCGCGACCGTGTACCTGCGCCCCGAGACCGCCCAGGGGATCTTCCTCAACTTCCGCAACTACCTCCAGTTCAGCCGCAAGAAGCCACCGTTCGGGATCGCCCAGATCGGCAAGTCGTTTCGCAACGAGATCACGCCCGGCAACTTCATCTTCCGCACGCGAGAGTTCGAGCAGATGGAGATGGAGTTCTTCGTACCGCCGGCCGACGCACCGATGTGGTTCTCGCATTGGCTGCAGGAGCGCCACGACTGGTACCTGGACCTCGGGATCCGCGCCGACCATCTGCGTCTGCGCCCGCACGACGCCGACGAGCTCAGCCACTACTCCAGCGCCACCTCGGACGTCGAGTACCTGTTCCCGATCGGTTGGCAGGAGCTCGAGGGGATCGCCAACCGCGGCGACTTCGATCTCTCGCGCCACGCCGAATTCTCCGGACAGAAGCTCGAGTACGTCGACACCGCATCAGGTGACCGCTACGTGCCGCACGTGATCGAGCCCGCCGCCGGCGTCGATCGCTCGCTGCTCGCGTTCCTCGTCGACGCCTACGACGAGGACGAGATCGGCGGTGAGGCGCGCACGGTGCTGCGGCTGCACCCGCAGCTGGCGCCGGTCAAGGTCGCGGTGCTGCCGCTGGTCCGCAAGGACGGTCAGCCGGAGCTCGCCCAGCGGATCTACCAGGACCTGCGCCGGCGGATGCAGGCCGAGATGGACGTCTCCGGCGCGATCGGCCGTCGCTATCGGCGCCAGGATGAGATCGGCACGCCGTGGGCGGTGACGATCGACCACCAATCGCTAGATGACGACACGGTGACGATCCGCGATCGCGACTCGCTCACGCAGGAGCGGGTGGCGATCGACGCGCTCGCCGAGGAGCTGGAGCGCCGGCTGCGGGGGCCCTGGTCGTCACCGAAGCTCGACGACGACTGACCGCGGCGGCGGGACCACCCCCGCCAAGGCTCGTCGGTCCGGATACGCTGGGCCCGATGGCGATCGCGACCCGCACCGAAACGATCGCGATGCCCGACGGCGGCAGCATGGACGCCTACGTCGCGATCCCGGCGTCCGGCACCGGACCCGGGGTGGTTGTGCTGATGGAGATCTTCGGCGTCGGCACCTACATTCGTGGTGCCACGGACCGCCTGGCCGAGCACGGCTACGTGGCGCTCGCGCCGGACCTCTATCGCCGGACCCGTCCCGGCATGCAGTTCGGCAGGGGCCCGGAAGGGTTGCGGGAAGCGGGCGCGGCCGTCAGCGAACTGGACATGCCTGGAGCGATCGACGACGCGATCGTCGCGCTCGCGAGGGTGCGAGCGCTGCCCGAGGTCAGCGGCGGCAGCGGCGTGCTCGGCTTCTGCCTCGGCGGCACGCTGGCGTTCGGGGTCGCGGTCGGCGCGGACCCGGACACGCTCGTCGCCTACTACGGCTCAGGGATCCCGGAGATGCTCGGCGGTGCCGACGCGGTCAGCTGCCCGGGCCTGTTTCACTTCGGCGCCCAGGACCCGTACATCCCGCTGGATCAGTCAGAGCGGGTCGCCGAGACCGCCGCGGGTCGGCCCGATTGGCACGTCGAGATCCAACCCGACGGCGGCCACGCGTTCGACAACTGGGACAACCCGATGTTCCACCAGCCCGAGCCGGCGGCGCGGGCATGGGAGCTGACCCGGGACTTCCTGGCGCGGACGCTGCCGGCCGGCTGAGCGGAGGCGCGAGACGATGAGCGCCGGCTGGACCGTCGCCGTGGTCAGCGATGCGGGGGACGTCGAGCTCGAACAGCTCGACGCCGCCGGCGAGGACTGGTACGGCGATGGCCCGGGTGGCGCCGCGACCGGATCGATCGACGCGGTGCTGGCGAGCTGCGCACCCTCGGCGAGCGATCCGGAGTGGCTGCAGGCTGTCGCCGCCGTGATCCGTCGCGATCTCGCCGATGGCGGCGGCCGACGTTCGCGGCTGTTGGTGACCCGCGCCAGCGGGACCTGGTACCACGCGACGTTCTCGCGCAACCGCTCCTCGATCACGCGCCACGGGCTCGATTGGAGGCGCTTGCGCGGCAGCGGGATCGCCGGAAGCGAGAAAGCGGAGGCGGCAGGCGTGTTTCTCTGCATCGATCTGGAATCCGCGCAGTGGTTCGCGGAGATGGGCAACCGCCATGGCCAAGGGCCGGTCGACATCTGGGCGGCCACGCTCGATGGAGTGTGGGTCGCCGGGGCTCCGAGCGCCGGGGGTGGCGGCGACGAGAACTGGGTGATCTGTCCCGAGCCAATCGCGGCGAAGCTGCTGACGCTGGTCGAACGCGGCGACGAGTGGTCCCTCACGTAAGTACGGTCCGGACCGAGAGGTGCGGCTGGGGGTGGCTGGCAGGGACGCCGGACCCGCGGTGTGGCTCTGCCACATAAGGCATCCGGCGTCGCGCCGTCCGTCCGTGTACCACCTGAGGCTCGTCGGGGCGGCTCAGATCGGTTTCGTCGCGCGCAGTGTGAACAGCAGTGGCAACGCCATCCCGTCGGCGCGCAAACGCCACCAGCCGTCGTCCTCACGCACAGGTATCCCGTTCCGGTGCTCGAACGAGCACTGCAGATGCTCGGTCAGCTCGTCAATCCGCAGACCGGCAGCCGCGGCGGCGCTGACGATCTCCCCGATCGAATGGCTGTAATAGACCGAGCCGCCCGCCGGCAGCTCGGCGTCCGGGACGGCGTAAGAGCCGTCGCCCTCGAACAGATGCCCGCCATCGTCCGCGTAGGGCATGTCGAATGTCAGCGGCCGGGGCGTGGCGACCATCTCCTGCAGCGGATGCGTGTCGATCAGGATCAACTGCCCACCGGGGCGCAGCGTCGAGTGCACCGCGCGCATCCAGGCGCCGACGTCGGCGATCCAGCAGAGCACCCCGATCGTGGCGTAGGCGAGATCGAAGCGACCGGCCAGCGACCGCTCGACCAGGGTGGAGTCGGCCTGAACCCACTCGACGTCGGTGCCGCAGCGGTGCGCGATCGTCGTCGCCTTGGCCAGCGACGCCGCTGAGAAGTCAAGCCCGGTGACGCGGGCGCCCCGGCGGGCCAGTGAGATCGTGTCGAAGCCGATGTGGCACTGGACGTGGAGCACGTCGAGCCCGACCAGGCTCCCCACCGACGCCCGTACGGCGTCGTTCTCCTCGGGCATCAGCGTGTCGCGTCCGCCGACCAGCGCCTCGGTGTCGTAATACGCGTCCTGGCCATGCAGCGCCGCCAGCGCGTCCCAGCGCGCCCGGTTGAGCGTCCGCGCTCGCTCCCACTCGATCGGCGGCTGCATCGGGCCGGCAAGGTTAGCGCCGGCGCGCTGGTCCACCGCAGCGGTGTCGCGAGCGCCGGTCCCAGCCACGGCGCGCTTGTCCACCGCAGCGGTGTCGCGAGCGCCGGTCCCAGCCACGGCGCGCTTGTCCACCGCAGCGGTGTCGCGAGCGCCGGTCCCGGCGGTTGGTCACTTTTCGTGGTCCCATGGGCAAAATCGACCACATGGCGTTCGCGGCCGCCGGCCGGTGGTCGAAAGCCAGTCACCACGGCCGGTGGCCACTGGTCGCGGCCGGTGGCCGGTGGCCAGTCACCACGGCCGGTGGCCACTGGTCGCGGCCGGTGGCCGGTGCCGGTGGCCAGTCACCACGGCCAGTCACCACGGCCAGTCACCACGGTGGCCACCGGCCGCAGCCATCCTCGACCGCGCCGCGACCGCTCGCTGCGCTCAGCTGGCCTCGAGCAGTTGAATCACGTTGCCCTCGGGGTCAACCGCGTCCAAGCGCGAGTAGCCGCCGAACGAGTGGCCGCGTTCTGGCGGATCCAGCCTCCCGCCCAGCTCGGCGATCAGCCCGCGGAGCGTCTCGATCCCGGTGACCTCGAACGCCGCCTTGAGCGGCGTCTCGGCCCTCCGGCGCGGCGGGTCCGAGAGCTCGATCGACGCCGCGACGGCCGCTGGGACCTTCACGAGATGGACCGTCAACCCCTCACTCCGCAGCGTCGCGGTCGTTTCGTCCTCCTCGACGGCCGCCAGCCCGAGGCACGCAACGTAGAACGCGCGCATCGACTCAAGCCGCTGCACATAGATCACGAGTTCGGCGCTCACCGCCGTCACTCGGTAGGCGCTCGGCTCAGCGCAGCGTCCCGGTGGCGCGGACCGTGAACCCGCCGCTGACCGGCGCGGCGCTGATGCTCGTCACCCGCACCGCCGGGTCGCTGAACGCGGTCACGGTCACAGCCCCGCCGAACGGGACGTCGGGGGCGACGACGATCGCGCCGCGGGAGACCCGCACCGAGAAGTCGACCGAGATCGTCACGCCGAGCACGTCGGCGGTTCCGCGCAGGACCAGCTGACCGCTCGAGGAGGCGGCCGGCGTGACCCTGCGGAGCACCGGCAGCACGCCGCGCAGGTCGGCGTCGGTCACGCGGGCGGCCGCGACGAGCGCGGCGCCGTGCTTGACCAGGCGTGCGTCACGAACGGTCAGCAGGCCAACGGTCACGCGCGCCGCCGACACGTGCAGCGTGCCGACGTCGGAGAGCTGATCGAGACGACCGTCCAGGCCAGATCCGTTGGAGCGAAACGAACTCAAGCGAACCGACACGCTGTCGGCGTGGTGCCAGAGCAACTCGACCGCCGGAAACGCCCGGACCGATACCGACTGCACCTTCCCGTAGCGGCCGAGCTGCGAGCGGATCCGGTGCGCGGCGATCCCGGGCAGCAGCAGCTGCGCGACGAGCAGCCCGACGATCACGAGCAGGACCACGAGCAGCCCGAGCAATCGCCGCACCTACCTGATCCCGGCCGCTCCGTCCGCGCGCGCGGCCGGCTCAGACCACCAACGCCCGGGCGGCGCCGATCGCCTGGTCCAACAGCGGCTCGAGCGACAGCTCGGGTTCGGACAGCCGTCGGATCGCCATGCCGTCGGCGAGCACGAACAGGAAGCCGGCGAAGTCGATCGGGTCGGCCCGCAGCGTGAACACGCCCGCCGTGGCGCCGGCACGCAGCGCCTCGCCCAGGCGCTGCCGGGTCCGGTGGGCCAGCTGTTGGAGCTCGTCGGCGACCTCGGTGTTGCGCTGGCCGAGCAGCAGCAGCTCGTAGAAGGTCTGAAACGAGTTGCCGGTCTCGCCGAGCGCCTCACGGAACGCGGTGACCAGACCGTCGATCAGACCATCGGCGTCGTCGGCGTTGGCGACAGCCTGGTCGAGCAGCTCGCCGCGCGCCTCGCACTCCAGGCGCACGACCTCCAGCAGCAGCCGTTCCTTGGTCTGGAAGTAGTAGTGCAGCAGACCGCGGGAGACGCCGGCCTCACGGGCGACGTGATCGAAGGTCGAGCCGGCGATCCCGCGGGTGGCGACGCTTCGGCGCATCGCCGCGACGATCTTCGCCGCCTTGTCTCCGGTCAGCGCGGCGCCGATCTGGCGCTGCTGTGTCGCCGCGGCCTCCATCGCCACGGGATTCTAGGTGCGGGTCCGCCGGCGCCACCGCAGCCGCAGAACAGGGCGCCCCCGCAGGGCGCCCTTATGTTGAGCCGATCTGGAACGGTCCCGTCTGGAAGACCGTAAGGCCAATCTGGGACTGTCCCGTCTGGAAGACTGGAAGACTGGAAGACTGGAAGGCTCAGGCCGCGCTGACCGGACTGGCCGGCGGCTCCGTCGGCGCGGGCGCCGGCGGCGTGTACTGGAACTCCTCCTCTTTGCCGAACAGCGCGTCGAGCAGCTTGTTGCGCAGGCCCTCGGACGCTGCCAGCGCGACGCCGGCGCTGATCAGCAGCAGCAGGAGCATGCGGCCGCGCCGCTTCTTCCTCTTGAACGGCTGCTTGTGCTTGGTGTCGACATCGTTGAGCGCGAGCGCGATGTCACGGACCGAGCCCGCGGCTGACTGAACGTGCTCGTGCAGCTTGGAGTCCTCGAGCACCGCCTTATGAGGCGCACCGTTGGAGACCAGCTGCGCGTAGGCGCCCTTGCTGGACTCGATCACGTTCGTGACGTTGTCGCGCAGGGTGCCATCCTCGATCACGCGCTGGATGTACGGGTTGTCCTTGATGCTGGCGAGATCGGCGGGGCTGAACGGCACCGCCTTAGCCACTTTTTGTCCTCGTGATGCCATGTGTCTCCTCTATGCGTGGCGGCAACTGCCACCAGCATACGCGAGGTGCGCGCAGGCCAGATACGCGAGGTGCGCTCAGGCCAGCGCGTACCCGCGCGAGCGGCGGTTCGCGAGCGCCGCTTCAAGTACCTGACCGACGTCGGAAACGAACACGAACCGCAGCTGGCGGCGCAGATGCTCAGGGATCTCCTCGATGTCGGGCTCGTTGAGCTCGGGCGCGATCACGGTCTTGATCCCGGATCGTTGGGCGGCGAGCGCCTTCTCCTTGAGGCCGCCGATCGGCAGCACCTGGCCGGTCAGCGTCACCTCGCCGGTCATCGCCACATCGGAGCGCACCGGCCGCCCGGTCAGCAGCGACGCGAGCGCTGTGACCATCGTCACGCCGGCACTCGGCCCGTCCTTGGGGATCGCGCCGGCCGGCACGTGGATGTGAATGTCATGATCGGCGAACCATCCATCCGGCAGATCGGGAACGACGGTGGCGACGCTCGAGCGCACATAGGTCAAAGCCGCCTGAGCCGATTCGCGCATCACGTCGCCGATCTGGCCGGTGATCGTCAGCCCACCTTTGCCGGGCATCGCCGACGCCTCGACGAACAACACATCGCCACCGGCCGGCGTCCACGCCAACCCGGTCGCGACCCCCGGCCGCGACGTCCGCCGGCGGGACTCGGCGTGGAACGACCGGCGCCCCAGCAGCTCCCGGACGCGGGGCTCGCTCACCGTCACCTTGCGCGTCAGCGTGCCCTCCGCTGCCTGGCGGGCGACCTTGCGCACGACCGTGCCGATCTCACGCTCCAGCTGACGGACCCCGGCCTCCCGCGTGTAGCCCGAGATGATCGCGCGCAGGCCGGCGTCAGTGAACGAGATCCGCCCCGCGGTCAGGCCGTTGCGCTCGATCTGGCGCGCCACCAGGTAGCGCTTGGCGATCTGCAGCTTCTCGTCCTCGGTGTAGCCGGCCAGCTGGATCATCTCCATCCGGTCGAGCAGCGGACCCGGAATCGTGTCCAGGTTGTTGGCGGTCGTGACGAAGATCACGCGCGACAGGTCGAACGGCAGATCCAGGTAGTGATCACGGAAGCTGTTGTTCTGCTCGGGATCGAGCACCTCGAGCATCGCCGACGACGGGTCGCCGCGGAAGTCGGCGCCCATCTTGTCGATCTCGTCGATCATGAACAGCGGATTGTTGGCGCCGGCGTCACGCAGCGCGCGGACGATCACGCCCGGCATTGCGCCGATGTACGTGCGCCGGTGACCACGGATCTCGGACTCGTCGCGGACGCCGCCGACGCTGATCCGCTCGAACCGGCGGCCCAGCGCCCGCGCGATCGACCGGCCCAGTGAGGTCTTGCCGACGCCCGGCGGACCGACGAACATCAAGATCGAGCCTCTGGCGTCCGGCTTCAACGACCGCACGGCCAGGAACTCGAGAATCCGGTCCTTGACCTTCTCGATGTCGTAGTGATCGGCGTCGAGCACCTCGCGCGCGTGCGCAAGATCGAGATTGTCCTCGGTCGAGGTGTCCCACGGCAGCGACGCGATCCACTCCAGATAGGTGCGCACGACCCCGTACTCGGCCATCGCCGGCTGCAGTCGCCCCAGCCGCCCGAGCTCCCGGTCGACCTGCTTGGAGACCTCCTCCGGGAGATTGACCGCCTCCAGCTGCTCGCGCAGCTCCTTGGCCTCGGCCGCCGCCTCGTCGCCCTCGCCGAGCTCGTCCTGGATCGCCTTCAGCTGCTGGCGCAGGAAGAACTCGCGCTGGCCCTTCTGCATCTCGGACTGCACCTGTGACTGGATCTCGGTGCCGATCTCGACGACCTGGCGCTCGGCGGCCAGCACCTCCGACAGGCGCCGCAGGCGCTTGGCGACGTCGAGCTCCTCCAGCAGCGACTGCTTCTGCTCGGCGGGGAGACGGAGCGCGCCGCAGATCAGGTGCGAGAGCAGGACCGGGTCCTCGACGTTCGAGACCATCACCGACAGCTCCTCAGGCAGGTAGGGAACCTGACCGGCGATCGCGGTGAAGTCACGCTGCACGTTGCGCATCAGCGCGGTCAGCTGTGGTCCCTCGGACACCTCGTCGAGCAGCTCGGAGACCTGCGCGGCGAGATATGGCTCGGTCTGCAGCCACTCGTCGACGTGGACGCGCTGGCCGCCCTGGACCAGGACGCGCAGCGTGTCGTCCGGGAGGCGAACCATCCGGGCGACCGTGCCGAGCACGCCGACGTGATAAAGCTGCTCAGGGGTCGGGGTCTCGACCTCGGCCGAGCGCCCCGCGACGAGCACCAGCAAGCGGTCGCCGCGCAGCACGTCGTTGATCAGCGAGACCGAGCGGTCCTGGCCGATGTTCAGCGGCACCATCAGCTCGGGGAACGTGACGGCGTCACGGAGCGGCAACACCGCGAAGCGATCGGGCAGCGTCCGCGGCTGACCGATCGCCACGTCAGCCGCGCTGTCGATCGTGCTCGGCACGCCGATGTCGATCATCGATCGCCGCCGCCGATCTGGTCCCGCCCACCCTCGCCGGTCTCGATCGGCACCTCACGCGGAGGCGCGGTCCGCTGCCGCAGCGGCAGCACGATCCGCAGCATCCCGTTCTCGTAGCGGGCGCTGGCAGCGTCGGATTCGACCTCGGCACCGAGCTCGACGATCCGCCGGAACACCCCGCGCTCGATCTCGACCTGCTGGTAGACCTCGCCCTCGTGGCTGGACGCACGGCGGCGGCCGGCGAGGATCAGTCGTCGACCCTCGATCTGCAACGCGATGTCCGAGGACTGCATCCCGGCCAGCTCGGCGGTGACGATCGCGCGCGGCGGGTCGGACGCGTAGGCGACGTCGATCGGCGGCCAGTGGCCGGTGCGCCGGCGCGACAGGCCCGACCGCCCGAACGCGTCACCGAACATCTCGTCCATCTCCCGGCGCATCCGGTCGAAGCTGGCGAACAGTTCTCGATCTGGCATCGGCGTACCTCTGAGTGACAAGCCTAACGCGCGGCGTCAGAGCTCATAGACGGCGCCTTCGTGCGCCAGCTCGACGCGGCCGCCGTAGCCGTTGGCGGCCTCCGCCGCGGCCCAGGACGGGTCCATCTCGTCGGAGTAGTGGGTCAGCACCAGCCGCCGCGCGTGGGCGGCGGCGCCATGCTCGCCGGCCTCACGCGGGGTCATGTGACCGCGCTCGGGACCCTGCTCAGGCGCCGGCAGCGTGGCCTCGACCATCAGCAGGTCAGCCTCCTGCGCGAACTCGACCAGCGCCTCGTTGGGCGCGCAGTCGGCTCCGAACACGAACCGATGCCCGCCCGGCCCGCGCGTCGCGAGCTCGACCGCGTGCGAGCGGACGAAGTGCGGCACCTCGCGAAAGCGGACCTGCAGCGGGCCGAGCGTGAGCACGTCCTCAGGCCGATATTCGATGATCTCGAACGCGTTGTCGATCAGGTCCTCTGAGCCCCAGGCGCCGACGATCCGCCGCAGCAGCTCGTGACCGCCCGCCGGCACCCGCAGCGATGGACGGGGGCGCTCCTCACCCCAGCCGTTGCGCGGTCCGCCGGTACGAACCCCGTTGGCCAACCCGTAGCTGAACGGCACCAGGTCCAGGAAGTGATCGGCGTGCAGGTGGCTGATCAGCACCTCGCCGACCGAGCGGTAGTCGACGACCGAGCGCAGCTTCGAGAACACGCCGCTGCCGCAGTCGAGCAGCAGCTTCAGCTCTCCCTCCTGTACCAGGTAGCCACTGCACGCCCCGGCTGCGTCCTGCCACGATGGTGACTTCCCCAGCACGGTGACCCGCAACGTCCTGCTCCTCTCGACTGGCCCTCTGACACTGTAATGCGCTCCTCGAACCGCCGGTGATGCTCGGCTACGCGCTGGTATCGCATTCGTTCGACGTTGCGGCGGTCGTGCTCGGCGGGCTGCTGATCGCCGGCGCACTGGTCTCGGAGCTCGTCAATCGCAGCTTCGTGTCGCTGGCGGCGGTGTTCGTCGTGGCCGGGTTCGCGCTGGGCGACGGTGGCATCGGCGTGCTGGACTTCGCTCGGCACTCGGGCTTCGTCTCACAGCTGGCGACGGTCGCGCTGATCGTGATCCTGCTGCGCGACGGCCTCGAGGTCGACGGCGAGATGCTGCGCTCCAACTGGCATCTGCCGGCACGCAAGCTGATCGCGGCGATGCCGCTGACCGCGGTCCTGGTGGCGGTCGCGACCAAGCTGCTGATCGGGCTGTCGTGGACCGAGGCGTTCCTGGTCGGCGCGCTGCTGTCGCCCACCGACCCAGTGTTGTCTTCCAATGTCGTCACCAATCCGCGCGTGCCGTCGATCGTGCGCGGCTCGCTGAACCTGGAGTCCGGGCTCAACGACGGCCTGGCGCTGCCGGCGGTGCTGGCGCTCGCCGAGGCGCTGGCGCCGGGCGGCCACTTGGTCGCCTGGCGGTTCGTCGGCGAGAACCTCGGGTTCGGGTTCGGCGTCGGGATCGTCGTCGGCCTGATCGCGAGCCTCACGCCGACGCACCCGATCGCCGCTCACCAGCAGGCGCTGTTCGCGCTCGGCGTCGCGTTCCTGGCGTACGGCGCGGCGGTCCTGCTGCCCAATGGCAACGGGCTGATCGCCGTGTTCGTCGCCGCGATCGTGCTCGGGATCCGCCGGCCCGACATGCGCGAGGCGTTCGCCAATCAGTCGCTGGACCTGGTCGAGATCGTCAAGCTCGGGATCTTCGCGGTGTTCGGCTCGCTGCTGACCTGGCACGGGCTGTCGTCGACGGGCTGGGCCGGGCTCGGCGTCGCGCTGCTGACCCTGTTCGTCGCCCGGCCGATCGCGGTGATGTGCGCGCTGGTGGGAACCTCGGCAGACCTGCCGACCCGTGGCTTCATGGCCTGGTTCGGCCCCAAGGGCGTCGCGACGATGACCTTCTCGCTGCTGATCCTGTCCGAGAACCTGCGCCACGGCACGATGATCTTCGACCTGGCGGCACTGACCGTGATCATCTCGGTGTTCGCCCACGGCGTCACCGACCTGGCCGGTTCGGAGTGGATGGGGAGCTACGCCGAACGGGCGGCGGTCAGGGCCGCCGCGGCCGAGGCCGGTGCGGCCAAGGCGGGCGGTCAGGCGTGAAGCGAGGCCTGCTCGGCTGGCGACGGAAACGCCCAGGCGACCTGCAGCCGCCGCTCGGCACCGAACACGAACCGCAGCTGGCTCGGCGGCCGCAGCCCCTCCGGCCCGTCAGGCCGGAACGTCGCGCAGGGGCCGCTCTGACCGACCGCGCACAACCGGTTGCGCTCAAAGAAGCACTTCTCACAGCTCGCCTGCTCAACCGTTCGACCTTTCGCCATTACCGCGCCAACACCCCGCTCGTACTCGATGCTCGACTCCCAGAGCCGGCATCAAAGCGAATTTCCACACACCGCCGCGGCTCGATTCCCGGAAAACGCAAGAACTTCACATCTCCCCAAAAACGCTCAAATTCCGGCATGTTCTGCGACAGCTCCGCTATTTCGTAGGTTTGTGAGCGTGCTCGGAGCCCAATCCGACGGGCCGCCGGTGCGCGTGCTCGTCACCGGGATCGGCGGCTACATCGGCGCGCTCGTGGCCGCCGGCCTGCAACAGCGCGGGCACGCGGTCCGCGGCTACGCGCGCCGGCCGGAGCGGGTCACGCTCGACGTGCCGGTGGTCGCCGGCGACGCCGTCACCGGCGAGGGGCTCGACGAGGCGCTCGACGGTGTCGACGTCGCCTATTTCCTGATCCACTCGATGGAGCCGGCGCCGGGCTCCGGCGACGGCTTCGGGGTCCGTGAGCGCGCGGCCGCGGAACGATTCGCCGCCGCGGCGCGGCGGGCCGGCGTCCGGCGGATCGTGTACCTCGGCGGCCCGGAGCCGCCCGACGGGGTGGGCGGGACACCATCACCCCACCTGGCCAGTCGCTTGGCGGTCGAACGGGTGCTGCTCGACAACGTGCCCGGGTCGGTGGCGCTGCGCGCCTCGATCGTGATCGGCGCCCGGTCACGCGCGTTCCGGTTCCTCGTGCGCCTGATCGAGCGCCTGCCGGTACTGATCCTGCCGGCCTGGAGCGACAACCGCGGCATGCCGATCGACGAGCGCGACATGATCGCGGCACTGGTGGCCTGCGCTGACGACCCGCGCGCCGCGGGGATGGTGCTCGACGCAGCCGGGCCCGACGTGGTCAGCTACGGCCGGCTGATCACTCAGATCGCGGACGCGATGCTCGTCGGTCGCCCGACGATCGGCTCGCGCCGGCTGTCGGTGACGCCGATCGCCAGCCGGATCGCGGCAATCATCGCCGGCGAGCAGCCGGAACTGATCGAGCCGCTGATGGAGAGCCTCGCGACCGACCTGTTGCCCGTCAATCCACTCGCCTCCGACGTGCTCGGCATCCGCCTGCACTCGCTCGATTCAGCGATCGAGCACGCGCTGGCCGACTGGGAGCGAGAGGAGCCGCTTGCGGCTCGGTAGGGCACCGCGGCGGTCTGAACCCGGGCCGTTACCGCCGACAGGTTAGGCTCGCCACGGATGAGCACGGTCCAAGCCGAGATCGAGATCGACGCGCCGATCGAGAAGGTGTGGGAGACGGTGATGGATCCCCACCGTCTCGGCGACTGGGTGACGATCCACAAATCCGTCGAGAACGTGTCACGGATCCCGCTGCGACGTGGCGCGACGATGGATCAGGCGATGTCGGTCGTCGGCATCACGTTCCACGTGCACTGGCGGCTGACCGAGGTGACCAAGCCGACCGAGGCCCGCTGGGAGGGTGGCGGTCCCGCGCACTCCGACGCGCTGATCCATTACCGACTGGCGCCGACCGACTCAGGTGGCACGCGCTTCCGTTACACCAACGAATTCCACCCCCCCGGCGGTCGGCTCGGAAGCCTCGCTGGGCGGTTCATCGTCGGCGCCACGTCCGAACGTGAAGCCACCCGATCGCTGGCGCGGCTGAAGCAGTTGCTCGAGCGCCACAGCTGACCAATCGAGCGCCACAGCTCACTAATCTGGTCATAAGGTGGCCAAACGTACCCTTCCCTAGTATCGTGTGGCAATCGTCTCTTATGCACACCGACCCGGGAGGTGCCGGCGTGGCGGGATTTGTTGATAGGACCGTGGCCGAGATCGACAGTCGCCTTGAAGAGCTGAAAGCGGAACTGGCAAAGTTGCAGTCCGCACGATCGGCGCTGACGCGCCGCACCCCCGGCCACCCAGCGGGGACCGATTTGATGAACGGAGGACGGGCGGCGCGGCGCGCCCGCCGATCGCGCGAGCGGCGTAACGGGACGCGCGGCGATCAGGCGCTGGCGCTCGTGCGCGAACGCCCGGGAATCACGATTCCGGAGATCGCCTCGTCTTTGGGCACGGAGCCCAACTACCTCTATCGGGTGATGCCGAACCTCGTCAAAGACGGCAAGGTCAGGCGCGACGGCCAGGGCTGGCACCCGGTCGACGCCGAGTAGCCGCTGACGCCCCGGCCGGCGCCGAATCGGCGCCGGCACCTGTCGGCGCCGAAGGCGCGCCGCCAAGACCGGTCGGGGCGCCGGCGACGGCCGTCGGCGCCCCACGCGCAGCGGCTGGTGGGCCTCCCACAAACGTTGTGCCTGGGAGACCCACTAGATCAGCCCCAGGCCCCTGACCGCCTCCGCCTCCTCGCGCAGTTCAGCGATCGTCGCGTCGATCCGCTCGCGGGAGAACTCGTCGACCGACAGGCCCTCGACGATCGTGTACTCGCCGCCCGAGCAGGTGCACGGATAGCCCGCGAACACACCCTCGCCAATCCCGTAGGTGTCATTCGACGGGATCGCCATCGAGACCCAGTCGCCCTCGGGCGTGCCGAGCACCCAGTCGTGGACGTGGTCGATCGCAGCGTTCGCCGCCGACGCGGCACTCGACGCGCCGCGGGCCTCGATGATCGCCGCGCCGCGCTTCTGCACGGTCGGGATGAAATCGTTCTCGATCCACGATTGATCGGCGATCGTTTCTGCCGCATTGGAGCCCTTGACCTTGGCGTTGAACACGTCGGGGTACTGAGTCGCCGAGTGATTGCCCCAGATCGTCATATTCGTGACGTCGGCGACCTCGCTACCGGTCTTCTTGGCCACCTGCGCAATCGCCCGGTTGTGATCGAGGCGCACCATCGCGGTGAACCGCTCCCGCGGGATGTCGGGCGCGTTGGAGGCCGCGATCAGGCAGTTGGTGTTGGCCGGGTTTCCGACCACCAGAACTTTCAGGTCCGACGCGGCGTGGGCGTTGAGCGCGGCCCCCTGCGGCTTGAAGATGCCGCCGTTGGCTTCGAGCAGATCCGAACGCTCCATCCCCTTCGTGCGCGGGCGGGCGCCGACCAGCAGCGCCACCGATACACCGTCGAACGCCTGATTCGGATCATCGTCGATGTCGATCGCCGACAGCAGCGGGAACGCGCTGTCGTCGAGCTCCATCGCGGTGCCCTCAGCGGCCTTGACCGCGGCCGGGATCTCCAGCAGCTTGAGATGCACCGGGGTGTCGTCGCCGAGTAGCTGGCCCGACGCGATCCTGAACAGCACGGCATAGCCGATCTGACCGGCCGCGCCGGTGACGGCGACTTTGACTGGGGTCTTGCTCATCTGTCGCTCACTCTCTTTCATCTGACTGTGGCGTTTGCACTCCGGCGACGCGGCGTTGGCCCGAGCGTGGTCTGCTCGGCGTGAATCGCCGCGCGGCCCTGTTAGTCGCTGAGATCCACCCCGTACACGTCTGAAAGCTTGGCCTTCAGGTAACGCACGAACGGCGCTACCGAGATCGGACCTCCGCCCTCTCGCTCCAGCAGTTCCTCGGTGCCGAATTTCGCGCCGTGGCGGTGAACCCGCTGGCGTAGCCATTCGCGCAGGTCGGCCAGCTGCCCGGCCGCCAGCAGGTCGTCGAGGCCGGCGATCTCGGCCTGGGCTGCCTCCCAAAGCTGTCCGGCAATCAGATTGCCGAGCGCGTAGGTCGGAAAGTAACCGATCATCCCGGCGGACCAGTGGACGTCCTGCAGCACGCCGTCGGCGTCGTCGGTCACCTCAATGCCGAGATAGTCCTTGACGCGCGCGTTCCAGACCTCGGGGAGATCGGCGATCGACAGCCGCCCCTCGATCAGATCCTGCTCGAGCTCGAACCGCAGGATGATGTGCAACCCGTAAGTCGCCTCGTCGGCCTCCACCCTGATGTACGTCGGCTTGACGCGGTTGATCGCGCGGTACAGACGGTCGGCGTCGATGCTCGCCAGATCGCCGCCGGCAAGCTCTGAGACCCGCGGCGCCAGCACCGTGCAGAACGCGCGGCCGCGGCCGACCATGTTCTCCCACAGCCGGCTCTGGGACTCGTGCATGCCGAGCGACTGCACCGCGCCGATCGGGGTGCGCCGCAACTCGGGGGCGATCCCGGCCTCGTATAGACCGTGGCCGCACTCGTGCATCGCGCCGTACAACGACATCGGCCAGTAGGTCTCATCCCACCGGGTGGTGATCCGCACGTCGCCGGGGCCGATCCGGATCGCGAACGGGTGCACGGTGTCGTCGAGCCGCCACCCCTGCTCGTCAAAGCCCATCAGCCCGACCATCTCACGGGCCAGTGCCCGCTGGCCGTCGGTCGCGAAACGAGCCGACAACGGGGCGTCGTCGACCGGTGTGGCCTGTGCCAGCGTGGCGATCATCGGCGCCAGCTCGCCCTTGAGCTCTGAGAACAGGTCGGCGACGCGCGCGGTCGTGATACCCGGCTCGTAGTCGTCGAGCAGCACGTCGTAGGCGCTGCCGAATCGATCGTGGCCGAGATGGCAGTCGACGTAGCGGCGCGTCAGCTCGAGAATCCGCTCCAGATACGGCGCAAAGCTCCTGAAGTCCGACGCGGCCCGCGCGGCGACCCACGCCTCCTGGCCCTCTGACGACGCCCGCGCGATCTCGGCCTCCAGCTCGGTCGGCACTCGGCGCGACTTCTCCCAGCGCCGGCGGGTGACCTCGACCAGCCGCGCGTCGTCGGAATCCGGATCCCGCTCCGCGCCGTTGAGCTCAGCCGCCGCGGACTCCAGCAGGCGACCGGTCTCATCGCCGGTGAACGTCGCGTGGCGCAGCGACGCCAGCGTGGCCAGCATCTCGGCACGGGCCTGGCCGCCGTTGCGGGGCATCTTGGTCTGCTGGTCCCAGGCCGCGAGCTCGGCCGCGCCGTCGAGATCGGCGATCGTCCCGAGCCTGGTCTTCAGCGCCTGCATCTGCGAGCTCATCTCACTCCTTGAAAATTGCCGGGGGCCATCGCCGCTATGCGACCATTGCAGCATGATCCGGCGGACAAACTCGGTCAGGCTGTTCAGCGTGTTCGGGATTCGCGTCGGCGCGGACCTGAGCTGGTTCATCGCGCTGTTCCTGCTGATCTACCTGCTGTCGTCCCCGTTCAAGGACACGCTGCACAGCTCGGAGGCGGTCGCCTACCTGACGACGGTGATCAGCGTGCTGCTGCTGTTCGTCTCGCTGATCCTGCATGAGCTTGGTCATGCGCTGGTGGCGCGTCGGCAGGGCATCGGGGTGGAGCAGATCGATCTGTACCTGTTCGGGGGATTGACGCGGATGAACCGCGAGGCCGCCACCCCCGGCGAGGATTTCAAGGTCTCGGCGGCGGGGCCGCTGGCGACGCTCGGCGTGATCCTAGTCTGCCTCGCGATCGACCTCGCGATCGTCGGTCCGCACCGCCTGACCCATGCGATCGCGCTCGATCAGGACATCACGATCACCCCGGTGCTGCTGTCGCTGAGCTGGCTGCTGCCGATGAACGTGCTGCTGTTGGTGTTCAACCTGATGCCGGCCTACCCGCTCGACGGCGGCCGGATCGCCCGCTCGATCATCTGGAGGGTGACCGGCTCGAGGCGCACCGGCACGATCATCTCGGCCCGGATGGGCCAGGGATTGTCACTGGCGTTGGCGGTGTTCGGCCTGTGGCTGCTGCTCAACTACGGGACGTTCGCCGGGCTGTGGGCGATCGCGCTCGCGTTCATCACCTACCAGGCGGCGCGCTCGGCCGTCTACCAGTCGGCGATGGACGAGCGGATCGAGGGGGTCCGGGTGATCGACATCATGGACGCACACCCCGTTGCGATCCCGATCGACACCGGCCTGCACCAGGCGCTCGACGAGTACTTCCTGCGCTACGGCTGGTCCTGGTTTCCGGCGATCGACGAGCACGGGCGCTACGCCGGGATCGTCACCCAGGAGCGGACCCAGGCGTCGATCGACTCAGGCGAAGGGTGGTTGACGATCGCGTCGGTCGTCGACGCTGAACGCACCGGCAGCTGGCGGGTCGACCAGGACCGGCCGATCACCGACCTGATCGGCTCGGAGTCGCTCGGCCTGCTGGGGGCGGTGATGGCGGTCGACGACGACGGCGTGCTTCGCGGCGTGGTGACCGTCCAGCAGCTGCGCCGCGCGATGCAATCCGCGCTTTCGCCGTCCGCCTGACGCCGCGCCCCGACGCGTCTGAGTCATATATTGGTGGCCGTGCCTTCACATGACGTGCTGATCATCGGTGCCGGGCTCGCCGGCCAGCGCGCCGCGATCGCGGCCGCCCAGACGGGAGCAACCGTCGCCATCATCTCCAAGGTCCACCCGGTCCGCTCGCATTCGGTCGCGGCGGCCGGCGGCATCAACGCGGCGCTGAACCCAGAGGACACCTGGGAGTCGCACGCGTACGACACGGTCAAGGGGTCGGACTACCTCGGCGACCAGGACGCGATCGAGATCATGTGCCGCGAGGCCCCGGACGAGATCCTCTGGCTGGAGCACGCCGGGGTCACGTTCCATCGCGACGCGTCCGGTCATCTGGGGACCCGCGCGTTCGGGGGGGCCTCTGCGGCCCGCACGTACTACGTCGCCGACATCACCGGCCACGCCCTGCTGCACGTGCTGTACGAGCAGCTGATGAAGCATTCGCACCAGATCGACCGCTACGAGGAGTGGTTCACGACCGATCTGCTGCAGGATGACGCGGGCCGCTGCGATGGCGCGATCTGCCGCAACCTGCGCGATGGCAAGGTGGAGGTGTTCAACGCCAAGGCCGTGATCCTCGCCAGCGGTGGCGCCGGCCAGGCCTACAAGCCGACCACCAACGGCCTGATCGTGACCGGCGACGGAATCGCCCAGGCCTACCGGATCGGCGCCAAGCTGATGGACATGGAGATGATCCAGTACCACCCGACGACGTTGGCGGGCAACGGGCTGCTGATCACCGAGGGCGCTCGCGGCGAGGGCGCCTGGCTGCTCAACGCCGAGGGCGAGCGGTTCATGGAGAAGTACGCGCCCAACAAGCTCGAGCTCGCCTCCCGCGACGTCGTCTCCCGCGCCGAGCAGACCGAGATCAACGAGGGCCGCGGCTTCCCCGACGGGACCGTCGCGCTGGACATCACCAAGGTTCCCCGCCGGCGCACGCTCGAGGCGCTGCGCGAGATCGTCAACATCGGCCGTGACTTCGCCGGCGTCGACATCACGCGCGAGCCGATCCACATCCACCCCGGTCAGCACTACATCATGGGTGGCGTCAAGACCGACGTCGACGGCCAGACGACGATCCCGGGACTGTACGCGGCCGGCGAGGTCGCGTGCGTCTCGGTCCACGGCGGCAACCGGCTCGGCGCCAACTCGCTCCTGGACACGCTGATCTTCGGCCGGCGCTCGGGCCAGCACGCCGCCCAACAGGCGTCGCACATGAACATGCCGACGACGCCGGCGTCACGCGCCGCCGACACCGAGCAGCGGATCCGAGACATCATCAACCGGCCCGCCGGCGGTCGCCGCGTGTCGGCGATCAAGGACGAGCTGGGCGAGACGATGAACAAATACGTGGCCGTGTTCCGTGATGCCGAGGGCCTCGAGCAGGCCCACGAGATCATCCGCCGGCTGAAGGAGGAGGCGCCCAGCGCGGCGATCGACGACCGCGGCAGCGTCTTCAACCAGGACGTGATCAGCGCGATCGAGCTCGGCTACATGCTCGACTGCGCCGAGGCCACCGTTGTCGGCGCGATCGAGCGCACGGAGTCACGCGGCGCCCAGTTCCGCACCGATTTCCCGACGCGCAACGACGACGAATGGCTCAAACACATCGACATCTCGGTCAACGGCGCCGATGTGCCGAAGGTCAGCTACTCAGAGGTGACGATCACCAGGTGGCAGCCGCAGGAGAGGACCTACTAGCCCGTCCACGGAGGCCCCGATGCCTGAGTACCTGCTGAAGATCAGACGCTACGACCCGACCTCTGGCTACGCCGCCTACTGGGATGAGCACGCCGTCGAGCTGAGCGGAAGCAACTCCGTGCTCGACGCGATCCTGAAGGTCCGCGACGAGGTCGATGGGTCGGTCGGGATCCGCTGCTCGTGCCAGCAGGCGATCTGCGGCTCCTGCGGCGTGCGGATGAACGGCAAGCCCGGCCTGGCCTGCAACACCCATCTGCAGGAGGCGGCCGATCGCCGTCACGACGGCGACGGCGACGCGAGGCCGGTGATCGAGGTCGAGCCGATGGGCAACATGCCCGTGATCCGGGACCTGATCGTCGATATGGACGCGGTCCACTGGAAGAAGATCCAGCGCGTCACCCCGTACCTGATCAACCAGGAGCCGATCCCGGAGCGGGAGTACATCGTCCCGCACGACGCCATGGTCGACGTCACCCAGACGATGGCCTGCATCCAGTGCGGCGCCTGCGTCTCGGACTGTCTCTCGATGGAGATCGACCCCGGCTTCATCGGCCCGGCGGCGCTGTCGAAGGCCTACCGGTTCGTCGGCGACCCGCGTGACGCCGACCACTTCGAGCGGCTCAAGGACCTGTCCGAGGACCCGCATGGCCTGTACGACTGCACTCACTGCTTCAACTGCATCGACGCCTGCCCCAAGGGCGTCGCGCCAATGAGTCAGATCATGCGCCTGCGCCGCAAGGCCGGCACCGACGAGGAGATCACCGACCGCAACAACGGCAACCGCCACGAAGAAGCGTTCTCGACGCTCGTGCAGGACTACGGCCTGCTCAACGAAGCCGAGCTGTTGCCGCGATCGTGGGGCGGCAACTCGTGGTT
>Ga0302314_10006023_pt1 | contig 22041 bp, 13 predicted proteins | sample III_Palsa_N2_3_FD_200533 | JGI IMG/M metagenome (GOLD analysis project Ga0302314, IMG submission 200533) | Peat permafrost microbial communities from Stordalen Mire near Abisko, Sweden - III_Palsa_N2_3 | ecosystem: Environmental > Terrestrial > Soil > Palsa > Peat permafrost | place: Sweden...
CCATCCAGATCGAGAAGCCCTTGATGTGGTGGTCGCGCCCATCGCCCTGGGCCATGGGCGTGCGCCCGAACTCGCCGCCCCACACCACCAGGGTGTCGTTGAGCATGCCGCGCCGCTTGAGGTCGATGAGCAGCGCCGCGGTGGCCTGGTCGGTGACCTTGGCGTTGAGCGTGACGCCCTTCTTCAGGCCGATGTGATGGTCCCAGTCGCGGTGGTAGAGCTGGATGAAGCGCACGCCGCGCTCTGCCAGGCGGCGCGCCAGCATGCAGTTCGAGGCGTACGAGCCGTCGCCCGGGACCGCGCCGTACAGATCCATGGACTCCTTGGTCTCATTGCTGAGGTCCATGAGGTCCGGGACGGAGGTCTGCATCTTGAAGGCCATCTCGTACTGGCCGATGCGCGAGGCGATGTCCGGGTCGTCGACGTGCTGCGCCTCGATCGCGTCGAGCTGATGCACCGCGTCGACCACGTCGCGCTGGGCCTGCGCCCCGACCCCGTCGGGGGTGCGGACGTAGAGCACCGCATCGCCCTTGGAATGGAGGGTGACGCCCTGGAAGCGGCTGGGCAGGAAGCCGCTGTGCCAGATGCGGCTGGCCAGCGGCTGCGGCTGGTCGCCGGAGACCGAGGTCAGCACCACGAAGCCGGGCAGGTCGTCGCAGTCCGAGCCCAGCCCGTAGTTCAGCCACGAGCCCATCGACGGCCGGCCGCCGATGATCGAGCCGGTGTTCATGAACAGCTGGGCCGGATCATGGTTGATCGACTCGGTCTGCATCGAGCGGATGATGCAGATGTCGTCGGCGACCCCGGCCAGGTGCGGGAAGAGGTCGCTGATCTCCTGGCCCGAGGCGCCGCTGCGCGAGAAGGTGCACTGCGGGCCCATGATGGTCAGGGGCTTGCCCTGCAGCTGGGCCAGCTGCTGGCCCTGGGTCACCGACACCGGCATGGGCTGGCCATGCAGCGCGGCGAGACGCGGCTTGTAGTCGAAGGTCTCGAGCTGCGAGGGGCCCCCGAGCATGCCCAGCCAGATCACGCGCTTGGCGCGCGGCGGGAAGTGCGGCGGCGAGATCACCCCGCGCCAGCGCGGCACCGAGCTGTCCTCACCACCCAGCAGGCGGCTCGGCAGCAGCTGCGACAGCGCCAGGGCGCCCAGCCCGAAGGCGGTACGGCCCAGGAAGGCGCGGCGGGTCAGCTGCAGGCGGGTGGCTCTGGTCATCTCAATTCCTGGAGATGGTGTCGTAGAGATTGAGGATCACCCTAGCGACCGATGTCCATGCCGCCAGCTCACGGACATCGATATCGGACGGCGAGGGATGCTGCCCGATCTTGGACACGGCGATGGCCGAGTCGGGGGAGTCCATGTACAAGGCGCGGTGGCTGTCGAGCAGGCGCAGATGGATGGCCAGCTCCTCCGCCGAGGGCAGGCGCGACAGCGCGCGCCGGTAGCCCCAGGAGATGCGGTCGACATCGGTATCCCCGCCCTGGCGGATCATCTCCTCGGCGAAGCAGCGCGCCGCCTCGACATAGGTCGGGTCGTTGAGCAGCACCAGGGCCTGCTGCGGGGTGTTGGAGCGGGCCCGTTCGACGGTGCACTCCTCGCGCGAGGGGGCATCGAAGGCGAGCAGGCTCGGATGCAGCAGGGTGCGCTGCCAGAAGGTGTACAGGCCGCGGCGGTAGGCGTCCTCGCCCTGGTCATTGACCCACTCGCGCGGCGGGAAGTTCAGCAGCGTCCAGTAGCCTTCCGGCTGGTAGGGCTTCACGCTCGGGCCGCCGATGCGGTCGACCAGAAGCCCGGAGATCGACAGCGCCGTGTCGCGCACGAATTCGGCATCGAGGCGGAAGCGCGACTGGCGCGCGACCAGGCGGTTGTCGGGGTCGCGCAGCGCCAGCTCCCCGGCCAGGGAGGACTGGCGGTAGGTGTTCGACAGCAGCATGTCGCGGATGCTACGCTTCATGTCCCAACCGTGGCTGGTGAAATCTACAGCAAGCCAGTCGAGCAGTGCCTGGTTGGAGGGCGTATCGCCCTGTGTCCCAAAGTCATCCATGGTCTTCACCAGGCCGACCCCGAAGAACTGCTTCCACAGGCGATTGATCGTCACCCGTGCCACCAGGGGGTTGCCGGGATCCACCAGCCAGTTGGCCAGGTCGAGGCGCGTCGGCCGGCCCGCAACGCAGATCTGGCTGAGAAAGTGCGGGACCGACGGGGCGCAGGGCGGCCCCGCGTCCTCCATCCAATTGCCGCGGACCTTGACGTGCACCACGCGCGGTGGCCCGCCCTGGGTGATGAGGGTGTGCTCCATGCCGTTGAGCAGGGCTGTGCGCTTGGCCTGCAGGAGCTTCATCTGCGCGCGTGCGCCCGCCAGGGATGGGGCGATCGAGCGCACATAGGATGCGAAGCGCTCGCTCTCGGCCGGACCCGGATCCGGCATGGCGGTGATCACGAGGATGTCGTCGGGGGCGATGGCCGAGCCCTTGCAGTACACCGCATAGCCGCCACTGGCGTTGCCGACCTTCAAAAGCAGGCGGTTGGTGCCGGCGCTAAGCGTCAGATCGAGGGTGTCGCTGCCCGGTACGCAGTCGCGCCCGATCTCATGGCTGAGGGCCAGGTGCCCATTGAGCCAGACCGTCAGGCTGTCGTCGCTGCCCAGCGAGAGGTGCAGCTTCTGCACGGCGTTGGACGCGATGGTGCGGTACAGGTAGGTGGCGCACAGATCCCCGCCGGGCAGCTGGTGGATGTCCGCATCCGACCATGTCGGCTCGGGCGTCCAGCTCAGCCCATCGCTGCGCGGGGCGGTCAGCGAGACCGCCTGCTCCGGATCGAAGGCGGTGGCGAAGACCGCATGGAAGGTCGGCGCCCGGAACGGGCCGAGGCGGTACCAGGTGCCATAGACCAGCGGCTTCAGCGGCGCGAGCGCCGCGCCGAGCATGGCCTGCTGCACCCGGATCAGGGGGGTGGTGGTGTCGAGCACCTGCTGCAGGGTGGCGATCGAGCGGTCGAGATCCGCCAGCTTCGCGGCCTGCTCCGGCGTCGGCACCGCCATGCCGGTCTCGCGCGGACCGATGGCCGACTCCTGGATGTCGGCGAAGAAGGCCTCGAGATTGTAGAAATCGCGGGTGCTGAACGGATCGTACTTGTGGTCGTGGCACTCGCAGCACTTCATCGTCGACCCCAGCCACACCGAGGCCAGGTTGCGCACCCGGTCGGCGGCCGACTTGGCCTCGTACTCGGCCGGCTGGGCGCCGACCTCCTCGGTGGTCATCAGCAGGCGGTTGTAGGTGGTGGCGACCTTCTGGGCGAGGGTCGGGTCGGGCAGGAGGTCGCCTGCCAGCTGCTCGCGGGTGAACTCGTCGAAGGGCAGGTTGCTGTTGAACGCCGCGATCACCCAGTCCCGGTAGGGGGTGACGTTGCGGGCATTGTCCGAGTGGTAGCCGACCGAATCGGCGTAGCGCACCAGGTCGAGCCAGCCCACCGCCATGCGCTCGCCGTACTGGGGGCTGGCCAGGAAGCGGTCGACGAGGTGCTCATAGGCGTCGGCGGAATGGTCGTTGCTGAAGGAGTCGACATCCTCGGTCGAGGGCGGCAGTCCGGTCAGGTCGAAGCTCAGGCGGCGCACCAGGGTGACCGCATCGGCGGGCGGCGAGGGCTGGAGCCCTTCGGCTGTGAGGCGGTCGGCGATGAAGGCGTCGATGATCGCCGGCGGCGCAGCGCCGCTGGCCAGGCGCGCTGGCGGCACCGAACGCGGCGCCACATAGGACCAGTGCTCCTCGTAGCGCGCGCCCTCGAGGATCCAGGTGCGCAGGACGGCGATCTGCTGCGGGGTGAGGTGATGCCCGGTCTCCTCGGGCGGCATGTGGTCCGCGGGGTCGCTGGAGCAGATGCGGCGCAGCAGTTCGCTGGCCTGCGGATCGCCCGGGGTGATGGCCCGCGCTCCCGACCCGAGCAGGCTGGTGGCGCTGGCACGATCATTGAGGGCGAGGTGCGCCTTGCGCTTGCTGGCATCCGGTCCGTGGCACGACAAGCAGTTCTCGGAGAGGATCGGCCGCACGTCGCGGTTGAAGTGGTAGGTCAGGACCACCTCGTCGCTGCTCGCGCCGGCAAGCTGGGAGCCAACCAGCGGCAGCAGGGCCGTCAGCACCAGCAGCGCCAGCGCCCCGGACGCCCACCCGCCACCGCGCACCGTCCGTCCGCTGCGAGCGCATCGCCACGAGCGCGCGGCAGGACAGGAGACGGCACGGCGACCGGGCATGCGTGGGTTCATCCTCCGGACCGGCCCAGCCCAGGCAAACGCGAGTGGCGCGGCAGGGGCGAGCCTGTGCAGGGGTGCGCGCGGACCACGCAGGGCCCGCTCAGCGTTATAAAACGAGGGGAGTCGCAATCAGACACGAGCAGGATCCCGGGCTGGGGTGGGCGCGCGCACGAGGAGATACAGGCTAGAGGCGGTCGGTGCTGATGACATCAGCATGCTAGACGTCGGCCATGACCGGAACATGACCAGATCTGACCTGCCGAGCGGGCCGCAGGGGTCATCCTGGCGTCAGCCAGGGATGCTCACCGGCTGATCGGAGCGCCGTCTGACGGCACCTCGGCCTGGGACTTGACCTGGATTGGAAGACCCGACCGTTACCGGCGGGGGAGGCGTATGGGCGGACGCTGGAAGCTGGCCGGGCTTGCGCTGGTGCTGTCGGGCGCCCTGTCCGCGGCGGACTCCGCCGCTCCCGCTCCCGCCGGCGCACCGGCTCCGCCACTGGCACCAGGATCAGATGTCGCGCCACCGCCCGCCGTGGAGCCGCTGCCGGGCATCTACTTCACGCCGGCTGCGGTCTCCTTCGCGCAGACCTTCGTCACCCCCAAGCCCACCGGCGATGCGCCAAACGGCGTGATCATGATCAACGACACGCAGGAGCAGAACGAGCTGCGGCTGCGCATCCTCGCGACCACCGATGAGCACTGGCTGATCCTGCAGATCGAGAACCCGGTCCTGATCGACGCCCAGACCGCGATCGGCGAGACGCTCAGCGAAGAGAACATCGCGGACTTCCGCAGCACCTCGATCTTCTTCGATGGCAGCCTGGTGCGCCAGTCGGGCGGCGTGCCGCAGTACATGAACCTGTCGCTGAACACCCCGCATCAGCCGGCCACGTCCCTGAAGTCGGTGGTCGCGACCGTCGACCTGATCCTGGCCAAGGACGATTCGATCAAGAGCACCACCGTCAAGATCGGCAACGATGAGAGCGAGCCGTTGCCGATCGATGATTGCGACATGACCTTCCAGAAGGTCGATGGCCGGGTCGAGATCAAGTACAGCCTGCGTTCCTTCGGCATGATCAAGTCGATGACCTTCATCGACAGCAATGGCCAGTCCTGCGTCGGCCACATGCGCTTCCAGCGCAGCGACGACAAGAAGTTCGTCTCGACCCTGCAGTTCCCCAACCGCAACGTCACCTCCGTGATCCTGGAATATTACGGCACGACGCGCAGCGTGCAGGCCACGGTGCGGCTGAAGAACGTGCCCCTGCTGGGACTGTCCTCCCCGCGCCAGCTCGAGCCGCACCGCGCCGACGCGGTCCACGAGATCCCCAGGAAGGTTCCAGCCCGGACGACACCCGCCGGCGCCCCGGGTGGCGGGATCATCGTGACCACCGGGGTGGTGCCGCCCGAGGCGCCCGTCCCACCTGCACCGGCGGCGTCGCCCGCGGCGGTGGTTCCGGGCGCACCGCCCGCCCCGGCCGCGCCCCCGGCTCCGGTTCCAGGTCACGCGCCCTGATCCTCCAGCATTCAGGCGCGTCCCTGGCGTCGGCGCGCCGCCAGGGCGGCCAAGCCCATCATCAGCAGCGCTCCTGACGAACCGAGTCCGCAGCCGCCCCCGCCGCCCCCGCCCCCAGAGCCGGCAGCTGCGCCCGTCGTGGTCCCGCCACCCGCAGCGGAGGCCGTGGTCGTGCCAGCCGCCCCGGAGGTCGCGGTGCCGGTCGCGGTGCCTGCGGTGGCCGTGCCGCCGGCCGCAAACGGGTCCGGCTGGGTGTAGTCGATGCCGCTGACGGTGGTGACCGCCGGGAGCGTGGCCACGCTCACGCCCGGCGCGGCCATGAGCAGCGCCCCGGTGTAGGGGGCGAGCTGCACCGCGGCCCCGACCGCCGCGCCGCTGCCGTTGATCCAGCTGCCCGCGGGCGGGGCCACGCTGGCGGCGCTGGCGGTATCATTGACCACCACCACCGCATCGCGGTGGTAGGACAGGGGCGCGGGATCGACCCAGGTGCGCCCCGCCTGCCAGCTGGCGATGGTGGTGAACGGGCTGCTGCCGGCATTCGCGAAGGGCGCGCCGCTGGGCACATCCAGGATGGAACCCGACATCGCGCCGTAGTCGACACCATCGGTGAAGACCACGCAGTCATCCGGTCCCTGGTCGGCCCAGCTCGCCAGGTTCTGCAGCGGCTGGGCGATGAAGCGGGGTTCGGCCACCCCGACCAGGCTGTTGCCGGTGAAGGTGATGTTCTCGGGATTGGCGTCCATGCCGCCAGCGGTGTCGTCGTTGAGCAAAAGCTCGCCGAGCTGGTCGCCGAGCAGGATGTTGCCGGAGACGGTGCTGCCGTCGGGATGCGGGAAGAACAGCCCATAGCCGCCCGAACCGACCACGGTGTTGTTGGCGATGGTGGTGCCGGTCCACGGGCCGCCGACATCGTCGCACCAGATGCCATGGCCAAGCGGCGTCCAGGGCTGGCAGGAGACCAGGTTGCCGATGGCGAAGACGATCAGGTTGTTCTCGATGTCGGAGCTGTTGCAGTCGGAATAGATCGCCGCGCCGTCGTTGAGGGTGGACATGCAGCGCACCAGGATGTTGCCGGTCGCGCTGTTGCCTGCGGCGCCGAGCAGGATGCCGTCCGCGCCGACGTCCGACAGCCGGTTCTGGGTGACGTGGATCTGGGTGCCGACATTCAGGGTGATGCCGTTGGAATGGTAGGAGCCGCTGCCGCCGTAGCCCGGGATCATGCCGATGCGCTCGAAGGTGTTGCCCTGGATCAGCGTGCCGTGCGCTCCGGTCGGGTTCTCGACCACATAGATGCCGGTGTTGCGGATGTCGGTGAACTGGTTGTCCACGAACTGCGAGCCGCCGCAGTTGTAGCTTTCGAAGATGCCCTCGTTCTCGATCTGCGAGAAGCTGCAGTGGGACACCGTGCACGGGTGGTCGGCGGTGGTGAGCGCGACCCCGGCGAACTCGCGCAGGCTGATCCCGGTCATCGAGCCGCCGCTGAGGGTGATGCCGGTGGTCGCGGTGAGGACTTCGACATCCCCGCCCGCCAGGTTGGCGCCGCTGGGCGGATCGAAGTAGAGGGTCGAGCTTGCGCTGTCCCAGAACCACTCGCCGGCCTCATCCAGGGCGCTGAGCGCATTGTCGATGTAGTAGCCGGAATCGATCGAGACGATGCTCGTGACCTGCTCGCTGGCCGCGCTGAAGGTCAGGATGCCGGTGCCGCTGTCGGCGATGATCGGACGGGTCTCGAACCACCAGCTCCAGTGCCGCCAGCGCACCTCAGCACCTGCCCACTTCCCGCCATCGCCGGCGAGGGTGGGATCCTGGATGCTGTCCTCGGTCGAGGAGGGACCGGTGTGCAGCCAGGGATCGGCGGCATCGGCATTGGGGTAGCGCGCCAGGGTCTGCAGCACGCCCTGGCAGTACACCGCCTGGACGGCGCTGGCGACGCTGGCGGTCATGATCGGCGCATGGCCTGCCCAGGGCGTCCAGGTGGTCAGCGGCACGCTCGCGGTGACGATGGGCGGGGCCCCGCTGCCGTAGGCCGAGACCGCGCAGCCGTTGACCTGCACCGCGCCCTCGCGGGCCACGGTGCCGGCCTTCAGCAGGATCGCATCGCTGGCACCGGCCACGGTCGCGGCGTGGGCGAAGGTCTGGAAGGGGGCCGCGGCCGACTGGCCATTGTCCTGCCCGTCAGATCCGGCGACCGGGTCGACGTAGTAGTCCTGGGCGACCGCGCTGCGGGCGAGCCCGGCCAGCAGGAGGCCGCTGAGCAGCAGGCGGCCCCAGAGTGGCCGCGGCGCTGCGCGATCGTGGCCGCCGACGAAGACGATGGCTGGCATGACGGCTCCCTGACGTCCTACCACGATGCGCGGCGCCCCCGCATCAGCCACGCACGTTGTCAGCGTTGCCACCTGGTGTGCCGTACGCGATGCACGGTGTATGACCAACGTTTGGCACCAGCGCGGTGCCTGCGTCGCCACGACCGTCACCACCGCCACCAGTTGAATCGCTGCGTCACCGTCCACAATGGGCGGCACCGTGCGCCTGCGGCAGCGGTCAGGCGGAAGGACTTCCATGGCTCACGTGACGGCGATGACCTTCGAAGGCCAGCAGTGCTATGTCGTCGCCTACGGCACGCTCACGCTCGCCGCGCTGGTGCCGTTCACCGCCCAGGACGTGGACCGCGCCGGTCCGGATGACGAGCTCTGGGAGCACCTCGGGCTGCGCATCGATCCCCGCGATTTCGCCCATGACTGCGACGCCATCGCGCGCACCATCCGCCTCTTCATGTCCTTCGAGACCGCGGTCACCGGGGTGGAATGGGACCTGGATGCGAACCTGCTCGCCTCGCGCATCTATCTCAGCGACCAGGCGGTGATCGTGCCGCTGTGGCGCGAGCTCTGACCAGGCACGCGCGAGAGCGCACGCTCAGGGCGAGGTGGCATGGTGCAGGGTCGCCCACCACTGCGGGTCGGCGGTGGAGCTGCGCCACAGCTTGAAGGCGATGTGGTGGACGAAGGGCGGGGCGTGGATCAGGAAGGGTCCGCCGGCGTGGGCGATGGTCTGGGTGTCGATGATCACGCCGGTGTCGGCGTTCCACCACTGCAGCAGGCAGGTGCCATGCGGCACCTGCTGCCCGATCTGGATCCAGGTGTCGGTCTGCAGCTCGTTGGAGATGCCATCCGCGGCCCAGTCGGTGTCGACGACGTAGCCCAGGGTGCGGCCCGGCCGCTCCCAGGCCGCGGCCCACAGCGTGCCGGTCGCGCTCGACCCTGCCGCCAGCACGAAGGCGTGCGCCTGGACGCCGCGCAGGTCCTCGCCAACAAGGTAGCGCGCCACCGGCGCGAAGGACGCCCAGCGGTTGCCCTGGTCGACCCATTCCGACCACCACAGCATCGGCGCCCCGCCCAGGCCGCTGACCAGCGAGGCCCAGGGTGCTATCGCCATCTCCGCGGTCAGGGCCGGCACGGTCGCGCCCTGCGGGGAGCCGCCATACTCGGTGACCAGGATCGGCTTGGTGACCTTGCCCAGGCCGTTGACCATGTCGTTGACGCTGTTGAAGATTAGCTGCGCCAGGGTCGTGGCCCCGCGGCGCTGCAGGTAGGCGTCGATGCACACATAGCCGATGTCGGGCAGGGACATGATGTCGCTGTCGGCCTGGCGGTAGTCGCTGGCCCAATGCGTGGTCACGCCATGGCCGTAGACGTCTTCGGCGCGCCAGTGCGCGGCGGCGTCCTTGTGCCAGTGCACCAGAACCGCATGGCGCTCCTCGTCGGAGACATCCGACTGGCTGGCGCCGAAGCGTCCGCCCATGCGCCCGGCCGCGGTCAGGTTGATCTCCGACCACAGCTTCCAGCCGAGGATCGCCGGCTGGTCGGCGTAGCGCGCGATGATGTAGCGCCGCAGGTCGGCCTGGGCGCGTTCGGCCTCGGGGCTGTCGAAGATCTCCAGCGGTGTGGCCAGGGGCCCGCCGTTGGCGGTGTTAAACGGGCTGTCCTGCCACTCGCTGTCGAGGCTCGGCGAGGCCTGGCCGTGGTTGTAGATCACCAGGTTGATGCGGATGCCGCGTGCCCAGGCCGCATCGAGGATCGCATCGAGGCGTGCGGCGTTGGCCTGGTTGTAGCGCCCGATGCCCTCGAAGCCCGGCCACTCCTTGCGCCATTCCAGCCCGAGGTTCCAGCTCGCCATCCAGATCTCGACCGCGGTGATGCCGGCCTGGCTGCAGCGGTCGAGCAGGGCGATGTAGGTCGCGGCCCCGCGGTTCGGGGTCAGGACCGTCTGCATGCGCTCATGGCTGCGCTGGTCGGTGGTGGCGTGCAGGTTGAGGGTGATCGGCCAGTAGAACTGGTGGTCGAGCGAGAAGAAGCGGCTGTCGCCGGCATCGACATGCACATAGCCGTCCCATGCGGCGCCGGCGACCACCAGGTCGGGCAGCTGCACCACCACGGTGCGCTGCGGATCCTGGTGCCAGCAGCCGCGCAGCTCGATGTGGTAGCGTCCGCCCTGGCGCGGGCGGAAGCGCACTTCGAAATGGCCGCTGCCGTGGGGCAGGGCCTGCTCGCTGTCGCCGCGGTCGACCAGGGCCATCGGCTGGTCGTAGAAGCCGGCGATCGTAAGGCCCGACCCGTCCGGGCCGGTGATGCGCGCATCGAGCGCGAAGTCGGCGGGATCGTACGGGTTCTCCGGGAAGGGTCCGGGGGTCACCGACAGCGTCCAGCGCTGCCCGGTCGTGGCGTGGAAGAGCCCCTGGGCGTCGACGCCATCGCCGCGCAGCTCGGTCAGGCAATCGGCTGCCCGGGTCCGGACCAGGGGCTCGTCTTCGGGGATGACCTTGAAGGCGTCGATGCGCAGCCGGGCGTGGTTGACCGCAGCCGACCAGAAGAACAGCCCGACCCGCGTCAGGAGCGGGGTCGCGCCCGCGTTCCAGGTCGCCCCGGTGGGCTCGGCCACCAGCTGGCTCTGCGGGCTGATGCGAAAGCGCACCTCCTGCGCACCGCTGGTCAAAGCCCCGGGACGGCATTCCTGGAACCAGTGGCCATGCTGGTCGGAGACGAAGGCCCCGACCCCCAGCCCGAGCGGCGCATCGGCCGGAACGTCGATGGTCGCGACGATGGTCACGGCCTGGTGCATGGGTTTGGCCACATAGGCCACCACCGTGGTCATCGGCGCCTGCACGGTGGCGTCCAGGGCCTGGGCCGGGGCCGCCAGCCCGGCCAGCAGCGCCACCACCACGGCCAGGACCAGCCACGGACGGGCGGCGCGGTGCGCCGGTTGGGCGCACGGTCGCGCGCCCGCGGATGCGGCTAGTCGCGGCGTGGCGTCATCCTCCGCAGCGGGCCGGCACGGCGCCAGGTGGCGATGCCGAGCATCAGCACCACGCCGAACAGAGAGCCCAATCCGCAGCTCTTGGAACTCTGGGCATTGACCTGGACCGCGGCGGTCGCGCCGACCGCCAGGGTGTTGCCGGCCTGGTCGGTGACCGTGCCGGCGAGCACGGTCACGGTCATGGTGCCGGTCGCATTGGCGACCACGTTCATCGCATAGGTCAAACCGCTGCCGCTGAGCGCGCCGGCCGTACCATGGACCACCTGGATCTGGGCGGCGGTGAAGTTGGTGACCACCTTGCTGAACTGGAAGGTGAAGACATCGCCATCGCCGTTGCTGATCGAGCCGTAGGCCGGGGTGATGGTCAGGGTCGGCCGGGTGGTGTCGTAGGTCGCCGATCCGCTCCCGGCCTGGTTGCCGTAGCCGACGCCGTCGTCGACCCGGTTGGTGGCGATCGCCACGATCAGGGCGCCGGTGGCGGTGGCGGTGACCGGCAGGCTGTAGGACGCGCCGCTGCCGCTCAACGTGCCGGGGCTGAGGTTCGCCGAGAGCGCGAGGTCGGAAAGGGTCAGCCCGGTCACCGGCCGCTGGAAGGTGATCGCGAAGGTATAGGCGGTCTGGTTCGAGATCGCCGGGGTCGCGACGATGCTCACGGTCGGTCCGACGGCATCGATGGCGATGGCGCTGCTGGCCGAGAGGGAACCGGAAGCACCCGGCGAGGGCAGCAGCACATCCGCCGGCGCGCCATTGCTGACCGTGTCGATGGTCGCGCCATTGAGCTGCAGGGCGGTGCTGCCGGCCACATCCAGCGTCGGGGCGAGGTCGCCCTGGCTGAGTGTGTAGGTGAAGGTCACGACCGGGCCGCTCGACGAGGTGTAGGTGGCGCTGCGCGTCGGCGTGGTGTTCAGCACCAGGCTCGGCGTGCCGCCGGCGACCGTGACCGGGCTGGCGAAGGTCACCTGGATGGGGATGGACCCGGTCTCATAGCTGCCGTTGGCGGTGGTGGAGGTGACCGAGACCACCGGATTGCCCGCCGCCTGGATGACATTGACCAGCCCATAGCCCGACCAGGCGTCAGGTCCGCTGGAGGCGGGCGCATGGGTGATGTCGGTCGCGGTCGACTGCATGGCGGTGATGATCTGCGTGCCGCTCAGGCTCGGATAGACGCAGCGCAAGAGCGCGGCCGCGGCCCCGGCATTGGGCGTCGCCGCCGAGGTGCCGGCGAAGGGATTGAAATTGGGGTTCGAGGTCGTGACATTGTCCGGTGCGGTGATGTTCGGCTTGTTGCGCAGCTGCGGTGCGCCGGGCAGGGGGTTGCCGCTGGTATCGAAGTAGAAGGGCAGGCCCTGCGCACCCCAGCCGCCCTTGGAGGAGTAGGTCTCGAGGATGGTCGGGGTCTGCCAGGGGACCGCGGCGATGCCCATGACGTTCTGGGCGGTGGGATGGCCGAAGGTCGTGCCGGCGCCGAAGACGGTGCTGTAGACCGGGGAGCTCAGCGAGCCGTAGGCGACATCGACGATGATGCGCATCAGGTTGGTGGTGCGTCCGCGCACATGGTCCACCGCCAGGTACAGGGTCTGGGAATTGCCGGTCAGATCGTACTGGATGACCTCGACCGGATCGCCGGTCGGGCTGCCGATGGTGCCCTGCACGTCGGTGCTCGAGGCCACGATGTTGGCGGTGGTGGCGCTCGGCGCCTTGAAGAGGTAGAGGTCGAAGTCCGACTGGGCGCCGGCGCCGAGGTTGTAGCTCTGGAACGGCTCGTTCCACTGCAGGATGACCGTGACGGTCGGCAGGTCGCCGGAGATGACCAGGGGCAGGAAGCCACCGCTGGTGCCGGGACCCCAGTTCTGGAAGTCGCTGGGATCGGGCGTGCCGTTGCTCTGGTTGTCATCGGCGCCGGGTACGACCGCATTGAAGGTCTGCATGATGCCCTGGTCGGCGTCATTGCCGGCCGCCGAGACGTACACCCCGCCGCTGGCGACGAAGCTGTTCGCGGCCTGGCTGATCGGACCGTCCTGGAACATCGGCTCATCGACGAAGCCGACGTCGTCGCAGATCACCGTCGCACCGGTCTGGGTCTGCAGCCGCCCGATGTTGGTCGCCATGTCGGTGTCGATATCGCCCGCTGAGCCGAAGCCGTAGCTGGCGCCGGGTGCGAGGTGGTAGGCCTCCTCCATCATCGCTTCGCCCTCGTCGGTATTGCCGGGATCCGACGGGCCGTAATCGACGACCTTGATTGAGGTCGGCAGGTCGCCGGTGGCGTGGCCATTGGTCGGCGTCTGCGGGATGGTCCCGGTGAGGATGGATGGGTTGGCGCCGGTCTCGGTGCCGTGCCCGACCTGCGGGGTGTCATTGATCGAATCGGAGATGATGCCGACCGACTGGCCGCTGCCGGTGACGGCGTAGTCGGCGCGCACCTGGTCGGTGGCGATCACCGAGTCGGCCTGGTTGGTATAGGTGCCGGGCTGGCCGCGGTGCAGGCGCGGACGGACCAGGACCACGGCATGGATGTCCGCCAGCTGCGCCAGGGCCGCGGCCTCGGCGAGGGTGGCCTCGACCCGCACCACGTCCCAGCGTGGCGCGGTGGACATGACCACCGCGCCGGTGGCGCGGATCGCGGCAAGGGTGGCGGCGGTCACCGGGCAGTCGAGGCGCAGCATGAGGCTGTTGGCGCGGCTGGTGCGAGCGCTGTGGCGTACCAGCAGCGGATCGAGCGCGCCATCGGCGCTGGGGGCGATGATGGCCGCGCGCAGCAGGCAGGAGAGCTTGCTGCTGGGTTCCCCGCTTCCGGTCTCATCGGCCGCCTGCAGCCAGGCCGCGCCGCTCAGCAGCAGGGCTCCGAGGACGAGGATGCGCAGCGCTCGTCGGACCATCGCTGCCGACGGACGTGACGGAGCGGAGGTACGGAAGTTGCGGTCGTTCATAAGATGGCGGGGTCCTGTCGGAAGGACAGCGATCATCCCGACCCCATAACTGATTGCCATGAAAACACCGTTTACCCGCGCCATGCCCGGTCCAGCTGCTGGCGCGGTGCTCGCGGTCGGGCGCTCCATGGCTGCAGACTACGGACTACGCATGATAAAGCCGTGATAGCGCACGACGGCGCTGGCGGCGCGGGTGCCCGGCACAGCTTGGCCGCACCCCACCCACCGGTCGCTCCGGGTCCAGCCTGGCGTCGCGAGGCTGCGCCCAAGCGCCTGGGCGGCCAGCAGTTGCAGCCAGCAGTTGCAGCCAGGCGGAGGGTGAGGTGCGGGAGAAGAGGGCGTTGAGGAAGGTGCGTGCACCGGGCAGCGGCGGCAGGGATGGACGATTGGCCGTGGCATGGCGCTCGGCGACTCCATCCTGGCCCCATCCCTCTCCCAGGAGCCCGCATGCGTCTCGCCCTCATCATCGTCAGCGTCCTCATCACCTCATGGGCCGGCGCCGTGCTCGCCGCCGAGGATACCGCCATGCCCACCCCCGTCCTCGCCACCACCATGACCGACATCGATGGCAAGCCCTATGCGTTCGCCGCCGATAGCGGCAAGGTCATCATGCTGGTGAACGTCGCTTCGCGCTGTGGCAATACCCCACAGTACACCGCGCTGGAGGCGATGTTTGAGAAGTACAAGGACCAGGGCTTCGTCATCGTCGGCATCCCGGCCAACAATTTCGGCGGCCAGGAGCCCGGCAGCGATCCCGAGATCAAGACCTTCTGCACGTCCAAGTATCAGGTGACCTTCCCGATCCTCTCGAAGGTCAGCGTCAAGGGCGACGACATCTGCCCCTTGTATCAATACCTGACCACCCAGAGCCCGTTCCCGGGCCCGATCGGCTGGAACTTCGCCAAGTTCCTGGTCGGCCGCGATGGCCAGGTGGTGGCGCGCTTCGAGCCCAAGACCAAGCCCGACAATGCGGATCTGGTCGCGGCGGTCGAGAAGGCCCTGGCGGTGCCGACGCCCAAGTAGGCATCGCCCGGGCGCCTAGTGCGGCGCGGGTCCAGCCGCTGCAGGAGCGGAAGCGGAAGCGGGCGCGGTCGCCGCTGCGGCAGCCGCGGGCGCTGCGGCCGGCGGCTCCATCGCCTCGCGTCCCGCATCCACCAGCGCGGCCAGGGGCGCCAGGGGCAGGCGCACACGCCAGCGCGTCGCGCCGGCGGCAAAGCGTCCGGCCAGGACCAGCGGCTCGCGCTGCTGGTGCTTGGCCAGGGCCTGATGCAGCATCTCGGTCGTTCCCGAGCCGTCCGGATTGATGATCGAGAGGCTCGCCAGGACCATGCCGACCAGGTCGCTGTCGAGGTAGACGTCATAGCCGCTCGGGAATACCGTCTCGGCCAGGGTCACCGGCACCTGATGCAGGTGGGTGGCCTGGGCGCGGATGCTCAGGCTGTCGAGGTCGGTGGTGTCCTGGACGAACACCGTCCAGGCCGGGGTGAAGGCCAGTTCGGTGTCACGCAGATAGGCGCCTAGGCCCTGGCCGACCTGCACCGGCCAGCCGTTGGATTGCAGGGAGATGCTCAACAGTGCGGCCGGCGCCCCGGCCGAACCGCCCGGCAGCATGCGCAGCGAGGCGTTCATCGGCAGTCCGAGCTTTTCGCCCGGGTTCTCGGTCGCGGTCCCGGAGCTGAAGAGGTCGACCATGCGCTGCGCGAAGGCCTGCCCGGCGGCGGCCGAGGTCACGCCATGGACGTAGCTCAGGGTCACGCCGTGCACCGCGTCCGGCGCGACGCGCAGCGCGAAGGAGCCGGTGGTGCCGGAGCCGTAATCGGTCAGCAGCTGCATCACCGCCTCGTTGAGCGGCAGGGACTGCTGTGCGGCCACGCGGCGCAGGAAGACGGTGATGAAGCTGCTGAAGGCCTGGGGATCGATGCGCGCCACCATGGTGGTGATGCCCGCGCCGGGTCCGAGCACCGCGCCGGCATCGGGCAGGTTCAGCGGCTCGACCAGGACCTGGGAGAGCGCCGAGCCGGGCTGGCTGATGCCGTCGAGCACCGCCGAGAGCGCATGGCCGTCGGCGCTGAGGTCGATGGTCAGGTCGAGCAGGTCCTGGGCGATGCCCAGCGATCCGGCCAGGCCGAGGCGCGCCGCGGGGACGAAGTCCGGAGCGCCGGCCAGATGCGGCAGGTAGGCCAGGCGCGAGGCGGCGAGCCATTCCTGTTCGCGCAGGGCATCGCCATAGGTCAGCCAGGCCCGGTCGCAGGCGACGTGCAGACGCAGGTCCGCGGCTGGCGGATTGGCGGCCAGGTCCTGGTAGAACGACGTCAGGGCCTGGGCGCGCGGCAGGTCGTCATCGGTGCCGGCCAGGATGGTCAGGGCGGGCGAGGTGTCGCCCGCCAGGCCCCACAGCCGGGCCATCTGCGCATAGGGGGCGGCTTCGGTGGTGAGGGTCGGGATCCAGGCCGCGACCGCCGGCACGGCGCTGGTCGAGGAGCTCAACAGCGCCACGACCACCGGACGGCTGCCATCGAGGTGGGCGAAGCCGGGATCGCCGGCCAGGAGCGAGACCTGGCTGAGCAGCCGGCCGGGATGCACCTTGCGCACCATGGCGACCATCGTCTGGAGGTGGTCGAGCAGGGCCGGCACATGCGGGATGACGATATAGGCGATGACTCCGGGCGGCAGCTCCTGGTGGACGGGCAGGGCCTCCTCGGCGGCGCCAGCCTCCCGGGACAGCAGTGCGACCACGCACAGCAGTCCCGCCACGTGCATGACGGTGCGATGACGAGGTGTACGCATGCGAGGCTTCAGCATGGGACGGACATGTGACAGGCGCTCCACCAGATGCTTGTAGTCACCACCGCAGCAGGGGCAACATCCCAGGACCTGGACCCTGAAATCACCGCCGATCGGCAGTCGCAGTCGCGGTGCCCGGTGAGGTGGGCGCTGCCAATGTCGCGCTGGCGGCGATTGACCCTCTGGTCCACAGCATCGATCATGGATGCGTGGATGGTCCCGAGATTCCGCTGCACGGCGGCAGCGTCACGCCGGTGGTGCGCATCGGGGACACCGTCCGACGGCAGAGCGGGCCCTGGTCGGAGGCGGTGCAGGCCCTGCTGCGGCATCTCGAGGCGGTCGGCTTCACGCAGGCGCCACGGGCACTGGGCTGGGATCGGCAGGGACGCGAGCAGGTCGGCTTCCTGCCTGGCGCCGCGGCCACGCGACCCTGGCCGGACGTGCTGCGCAGCCTGGTGGGCGTCACCATCCTCGGCGACTGGCTGGCGCGCTACCACCACGCCGTCGCCGGATTCGCGCCGCCACCGGGCGCCGTCTGGCGGACCGGACCGCACCGTCCGCGACCGGGCGACATCATCCGCCATGGCGACCTCGGGCCCTGGAACACCATCTGGCAGGCGGGTGGGCTGAGCGGGGTCATCGACTGGGACTTCGCCGCACCGGGTCCGGCGATCGCGGATGTGGCCGACCTGGCCTGGCAGCTCGTGCCGCTGCGTCCTACGCGCCCCGATGCGCCCTACGAGGCCGCCCTGGAGCGTCGCGTCCGTCTGCAGGCATTGTGTGCCGCCTACGGCGCGATCGCTCCCGCAGCGGTGGTCGACGCCGCGCTCGCACTGATGGCGGCGACACTCCGGGAGACGGTCACGCGCGGCCAGGCCGGTGCGCAGCCGTGGCGGAGCTTCCTGGCGCGCGGCGATGTCCCGCGGCTGCTGGCTGAACGGCAGTGGCTTGCGCAGGCGCGCTGCGAGCTGATCGGCAGCTGAGCGCCAGCCGCGGGAGCAGGACCGCTCTCGGCAACGTCCCGTCTGCATGCGCTGGCAACCGTCGCGCAGGCCTGGACTGCGACGCTCGCCGTGCCGGCGATGAAGGTTCGATGTATACCGATACCCGATCCACACCTGGAATATTCCTCAAGGCTTCAAAATCGCGGACTACCTAGGGGGACCACCCAGAGGAACTCCATGCGCATCCATCTTGTCGCCATTCCGGTCATCACGGGCGGCGTCGCCATTTCCGCCACCCTGCTCTTCCTGTCGGCATGCGGCAGCAGCTCGAACAACAGCAACAGCAATGGCGACAACAGCACGCCGCCGCCCTTCAACATCAACGCCATCAACCACGTGGTGGTGATCTACCAGGAGAACTGGTCCTTCGATGCGCAGTACAGCCAGTTCCCGGGGGCCAACGGCATCGCCTTCGGCACGCCCATCACCCAGACCAGCATCCCGGTCACCACCGGCACCCCGCTGCCGAGTACGGTCTATACCGCCCTGCCCCAGCCGGTGGCGGCCAATGGCACCACGACCGATACCACCAACTTCGCCAACTGGCCGACCAGCACCGGACCGGCCGCGGCGGCGCCGCAGCCGCCCAACGCCACCCAGCCGGTGGCCTTCTTCAACATCCAGGGCTCGCCCTTCAACGCCTCACCGGACTTCGTCTCCTCCTCGACCATCACCGGTGATATCGTGCACCGCTTCTACATGGAGCAGCTCGAGATCGATGGCGGGGCGAACGACCGCTTCCTGGCCTGGGGCGACAATCCGGGCCTCGAGTTCAGCGCCTATGACGCCACCACCCTGCCGATCGGCATGCTCGCCAAGCAGTACACGCTCTGCGACGCCTTCTTCCATTCGGCCTTCGGCGGCTCCTTCCTCAACCACCAGTACCTGATCTCCGCGCAGGCCCCGTACTACGGCCCGATCGGCACTCCGCCGACGCTGCCTCCCAAGGTCGTGGCGACCGCCCTGAGCGGCTTCCCGAACTTCGTGCAGATCGCTCCCGGCGGCACCACCGTGACGCTCGGCAGCCCCAGTGCTGCGCCGGCGCAGGCCAACAGCAATGGCAACGACTGGCCGGCCTTCGTCCCCGGCAGCACCGGTGAAATGCAGGACGGGCAGCTTCTGACCTCGGCCGATGCGGCCAATCCGGCGCTCGGCAATGGCGCCTACTACTGCGTCAACACCATGTATCCGGTCAACTGGCCCTTCCCGACCACGGTCGCGAATGGCGCGGTCATCCCCAGCGGCAAGTTCGTGCCCCTGCAGACGCACCAGACCATCGGCGACCTGCTGACGGCAGCCGGGCAGAGCTGGAAATGGTACAGCCAGGGCTGGAACGACGCCGTGGCCGGCAATCCCGATGTGAATTTCCAGTACCACCACCAGGCCTTCAACTACTACGCGCAGTTCGCGCCCGGCACTCCGGGCCGCGTCCATCTCGCCGATACCGAGGATCTCGACAACGATCTCGCGACCAACACCCTGCCGGCGGTGTCCTTCGTGAAGTTCCTGGGCGAGAACAACGAGCATCCCGGCTATGCCGACATCCTCAACGGCCAGCAGGCGGTGGCCGACCTGGTCGCCAAGATCCAGAGTTCCCCGGCGTGGGGCAGCACCGCCATCTTCATCACCTACGATGAGCACGGCGGACGCTGGGATCACGTCAATCCGCTGACCTACCCCAATGCCGACAAGTGGGGTCCGGGCCTGCGCGTGCCGTGCATCGTGATCTCGCCCTATGCCAAGCAGGGCTTCGTCGACCACACACCGATGGAGACGGTCTCGATCCTGTCCTTCATCGAGAAGCGCTGGGGGCTGGGCACCATCCCGTCCGCGATCCCCGGCCAGACGCTGCGCGATGTCACCGCCAATCCCTTCACCAACTCCTTCCAGGGCCAGATGCACGCGAACAATTGAGCATTGTCGCTCATCAGGGCGCTCCGATCCCTGCCAGCGGTGGGATCGGACCCCACCTATCCTCTGTAATGCCGCTCGGCAGTCTCCTCGTTCCGCTCAGCGGCGGAGGGTCTGCCGAGCAGCGTTTTATGGATGCCTGGACCAGGCCGCCTCACAGGAGGGTCGAGCGGCAGCGATCCGGCACGGTCCCACCTGCGCGATCGATCCGGTGGCATCGACCGACTTGCTGATTGTGCCGGTTTCGATCGCCCAAGACTCGGCAGGAGCGGGTACCGGTTGGTGGTGGTCACGGCGGGGGTGAGTCATGACAGGAGGTCGTCTGCTCACAGGCTGGTCCATGGCGTGGGTGGTCCTGCTGGCGCTGATCAGTGCGCCGGTGCTGGGAAGTGATCAGCCCACCATCACCTTCCTGACGCCGGCCCAGGCCAAGATCGCGATCGTGGATGAATCGGTGGAGCCGTACTTCTCCCTGCTGCAGACGCAGGAGATGGCCTGCAAGACCGCCGCGGCGATGCCGGCGGGGACCCTGGACAGCCAGCGCGCGGTCTGTCGCCAGCGCTACGCCGATGCGGTGGGCAGCTACAGTGCCGCAGAACAGCAGGCGATCCGCACCATCCTCGCCACCGTCATCCCGCAGCTGACGGCGCACTACCCGCTGTTTGCCGCCGAGCCGTGGCAGTTCATCAAGCTCGATGCGCGGTTCGAGGGCGGCATGCCGTTCACCCGCGGACACTGCATCGTCATGTCCGATGCCATATCGATGAGCCTGGTGGCGACGGCACAGCTGCCGGCCGGGCACAACCAGGCTGACCTGCTGGTGCATGAGCAGACGCATGTCCTGCAGCGCCTGCACCCAGCCATCTTCGCCAGGCTGTACACCGCGGTCCTCGGATTCATCCACATGCCGCAGGAGCCAGCGCGCACCGCGGATCTCATCGCGCATCAGATGCTCAATCCCGATGGCATCTCCTGCGTCTGGGCCTATCCGCTCACGGTGAATGGACATCACGTGATCATCGAACCGCAGGTGATCGTCGGCAGCGATGCGATCGTGCCGAGGATGCCCGATGACTTCGAGATCATCGCCCTGCCGCTGGATGCGCAGGACGGCGCCTACCACGAACGCCTCGGCACGGATGGCAAGGCGGTCATGGTGGCGCTGGAGAACATCGGCCCGTATGTCAGCGCCTTCGCGCCTTGTGACGAGAACTTCCACCCCAATGAGATCTGCGCGGTCCTCTTCGCGCAGCTGGTCCTCAACGACGTTGCGGGCCTCCCGGTCAGCCAGGATTCACCGGCGATGCAGCTGGTCAGGGGATGGGCCGCGACCGATCTGTCCCATGTCCCCGCGCTGCCGCCTGCTGCCTCCGTTCCATAATCCGCGCGATACCACGAGTTCGTCGCCGGCGGGCATGCGCATCGTATTGGGAAGGCTCCCGTTGCGGTCCGTGCGCCCGATCAGAACTCGGGACCGTTGAGATCGAGGTCTCCCTCGGGCCAGGGCGGTGCGTCGACGCTGAGCTGTCTAACCATGAAGGCGCCATGCGGTCCGGGCCTGCGCTCCAAACGGGAGGTGTTGGACGCGACATCCCACCAGCGGATCAGCTGACCGGTTGCGGCGTATCCGAGGTCATCGTAGATGGCCACGGTGCCGAATGAGGCTGCCCAGCCAAAACCCAAGCCTGCAAGCTCCCGGTGTGCATGCACCAGAAGCGTCCGGGCACACGCCTGACCGCGCCGATCAGGTCGCACGCAGACCTCACTGATGCCCGCGACGCTGGGTGTCCCATTCGCACTGCGCACGGATTTTCGATGTGCCGCTATCTGAGCCGTGAGGCCCATTCCATCACGAAGGATCCAGCGGCAGGCCGGCATCTCACCATAGAAACGCTGCTGGCGAAAGGTCTCTGGAATCGGCGGGGGGAAGCACGTGGCGAGCAGAGTGCGCAGCTCCCGATCGAGAGCGGGATCGACGTCGACGTCCAGGAGGGATTGTACCTGCATGTCCATTACAGGCTGCCCGTGATCCAACGCTGGGTGGCGGGCACCTCCCTGTGCTTCTGCATGAGTACGGCCATGCTCCCATGTCATGTGCCACTGATGCAAGCCCGCACTGAAATAAGGCTTTGGAAAATTAACTGGATTCTCTGAAAGTTGGTAGCGCAATGAGACGCGCGATGAGTTTGTGAACATGAGACTGGCCCCTGATCCCAACCATGACGAAGGAACCATATGCCCGCATATTCGATCAAACCCCTGGTGACGGCAACCGCACTCAACACCGGAGGGCGTAATGGTCATTCAGAGACGACCGATGGTTCGGTCAAAGCGAACCTTTCT